>Ga0335085_10014712_pt1 | contig 11401 bp, 3 predicted proteins | sample Lox_Sample_45_FD_206712 | JGI IMG/M metagenome (GOLD analysis project Ga0335085, IMG submission 206712) | Soil microbial communities from Loxahatchee National Wildlife Refuge, Florida, United States - Lox_Sample_4.5 | ecosystem: Environmental > Terrestrial > Soil > Wetlands | place: USA: Florida... | reverse complement strand
CGAACTCCCGGCGACGAATGACGTCGTTTTCGACCACGCTGCTTCGCAGATCAGAAGGCGAGCGATCGGCTTCGTAGGCAGTCAGCAGCGCACGCGTCTTGGGCCTCGAATAGACTTCTTGGAATGAATTCTCGCACCCGGCCACCTCGACAAAATCGGAGCATTCGGGGGCGTCCGACGGACCGGAAACAAAAATGTGAGAATAGCCCCGAACGTTGATCCGGCACTCGCCCTCTCGCAGGGCGCGACGGAAGTCACCCAAATCCAGGACGTCGCCTGCGGAATATTGGATGCCGGAGAGCAGTAGATCGGAAAATCTGGCCAGCCAAAGATACCGATCGAGGCGTTGGGGGTCCCCAAAGAGCGCGTCACGCACGCGCCGCACAGTGTCGCGAAGTTGTTTCTGCGATTCCTGACGGCTCACCGCCAGCGCGGTTTCGGTCACGTATTTTGATTCCGTCACGACGACGGTAAGGCGTTTTTCGGCATCGACGACCTCAGGGGCCAACACCAAAAGGTCCGCGATCTGCTGTTCGCGTTGACCGAGCCATTCAGAATAATCGTCAAGGAAATACCAGCCGAGCTTTCGTAACCGACCGATTTCGTGCCGGACCAAATAGCTGCTGAGCACCACCCCCATCAACTCGCTTGCGTTCCGGCCCCGCTTGGCCGCCCGCAAAACAATGTCACCGGAGATCTGATTGGCATCTTCGATGAACTTCCGGGCAAGCGCGTGCGCCCGTTCGTCGGTCAGTTCGGGCGTCAGGTCCTTGATGCGGTTGAACAGCATCGACCGCAAGACACCGAGGTCCGTTTTTGAGGAGACCAGCAGATTTCGCCCCTGCGTAGCGGACTGCTTGTAGCGGATGACCTTTACCCCCTGATTTAGAAGCTGCCGCCGGTCGAGCAGCTCATCGTAATTCACGACCCAGTTGCCCAAATTGTGGCTCTCGGCGAAGATGTCGGAGGTTTCCGGGTCGTTGAAATCGAGCTGCCGCGCCGGAAGCAACCGGCGATGCGTGTCTTCGTCCCAGTCATCTTTGAAGAAGCTCGTAACGGCGGTCAAATACGACCAGCCAACCGCGGACTGCACCGGGCAGGTGAGATAGACAATCGATTTCTCCTCGTCGACCGGCGACGGCCGGCGCCGCGACCAACGCGACGGCACCAAATCATCGACGGCAACCGGCGTCGCGTTCTCTCGATACCATTCGAGACGGGCGTGGCGCGCAATTACGTCGTCCAAGAAAACCAGATCAGTCTTCGGCCCATCTTGGGGGTCAGGCACGGGAGCCTGGTCCGCCATGATGCCGATACGCAGCCGTGCCATGAAGTCCCGGCTAGCTTCGCTGGCCACGAATGCGTCCGAATCCGACTCCGCTGATTCGGTGATGCGTTCATAGAGGGAGTGCAGCCGCTTCCGATCGCGGTGCCGCAGAATCACCTCGCACCGCAACTCCGTGTCATTGTCATGCAGCTCGTTGACTTTGGCGACCACCGCTTGAGGCAGGCTCGCCGAATCGCAGTTATAGAGCACCGCCGAAAGATTGGCCTTTTCATGAGGAAACAGATCGAGGTAGCGCCGGATCATATCCACGATTTGGCCTGCGCTTTCTACAGGGTTCTCGTTCGTATCGGCCCCGTTCGCATCGTCGGCAATCGGCAGTTCGTGCAAGGAATAATCGAGCAACGAATCCGAAAGCGACAGAAGCTCTGCTTTCCGTTCGTGCCAACCGACAGCGATTTCCGGATAGTACGGATGCTGCTGTTCGTCGCGCAACTCCTTGAAGAACAGCTTGGCGTCCCCGAACAGAACGTTTTCGGCGGTCAGCAGATGTTTGATCAAAGCGCCGAGGCGCGTCGCCTTGGCCGCGATGGCACGCAGACGCATGGGATTCCAGGGCGTTACGATGGCGGCGGTGGCCCCGCCCAAAACCGGCACCACGCCGATGGCCAGGAGTGGCTTGAGCAAAAGCTCGCGATTGCGATCTCCTTTCGCAGTCCGGCAGATCATCTCCAGGAGGGAGCCATAAGCGTCGAACTGCGCGCAGATCTCGGGATTCAAGACGCCCTGTTTGGGAAAATTACCAATTGCGGCTGTATAGGAGCGGGCAAACGACTCAAAGAGGTCGCCGATCGTCGCCGCTGTTTCGGAGGCAACCGCGCCTTTTGCCAACGCTTCCTGCAAATTGGCCTGCCAAAGCAATCGTAGATCCCGCTCTTTGCGGTATGACGGAACCATCGATCCCCGATCTTGCCCTGGGCGCGCCCCGAGTGTCCGGATGTTGCGGAGGTCAAGCGATTGCACGCCGCCTTTAGTTGCGATCGTCTGCCGCTCCACCGAACCGGCCAAGAAAGGATGCTCTGCCAGCCGTTCAGCCCAATCGGCATGGAGTTCGCTAGCGATTGCCTCCGGCTCGTAGCGCCAAATCAACTGGCGATGGGATGACTCTTCCCCATCGATTTCTAGGGCAACAAAAAACTTGATCTCGACCGCCTTTCGCGCGGTGGAGCGGTTGGGCCTATAACGGGGCTCTTTTGACCAGGCTTGGTACAGCGCTTCAAAATCGAACAAGGCACCCACGTCAAATGTCCCGCCTGGGAGGAGGTCCTTCAAACCTCGAAAGCGAAACGCGAAATAGAGGCCGGCATCGACGTTCAGGTTGCGCAGGTCTTTCTTGGCCTTGCGCTCAGTCGAGATGATCAACCGGCGCTTGACCCCCAGCAAATCCTGGTCGAAGAGCGATTCCAGACAGAGGCCCAAGCCCAGGAGAAAATCATTCGTTTCGATAGGTGAGCCGAAGATCAGTCGGTCCCAACGGGCTTTGAGCGATGGTTCGTCTTTCAACTCACCGCGATGGTGGTTGTAGAAATCGACATCATCATCGATTGGCTGGCTGATCCGGCCCCGTGCCGCAAGGGCTTGCAGGTAATCCTCTTCGTCGGTCGAAAGCTGGATCTCGGGCTTGCGCTCATCGTAGAATTTCAACGTTTCCCGTCCTAAGTTGAATTTCTCGCGCTGCAACCCGTCGAACAACGGTGCAATCAACTCCCAGTCGATATGCGCCAATGCATCCGCCTCCGCGGTCCACTTGGGCGGCGCGGCAATGAACGCTTCGACGCGCTCGTGGTATTCGGCAGGGATCTGATCACGCACCTTGGCGAACGCGTCGGTGAGTTCATCGGCTGAGAGCGTCTGATCTTTTGCGTTTTTCTTTTTTAGGAAGCACGCCTGGCGTTTATACACATGACTATACAGGCTCCGCCATTTACTCGGCTGCCCCAACGCCTTCTCCGAGAGCGATCGGAAAAGGCCAGGATTGCGCGGCCATTTCAGAGCTGGCAGCGCATTACCTAATGCCTCAGCGAGCGGTTTGCCGCCCTCAACTTGACCGCGCGTCTCCAGAATATAATCCGCGAACCCATCAAGGCTCACCGAGCTGACCTCCTGCAAAGCGCCCAAAGCAGCTTCCCACCATTGCCGGGAACGATCAGGCAACGCCAAACCCTGGGCCGCGACTTCGATCCATATGGCGGTATGCGCCCGGATCTGGACCGAATCAATGGCCGTCAAATCGGCCAGTGACGCCCGCTCGTCATCGCCGGGTGTAGCGATCACCAGCACGGGTTTCTCGCTCGAAGAATTGCGGAAGAACGTCGCCCGCTCCTCCGTCAAGCAATCCGCCGGTAAGTCGTAGTGGCCGAGCCACCGACGCGGAAGCTTGATCTCAATCTTCGGGGCCAAAGCCGGATCGGCGAGGATTGCCCGGGCGATTCCGACGGTCTGTTCAGGGGAGAGCGCGTCAAGGAGGTAGCGTGCCGTGCTTGCATTCTCCTCCGGCGGGAGATGAGCTTGGAGGTAGCGGGCGACCACCCGGCCGATCAGTTCGTCGCGGGTCATGGGTTACTTCGCGTAGGGGTTTTCCACATAGGCGCAGGCGTCGGAAAGCCGCCGCAGCAGTCCCAAGCTGCCCAATCGTTGCTCCAATCGAAGGCAATTCGCGTGAAACGGTTTGGTGTCGATATCCTCCCGTCGCAATACCGCCTCGGCCTGTTTTTCCCCGAAGACAAGGCCGTAACGCTCGAACAACGTTTGAAGAAATTGCCCGAACTCCATCCGTCGCTCGACGTTGGCGAATAGAATCGCCTTGAGGAACGCGTCATTCGGGGCGTAGCGGAGCCGGTTCGTTCCCCGGCGAGAAATCAAACCCATGCTTCGGCCATAGCTCCGGTGCACTTGACCGAAGTGCTGCCGGTGCCGCGCCCGAACCTTCTCTTTGAAATCGCGCCAGAGGTCGTCGGAGTCCGCGACGCCAATGTCTTCGTCCCAATGGAATTCCCGCTTGAGGATTTCGCGTCGCCGCGCCAACACGTCGGCCGGGGAACCCGATAGGTTCCACTCGTCCAGCTTTTCGACTCGGCCCAAGATGCCATCGAGTGCCTCCATTGAGAGTGCACTGTTCGCTTCGAAACTCTCGATCGATTGTTCTCGCACCAATCCCCCTTTCTTTGGGGTGACCACTTCGCACACGATTACGGGGATCCGCGGAGCCTCCAGTAGATGAGCACTCGTGTGGAGTTGATAAAGGAACACGGCGAATGCCCCGGTTGTGACCAAGTGAGGCACCACGTCGAAGCCCGGCAGATCGCATCTGAGTAGACGGAGCCAATCCTCCGCGACCACTCGGAAAATTGGATGGCTGTCGTAGGGAAGAAAGGACGGGACAATGGCCCCGCGCGTAACCGTTTTGTCATCAGCGCCAACCGGCTGCAATCGCTGGACTAAGTCATTCCACTTGTTCGGTCGGAAGATTTTTTCGGGGAAGGTGCGCGCCAAATCGGAGGCAAGCGGGCTGCGCGCGATCATTAGGTATAGCAGTTCTCCAGTGCGGCCAAAGTTGATATATTGGGATGATTCGACCCGACCATCGGCCGTGACGTCCAAGTCGACAAACGTTGCCGCACGGCCAAACGGGAAAATGAATCGCGAACTCCATCGCTTGTTAGCTCCGGCTTCCACGGTGCACGACCGCAGCGCGCGGATCAGCAGCGCGAAATGCTGGAATGAGGAGAATCGGGGCTGCAAATAGGAGAAGTCGCGTTCCTCCAGCGCCAATCCGCGGGACTGCTCACGCATCCACGACATCCACGCGCGCCAAGCGGAGCCACTGTCGGGGATTTTGTCAGCAATCTCGGCGAGCTTCTGTTCGCCGTTGAAAAGGACGTTGCGCAAGTGAAGTCGCGAGTAGGGCCGGTAGGAAAACGGATAACAGGCTTTGGCTGGCTCAAATAGGCAGCGTGATCGGTGCGCATATTCGGCGACGCAGAGGAACTCCAGGAAAAGCATCCAGGGTGATTGTTGGTCCCAAAGACGGTGGCCCCAATAGCGTTCCTCCACCCAGAAGTCTTCCTTGATGTCACCCGGCTTGGGCAAACTGGTGGTTGGTGAATACATTTCAGGCCGAAACTCCAATCGGTTCCTCGAAGGCGCCACCGTTGGCATCAACGCCCAAGATGCGAAATACAAGTTCGCTGGTTTGCGGTTCCTTCCCGTCGCGCCGGGTTAATTCCCGCATCAGCCGACTCTTGAACGCCATCACATCTTCGAAGCATTCTTTCGAAAAGCTGCTGGGCAACGCGCCCTCCGCCACCCGACTCAAATACTCGTAACGCGTGAGCGTTAGGACCAATGAACAGACAATGCCGTCGCCCAATTCGACCTGGAGAGCGGGATGGCCGTTCTGATCGACAATCTCAACCCGTTCGCCGCGTCGGGGCGCGACGGAGAGCCGGTCATCCAGAAAACGGCAGACTCGCGCCTGCGAAAGACTGGCGCTGGAGGCGAGCAGCAACTCACGTTCGCTGCCGAGCAGCATCCCGGTAAAAATACGGTTCGTGCCGCGGACAACGCGTGCCAAGAGATTTCGGCGCACGGGAACCTTGGCCCGCAGTGCTCCAAGCACGTCGGACAAATATTCTCCGCCATAACGAAACACCGTGAGGTCCCAGGCGCTCAGGCCGCTGGTGGCTTCATCTGGAATCTTGAAGAACAGCGCCCGCCGCTGGCTAACAACCAATTCGAGGAATCGGTGGGCCGCCTCGGAGTCTTCCTCGGCACCTTCGACGTAATCGTGTTTGGCGCTCAGGTAAGCCCGGTCTGCACCGTAGAAATCGTCAGCACCAAGATAGCGCTGGAACTGCTCCTGCAGGCTCGGATGCGATTCGCCAAAGATCAGGATGTTGTCGATCCTGTTGGAGGTCTCGGCGCCGATCTGGAATCGCTCCAGATAGTCGAAGACGGCAGTATGGGCGCGACGGGTTTCCGGCAAATTCCCCCCGAAAAGGTTGTTGTACAGACTGGCGCGGTGACGAGTCCCGGCGGCAAGGACGCGTGCGACATCGTCAGCGGTCATCAAATAATCCGATACCTCCGGGTGACCCAGCACTCCGTTGGCCAGCAGTACCAAGATTTGACGGATTGGCACATGGACACCATTCCGATCGCACAGCTCCAGAAGATCGCAAAGCCGTTTCTGTACAAGTGGCTCGTGCAACAACTCGTAGTTGCGGCGAATGGGACAGTTGCTTCCAAAAATCGCATCCGGGCTCGCCGCCTCCGCAGAGCATTGTTGCCAGCCGGGATGATCGAGGAAGGCCTTCACCGCCAGGCGGAAAGTGTCGACGGAACTCCCGCGACTGAGGTTGAATAGCTTAAGGCGCACGCCCTCGGCTTCCACGCAGTCGGCGACCAGTAAATCCTCAACCGCCGCCCAAGCGCGCCGGACACTCTCGTCGCCATCAAGGCGGCGGAAGGTCTCGCCGAGTTGCCCGTCGTTGCCGGCAACGAGAAAGATTTCATCAGCCGCCGGATCAAACAAGGACTGCGCCAGGCGAATGAGCAGCGCTCGTTTATCCTCCGGCCAAGGCGCTCCTTGTTCTGGCACCCATGCGCTCAGGTCCCGAATGATGTGGAGAGTAAAATCGCGCCCTGGCGTGCCGAAACGGGCCACAATTCGGAAATGGGTGGATTTGCCGTTCCATTGGATGGGGTCACCGCCCAATTTTTCCCAAACGCGGGCGCACAGGTAGGTTTTCCCTTCGCCGGCAGTACCGGTAAGAATGACCGAACACGGTTGGGCGCTCGGTCCAAAAGCGTCCAGCACCATGTCCTCGAACGGGTGTTTGAACTGGATTTGGGCGATCCCCGTGCGCTTGGCCCGCCGACGCAGGTTTTCATCGAACAAATTGTCCTTTGTCGGCACCGGACCGTATTCACGGACAAACTTAATCCAATCCCTGCCGGTCATGGTGGTTCCTCAAAGGAAACAGATGGCACAGCCCTCGTGTGTGCCGTCGTCAGCATCATACCCGGCTAGCACCGACATGAGCCCCTTATTTTTCGTGCTGGCTCGCATGCGCGCTTGGGCTTTTTCCCAGTTGGCTTTTATCTCGGCCATGCGTTCGGGCTTTTCTATGTCCGCCAGCGATTCATCTGAATTCCAATAGAACACATTCCCGTTGATCTTGTTTGGCTTCTCGTAGGACTTGGCCTCCTCGTAACGCTCCGGGTATTTCTCCTTCAGCCGCACCCATTCGATCTTCTGTTGGTAAAAACAGAAGAAACAACCGGAACGCGTGCGGCCCCACTCGGTGTAAGCTGGGAGCCCCAGCCCCGACTCTTCGAGAATACGGAGGATGTCTGCATAGACCAATCCGTCTTCGCGGAACGGAAACACGGCCTTGATATTAGGCTTGTGGCTGATGTAGCCGACCCGGTCTTCATCGGCGCGAATGCCGATGTAGTTGATCACCGGATCGTCGCCCACCCAGTTCTCGAAGGGCTTGAGTTTGAGCATTCGGGTACACCACCGCCGGTGATTCGAAGGAACAATGTCGCCATACACCTTATACCAATGCTCGAAACTATTCGGCGGTGTCGTGCGATGGATCTTTTTGCCGAGATGCGCTTCTAGCCGCGCGAGGTATTCATACGTTTCAGGCAGCTCCTTGCCGGCATCGTGGAAGATATATTCCATCTCGGGAACGCGGTCTCGCATGTAGATCGCCAGTGCGGCGCTGTCCTTGCCGCCCGACAGGCTGAGGACGTGGCGGACACGAGTTGCAGCCCCGGTGCTCATTTGTTGGCGAGGTGTTCCCAGGCAACTCGGGATAAAGCCGCCATGCCGAGCCGACGATTTTTGCCCAGTACACTATTTACTTGTGCCGCCAACTCTTCGACCCGCGGCACTTCGGCCGGCTCGACATAGACCACCTCGTTCGCTTCGTTCCCGTCGTCGCGTGTAAGCGCGACACGGTATGCCCCGGCCCACGCGCCACGCCCCCGTTTGGCGAAAGCGATGCTCTCGAGGCCGCGGAATTTGGCAGCCACCGAATTCAATTCCCGCTCGAAAAGATCCTCCTCTGCATCGCGCCAACGATTTGGCGGCTGCTGTGCAACCAGGCTTCCGAACGACTCTAGCCAGGCGTCTTCGCCCAATTTCTGGTCGGCAAACCGCAAGCACACTGCTTTCAGCCGATGCTCCGTGGCAAGCACGGTCAAAGCCTCTGCCCGTACGGCGAGGCGTTTCCGAATTTCACTGAAGGGGCCGGTAACCTCAAATTCGGTTCGGATGCGATCACGCATTCGGTCCAAAAGGCGACTGAGAGCTGAGTCCAGGTCATCCAATGCGCGCCGCAGGCGCGCGGCGTATTCCCTTGCCGCCTTTGGATTGGAGCTCTCGTCGGTCGCGAAAGGGGGCAGTCCACAAGCTACGGGTAACTCATGAAAGAGCAGTCGCACCGGCTCTTTGGCGGCCACGATTGCACCGCGCACCGCTCGAGTTTCCGGTGCCAAGCGTTGGGAATTACGGGCAAAATCCGGCAATCGAGCCACAAATTGGCAGAGCGGACGGACAATGTTGAGGACGCGCAGCGGGTCGTCGGATGACGTCCTGATCTCCAGAATATGAAGCAGGGACTCAAACACGTCGGCGCGAAGCCCATTCACTCGGCACAGCTGGATTTCAAACGACGCGGCGTCTTTCGCGATCCGCATAAACTCCTCTCCCGCCACTTTGGTGAGGAAAGTGTTGCCCTCATAGAACGCGATATCCTCCGCGTGGATCACGCTGTAGATTGCCAAGAGCAGGGGGGCGAGACCCGGACGGACGCCATAAGGCGGTTCCTCCATTCGGGCGAATAATTCGCTCAGACGAATACGGGTATCCTTAGCTTGCTCCAGTTGGCTGCGGATGAACTGGAATACCGGCCGGATGCGGCACGTATCGGCCGCCGTGTCCGGTTCGATCAGCTGCCATCCCTTGTTTCCCCGGCGGTGTAGGTTGCCGCGCCGCAGAATCGATAGGTAAATTGAGCGTTCCGGGGGTTTTTTTGCTGGGTCCATCCCGAGCAACTCTTCGTGAGCGCTGCTGAATAAGCGTTCAATCAGCCGCATTCGCGCCGCCGCCGCTGCGGAACTGAGGTTGCGCCGGTTTACGAGTTCATTGGTGATGTGCGGAGCGTCGGGATAGATTCGATCGCAGATCTCCGACAACCGGGAGAGGAGTTGGCGCGGGGTCGCGATCGTGGTGGGCCTCCCTCCTTGATACCAGCGCAGGGCGAGGCGCCCACTGAGCGAGCGCAATCCCAGCAAATCCTGGATGCGGCGCTCCAGCCGGTTGGCGGCGGCCTGTTTTTGACGCGAAACCTCCTCTCGTGCGAACCGATCGCCATTGAGTTCCGGCGTGTTTAGGGCTACCCAGTTCCAGCGGAGGCTTTCGGCGACCAGACCGGCATGATTTGACAGCGGATCCGTCGGCACCGCGACAAGCACATTGCCTTTCGCCGTCGCGGCGCACTTTTGCATGAGCTTTTCGCCCGCCCGGCAGTCCTCCGTGGTCTCGCAAAGCGCAACAACGATAAGGCCGTCCGCCGTTGTGGGTGACGACGCGAATCTTTCGATCTCCTCCACGGGGGCGTAACAGACGTCGAAATACCGTAGATTTCCCGTCTGGATGTAGTGCCGCCGGGCGACGATCGGATGCGATTCCAAGATATTCAGTAACGCCGGTCCAACCTTCCGCACCGGGCCGATCGCCTTGGTCGCCCGTTCGTAGGCTGCCTCCAGATCGACACTGGTATGTGACCATAGGCAATAAGAGTGGGATACCCCCCGGCGGTAGAGCACGCGGCGACCTTTGTGCAGGTTTTCAATCGCAGCTCGAATACGCTCGGTCGGCAGTCCTCCCGGGCCGCCGAGAGCACCTTGGAGCGTTTCGTCGGTCGGTAGCAAATCAGGTTGATCTAGGAGATTCAGAACGCCGACCGCTTTGACCACTCTCAATTCCACCACCTCTGAGGTCGCAAAACTGTCGACCATTGACTCGATTTCAGCCCAATGGCTGCGATAGCTGTGAACCGACAGGCGATAGCCGAAGTTGGCCCGCACGTAGTCATAGAAATCCGGCAACCGATAGGTGTTGCCAGGGGCGAGCGGGCGTTGCGCGAATTCCTGCAATCCGAACGGTTCATTCGACAGCAGAAAACTGAACAACGACCGTTCGTTTTGTCCGAACCGTCTGAAACTGCGTACCAAGACAGGCAGCACCGTCGGATGCAGCGGGTAGAGCTGTGGCGCAAGGGCTAATATTCCAGTTCGATTCGGCGAGGAGCCAACCCAGCCAAAATGGACGGCGGCTTCCATCCCCGCCTTCATTTCCTGACGACATCCCGGAAGCAGCATTGCCTCGCGCACGCGCAGCGCGGCGGCAATCAATTGTGCGGTTTGCACCAACGGTTGGTTGAAAAGGATTTCTTCGAAGCGTCCGGCTACCTTCTCCCACTCGCGCTGCGCAGCCTGCCCTAGATTGTCGGCGTAGGCGTTGAATCCCTGATGCAGTATGCCCACAACAAAGAGCGGTTCCCGCCCCGACGCCGATGCCGCCTCCGCCAGTTTTTGCAGCAGGAAGATGTCTTGTTGCTGCGGATTGTAGGCAGCGTGTTCCAGGAATTTCCCGAGCTCATCCAGAAGAATAAGCAAGCCGTTCGCCTTGCCATCCTTAATCAACTTGGCGTTCACCCTTTCCGTCCACCGCACGACATCGGCGTCCGTAAATCCCACGCCGCGCTCCACAGCCGCAGCAATCTCGTTGATCAAGGCAGCCCGCCCGCCGCGCGTGTACTGCTGGTCCATCAGGCGCACCAGCGCCCGCAGCACAGCGCGCCCCATCGGCTCGCGCGAGCCCGTGATCAACACCGGCAAGTAATGAGGGCGCTCGGTGATGCCAAAGCTCGCGTAATCCAGAATGGCGCCGACATTCTTGTGGAGAAAACGGGTGTTACCTGAGAACCAGTGGGCCAGCAGCAGCGCAAAGCTAGACTTTCCCGTCCCGTAGTTGCCAGT
>Ga0335085_10014711_pt1 | contig 11402 bp, 5 predicted proteins | sample Lox_Sample_45_FD_206712 | JGI IMG/M metagenome (GOLD analysis project Ga0335085, IMG submission 206712) | Soil microbial communities from Loxahatchee National Wildlife Refuge, Florida, United States - Lox_Sample_4.5 | ecosystem: Environmental > Terrestrial > Soil > Wetlands | place: USA: Florida... | reverse complement strand
GAGCACGAAGGCGACGCCGCCGCTCATGCCAGCCGCGAAATTCGTCCCGGTCTCGCCGAGCACGACGACGATGCCGCCGGTCATGTATTCGCAGCAATGCGCCCCGGCGCCTTCGACGACCGCGACGGCGCCGGAATTGCGCACGGCGAAGCGCTCGCCGGCGACGCCGCTGAAATAGCATTCGCCCGCGATCGCGCCGTAGAGCACGGTGTTGCCGACGATGATCGACTTGTCGCGCTCGATCTTGCTCTCTTTCGGCGGATAAATGACGAGGCGACCGCCCGAGAGGCCCTTGCCGACGTAATCGTTCCCCGCGCCTTCCAGCTCGAAAGTAACGCCGCGCGCGAGAAACGCGCCGAAGCTCTGCCCGGCCGTGCCGGTGAAGCGCGCGCGGATCGTGCCGTCGGCGAGGCCGCGGTCGCCGTAGCGCTTGGCGATCTCGCCCGAGAGCATCGCGCCGACCGTGCGGTTGACGTTGCGGATCGGCAGATCGAGCGTGACTTTCTCGCCTTTCTCGATCGCGGTCTTGGCGCCGGCGATGAGCTGGTGATCGAGCGCGCGCTCGAGACGATGATTCTGGGTCTCGCACTGATACATCTTCGTGCCGGCCGGGAGCTCGGGCCGGTAGAGGACGCGGGAGAGATCGACCTGCTTCGCCTTCGGATGATCGATCCCCTGACGCTGCTTCAGCTTGTCGGTCCGACCGATCATCTCGTTGAAGGTGCGGAAGCCGAGCTTCGCCATGTATTCCCGCACCTCTTCGGCGAGGAACATGAAGAAGGTGACGACGTCGTCGGGCGTGCCGTTAAAGCGGCGGCGGAGCTCCGGATCCTGCGTCGCGACGCCGACCGGGCAGGTGTTGAGATGGCATTTGCGCATCATCACGCAGCCCGCGGCGATGAGCGCGGCGGTGGCGACGCCGAATTCATCGGCGCCGAGGAGCGCGCCGATCACGACTTCGCGGGCCGAGCGGATGCCGCCGTCGACCTGCACGGCGATGCGCGTGCGCAGCCCGTTGAGAACCAGCGTCTGATGCGTCTCGGCGAGGCCGACTTCCCACGGCTCGCCGGCGTGGTGGATCGAGGTCAGCGGCGAGGCGCCGGTGCCGCCTTCATGGCCCGAGATCGTGACGTGATCCGCATAGGCCTTGCAGACGCCGGCGGCGATGGTGCCGACGCCGAGCTCGGCGACGAGCTTCACGCTGACCCGCGCGTCGCGGTTCGCGTTCTTCAGATCGTGGATGAGCTGCGCCAGATCCTCGATCGAATAGATGTCGTGATGCGGCGGCGGCGAGATGAGACCGACGCCCGGCACCGAGTAGCGCGTGCGCGCGATCCAATCATCGACCTTGTGGCCGGGGAGCTGGCCGCCCTCGCCCGGCTTCGCGCCTTGCGCCATCTTGATCTGGAGATCGGTGGCGTTGACGAGATATTCGATGTTGACGCCGAAGCGGCCCGAGGCGACCTGCTTGATCGCCGAGCGCATCGAATCGCCGCTCGGCATCGGCTTGTAACGCTGCGGATCCTCGCCGCCCTCGCCGGTGTTCGAGCGGCCGCCGAGGCGGTTCATCGCGATGGCGAGCGTCGTGTGCGCTTCCCAGGAGATCGAGCCGAAGGACATCGCGCCGGTAGCGAAGCGCTTGACGATCTCACGCGCCGGCTCGACCTCGCTGAGCGGGATTGGCTGGGCAGCGTATTCGAAATCGAGCAAGCCGCGCAGCGAGATCAGCGCCTGCTCCTGCTCGCCGACGATGCGCGTGTATTCCTTGAACTTGCGATAGTTGTTGCCTCGCACCGCATGCTGCAGCAGCGACACGGTGTCCGCATTCCACGCGTGGGCTTCCCCATGGATGCGGAAAGCGAGCTCGCCGCCCGGATCGAGCGCGTCGCGGTAATTCGGCGCATCGCCGTAAGCGAGGCGATGCCGGCGCACCGTCTCTTCCGCGATCTCGTCGAGGCCGACGCCGCCGATCGCCGAAACGGTGCCCGTGAAATACTTGTCGAGGAACTCGGCGTTGAGGCCGATCGCGTCGAAAATCTGCGCGCCGCAATAAGATTGGAAGGTGCAGATCCCCATCTTGGACATCACTTTGAGGATGCCCTTGGCGATCGCCTTGATATAGGCCTCGTGCGCGTCGCTCTCGGTCAGGTCCTTGTCGAACTCGTGACGCAGCGAAGACAGCGTGTTGAAGGCGAGATAGGGATTGATCGCCTCGGCGCCGAAGCCCGCGAGCAGGCAGAAATCATGCAGCTGCCGCGCCTCGCCCGTCTCGACGACGAGGCCGACCTCAGTGCGCAAGCCACCCCGGATCAGATGATGATGGACCGCCGCCACCGCGAGCAGGCTCGGGATCGCGATCTGATCGGGCCCGACCAGCCGGTCGGAGAGCACGATGATGTTGTGGCCGCCGCGCACCGCTTGCTCGGCCCGGGTGCAGACCGAATCGAGCGCCGTGCGCATGCCCTCGGCGCCGCCGGCCGCGGCGTAGCAGATCGAGATCGTCGAGGTGCGGAACGTGCCGCCGGTATTGTCCTCGATGCGCCGGATCTTCTCGAGATCGACATTGGTGAGGATCGGCTTGTGCAGCTCCAGGCGGATATGCTTGCCGCCGCTTTCGAGATCGAGCAGGTTGGGCCTTGGCCCGACCAGCGACACCAGCGACATGACCAGCGCCTCGCGGATCGAATCGATCGGCGGGTTAGTCACCTGCGCGAAACGCTGCTGGAAATAATCGAAGAGCAGCTTCGGGCGCTTCGAGAGCACCGCGAGCGGCGTGTCGCGGCCCATCGAGCCGACGGAATCCTCGCCCGAGAGCGCGATCGGCTTGAGGAAGAAGCTGATGTCTTCCTGCGTGTAGCCGAAGGCTTGCTGGCGATCCAACAGCACGTTGCGCGGCGGCGCCATCGGCGCGACTTCGTCCGGCAGGCTCTCGATGCGGATCTGCGTCTTGTCGAGCCACTGCTGATAGGGCTTCGCGGTCGCGATCTCGGCCTTCAGCTCGTCGTCATCGATGATGCATTGCCGCTCGAGATCGACGAGCAGCATCTTGCCCGGCTCGAGCCGCCATTTGCGCACGATGCGCTCTTCGGGAATCGGCAGCACGCCGGCTTCCGACGCCATGACGACGTGATCGTCGTCGGTGATGAGGAAACGCGCCGGCCGGAGACCGTTGCGGTCGAGCGTCGCGCCGATCTGGCGGCCGTCAGTGAAAGCCAGCGCCGCCGGCCCGTCCCACGGCTCCATCAGCGCCGCGTGATATTCGTAGAAAGCGCGCCGGTCGGGATCCATCAGCGGGTTCTCGGACCACGCTTCCGGCACCATCATCATCAACGCATGCGGCAGCGGGTAGCCGCCCGCGACCAGGAGCTCGAGGCAATTGTCGAGCGTCGCCGAATCCGAATTGCCGTCGCCGATCAGCGGCCAGAGCTTGTCGAGATCGGCGCCCAACAGCTTCGACGTCATCGAGTGACGCCGCGCCATCATCCAATTGATGTTGCCGCGCAGCGTGTTGATCTCGCCGTTATGGGCGAGGTAGCGGAACGGGTGCGCCAGCTCCCAGGTCGGGAAGGTGTTGGTCGAGAACCGCGCGTGCACCAGGGCGAGCGCCGATTCGGCGCGCTCGTCGTGCAAATCCTTGTAGAAGAGCGCGAGGCGCTCGGCGATCACCATGCCCTTGTAGATGACCGTGCGCGTCGAGAGGCTGACGATGTAGAAGGCGCTCTGCTCGGGCAGGCCGCGGGCGCGCAGCTCCTTATGCGACTGCTTGCGGATAACGTAGAGCTTGCGCTCGAGCGCATCGGCGTCGGCGCAATTGGCGCCGCGCGCGACGAAGACCTGCCGGATGATCGGCGCGTTCGGCTGGATGCTGTCGCCGAGCGCCGAGGGGTCGACCGGCACGTCGCGCCAGCCGAGAAGCGTCTGGCCCTCGGCGGCGATGAAATGCGCGATCACCTCTTCGCAGGCGCGGCGCGTCTCGGGATGACGCGGCAGGAACACCATGCCGACGCCATAGGCGCCCGGCTCGGGAAGCTTGAAATGGAGGCGCTCGGCCTCAGCGCGGAACAGGCGGTCGGGAAGCTGGATCAGAAGGCCGGCGCCGTCGCCCGCCAGCGGGTCGGCGCTGACCGCGCCGCGATGGGCGAGGTTGTGCAGGATTTCGATGCCTTGGACCAGAATCCCGTGGCTCTTGCGATTCTTGATGTTCGCAATGAAGCCGACGCCACAGGCATCATGCTCGTAGCGAGGATCGTAGAGTCCTGGCCTCGCCTGCATCCCTCGACAACCCCTTTCTCACCCCTCTCGCCGCAGACACCTCCGCAGCCGTGCCGCGTCGTTGCGCGCGGCTCCCCAGAACAGCATCGTGGCAGTGGCCGAGCGAGTCAAGAAGTACGTCAGCGGGGCTGACCGAAATTTGTAACTTTCCGGCGGAAAAGTCTAGATCAGGCCGAGAAATTTTCCGATCGCGTGGCAAGTCGCGCCGATCGAGATGCCGTAGGCCGGAAGACCAGCGACAATCACCGTACCGAAAATGCCGAGCGCGATCCCGTCCTCGACGGCGCTGGCGCCGCCGGCATCGGAGAGGAGATGAATGATCGTTTCGCGCATTCTTCGTGCCTTTGCCGTGATGGCACGATGTTTAGTAACTTATAACCTAAAAGCGAAACGAAATCGGCTAAAATTTTAGGAAAACTGGTAAGTAATATTTACGAATACTTACCCATGATTGAGCAGCGCCGGGCCGAGATCGAGCACGCCGGCGAGCAGCGCATCGATATCCTCGGGCTGGATGCGGTGGTTGATCAGGCAGGCGCGGATCGCGACCTTGCCCGCGATGGTCGTGGTCGAGGGCGCGGCGATCCCGCGCTCGTGGAGCTCGGCGACGATGTCGGCGTTGAGCCGGTCGGCATCGGCGGCGCGATAGCGGAAGCAGACGATGTTGAGCGCGGCCGGCGCCAGCAGCTCGAGTCGCGGCTCGGCTCGGACGCGGCGCTCGAGATAGCGCGCGAGCTCGCAGCTCCGTGCGATCTCGGCGCCGATGTGCTCGGCGCCATAGGCCTTGAGCGTGAACCAGGTCTTGAGTGCGCGAAAGCCGCGCGACAGATCAGGGCCGAAATCGCAGGGCCAGGGTGAGCCGCCCGCGAGCCCCCTCGCCTCGCGCCGCAGATAAGCCGCCGGCGTTGCGAAGGCGGCGCGATGCTTCTCGCCGTCGCGCACCAGGATGAAGCCGGCGTCGTAGGGGATCTGGCCGAATTTGTGGAAGTCGAAGGCGACGGAGTCGGCGCGCTCGATGCCCTTAAAGCGCGGCCGCAATTCCGGCGACAGCATCGCCAGCGCACCGAGCGCGCCGTCGATATGGAACCAGAGCTTCTCGTCATGCGCCAATGACGCGAGCGCGTCGAGATCGTCGATCGCACCGGTATCGACCGTGCCGGCATTGCCGACCAGGAAGAACGGCGCCGCGCCTGCCGCGCGATCGCGCGCGATCGCTTCGCGCAGCGCGGCGAGATCGATGCGGTGCGTGGTATCGACCGGGATCAAGCGCAGCGCCTCGCTGCCGAAGCCGGCGAGCTCCATCGCCTGCCGGATGCAGCCATGGGCGGCGGTCGAGACATAGGCGGTGAGTTTCTCGCTCGAGGCGGCGATGCCGCCGCGTCGCGACGCAACGCCGAGCCGTTCCGTGCGCGCGACGGTCAGCGCGACGAAATTAGCGATCGAGGTGCCAGTGACGAAAATCCCGCTCGCGGATGGGGGAAAGCCGAAGAGCTCGGCCGACCAGCGCGCGATCTGGCGCTCGACCTCGATCGCCGCGTGATCGCGGCCGCCGCAATTGGCATTCATCCCGGCGGCGAGCATCTCGGCGAGCGCGCCGGTCGCAGTGCCGCCGCCCTGCACCCAGCCCATGAAGCGGGGATGCGTATTGCCGGCGGAATAAGGCTCGATACGGGTCTGGAAATCGCGATAGACCGCGTCGAGCGGCATCCCTCGCGTCGGTAGCGCCTCGTGGAAGCTCGCTCTCACCGCGTCCGGCAGCTTGGTCCAGACCGGCCGCTCGCGCAGCTGCGCCATGTGGTCGAGCATGTCGTCGAGCATGCGATGCCCGAGCGCGCGCAGCTCGCTCCAATTTTCCGGATCAAGCGTCGGGCCAGGTTTCGGTCGGCCCGGATCGCTCATGCGACGGAGAGCTTTTTCACCGAGGGACGCGCGGCGCAATCTTTCAGCATCGCCACGAAATCGGCGAAGAGCTTTTTCATCTGCGTGACCTTGTACGGAAACACGGTCGGCGAATCCATGAGATGCACGATCATCGCGATATCCGCCTCGAAGAGCAAGAGGCTGCCTTCAGCGGTCTGCGCGCAATCGATGCCGAAATAGTCGAGATCGACGCGATCGGCGATGCCGGCGAGCGCCGCGTGATGGCGCTTCGAGAACTCGTGATCGAAGCCGGTCATGAAACGCTCTTCCTCGATCTTCTTCGCCGGGCTCTCGGACATGCCGGCGTTGAGGTAATAGATCATCCACTGGTCGGCGATCGCCATATGGCAGGCGTAAGCCTTGCCGCCGATAAAGACGATACGGTATTTGCGGAAGAGCCCATCCGGGCTGCGGTAATCGACGAAGCGCGAGATGTAGAAGCCGCGCTCCGGCCGCTCGGAGAGGTAGCGGACCAGCGCCGCCGCGCCGTCGATCTTCTGCAAGCCGCGGCCGGCATGCGAATCGAGCGGCCGCACGATCAGCGGGAACGCGCCGTCGGCCAGATGCGCCGTGAGCTGCACACGGCCGGCGGCGATCTCGCCCAGCGTGGTGCGATCGATCCGCACCGTCGCCGGCATGACGAGGCCGGGCACGTTCTTCATGAGCCCATGCAGCCGCTCGCGCGACAGCGAGGCGATCTGCTCGGGCATGTTGAGCACCGGCTTCGGCCAGGACGGCAGCAAGCGCTCGATCTCGGCGAGCACCGCGCGATTGCCGTCGGCTTCGCACGCCGTGACGATGGCCAGATCGTGCTCGGGCAGCGGGCTCGGCAGGCTCTGGCCGGGAACGATGTAAAGCGTCGAGAGCGCGATATCCGAACCCTCGAGCAGGAATTCGAGCGGCGTGTTGTTGCCGATATCGCCGGGCGCCGCGAGGGCGAGCAACCGCAGCCCCGGCTTTTCCGCGCCGCACGGCGAATGGAACACCTGGCGCAGCCGCAGCGCTTCGCCCTGGCGCGCGATTCCGTCATGCTCGTTGCCGAAGAGTTGCTCGATGACGCCGAGATCCATTAGCGCCGCGGCGTTGTCGGGCTCGAAGATGTATTTGTCGATGAGCTGGCTGTGGAGCGGCGTGAGATCGACGCCGTCGAAGGCGAGCTTCGAGAGCTTCGCGATGCCGAGCGGCCGATCCGCGGGCTGTTGCCAGGAAAGCGGCGGCTGCGCCTGAAGCTGTTCCCCGAGAAGATCGATCATGCGGCACTCACGCGATAAGGAGGGGGAGCTTGCGCCGTCGCGTAAGCCGGCTCGATCGCGTCGTAATAACGGACCAGCAGCGCGAGCTTCTCGATGATGGCGCGGACCTGATCGAACTCGCCGCGCAGATTCTCCCGCGCCGCGAGGATGTCGTCGCTGCGCCAGGATTCCGAGACGACGCGCGCGCCGGCGCTGATGCGCAGCGCGCCATAGGAACCGCCCATGCCGTCGGGCACGGTGACGGGCTGGCCGATATGGCAGCGGCGCGAAGCGAGCAAGCGCATCATCGGCGGCAAGGTCGCGGGCAGCAGCGCTGCGACGTCGTCGTTGAGGGCGCGATAAAGCATCGAGGCCTGCGCATGCGAGAACCGCTCGCCGCGGCGGCGGATGAAGAACGGGAAGATCGTGCGCGCCGCGAATTCATCGTTGTCCGCGGTCGCCGATCCCTCCTCGGGCAGCGGCATCGGCTCGAGGCAGGGCTCGGCGGCGATGAGCTGCGGCACGGTCTGCGCGAATTGCGTCAGGGCGAATTCGCGGAAGGTGTCGGGCACCGCGTAGTAATCGCGCATCTCGGTGAGCGCCGCGCTCCAGCGCAGCAAGGTGCCGAGATTGAGCTGCGGCGGCAGGCCGGCGCGGATATTCGCGAGGCGCGCGGGCCAATCGAATTGCCCGGTATAGGCGCCCATGCCGTCGGGCACCGCGGTGATCGCGGCGCAGCGCGCGGCCAGGCTCTCGGGAACGAGCAGCGCGCCACTGAAGGGCGCGCCGGTGAAGAATTTCGAGCCGGTGATCAGCACCGGAAAACCGCGATCGAGATACCAGCGGATGCGACGGCGGCCGAGCCGCGCCTGGCAGGCATCGATCACGATCATCACATCGTTGCCGGCGGCATCGGCGATCCAGCGCAGACAATCCTCGCTCGGCGAGGAGAGCCCGAATTTCGAGCTGTCCATGGCCCAGAGCACGACGCGTTTGCCGGCCGCGACTTCGCGCGCGACGGTATGCGCGATATCGCCATCGATCTCTTCGACGGGGCGCAGCCGGCCGAAACCATCGCGCAGCGGCACACGCGCGCCGATCACGCCATCGGCAAGACCGTCGATCGGCTCGCCTTTGCTGACCGGCACGCCGAGCGCCGTGAGATTGTTGAAGTGCCGGCCGCGCGTCGCGAAGGCCGCGCCGCTGCCGGTCTCGTCGCTGGCGGCGATGAGGCTGACCAGGGGGGTGCCGAGCAAGGCGCGCGCGAGGAACAGCGCATGCATCTGCGAATCGGTGCCCGACGGCGAGAACACGATCTCGCAGCCGCTGTCTTCGAGGCCGAGAATCTGTTTGAGCTCGATACGCTGCCGCTCCAGCTGCGCATCGACGGCGCGATCGAGCCCGATGAGCTGCGCTTCGCGCAGCAGCACCTGACGCGTGCCGGCGACGCCCGCATAGGCGCGATCGGAGATCGAGGTCGCGGTCGAGGAAGCGAAGGTGAAGGCTTCGGGACGCGGAAACGGACGGCAGCCATAGCCGTTGAGCTGGGTCGCGGGATCGAGCGCCAGGCGGGTATCGCCGCCGCTGGCGAGCAACCATTCGAGCGACCCGGAAAGCGGCCTTAACGGGTCGATCAGTCGAAGAAAAGCTTCGAACCCACGAGCATTATTCGGCATTCGCGAATGATCGCGCCGATATGGTTAGCATTTTGTTAAATGTGGCCTAAATGTGGCCTAATTGTGCCGCCGTAGAAGCCAGGCCGCGGTGAGGCCCAGAAGCGCAACGAGGGCTCCGACGAACACGAAAAGAATCTGAAATCCTAATAACTTCGAGGTCACTCCTGCGAAAGCAGGTCCGATTCCTTGGCCTAAAAACATGCTCGCGGAGAAGAGCGCGAAGGTCGAGCCCCGCGAGCGCGGCGCGAGCTCGGTCGCCTGGGTCTGCAACGTATTGTGCATCATGTAGAAGCCGAAGCCGGCGACCATGAAAGCGAGCGCCACCCCCGCCGGCCCCATCGGCACGGCGACGACGAAATAGGAGAACCCGGCCATCAGCCCGCCGACGCGCAGCATGTTCCATTGGCCGAGCGCGCGGATCATGTGACGCACGACCGCGCCGTAGATCACGCCGCCGACGGCGAAGCCCGCCAGCGCGACACCGGCGGCGATCGGCCCGCCGGCGCCGCGCTCCTGCAGCATCGCGCCGACGAAGGGGAAGACGCAGAAGAAGAACATGCCTTCGCTCAGTACCGCGCCGAGGACGACATAGGAGGCGCGGTTGCCGAGCACCGCGCGATAGCCCTCGATGGCGCCGGTCAGCGTGAAGCGCCGCGTCACATCGTTCTTGCTATCGAGATAGCGGAAGACGATGCCGCAGGAGCAGACCGAGATCGCGGTGACGACGCCGAAGACCGCGCGCCAGCCGAAGAAGGACGCGATCACGCCGGCGACGGTCGCGCCGAACATCTGGCCGAAGATCGAGGCGACGAGGTACCGGCTGGTCGCGACCTGGCGCTCCGCCATCGCGGTGCGATCGCCGATCAGCGCGAGGCCGACGGGGAAGATGCCGCCGGCGACGATGCCGGCGATGATGCGCGACACCATCAAGGTCGCGTAGTTCGGCGCGAAGGCGGCGATCGCGGTGGAGACCGTGGTGATCGCGAGGCAGATCTTGATCAGCCGCGCCTTGCTGTAGGAATCGCCGATCGGGCCGAGCACCGGCTGCATCGCGGCATAAGGCAGGCCATAGGCGGAAACGAGCAGCGCCGCCTGCTGCACGCTGATGCCGAAATCGCTCGCCACCGTGGTGATGATCGGATCGAAGGAGCGATAGGAGATCGATCCGGCGAAGGCGGCAAAGCAGAGGACGAGGATCAGACCCAAAACGGCTCCCGCCAAAGACGCCCCGCCGAGGCGGGAGAAGCAGCCTATGCGGGAGAAGATGGGCCAAGGTCAATAATCATCGGGGCAAAGCCGCTCCGCGCATGGCGCGGACCGGGCGCGCCGGTTATCATTGCGCAGGTGCGGTCATACGCGCCCAACAACGATCGCATTCTGGAGAACGCCCGTGAAATTCCGTCTGCTGCCGATCCTTGCCCTTGCCGCGTCGCTGCCGCTTGCCGCGCCCTCGCCCGCGCGCGCCGACGAGATGATGAAAGCGACCATGGCGATCCCCGTCACGAGCCTCGGCTTCATGATGGAGTTCCTCGCTCAGGACATGCATTTCTACGAGAAGCACGGCGTCGCGATGAAGACGACGCAGATCAACGGCCTCGGCTCGATCAACGCGCTGATCGCCGGGAGCGTCGATTTCGCGCAGCCTTCCGGCGTGTCGCTGACGCGCGCCGCCTCGAAAGGCCAGAACCTCCTGGCGATCGTTCAGCTCACCAACCGCATCGTCGTCCAGGTCGTGCTGCGCAAAGAGCTCGCCGAGGCCGGCGGCTTCGATCCCAAAGCGCCGCTTGCCAAGCGCGCGGCGATCTTGAAAGGCAAGACCATGGCCGTCGAATCGATCAATTCGATCATCGATGCCTATCTCGGCCTGCTCGCCAAGCAGGGCGGATTCACCCATGACGATATGCACGTGGCGGCGATGGAGCCGCCGGAGATGATCACCGCCTTCGCCGCCAAGCGCATCGACGGCTTCGCCATGTCGCTGCCCTGGACCCAGATCCCGACGGTCGAAGGCGCGGCCGTGATGGTCGCGAGCGGTCCCGACGGCGACACGGTCGGCCTCGATCCTTTCACCAACACCGTCGTGGCGACGAAGCCCGCGACGTGCGAGAAGCAGCCGAAGCTCTGCGAGGCGGTCGGCCAGACCTTCAAGGAGACCTCGGTCTGGCTGCATGCGCACCCCGACGAAGCCGAGGCCATGCTGAAGAAGCGTTTCCCGACGCTCGATGCCAAGGTCTTCCACGCGTCCTTCGAGACCGAGCTCAAGATCACCCCGAACCCGCCGGTGCCGACGGCCAAAGGCATC
>Ga0335085_10014710_pt1 | contig 11403 bp, 10 predicted proteins | sample Lox_Sample_45_FD_206712 | JGI IMG/M metagenome (GOLD analysis project Ga0335085, IMG submission 206712) | Soil microbial communities from Loxahatchee National Wildlife Refuge, Florida, United States - Lox_Sample_4.5 | ecosystem: Environmental > Terrestrial > Soil > Wetlands | place: USA... | reverse complement strand
TTCAACCTCACCGATCCGCTCCCGCTTGTGGCCAATTGGGCCCAGCCCGCACAGGCCGAGTCCCTCCCTCCCGAACACCAGCAGCCCGAGATCACCCATTCCGAGCCGGCGTCGTCCTCCCCCGCTTTGCCGCCGGCAGAACGGGTGATGCCCGTCGAACAACCCTCCACGGTCAAACCGCTGGCCGTGGAAACCATTGCCGCGTTCACCGCCGATTTCCAACCCGGCTCCCATGTCGACTGGCTGCACCTGGAACAATTGCAAAACATGGTCACGGCCAATCTGGCCAATCTCACGGCGTCCGATTACGACCTTGCGGAAATCGACTTGAGCCATATCGCCCCGGCTCCATCCACCGTATATCCGTCGCCGCCTGCTGAGGTCCCTCCGCCATCTCCAGCGCCGGAAGTGATTGAATGGCAGGCTGAAGTGTTCCGTTTGCACGCCGCCGAAGTTGAACGATTGCAAGCCGAGGTTGTCCGGTTGCAAGCCGAAGCGACCGCCCCCAAAAACACAACACCATCGGTCCCCGCCGCTCCAGAACCTGCCCTGCCAGACGCTTCCCTCGAAGTTCCTGCCCCGCCGGCTCCCACCCCGGCTGTCAGCCCGGCAAATTGGCCCGGCGGAATTCCCGCATTACCATCGTCGCTTGAACCGCCGCAACAGTCACAGCCCCCGCTCAACATCCGGCCTGAATTTCGCGAATTGCGCGACCAATTGCTGGCCAAGCTTAATTTAACGCAGCATCCCACGCTGCTGCTCGTCGACGCCGGCCGCGAAACGGGAAACGCTTCTTGGCTCTGGCCCCTGGCCGCGGCCATCCTCGACAAACTGAACGCCGCCCGCGGCCACTCAAATTCGCGAATTCTGCTCGTCGAAGCCACCGATGCCGATTGCCGCCTGGCACAAACCCTTGGATTCGACACGCACCTCGGCTTAAACCACGTGTTGAATAACCGCTCCACCTGGCAGGCCGCCATCCAATCCACCTTGCATCCGCAAATCAAACTGCTCTGCCGCGGCTCGGAATATCTCCAGGCCGTGTCACCGCAGCGGCTTAAAGAATCGTGGTCCGAGTTGTCGCGACAGTTCGATTTGCTGCTGGTCGCCGCCGGCCCGGCGTGTAAATCTACATCAACAAGCAATTCCGCCGCTACCAAAACGTCGGCCCTTTGCACCAGCGATCTCTTCCCCTTGGCCGCCGCCGCCATGCTTTACGTGGAATTGGGCGCCACCTCCGCCGCGGCCGCCGCCGACGCCAAACGCCTGCTCGACGCCCACCGGATTCCGGTGCTAGGCTGTGTTATACAGCCCACATAGTCTTTGGCCGTGCAGCAAGACCATGAATATATCGCAGCCTGCAAAACTACCGGACCCACGGTCCAGTGAGCCGGAACCAGGGACGACCACCACCAAAACGCTGGTGATGACCTGCACGCTGAACGAAATTGAAAATCTGCCGCGGCTTGTCGACGAGATTTTCGCCTTCGCTCCCCAAGTCGACATTCTGGTGATCGACGACAACTCGCCCGACGGCACCGGCCAATGGTGCGACCAGCAAACCGCCGCCGGTCGCCGCCTTCACTGCCTGCATCGCAGTGGCAAATTGGGCCTGGGCACGGCCATTATCGTCGGCATGCAGTATGCCATCGACCACGGCTACGATTACGTCCTGAACATGGATGCCGATTTCAGCCATCACCCGCGCTATCTCCCCGCCATGCTCGCCGGCATGGAAGGAAACAATCAACCTCTCCCTTTGGGAGAGGGTCGGGACGACCTTCCCCCTCGCCCTTTGGGAGATGGCCGGGTCTCCCCAGGCGACTCGCCGTGGCGAGGTGAGGGTGCTGCACCCGTCGACGTCATGATCGGTTCCCGCTACGTTCCCGGCGGCGGCACTGTCGGCTGGCCCCTCAAACGCAAACTGATGAGCCGCGCCGTCAATTTATACGCCCGCTGGTTGTTGTGGCTTAAGCCCCGCGACATCAGCGGCGGTTACCGCTGCTACCGCGTGGCGAAACTGAAAGAATTGCCCTTCGATCAAATCCGCTCCCGCGGTTACTCCTTCCAGGAAGAAGTCCTCTGGCTGCTCCGCCGCCGCGGGGCCACATTCGGCGAAACGCCCATCCTGTTTGCCGACCGCGAGCGCGGACAATCCAAAATCAACCGCGCCGAAGCCTGGGCCGCTTTGCGCATCATCTTCGGGCTCGGCCTGCGGAATTTAGCCGGCAAATAATTGAGTTGGTCACCCCAGGCGCTCAATATCAATCGAGTCGTCGCGGCCTTCAAAATATCCGCCTCAAATCTTTCTTGAATCATATGCCCAGTGCAGCAGCGCCTGCCGTTGCCGTCGCCGGCATTTCAAATCTCCCCGCCGGCAATGCGCTTGAATTTGCGCCGCGTGCCGCCGGATGGCCCGCCAACGCTTAATTTGCCGCTCGTCGTCCAGGCAGCGACGGCCCATGTAATACCGGCAGTACCATTGGAACCAGCCGCGTGGGTCTTCGTGGTAAATCCATCCGTTGCGCCGCCACACCGCCAGCGGCTGCGAGGCATTCACGCCAAAATAATTCAGCGCCGCATCGTGCCGCTTCGGGCACAACTTGGCCCGATCGAACCACTGGTCCGGAAATTCCCCGGTGCAATCGGTCATGTACTTCCCGCCAAACACGCCAAACTCCAGCATTTGCTGCGGCGTCAGTTGCGGGCGGAAATCGGGATGAAAATTCTTCCCCACCGGCTCCGTGCAATAGTAGACGTAATTTTTCTGCATCTGGTCATTGACCACCACACGGCGTTTTTTCATGTGATATTCGCTTCCGGCCGCGGCACGGTAAGATGGTTGCTCAAAATTTGGCGCGGCTTGCAGCCCTCTGTTCAATGCCGTTCGTCCGCGCACCAGTATAGAATTTTCCGCCCACGTTGAGGTGCCCCATTTCCGCCGCCGCAAATTCCCACTGGCAGGTCCTGGTCATCGGCGCCGGCGCTGCCGGCTTGGTGGCGGCCGAACGTGCGGCTTCGCGCGGTCTCAAAACCCTGCTGCTGGAGCGCAACTTCCGGCCCGGCGTCAAAATTCTCATGTCCGGCGGCACGCGCTGCAATCTCACCCAAAATACCGACGCCCGCGGCATTGTCGCCGCTTACGGTCCGCCCGGTCGATTTCTCCACTCGGCCTTGGCGGCACTCAGCCCACAAGATTTGGTGGCCCTCGTCGAAGACGAAGGCGTGCCCACCAAAATCGAAGAAACCGGCAAAATTTTTCCCGTGAGCAACAAAGCGGCCGACGTGCTCCGGGCTTTTCTAGACCGCTTGCACCGCAGCGGTTGCGAGCTGGCACTGGAAGAGTCGCTTGTCGGCTTAGCGCGAATCGAAGATTCGGCTAGCGGACTAGTTGGCTTTCGGCTGACGACCGACAAACGAACTCTCACCGCTGAACGCCTGATCATCACCACCGGCGGCCAATCGTATCCCGGCAGCGGAACCACCGGCGACGGTTACCGCTGGGCCGCGACTTTTGGTCACACCATCGTGCCACCCCGCCCGGCCTTGGTCCCCATTACCACTTCAGCCCCCTGGGTGCGCGAACTCTCCGGCATCACCATTCCCGACGTGGTGCTACGCTTGCTGGAGCCAGAGACAAATCAATCCAACCCTAAACAAAAAATCCTCGACACCCGCCGCGGCTCACTGCTATTCACGCACTTTGGTTTGTCCGGCCCGGTCGTGCTCGACATCAGCCGTCACATCAGCGGTCATCCGCATCCGCAGGCGCTGCATCTGGAGTGCGATTTTCTGCCGAACATCAAAACCGCCGAATTAGATTCGCAGCTTCGGCAGCAGGCCGCCGCCGAAGGCAAAAAGCAACTTCTCTCGCTGGTGCCGGAATTGTTGCCCCGCCGCTTGGCCGAAGTTCTACTGCGCGAAGCCAGTCTGCCCCCCGATAAAAAAGCCGGCGAACTGAGCAACGCCAACCGTGCAACGCTGATCCGCGCTCTCAAGCAACTGCCAATCCCCGTCACCGGCACCCGCGGCTTCGGAAAAGCAGAAGTGACCGCCGGCGGCGTCGCGCTGGGTGAAATCGATTCCAGCACGCTGCAAAGCAAACTGGTTCCCGGCCTGTTTTTCGCCGGTGAAGTGCTCGATCTCGACGGCCCCATCGGCGGCTACAACTTCCAAGCCGCCTTCAGCACCGGCTGGCTGGCAGGGAAGAATGTGTGAAAAATCGCACCTCGTGGAGAAAATGTACGATCGCCGGACGCTACTCTGTCGAAAGATTGAGACCGTCGGTGTCCAATCCGGTCGTTGCTGGCTGGCGCGAGTGAGTCACGCTCGTGTAAACAATCATCCCAACCAGAATCGCAGCCAATACAATGCTTGCGCCAATCGTGCCCAGTTCCAATCCACCTTGGGCATGTGTTTTGGTGAGTAAATCGCCAAACGTGGCGCCGAAGGGACGAGTGAGCACAAAGGCGATCCAAAACAGCAGCACGCGGCTGAGTTGGGTGAAGTATGCCAGCAGCGCGACCAAAGCGATCAGCCCGCCGATGAGTGCTGCCCCGCCCAAAAAACCCAGGCCGGAATCGTCGGCTAAAAAATCACCCAGGGCCGTGCCCAGCGTGTTGGAAAACAAAATCGCCACCCAATAAAACATTTCCGCCCTGGTCGTGCGAATGTTGCTGACCGACAGCGATTTTTCGCTCAACCGCCAAATGGCCAGCACGGTGGCCAAGCAGCAAATCAGAATCAACGAGCCCTTGGCGTAGCCCAACCCCAGCGTGCGATCCATGCAGTCCGACATGGTCGTGCCGGCCATGCTGGTTGTGAGAATTACCGTCCAATACAGCGCGGGAATAAATCGCTTGGATGCCAACTGAGCCGTCACCGAAACAAAAAACAGCCCGATCAAAATCGCCGAACTCAGCGCGTAGCCCACGTTCAGCGTCATCGAAATCAAATCACCCGCCGTTTCACCCAGCGTCGTGGCGCAAATTTTCATTACCCAAAACGCCAGCGTAACCTGCGCAACTTTATTGGAGTGAGCGTGCATGGGGCGGTTGCGGGGAGAAAATTCCAGTCAGGATCGGATTTCTAAAATCTCGCCTGGTTTAATCGTCGTCAAGGCGTTTAAGGTTGCGGGCACGAGCGGAATCAAATCGGCCAAACGATTGCTCACTGCGGCCAACACAACAATCGCCACTCCCGCCGTCTGTAAATTCTGCTGATAGCGAAGATTTTGATCGGTCGTTAGAAAAATTTCCATCCCTTGATTTGACATCAACTCCAACAACTCACCGTTTTTCTTTCCTGTCCAGCCCATTTCGGGCACGGTATGCACTTCGTGCCCGACCAAATGCACGGCTAGGCGGCGCGGTACGCATTCGTCAAGCAGAACGCGCATTGCCCACTAAAGATTGTTTGGCGTATTCCAAAGCCGCAACCGCTTGTTGGCGAGTCACGCTGGGGAAATCTTGCAGGAATTCGTCGAGCGAGTCACCGGCCTCCAAATAGTCCAACAAAATATGCGCCGGCACCCGCGTGCCAACGAACACCGGCGTGCCGCCGAGAATATCTGGATCCGACTGAACTGGCAAATTGTTTGTCATGCTTCAATTATAGCTCTTATTGCTTTGGAAAATTTTCATCGATATTCAAACGGACAATCGCCATATGCGAAGCTAAGGCGACAAAAACGGAGCCGTGAACAATGATGCGATAGTTTCCCTCCCGGTACCACGTATCCGATGCGCTTTGCACTTTTGTCGTAGACACCGAGATCGTTCTGCCATTGTTGCGGAAGCCGAATTGGCTCAATCCGCCAAAATAATGATTCAACAGCACCATGGCACACATGGTGTCGGAATTGCCTTGCTTATCTACAGCCAACGCTTCTTCGCCCAGATCGACCATCCATTCAATCGTTGTGAATGTGTGGTAATCCTCTCGGTAAATGGCATTTCGAAAAGCCTCATCCATATCTTTCGATTCTTCGCCATCGCTCTTGAATTCGTCGAAAACATTTTTTTGTAGGGGGCCCGCAAACGAAACGCCCGGCAAAGGTTCCTTGGCCTGGTTTAGCAAAAAGTCATTTACCCGATTGCGTTCCTGTAAAAAACGCATTAACTCTAGTGGATGGCAAATTGGCGCCAGCCCATAGACCAATCACAATGCCAAGAGCAACGACTAGCGCGGTGCCGATAATGAGAAATCGCATGACAAGCTCCTGCGATCAGCAGTTTCTGTCAAAATCTCGACTTATTTTTTCTCCCCCATCAACTCCGCCACCTTGGGCTCAATTGCGGCGGCCCAAATTTCGTACCCTTTGGCGTTGGGGTGCAAATGGTCCGGCATCACGTCGTCGGGAATCGTGCCGTCGGGCTGCAAAAACTTATCGCCAATGTCCATGTAGAAAATCATTTTGTCGTCGGCCAGCTTGGAAATCATGGCGTTGGCGTCCGCAATTTTCTGCCGCTGCACTTTGGTCGCTTCTTTCACGGCGGCAATTTTGGCCGGCACTTCGCTTTCATCGATCGTATCGGCTCCCTTCTTGGCCGCCGCGGCTTTCAATTGTGTCTTCGCCACGGCTTCCAATTGTTCGTCGGTGTTGGGGCCGCGAGGAAAAATGCCCAACAGCAGCAATTTCGTGTCGGGCAATTTCTCCCGCAGTTGATGCACAATGGCGGTTACGCCGTCGGCAATTTCCTCGGCCGTATTATCTTTGCCGTTGGAGTTGTTGGTGCCGATCATGATCACGGCCAGTTTCGGATGAATCCCGTCAATGTTCCCCTGGTCATGCCGCCACAGCACATGTTGCGTGCGGTCGCCGCTGATGCCGTCGTTCATTGCCTTGCGATTGCCGTAGTATTTGTCCCACACATCCTTGCCCCGCGTTTCCCACCCCTGCGTAATCGAATCTCCCACGAACAACAAATCCACGTCCCCCTGCTTGGCCCGTTCCGAAATCTTGTCGATTCGGCCTTGCGTTCCCGTGTGAATCGCCGGCGCGGTGGCCGTGTTCTTCGGCGGTGCGGTCGCCGTGGCGCCCTCGTCTGCGCCCCAAATCAATCGGTTCGAAAACAAAATCGCCAGACTGGCCACGGCGGCCAACATCACCTGTCGCGAAATGGATTTCATCTTTCGGCTCCTCGCTCGGTTTTTAATGGTGCTGCAAAAGTCACGCGTTGGCATTTCTTTCCCCAACCGCTGCCAACCGTAAACCAGCATAAGCCTTGCCAATTCTGAAAGAAAGGTGCCGCTCCAAATTGCGCCTATATTCCACAGGCGAACTGCAGCCGCAATCGGCTTAGTGCCAACTCCGGTGCCCTCACCGACACAGCGCACCGGCCGTTGAGAACCATCGCTCGGCCGGTTATGCTAATGCCAAGCGTTGACGTTTTCGGGGGGGAACAAGTTGCCGGAACTATTTCCGGTCTGTTTTTGTGGAGTTGAAGTTGCCATGCGATGTTGTTTTCCCGCGAGTCGGGCCATGTTTTTCGCCAGCTGGCTGATGGCCGCCGTCGTGCTGCTTGCGGCGGCCGCCGAACTTCGCGCCGCCCAAAATTCGCTCGCCTTTTCGGTCGCCGCCGGCCAGCATGACCGTGTGAACACGCCCGTCTGTGTCGAAATCACGATCGATCCGACTCTCAAAAACGCCGCCTGGGCCACACTGACCGATAGCGCCGGCAATTCGCTCTTCGGCCAAGTGACGGCTCCCAGTTTATTGGCCACGCCGGCCGCCGGCAAATCTGGCGAAGTCGCGCGCGAATTGCATTTCATTCTGCCGAATTTGAAAGCCGGCCAAACCGCCGATTTCACGGCGGAAATTATGGAACACCTGGGATTGGGCGGCAAAGCACCTACACAATTCCAATGGCACGACACGCCCGGCGACCATGACGATTTAACCTTCGGCAATCGCCCCGTGCTGCGCTACATGTATCATCCGCTCGACGAATCGTCCGACGACGCCCGCATGGCGACGTTCAAACCGTACCATCACGTGTTCGATCCCGACACCGGCACGCAACTGCTGACCAAAGGACCCGAAGGCCAGCCCAACGATTGGCCCCATCATCACGGCGTGTTTTACGGCTTTCGTCACGTCACGTACGACGGCGGCAAAAAAGTCGACATTTGGCATTGCCCGGCCGCCTTTCAGGAACATTCCGCCTTCCTGGCCAGCGAAGCCGGGCCCGTGCTAGGCCGTCAACTGATGGAGATCAGTTGGGTGGCCGAGCCCAGCCGCGCCGACGGCATCAACCATTACCCGGCGACACCCGGCGCTCCCAACGCCACCTTCGCCAAAGAACAGCGCGAAGTCACCGTTTACGCCGTCCCTGGCGGCACGCTGCTGCAATTCGCTTCCCGGTTGAATGCCGTTTTACCCCCCGTGCATTTAGATGGCGACCCGCAGCACGCCGGTTTCCATTTCCGGGCCAACCTGGAAGTCATGAAAGAAACGAATGACCAAACGTATTTCTTGCGCCCCGATGGCAAAGGCCCGCTGACCGTCCACAAAGGCAAGGGCAATCAAGGCGACGAAACCCGTAATTGGGAGGCCAAGGGCAATCCGCCCGATGCCCGCACGGTGAACATGCCCTGGGACGCCATGAGTTTCGTCGTCGCCGGCAAGCGTTACACGGTGGCGTATTTGGACAACGACAAAAACCCCAAGCCGTCGCGCGGCAGTGAGCGCGAATACGGCCGCATCGGCAATTACTTCGTCGCCGATCTGAACGATCCGGAAAAGCCGCTCAACGTCGACTACCAGCTCTGGATTCAATCCGGCGAAACAACCGTCGACCAGTGCGCCGCCCTCGACGCCGATTTCAACGACCCGCCCACCGTCACGCTGAAGTAATCTCTTTGCATAAAGCCGCGACCGTTGGTCGCGCTCCGGGTATGGGCAAAGCGGGCTTAGTTCCCCAGCGGTTTGACCGCCCGCGCGCCAAACTCTAAAATCGCCATTCACAGCGATTTTTCTTTTCCATTCGGCGCGGGGAGTTCTCTTATGGCTCAGCAAACCAAGGCGCATTCGGGCACTGCTCAATCCGGCCAGCTCGACACCGTCATGCACGAAGCGAGGCTTTTCCCGCCACCGCCGGAATTTGCCGCAAAAGCCCGCATTAAATCGCTGGCCGAATACGAAACACTGTGGTACGAAGCCGCCGCCGACATCGAAAAATTCTGGGGCAGCCTGGCGAGCGAACTTCACTGGTTCCAGCCCTTCACCAAAGTGCTGCAGTGGAACGAGCCGTTCGCTCATTGGTTTGTCGGCGGCAAAACTAACGCTTCGTACAACTGCCTCGACGCGCATCTCAACTCTGCCACGCGCAATAAAGCGGCTCTGATATGGGAAGGGGAGCCCGGCGAGCAGCGCACGCTCACCTACCAAGAACTGCATCACGAAGTGTGCAAATTCGCCAACTGCTTAAAAAAACTCGGCCTCAAACCCGGCGATGTCGCGTCGATTTACATGCCCATGACGCCGGAACTGGCCATCGCCATGTTGGCCTGCGCCCGCATTGGCGTGGTGCACTCGGTCATCTTCGGCGGCTTCTCCAGCGAAGCCATCGCCGACCGCAACAACGACGCCCAGGCGAAACTCATCATCACGGCCGATGCTGGCTGGCGCCGCGGCCAGCAACTCCCGCTCAAAGCCAATGTCGATGCCGCCCTGGCCAAATCCCCCACGGTGAAAAACTGCATCGTGCTGCGGCGCGTGGGAATCCCCGTTCACATGCAGCCCGGGCGCGACCACTGGTGGCAAGACCTCATGGAAAACGCTTCCGCCGATTGCCCCGCCACGCCGCTCGACAGCGAAGCCCCGCTGTTCATTCTGTACACCAGCGGCAGCACTGGCAAACCCAAGGGCATCAAACACACGACCGCCGGTTACAATCTGTTCGCCAAAAAAACGTTCGAGTGGGTCTTCGATTACCGCCCCGACGACGTCTTTTGGTGCACCGCCGATTGCGGCTGGGTCACCGGTCACAGTTACGTTGTGTATGGCCCGCTCTCGGCCGGAGCCACGGTGTTTATGTACGAGGGCGCGCCCAACTGGCCCGACGAAGGCCGCTTCTGGCGGCTCATCGAAAACTACCGCATCACCGTGTTCTACACGGCGCCGACGGCCATCCGCGCCTTCATCAAATGGGGCGATCACTGGGTCGATAAGTGCGATCTCTCCAGCCTCCGACTCTTGGGCACGGTGGGCGAAGGCATCAATCCCGAAGCTTGGATGTGGTATCACAACAAAATCGGCCGCCAGCGCTGCCCCATTGTCGACACCTGGTGGCAAACCGAAACTGGCGGCATCATGATGAGCCCGCTCCCCGGGGCCATTGCCACCAAGCCCGGCAGTTGCACCAAGCCCCTGCCCGGCATCATCCCCGATATTGTCGATTCCGCCGGCAAATCGGTCCCCCCCGGACATGGCGGCTGGCTGGTGATGAAACAACCGTGGCCCGGCATGCTCCGCGGCATTTGGGGCGACGATGCGCGTTATCAGGAGCAGTATTGGTCCAAAGTGCCCCACAGGTATCTCGCCGGCGACAACGCCCGCTGCGATGCCGACGGTTACTACTGGATCATGGGCCGCATTGACGACGTGCTGAACGTGGCCGGCCACCGGCTCAGCACCATCGAAATCGAAAGTGCCCTGGTCAGCCATCCCGCCGTGGCCGAAGCCGCCGCTGTTGGCCGCCCGCACGAACTCAAAGGCGACGCCGTGGCCGTCTTCGTCGTCCTCAAAAGCGGCATGCCCGGCGAATCGTTGCGCGAAGAGCTCAAGCAGCACGTCCGCAAGGAAATCGGCGCGCTGGCCGTGCCCGACGACATCCGCTTCACCGCCACGCTTCCCAAAACCCGTTCGGGCAAAATCATGCGCCGCCTGCTGCGCGACATCGCCGCCGGCAAAGAATCCACCGGCGACACCACCACACTGGAAGATTATTCGGTCCTCGCCAAACTCCGCGGGAATGAGGAGTAATGTCCCATCCACTGCTTATTTTATTTAGCCCCGGGTCAACGACCCGGGGCCGCGTTTTTTACTGCGTTCTCCATCCGGTTGCGGTTTAGCCGCGACGCTGTAGCGGAGCGGGTATTCTCATATTTCTCCGCACCCCTCGATCCTCGTCCCTTGTCAACTCATTCCGGAAACAACTTCGTCGACAAATACCGCTCGCCCAAATCGGGCAGCACGACCACGATCAGCTTGCCTTTATTCTCCGGTTTCTTGGCCAGTTGCAAAGCGGCCCAGGCGGCAGCGCCGGAGCTGATGCCCACCATCAGCCCCTCTTGCTTGGCCAGTTGGCGAGCGGTTTCCATCGCGTCTTCGTCCTGCACTTGCACCACGTCGTCGACGATGTCCACATTCAGCACGTCCGGGATGAACCCGGCGCCGAT
>Ga0335085_10014709_pt1 | contig 11403 bp, 11 predicted proteins | sample Lox_Sample_45_FD_206712 | JGI IMG/M metagenome (GOLD analysis project Ga0335085, IMG submission 206712) | Soil microbial communities from Loxahatchee National Wildlife Refuge, Florida, United States - Lox_Sample_4.5 | ecosystem: Environmental > Terrestrial > Soil > Wetlands | place: USA... | reverse complement strand
CACCCTCTGCGATTTTCAGAGGGTGGGAAGCGATGCGGCCTGCATCGCGCAGGTGTTTCTATCCGCTTGCGTTACCATGGATGCGCCAAAGCGAAAAGCAAAATCTCAAGCGGTTGAGAGCAGGGTCGCCCACCCTCTGAAAATCGCAGAGGGTGGGGCAGCCTCCGTTAGTTTCATGGAAGGGTGGGCCAGCCCCCCGCTGCATCTCCTCCGCCGTCGGCTTCTCCCCGTTCGCCAGCTTGAAGAGCACATTGAGCAGGATCGCCCGCAGCGCCACCAGTTCGGCCATGAGCGCCTGCGCCTCAGCTCCGCCCAGCCCGGTTGGTTTGGTCTCCTGGCCGCTCGCCAGTACCACCTCGCGGCACCACTCGCCCAGCGTTCGCCCGCTCGCCTGCGCCGCCGTTTCCAGCTGCGCGTATTCTTCCTCGCTCACTTTGAAACCGATGGATTTCGTGCGCAGCGGCGGCTTCACCATGATTGGGCTTCCTTCAGGGATTACAAGCCGAGAGTAGCAGGCAGGCTATAAAAATCAACAAGTTCGCCTGCGCTAACCTGCGGTTGCCGGACGGCAACCCGATGGCGGGATTCTTTTCTTTAGCTGCTCTCGTTTCAACAAGTTCGCGCGCGCTAACCCGCCGCTCGCGCGCAGCACCCGTTCCGGGGTGACGTGTCACCCTCACACCCGATGCCGAAGGCAGCGCAGGTTTTGATCTTGCCTTTAGCAGCTCACTTCCGGCGGGCGGGACGGGCAGGATGGCGGTCGTCATCGTCCGAATCGGTATCAGCCCTGGCGGGCAAGATTTCGGCCAACCGGTCCTCAACGTCCAGCTTGAACTCGGCGGCGATCTTCGCCACATGGACGCCGAACGTCCCGCGCATCTCACCCAGGGCGCTATAGAACGTCCAGCTTGCCCAGTGGCCGTGGTGGTTGGCATACCGGACCACCTCCCGGCCATCAACCCCGACCCGGTCCAGGAACTTTCGGCTGGCAGCTCGCATGGCCCGGAGGCTGGCCGCAAACTCGGATTTGCCCTCCAGTTTGCCCAGCTCGCCGCTAAGGAAGTGCCGGATTTCCAGAACCGAGTGGACGCAGTGAGAGGCGACTTCCATCTCCTCTGGGGCGTAGAGCACGCGGCGGTCTTCCAGGAACGCAATCACCCGGCGAGCCGCGCTCACTTCCAGGTCGGATGACTGCCACGAAACCCCGCCCAACGGTGTCGAGATCCCCGTCAGCCGGTTCGCGATTTCGGAGAACTTCATACAGCATTTCCCAACGACAGATCGGCAGCTAAAGAAGAACCTAATCCGCTCCCGGATCGCTCGCCCTGGCCGCCCAGGAACACTAACGTCAGGCACTCTGCTCGGCGGTCAGGATCGGCGCTATAGCCTGAAGGTAGACGGCTCCGCATTCTTGATGAAGTCTTCCATGACCTTGAAGAGCGTTCGTCCACATTCTGACGCGGCGCTGGCATCGCACAGCACGGATCGTATTGAGCGGCCATCAATGGCTAGATGGCATTCCTTCTCGCTGTAACATTTGGCCCATCCATAGCTGCTTGCGATACCAACCACGTTGTTAAGTTCGGCGCAGGCCATGTTCACCGTCAGCACTATCCCCTGCCGTCCCTCATCGTCCAGGCTAGGAACCAGATGGTACTTCTGCGAAGCACGGATTGCCTCTGTGAACGAAGCTATGACCGCAGAGGGAGTTTTGCCATCGCAATCCGCATGGATGTTTATCGACTGGAGGCTTTCCGCTGCGCTCGCAGCTACGGGAGCAAGCGTAAATAGCAAAACCAGAACGAGGCGATGCATTTGTGTCTCTCCGAGCTACGGCTTCGGTTTGCTGGACGCCACACCAGGTGTTTGTCGATATATCGCGCCTGAGGGCACCCAGCCGCCTTCTAGGCCCGAGACGTTACCATTGCATGAAGTGGAATGCCACTCGGCGCTTTCCCCCAGCCGCGGTGCACTCTTGATAGCTCCACATTCCGGGAAACGTTAACGGAAGGAGATCCAGAGCTTCGGAAAGTTTAAGATTCTCCTTGGCTCCGTCCAATCGCGGCGATGTTGCCGAGGGTGTGGGATAGATTCCTCCCACGGTTAGCACATTCTCGATGTGGTGCTGTTCCATGTAACTACGTACCTCAGGTGAGTCCAAAATTGTAGACAAAGCAACTGGCCCGTGGGCTTCATTATGGAAAACAATTCGTTTGATCGTCACGTCGAGCAAATCGGTTTTGACATTCCCCGCGATGACCCGAACGAGCCGGTTCTTGTCCGCCGAAACAACCATCGAAGGACTCCCAAAAACGTCGTGAAGCCTCTCGACAGCGGAACCTTGTTTTGGCGGCATCTTGACTCTGAATGGCTCGGAGAAGTCTGCAGAGGCACCGCACTTCCAACTCTCTGCCAACGATCCTCTGCTATCCGTTTCCTGCAGCACATCGGCAACCACGTCGATCAGCTTGTGTCTTGTTGCTTTGCCTTGACTTACACTCTGGCCCCGACCTGACGAGGCAGAAGCGAAGATCATAATTGCTAGAAGGATGAACGATAGCGCCCTGTGCATGGCAATGCTCCTCACTCACTGAACGATTGGGTTCGCGTTGACCACAACTTGTCCGTTTGTCACAACTGTGGATTGGCGAATCGTAGTGGAGAGTCTGAACGTCCCGCTGTCCGTCATGGCCGTAAAACTCTGCCTTGTCTCGGTACGAAAGTTCGCGTTCGCTGCCGGTCGAAAATTGGGCCCGACTGTGTCAGAGAACTTTCCGTCCATAGCGAACACGAATTTGTGATTCGAAATAACTGGCGGAGAATTTGCAGACGTACTGGGCAGCACCTGAACGTTTTCCTTCACACTGACGCAACAGATAGCGTTCCAATTCCTGTCGTAGACCTGGTAGGTAAATACGACTGCACCGGTCGGCGTAGTTTGGACTCCAGTCTGTCCGACGTGGGCGGGTTCGCCCATAGACGGCGGCGCTGGTGCCGGAGGATTGAAAGTTGGATTACCTTTGCTATCTAGCTGCGGTGGGTTCGCCGCTATCTGACCTTGTACCCCATTATTTTGCGCCTGCGGCGCATCAAATTGAGCCGGTGTTCCGTCCTTGGTTGGCGCGTCCCCCATCATCATTGACCCAAACGTCTGGTCCATGAGCCGTCCGCCCCCAGCATCCTGGTCGCAGGTCAGCCCTGGACACGCATCCCCCGACTGTGCCCCAAGGCCTCCTGACCCGTAATGCCCATCCGCATCAATCCGATTGAGCGGAGAGTTCTCCACATACGTGTAGAGATTCAGCGTCTGCGGGTCGCCAAACACGGCATACGGCACCGCTATGGGGCGCAGCGCCCAGTCCGGCGACATGAACCGTCCTGTGGTCGAGGCATAGTACCGCGCCCCGAAATTGTCGAGCCCGCTCTCCGTGTCCCGCTCTTTCGACGTGAACTTATAGTTCTGCGGACAGCTATTCAGGTAAGCATGCTCTCCACCGTAAGGCTCGAAATCGGCGTCGTAGCACATAGTTGGCGTTGTCTGTCCCGAAGGCACTTCTGCAATCACCCGCGACGAATCGAGATTGTCGACAAGGTAATAGAACACGTTGCTCGACGAGTCGCGCCGCGCCACGCGCATCCCTCCGAAGAAATAATACTCGTTAAAGCTACTGTTGGTGACGCTGCCCGTGGTGTCGGTCTCATCCAGAATCTCGCCGCCCGCATACCAGTAGAGTTTGCTGCCCGTCTTCTCCACTCGATTGCCGTCGCCATCGTACACGTAGGCGGTAGACGAATTCGAGGTCGAGGTCATTTGATTCTCGGCGTTATAGACATAAGTCGCCCCACCCGTCCCCGGAATCGTCATCAGGTTCCCGGCAGCATCGTAGGTATCGCCCGTGATCTGGTTGTTGGAGGTCACGGTCACGCTCAGGCTGCCCTGCGTGCATCCAGTATAGGAGGACGACGCGCCGGAAATCGAGAGCAGATTCCCCCAGGCATCGAAAGTAAAGGCCTGCCCCCAGCAATCGGTGGGATCACTGCTGTGCGTCGCGGTGGTCTCGGCGGTAGACACGCGGTTAAGGTAATCGTAGGTAAACGTCTGGCTGCGGTCGCTAACGCGGTTATTGGTGATGGAAATTGGATTGCCGTTATCCGCGCCCAGATTGAAGTTGTATTTCAGGTCGAGCATGTTGCCCGCTGTGGCGGTGCCGCTACAGCCAGTGTTCGTGGCCAGAGGGGTTCCGGTGGTCGCATACATCCAGCAGGGCTGAAGCCGGTTATTGTAGATGTGGGTCGCGACTAGGTTTGACCCGTTCTGGATCTGGGAGAGCGCTCCCTGCGGCGCGTAGCAGGTTCCGTTGCCAGAGACGCCGTTCGCGCAGCTTCCGGTCACATAGTACACGCTGGGAAACGTGGGGACAGACGGAACGTTTCCTGGTTTTTATTCCAAATTCGGAAAATACCACCATTAACTCCGTCAGCCCGATCTCACCTTTGTCGCCTAGCAGGAAGCGATGGCTCAGAAAACAGGAAACGTCCCGTCTGTCCCCACGTTTCCCCCTAGCGGCCTTTAATCCTGCACCAACTGCACTGAGGATTTCACCAGCAGAAGGGAGGGTAATTGTCGGCGCATCAAGAGCAATTGGCATCGTTGTAGCGGCAGCCGTATTTTGCGCCAACTCACGGAGCGCCCCGTCGTACCAGCACCTCCTTTAAACCGTAGACTTACCGAGCCGCAGGGGACCTCCGGTGGAACAGTACGATAGCAAGAGCAATTAGGCCAAACAGCGCTCCATAGAGAATCGCGTTACCTGCAATCGTTATGAGAAACCATGCAGCTTTGTTTGGCACGTCCTTTGAGAAGCCCAGCGCATAGAACGGACACAGCCTGAAGATCGCCCTATCGATAAAGCTGTTCACAGACACGGAAAATGGCCCTAGCTGGTCGAGTAAAATCATGACGACCGCGATCCCGGCTCCTGTAGCAGCACCTCTGATGGCTGCAGTTAATATCCGCATAGTCCCCTCCCTCACGGTGCTTGACTCGTGTTGTCTTGGATTTGTATAGCGCGGAGATCGCGTATCAGATGACTCGGCAGAGTATCGCTTGGAACCCTGGCTCCGGTGCTTCTCACGACATCTTCGCCGAAGTCCACACAACTTCGGCCTCTTAGCTGATAGTTTCCTGGATTGCTCGTTCGAGCGTCGATGGTCCCTTGGGCGTGAGCCGCTTCGTCCTTGGTCAAGTAGATCGTTACCGCATCCTTGGTTCCGACGTTCGCGCGTGGTTCGACCTGCCCAGGAACAGGCGTATTCTCCACAATCTGTTTCTTGGTCAGATCCTGTACGGGCCCGAAGCCAACCTCTTTGCCATTGTCGACTTGAACCGTGACGTGGCCTGCAGGATTTCCCTGCTGCCCCTCCACTTCCCGAACCGTAAGTGTGTGGGTATGATTTGCGTCGGGGGGCGGCGGATTATTTTGCGCCTGCGCCTTCTCCTGTCCCGCACTTGGGCCGCGCTCCTGTCGGCGGTCTTGCTCACTGCCTTGAATTGGCGCGGTTTGCGCGTCCGGGTCGCCCTGTTCATGCCCATCCGCATCAATCCTGTTCAGCGGCGAGTTCTCCACATACGTGTACAGGTTCAACGTCTGTGGGTCGCCGAACGTCGCATAGGGCACCGCAATCGGCTTCAGCGCCCAATCCGGAGACATAAACCGTCCCGTGGTCGAGGCATAGTACCGAGCGCCGAAATTGTCGAGCCCGCTCTCCGTGTCCCGCTCTTTCGACGTGAACTTATAGTTCTGCGGACAGCTATTCAGGTAAGCATGCTCTCCACCGTAAGGCTCGAAATCGGCGTCGTAGCACATGGTCGGCGTCGTCTGCCCCGAAGGCACTTCCGCGATCACGCGCGAAGAATCGAGATTGTCCACCAGGTAATAGAACACGTTGCTCGAAGAGTCGCGGCGCGCTACGCGCATGCCTCCGAAGAAGCTGTCTGCTCCACTTTGCGTGCTCCTCGATAAAATACTTGGCCTTCGCAAAGGGGAAATAGGGTCATCCGTCCCACCTGTAGCTAACTTGATTCCTCCCCGGCAAATCTCGACCCTTCCCACTTTCCCTCTCAACTCCCCTCTGCGGCGACATCCGCAATCCCGATGCCCCATCTTCCGCTCCACTCGTTTACCTTCCTGATTCGTCCCCAAAAAGGATCAGGGCGGCCGAAGCCACCCTTCCGACAATTGAGAACCGAGAACTGACGACTGAGAACTGACTACTTGCCTTTCAGCATCCCCACCACCCGGTCGAAATCTTCCAGGCCGGCGTACTCAATCACAATCTTCCCTCGTCCCTTGCGGTCGCGGATTCGCACCTTCATCCCCAGAATCCGTTCCAGTTCCCGCTGCGCTGCCTTCACATTCGGATCCACCCAGCGTGCCCCGCCCCCCTTGGCCACCGCTTCCCGCTTGGCTAGAAATCCCTGCAGCCGCAGCAGCAGCTCCTCCAGTTGCCAGACCGACATGAATTTCCTCGCCGCCTCATCGGCAGCCTGCACCATCAGGTCGTTGTCATCCAGGTTCAGCAGCAGCTTGGCGTGGCTGTAGTCGAGTACCCCCATCGACAGGTGCCGCTGCACCAGCTCCGGCAGCCGCGCCAGCCGCATATAATTGGCCACCGTCGTCCGCGCCAGTCCCACCTGCTGCCCGATCTCGTCCTGCGTCATCTTGAACTGCTGGCTCAGCATGATGAACGCCCGCGCCTGGTCCATGCAGTTCAGGTCCTGCCGCTGCAGGTTCTCGATCACCGTCATCTCGGCCGCCTGCTGGTCCGAGACCTTCCGCACAATGGCCGGCACGGTTTCTTTCCCCGCCATCTGCGACGCCCGCCAGCGCCGCTCGCCGGTGATTAGCACATAGCGCCCGTCTTTTCCCGGACGCACCGTGATCGGCTGAATCACTCCGTTCGCTTTAATCGATTCCGCCAGGTCGTCGAGCGCCGATTCTCCTTCTTCTCCCTGCGGCTCTTCGGTGAAATGCCGCGTCTGATAGGGATTGCGGTCTATCTTGTCGAGCGGGACCTGGATCACCGCATCTCCCGCTGCCGCCTTTGGCGCCGCCACCGCTTCCATCCGGTCCACCACGATGCTATTCGGCCCCGGCGCCGCCGCAGCCGTCCCCGGCACCGGACGCGGCCCGGCGGGCAGCAATGACTCCAATCCTCGCCCCAGCGCCTTCCGCTTGTCATGCCCGCCCGACTGTTTTTCCTTCTCGTCCACCGAAGCTTTTTCGACGGTTGTCGTCATAAAATTCGCCTCCGACCTTTCGCGAACCGGCACCGCGTCTCTTCGCGGCTGCATCCCTAAAAATACATCGATAGCCATCAATCTAATACATTGACGTTCATCAATGTATGTTTACTTCCCCTGGATATTCATGGTGATCAGTTTGTTCCGGTCCTTCCACCGCCGCCAGCGCGGCGCATTCACCACCTGCTTTTCTTCTCCCGCTTCTGCCGGTGCCGGCGCTTCTTCCATGACCGTCTCGCTCTTCACCGCCAGCTCCGGCATGTCACGTTCAATGATCTCTTTGGCCAGCTGGATGTAGCTCTCCGCGCCGCGCGAGCGCACGTCATACATCAGCGCCGCCTTGCCGTGGCTGGGCGCCTCTGCCAGGCGCACGTTGCGGGGGATGGTCGTCTTCAGCAGCTTGTCGCCGAAGTAGCGGGTGAGTTCGGCCGTGACTTGCTGCGCCAGGTTGGTGCGGTCGTCGTACATGGTCAGCACCACGCCCTCGATCCCGAGCTCGGGATTCAATCCCGCGCGAATGCGCTCGATGGTGTCCAGCAACTCCGATACGCCTTCGAGCGCAAAGTATTCCGCCTGCATGGGAATCAAGACCGCGTCCGCGGCAACCAGTGCGTTGAGAGTTAAGAGATCCAAGGCCGGAGGACAATCGAGCACGATGAACTGGAAGCGCTCGCGCAACGGCGCGAGCGCGTCGCGCAGGCGAAACTCTCTGCGCTCCGCTTCCACCAGCTCGATGTTGGCGCCAATCATGTTCTTGTGCGCCGGCACAATCCAAAGCTGTTCGAGTTCGGTTGGCTTGACGGCTTCTTCCGGAGCGGCCGCACCCATCAGCAAGTGATAGGTACTGATGCGTTCCGGATCTTTGACCAGGCCGAGGCCGCTCGAAGCATTCGATTGCGGATCGCAATCGACCAGCAGAGTGTTCACCTCTGCCGCCGCGAACGACGAGGCCAGATTGATGGCAGTCGTAGTCTTCCCTACGCCGCCCTTCTGATTGGCAACCGCGATGACGCGTCCCATTGGATTTTTTGGAGATCGAGAGCAAGCGCAGAATAGTCCGAATCGAAGCGCGATTGCAATGACTGATTTCGGTGCAGCGAAATCACTGGGGCAATTGATTGATAGGGGATGGTAATGGCGGGATGGGTTGTGCAATTTTGCATAATGTTCCTTTGGGAACACATCGTCGTTTTGCACAATGTTCCTAAAGGAACGTTTCGTCGAATTGCGCGAAGTGTTCCTGCGGGAACACAACTGTGATTTTGCAAAAACGACGAAATGTTTCCAAAGGAACACTGTGGAAAACTTTTTGGCAGATGTTAAATTTAGGCCATTAATTTCCACTAATAGCCTTGTAATGCTGGTTGTATGCGAGTATTTACTCCACTTTAGTCTTATATATGTAGCATGCTTCCCACTTGTTACACTTTTGATTCCTCTGTGGATATCCCGAGGAAAAGCACGCGGGCCGAAGATTGAGGGATGGGGACAGGTGTTTGCCAGATCAATTGAGGCAGGAGCTGGCGGGCAGACGCGACCTGGGCGGAGCCGATCAGCAACGCCAGAGTGCCTCGGGGAGCCAGGAGGCGGGCGGCGATGGGGAGGGTGTTCTCGAAGCGCTCGACGGCACGAATCGTGACTACGCCGGCGGAAGCGGCAGGGAAGTCTTCGCCGCGGCCGGTGAAGACCTCAGTGTTCTTAAGGGCAAGCGCGCGGAGGACCTCGCGGAGAAAGGTTGCTTTCTTATGGTTCGCCTCGATGAGGGTGACGGCGATTTGGGAATGAAAGATCTTGATGGGCAGGCCGGGGAAGCCGGCGCCGGAGCCCAGGTCGACCAACGAGGTTGTGGGCGGCAGCCGGCGGGCGGCAAAGAAAGACTCGCCGAAATGTCGTGTCACGATATTATTCCCGTCGCGCACGGCGGTGAGGTTGATGCGGGCATTCCAGCGAAGCAGTAGATCGATGTACGTCGATACACAGGAGAGCTGGGCCTCGGGGAGCGGGGCGGCGAGGAAGGGTTGGAGGAGTTGCTGGATGCGAGCGGAGTCCATGGCGGGCATTGTAATCGGCGCGTCAGCGCACTTCCCGGTTCTCAGTGCCGGTACAGCAGATTCGTGGTTGCTGCCCGGCTTTGGGGATGCGGGCTGCCTTAAAAGAGCGGGACGGAGCGCAGCCCGATGTATTTCACCAGCCAGTGGTAACGGTCCTCGAGACTGCGGGGATCATTGAGGTCGTGGGCGGTGTCGTAGTAGAGGACTTTTTTGGGCTCGCTGGCGGCGGCGAAATAACGCTCGGTGGAAGCCTTGTCAAAATACTGCTCGAAATTGCCGAACTGGAACAGCAAAGCCACCGGGGCGGCGTGGCCGACGAACTGGAGGGCGTCGATCTGGCCGGTGACCTGGCAATACTTGTCAAAAGTGCCGGGCGGAAGACTCTTGCGGAGTTCGACCATGCCGGGATCCTGACTGCGAACCATGATGTCGGTGCACTCGGCAACGCCGCCCATCAGGATGGAGGCTTTCATTCGCTTGTCCACGGCCGAAAGAATGGAGCCCCACTGTGCGCCGTAGCTGTGTCCGATGTAACCGAGGCGGTGGGGATCGACATCGGAGCGGGCAAGCAGCAGATCGATACCGCGGCGGAGGTCGAGGACGGTCTGAATTTCGATGTCACGATCGATTTCGGGTTTGTCAAAGTGGTCGGGAGACTTGTGCCAGGGATCGGGGCGGTCCCAGGGATAGTCGGGAAGAAGGGAGACGGCGCCGGCCCGGGCGTAGATCTTGGCTTCGGGAATAAATTCGGCCTGGGTACCGTTTCCCCAGTGGCCGAAGAGGATGGCGGCGAAGGGGCCTTTGCCGGAGGGGACGACGAGGTAGGCGTTGACGGGTCCGCCCTTGGCGCTCTGGTAGGTGACGCTGTGAAGGGTGCCTCCGTCGAACTGCTCAATCACCTGGTCGTGGATGTCGAGGGGCTGCCTGGAATCGTAATCGAACAGGTGGGTGGACTGTGCCGCGGCCAGAGGAAGAGCGAGGAGGAAGAATAAGCAGAGCTTTTTCATGGGCATTTTCTTTTGACGGAGTATCGTCCCTCGGCTGGAGGAAAGTCAAAAAGGACAGTTGACAGTTGTCAGCTCCCGGAAAAGCGCTGCCGGGGAAGGGCAGACCCGGAAGGGCAGCGATGATCGGCGGCACAGACAGGAGTGCGGGACCGAAGTTTGACTTGGCGGGAGCCGGAACCTACCATGAGGGCACTGTGGGAGCGCCACTGGGATGATTGGGCAGACGATCTCTCATTACCGCATTGTGGAGAAGCTGGGCGGCGGGGGAATGGGCGTCGTCTACAAGGCCGAGGACACGCGGCTGCATCGTTTCGTGGCGTTGAAGTTCCTTCCTGATGAAGTGGCCAAAGATCCCCAGGCGCTGAGCCGGTTCGAGCGCGAGGCGCAGGCGGCCTCAGCGCTGAACCATCCGAATATCTGCACCATCCATGACATTGGGGAGTTTGAGGGGCGTCCGTTTATCGCCATGGAGTATTTGGAGGGCGTGACGCTGAAGCACCGGATTGCGGGGCGGCCGCTGGATCTGGAAATGCTGCTGGCGCTGGGGATTGAGATTGCCGATGCGCTGGACGCGGCGCACGCCAAAGGGATTGTGCATCGCGACATCAAGCCGGCAAATATCTTTGTGACCACGCGAGGGCACGCCAAGGTGCTGGACTTCGGCTTGGCGAAGGTGACGGCGCGGGCGGCGGACCCGTCGGGCGCGACAGCGATGGTGACCGCGGCCGAGCCGGCGGAGTACTTGACGAGTCCGGGAACGGCGGTGGGCACGGTGGCCTACATGTCGCCGGAGCAGGTGCGGGGCAAGGAGCTGGATGCGCGCACCGATTTATTTTCGTTCGGGGTAGTGCTGTACGAGATGGCGACGGGGACGCTGCCGTTCCGGGGAGACACTTCGGGTGTCATCTTTGATGCCATTTTGAACCGGGTTCCGGCGCCGCCGGTGCGGCTGAATCCCGAGCTGCCGGCGAAGCTGGAAGATGTGGTGAGTAAGGCGTTAGAGAAAGACCGCGAGCTGCGCTACCAGCACGCATCGGATATG
>Ga0335085_10014708_pt1 | contig 11403 bp, 7 predicted proteins | sample Lox_Sample_45_FD_206712 | JGI IMG/M metagenome (GOLD analysis project Ga0335085, IMG submission 206712) | Soil microbial communities from Loxahatchee National Wildlife Refuge, Florida, United States - Lox_Sample_4.5 | ecosystem: Environmental > Terrestrial > Soil > Wetlands | place: USA: Florida... | reverse complement strand
GTCAGATTGTCTGACGAGTCGACGACCGTGGCGGCATACTGTCCGAAGCGGTCGTTGTTCTGCTGATCACCCGCGCCTTGGACGATCAGGTTTGCGGCTTTGAATCCATTCCCCGAGTTCCATGGCAGAACGGAGAACCAGATGGCAGGGTGACCGCCCGTTCCAGATGTCGTGAACGTGAGTCCCATGTTGCCGTTCTGATCGAGGGCCGTGCTGGGCATGAGGAAGAACTGAACGCCCTTTGGATCCTGCATGTCTGGTGTAGCTCTTGATGTGCTGGAACTATTCACGAGTACGGAGGCATGCCCGTTGTTAACGCTCAGGATGTAATAGCGGATGCCAGTTCGCATGTTACCGGTGCTCTCGGTAACAACATGCGATGCCGTCAAGAACTCGCCATTCGGACCACCGCTCGAGACCAGGCGGTTGTAGGTCAAACGATTGGCCATGCGATCACCCAGCGAATCCAGACAAGGTGTCGTGTAATTTCCGCAGTTCGCCCTTCCATAGCCCCCGATCGTACTAAGATTGGTGCTCGGCTCAGGAACACAGTAAGTGTTTATTACCTGATTGGACGACGATGTGTTGTAGCAGCCGGGAGTATACGGATTCACAGTCAGGAAACTGGGCCCCACAAATCCACCGTTTCCCCAAGTAAACAGCGCGAGCTGATTTGAGGTGCACACAGTGGTCTGGCTCGTGCAAGGATGAAGGCCCCCCAATCCTTGTTGCGCGTTGCTCGGATTCACAATCGCCAAGAAGTACTCCGGTTCACCGAAGAGCGGTCCAGCCGGACTGTCGATGTCGGCGACGTCTACTGAGTGGATCAGCGAGGGTCGCTGTGCCGCAGGAATCGTATAGGCATAGCAGGTCATTGGATTCGTTGGATTGCCTGCGACGATATTCGCCCGGTCAAGTTGACAAGCTTCGATACCAGCTTCGGTATAGTTCTGGTTGGGATCCTGCAAATCGAACGTTACATAGAAACCGTTCGACCAAGTTCCGATGCGCGGCCAATCTGGAAAGTAGTGCTGATAGGTGCCGGTCGTGCAGTTGAGTGACGCAGGCGTGCAAGGAATGACGGATGCCATCTTGTACTCATAGGCATACCACTGAGTTGTTGGCGCTGATAAATCGGTGTCGGAGCTAGCTGCGATGCACCATGCTGACAGACGCTGCCCTCCACCGGTGTAAACCACTCGACGGCTGATCACGAATGCGTTGTCGACTCGGTCAAAGATCACCTGCACGTTGCCGGAGAGATTCTGATTGCACTCTGGTTGCGTGGCACTCGACCAAAGCACTGCAACGCTCTGCGGGATTGCAGTCGTCCCTCCCGCCTTCGTGAAGATGGGCTGACCGGTAACCTTATCGAACGCCTGAACGTAACTCGCGTTGACCCACTCAAGTACTTGTCCGTTGTGTCCGCTTACAGTGGGACCAACGGCGATGTTCGCATCGATATTCGGACCTTGATTGTCGTAGAACTGATACGAGTTGCCAAGATTCTGGACAGCGTCGATCCCTTCGAGCGAGGTTCCATTCCAATTGCCCGACGTGCAGGCTCCCGAGTGGCAAATGGTAAATGGAGCGGTAGTCGTGTTCTGAGCAACCTGCGAAGTCGTATAAGGCCCGGAGATAGTGCCGGATTGACAGTCACCGCTGCAGGTCGCTGCCACCGCTCCTGCCGGAGCGGCAAGTAGCACAATAATCAGAGCCCAATTCTTCAATTGCATGGGTTTCCTTTTTTCTGTTCGTTCTGTATGGCCCTTGGGAGATGACTGCCCTACCTGAGGTAGGATGGAGCAATCCCCGTACCATAGCGGTCTTGGATTATTGCTTGTTTTCAACGACTTAAGGGAGGGCTAGTCCTGCGAGGGCTGCAATCCGCTGCATATGAGCAAACAATGTGCATGCCCTCGGAGGACGTGAAAAGAACTGAAAAAACCGGGTTGGAAAACTTACTTGCCAACGCCCACGACGAAAATGTTGTGCGGACTTCCGGCCGCATTATCGTTGATCATCACATACGCGTATTCCGGCCCCTGCTGCGAGGGAGTGAACTTTACGCTGATCGAGCAACTGGCCCCGGGAGCCACGCTCGTGCAGTTGTTTGTCTGGACGAAATCTGCAGCGTTCTTCCCCGTCACACTAACGTTGCTGATGGTCAATGAAAGATTTCCCGCGTTGACGGCCGAGAAAACCTGCGTAACCCCAGTACCGATCTTTTCCGTTGGGTATTTCCAGCACGGATTGCTCAAGTAAAGATCCGGTGCAGTCTTCGTCTTGAGTAGACCGAAGACATCCAGTTCGTTTTGGGTACCGACGTAGACTCTGCCGTTTGCAATCGTCGGCACGGCAAACTTGTTCGCGCAACCGCCCTGATCCCGGAGAACTTTCTGAGTGATCACCCCCGCACTGCTGTAGAGCAGTTGCCCAAGATTTGTAGCGTTGTAAGCGAAGAGCGCAGCAGGTTTAATGCCCGGCGATGTACCCAGAGCGTCAGGGCGCTCAACCACCCATACGATGCCGTTTGTCGTGCCATTTGCAGAAACTGAAGGAGTAACCCCGACCGGAAAGACGGCCTTTGTCTGCGTGACGGGAGCCGTGGACAACAATCCGTTCGTCATGGTGTACATCTTCAGTGGATCTCCGTTGCCTTCTTCGGCGACGACGCCACCGTAGTAGATGTATGTAGCGTTTGGACCCTGCCAATAGGCTGGGCTGCTCCAGTAGCCACCGGGAGGTCCTTCGATTTCCTGAACACTCTGATCCTGCGAGGGGTTATATCCACCAAGAGCATTGGCATTCAACAGATAGATCGGGCTTGCACCCGTCGAGTCACATGGCGCCCCACCTTTTCCAGAAGCGATGATTTCATTGGTAACGCTTCCCGGCTGAGGCGGCAAAAGCATCGGGCCGCCGGAACCCAGGTCGAGGTCATTCAACGCTCGGCAATTCTGATCAAGAGGAGTGAACGAATCCACGATATTCAGGCTGGGATCGAATTTGATTACCGTGTCACCCCAATCGGTTCCGCCTGTGTTGCTGTCGAAACCGCCATCGGAAGCCGACACGTAGATATAACCATTGGCATCGGCAACGAGGCCATTTCCGCTGGCCCATACGCCGCCGCCAAGCGAGTTCGGTGTGGGGAGGAAAGCAGCGATCTGCTGCAGAGTCTTGGCGTCATAGGCCATTACCCATCCATGCGTGACACCCGACCAGCCAATGTAAACGCGGCCATTCGCCAGCAATAGGCCAGGGCGTTGAATACTGGTGCCGGTGGCGAAGCTGACCATACCATTCTTGCTGCCGCCACCTGTTCCGGGCACCGATGCGCTGATATTTACGGGACCTCCGAATTTCTCAGCACCGTTAGTGATGTCGATCGCATGCAGCGCTTGGAAGTACTGGCTACCCTTAACCGTACGCACCACGAGATACAAGGTGTTGCTGGTGGGATCGATAACCGGCGTCGACGTTATCCCGGTGATGGGATAAATGCTGCAGTACTTGTCGAGGTTGAGTCCCGAGAAGCAAAGGAGTGGATTAATTCCCGCGCCGGGATTGATAAAACTCACCTGCCAAAGCGGCGCCGAGACAAGCCCATCGGCGTCAAAGGCATAGAGGCTGTCGTTCTGGGTGACGACATAAACCACGTTGTGCGTACCCTGCCCCAGAATGGGGACATTCGGCACATAAAGCGGCTGAGCATAAATTTGCCCATCGACCGAATATGAGAACACTTTGCCGAAGGTCGCGGGCTTGACGTTCTGCAGAGTGAGAACCGTCTCGCCCAAATTCTGGCCCGTCCTGGCGTTGTCGTTGTGCTGAGTGAAAACTCCAGTAAATGTTTGCGCGCCGGCAGGAGTCATCGTTGCAGCGGTCAACGCGGACGCAAGACCCCACCGTATCAGAACGCTGGACAGCTTGTGGTTCATATTACCTCTCTGAAGAAGAAGAACTGGCCTAGGAACGGGAGAACTTGGGGGAGAGTTCCACGATTTTCGCTTGCGGGGACACCACTGTCAAGACGCAAGAATTTGCAATGTTGACGAGGAAAACTGTGGTAATTCGAATGAGTTTGTCAGAAAAATGTATTCTGAACCTCGAATTCCATTGATCTCGGAGGACTCTTTCGAATGCGTTCTGTCGCTGTAGCATGCGTTCTGCTGGCAAGTGCTCTGTGGGCTCAGCAGGAACCTCCATCCGCACCGGCCACTGACTCGCGCGCACACCAGGCAAAAGCGGCATCGGACGATGACCAACAATCCCCGCCTTCAACTGGTGCGAACGTCGCACCGAAAGCACCGGTCATTACGATCAAAGGCCTATGCTCAAGTGTGGTCGAGAGTGCTCCGGGAAACTGCGAAACTCAAATCTCAAGAGCTGACTTCGAAAGACTGGTTGACGCGATCCTTCCATCCCATCAGCAAGCTAAAGTGCGTCAATTGGCCAGCTCATATCCCGACTTGCTCGCGCTGAGTCAAGAAGCCGATGCTCGCGGTCTTGACAAGGACCCACGCGTACAAGCTCGATTAGCATTCGCTCGACTGCAGATCCTCTCCCAAGAGTTGTTGCGGCGGCTTGACGAAGAAGCGGCCAAACTCCCGCAAAACGAAATTGAGGACTACTACCACAGTCATCCCGCAGAATACGAAACGGCTACTTTCGAACGAATTTTCGTCCCACTTCGCAAACGACTGACTAGCTCTCCTGACGAGAAAATCACGCCCAAGGATCTTGAGACTCGCCAGCAGAAATCGGAACTCGAAATGACTCAGGTAGCCGAGAAACTGCGGACGCGCGCGACGGGAGGAGAAAACTTCTTTACGCTGCAAAAGGATTCTTATGCAGCAGCTGATATGTCGGACGTACCCCCAAATCCGAGCCTCGGTCAACTACGCCGAAATGGGCTTCCACCAGGACACGACGGCGCGTTCGATTTGAAGCCTGGCGAAGTCTCATGGGTGATCACCGACTCGACTGGTCACTACATCTACAAACTCGACACCAGGCAGGTTGAGCCGTTCGAAAAAGTCAAAGAACGGATAGAACGTAGTCTGAAGCGGGAACGGAAAGAGAAGGCGGTGCAAACAATAGAACAACGCATTACTACGACCTTGAATCCTGACTACTTCGGCACGGACCCAGAAGCTGGCAAGGGGAAGGATTGAGTCCCTCCCCTAACCATTTCCTTTAAGCAGTCGCCAGGGAGTTACGGATTGACAACCTGGTTCAACGGCGCCGTCTTGATGACAGTGAAATTCAGGTCCCCGCTGTAAAGGGCATGAATAACAGTAGTGCCAGCCTGTAGCGCTGAGGTGGTGTACGTTGCCACGCCGTTCTTCATGGGAGCCTGACCAATTGGCTGGAATACTACGATTTCGCCATCCGGCGGCGGACCGGCGGGCGAGGTAACGGTCGCCGTAAAGGTTACAGCCTGACCAACCGTCGACGGATTCAGTGACGAAGTCACCGTGGCGCTCGTAATGTTCGCGTGCGGATTGGCAATGAAGACCGTGCCTTCTCCGTTTGCTCCGCCGTAATAGGTGGTGCCGTAGAGATAAATCTTGCTGTCGAGAATCAAGCTGTCGTATGCAACCGCTCCGTTGATTCCGATAAAGGGCTGAATCGAAACTTCACCGATGTAGTTGGTGCCGTTGAAGATCAGCTTGTAAACCACCCCAGCGTCATTCTTGCCGCCCGCGGTAGTAGCTCCGTAGAGATTTCCGGTGGAGTCCATCACGAGACCGCCGTACGGCAGAGTCCCATTCGAACCAAAGCTGTAGAGAACCTTCTCGGTGTACTTGAGGGTACCGCCCTTGGTCAGCTTATAGATGACACCGACATTTTTCGTCCCGCCATAGGTCGTCGTTCCGTACACGTTTCCGATGGAATCCAGGATTGGAGTGCCGTTCGGCGTATTCCCCTGGGCCTGCGTGCTGAAGGTCATGATGTTCGCCAGGTACCAGTTATTGGTGCCGTTAGGAATGATCTTGAATACGGTGGTCGATGTTGTACCGTAAAGATTGTTCTGCGGATCGATCGCGAGTCCTGCGAAGAGCGATGAAATACTCGCAATAACCTGCTCACTCCACGTGCCATTGCCATTGTTGTGCAACTGGTACACGGCTCCGTTGTCGCCACCGCCACCGGAGTAGGCCGTGCCGTAGAGGTTGCCCTTGGAATCCGCCACCAGCCCGCTGATCGGGTTCGCCGCGTCCGGCGATCCGGCGAAGTTGTAGAGCACCTGGTAATTCCAGGCGGAACCAGAAGGACTGAGCTCGAATACAACGCCGTTGCCGAGAGTGCCCCCCTGATACGCGGTGCCGTAGATGTTCCCCTGCGCGTCAAAAATGAGTTTTTCGTAGGCAGGGCTTTGGCCATCGGTGCAGCTCGGTGCTACCGGGCAAAAGTTGTACAAAACAGTTTCGGTCCAGCCGCCACCGGTTTTAGGTGCAAGCTGGAAGACGGTTCCCTGACCGTAAAGCCCACCGGTGAGCGTTGTTCCATACAAACTGCCGTTGTGAATCACAACGCCGCCGTATGGATTGGAGCCGTCGGGACTCCCTTTGAAGCTGTAGAGCACCTGCTCGGTCTGAGCCATGACCGGGCTGGCAGCGAGCACCAGCAGTACCGAGAACACGGCCAGTACCGCAACCGCACGGACCGCGATCTGAGAAGTATTTTTGAAGCGTTGGGTCACACTTATAGCGACTGCTGAATGCATTGTTGTCTCCTCTTTACTCATTACTGTCTTTTCTCACCGTTCCTGCTGAATTTAGGGAAGGGATATGTCTGCGGAAAGTCCGCTGCAAGCTACTAAGCTGCCTCACCTTGGACGAGTGGCCTTTGATTTTCCTGTTCGGTGGGGAGGAACCGAGTGGGAGATCGCTGATACTTTAGCGAATGCTACCGTCCACTCCTGAGAGTGTCAAGCGCAGATTCCGACTTAGGTCCAATGACTTAGCTGGAATGAGTCGATCGAGCACTACAGTAGAATGGCGTTGAGTTATCCCGGGAGTTCTCGAATGCTGCTGTTCCGGAAATCGGTTTTATTTGTGCTCACCACTCTTGTGTGCGGTGCCTGTAAAGAGGCACGAACGATTTCGAATTTTGGTGAAACCGCGCCTATGCCGGAGCAGTTTACAGTTCAGAATCCCGAGAATAAGAACCCACCGACCATCACCCGTTCGAGCTTTGGATTTCAGTGTGGCACCGGAAAGTCCACGAACTGTCCGAATGCAACCTGGCCCACGAGCATTGCTCAGCCGGGACTGATTCGTCTTTGGGATTCGCAGGTCCAATGGCACCGGCTGGAACGCGGGTCCGGCTCATACGACTGGCATCTTCTTGATGCCTACCTTGACGCGATCGCAGCGCATCAGCCGCGCGATGTCATGTACACCTTCGGATACACACCGTGCTGGGATACCAAAGGCGAGTGCGACCGTGAGTGGGGCTCCACGTATCCACCCAATGATCTCGGGCGGGATGGCAGCCCATCATTCACTGCTTTCGTCACCGAGCTCGTGGACCACTGCTCGCGAGCTGGCCACTGTGTAAAGGATTACATCAAATATTGGGAACTTTGGAATGAGGCCAATGCCGACGCTTATTGGCACGGGACTGTGCCGCAACTTTATCAATTGATGGCGCCCGCAGTCCCTATCATCCGGAAGAAGATTTCTGGAGCTTTGGTTCTTACTCCCCCCGTAAGTCGCGGCGATACCGATTGGATGCGCAGCTGGCTGCAGCAGGAGAACACGAACGGACGGCTCTCCGACATCTATTCTTTCCACCTTTACTTACTATCAGGTACGCCCGAATCGCGGTTCCAAAAGATTCGTGACATGGTGGAACTGAAGAACAACACTCCGGGGTGGGCGGCTACGCCTTGGTTAAACAGCGAAACAAACTTTGATCCGGCGCGATTTGCTTGCGCTGCGCGCTACAGCACGAACGAGTGTGTCGGCCAAATGGTCCGTTGGCACCTGATTCAATTCGCGTTTGGTGCGCAGCAAGTTGGCTGGTTCTACTTCAATACGACCATCGGCCGAAATTCCGAGTACGCCAACGCCTACAAGAACATGATGGACTGGCTGCTAGGCGGGCATTTTAGCTCTGGCTGTGAGGTGAAGGGCGGCAATATCATCACCTGCCCATTCGTTGAAGCGAACAACCGTCGGGCGCTCTTCGCCTGGATGATTGACGGCGAAGGTTCCGTTCCTGCGCCGCCTGAATACGTCAGCTATCGCACGTTGAATGGCGCGACTTCCAATATCTCGCAGGGACAAAAAGTCCCGCTCGGCCCAAAACCCATCATGCTTGAGGCGTCGAACTGACAAGCTCAGGAGTTCTAACCGCTCCGAACTTTTGATGCCACTTGCGGAAGAGGAATCCGTTGGTGACCGGCGTCAGTTTGTACTGCGCGATCGTCTTGAACATCAACTCGAGTTTGTCCCACTCGCCGTTCTGATCAATTTCCCAGCTGTGAAAATAAAGATGCGCCATTCCGCCGTTTTGTGACACATCCTCCAGCGCGCAGACAAACTGGTTCATCCAGGGAATGCTCGACTTGAAAGTCGTGAGGTACCTATAAGCCCCGGCGAAGTTTGACTCGAGGAGACAGTGCCGAACCTGAACGTATGCGGGATACGTGTTTGCGTACGTGCTGATGTCCCAGGAAAATGGATTCTTTGGATAATCGTTCAGAAAGTATCGGCAGGTGCGGCCGGCCAGGAACCCGGCTTCCTTCACATCCTCTTCAATGCGACGGTTGTACTTACCTCCCGGATAGCAGAACGAAATGACTTCGTGTCCGAGAGTGTCTTCCGAGAATTTCTTTCCATCGAGGACCTCCTGTTTGGCGCGCTCGGGAGTAAGCCACGTCAGTCGGATGTGAGTCCAGGTATGGCTTCCTACTTCGAAATGTCGGTCGATCTCCCGGATGTGCGAGGGATCGAGCATCACCCGCTCATGATTGTTGCCGGGAACGTAAAACGTTGCGGTCAGCCCGTATTTGTGCAGCAGATCGACAGTGCGAAGGTCGGTTGGATGACCATCGTCAACGCTGATGGTGACGTATTTTTCTGGAGTTGATGACGAAGGGGTTTCCATACTTAGTCTGTTACTGTGGCGCCGAAGGAACAGCTAAAGATTGAGATTCGCGCTGATAATACCGCAGCGCAAAATACGGCATTTTGAACATCTTCGCGGTGCGTCCGATGCGGCCCTTTTCAGTGAACACTCGGTACAGCCATTCGACGCCCACCTTCTGCGTCCATTTAGGCGCGCGCTTCTTGCGGCCGGAAACGAAATCGAGCGTGCCCCCAAGTCCGTAGGCGCAATGGACGCCCATACGGAAAAGCAGATCGGAATTCTGTGCGATCCACATCTCCTGTTTCGGAGCGCCGAAGCAAACCACCAGGTGGGCCGGCCGAAAATCGGCAATCTTGCCGAGAATGTCTTCATTCCACTTCTGGTCCCGAATGCTCGCCGAAAATGGCGGGGAATAGCCTTCAACAACGAGGTCGGGGTAATCTCTTCTTAATATTTCCAGCGATATCCGGTTCGCTTCCTCGTCCGCGCCAAGCAGAAATACCCTCTCACCATGCCGTGAGGCGTGATCCGCGAGATTGTAGATAAAGTCCGAACCGGACGTCTTTCGCAGCTCCCACCCGGGATAGAGCAACGAACACAGTTGCCACACCACGCGACCATCGATGGTATTTACCGTGTGCCTGAGGACCTCTTCGAAAGCAGGATTCTCGTGCGCGTATGCAAAGATCTCGGAATGTACAGTCACCACGTGCTTGAGCTGATTGGTCTCGGTGGACAAAAGGGATTCCATGTCCATGGAGTGCAGAGCGACTTTGCCCAGCCGGACTACATTTCCCTTCCCGGCAGCTTCAGAGTTTTTTTTTAACTCGGAATTAACGGGAAATTTGGACTCTTTGGTCGTCATCTGCTGGTGGACCCACTCGGCATCTTTGTACTTCAGCTGCCGATACTTTTGCCAGACTGAAACAGGTAATACCGAGAAAACAAGCCGTGGAACGATATCCCAGGCCCGCAGAAGCTGGTATTGAACCTGCCCTCTGAAACGATCCCATCCGCCGGGCGCGGCCGCGGTCGGTTCTCCGAAGCGCGCGGTCAGGATCCAGTTGCTGCCCCACTGGGACTTCCACAGCGCCTTGTAGCGGGCAATCTTTGCGCTCAGATCGGCGGGAAGTGATTCCTTTTTTTCTTTCTTCGCGACAATCTTGTCGCCCATCGCGAGCTTGTGATGTCCCCCCTCGTACACAGCAGTGCGATCAGCATGGTCGAGTACAGTCATCGCCGGATCGAACGGCAACTGTAGGAAATCGCAAATACCCCGCATGGTGCTGTCGGTTTTCTGGAGAAGGTCCTTGAAGTGGAGCTGGTGAACGAGTGCTCCACTCTTGAGAAGCCTGTCGACTTGCGTTTTCAAGGTGCGCGAGGCGAGCAAAGCCTTGTGCGTCATTCCGGGACGCGTGAACCACAACGCGGTGGCTCGCGCCTTGATCACGCTCAGGCAAACTTCCTCCGGATCGCGCCAGATCACGATGAAACGAGCGTCCGGGAATTCCTTAAACAGAAAGTCCATGCGATCGTAATAAGAGGGGGACTTGCATCCCCAGCGCGTCTTTCCCTTTTGGGCCGCGAACTCTCGCCCCGATCGCTCCATCGCTTCGGCCAGTGAATTGACGGGGCCTTCCAACGTAGAAGGCTCCAGGTCATGCCGGCTTAGACCAGAGTTCCAATATTCCCATTTCGCCCGCCAGTCCTTGCGTTCCCAGGGGACCCGAAACATCGGCCACAATACCGGAAGGTCCGATTCATAAAACAGCCGGATATCCCGATGTTGATTGAGTAGCGAGTACAGTAGCGTCGTGCCGGAGCGCCAAACGCCGACCACAAAGATAGGCGGAATATGGCTGCGATGCTGCTCCATTGCCAGTTCCCTGTTTTCCTGCATTGTCTCGTGCGGATTTTCCTGGACCGTGATCATGTTCGATTCGCTACTCATTATGATTCGTTCTCCGGTTGGTCTTCGCGGAGTGGCGCATGATTGCTACTTCAATCTTGGGAAGGGCTAGGTAAATCTCTCACTAGTTCCAGCGCGCAGTCTCGACCACTTTCTCGAATATGTTATTGAGGGCCGCATAACGAGTTCGAGTATCGTATTTGTTCTGCACGGTCGCGCAGGCCCGGCGGCCCATGCTCTCGATCTCGGTGGGCCTCTCATGCAGCCAGCGAACTTTTGCGGCGAGGTCGTCGCTATTCTGGGGCTCGAACAAGAGGCCTGTTTTCTCGTGCTCGACGATGTACGGTAAGGCTCCAATCGCCGAAGCAATTACCGGCTTTCCGCTG
>Ga0335085_10014706_pt1 | contig 11405 bp, 13 predicted proteins | sample Lox_Sample_45_FD_206712 | JGI IMG/M metagenome (GOLD analysis project Ga0335085, IMG submission 206712) | Soil microbial communities from Loxahatchee National Wildlife Refuge, Florida, United States - Lox_Sample_4.5 | ecosystem: Environmental > Terrestrial > Soil > Wetlands | place: USA... | reverse complement strand
GCATCGCAAAGGCATGGACGTGGTCGCCGGCGCTGTAGCACCAGGAGCTGCTGCCGTAGGCAAATGTTCTCCGCCACCAATCGCGAGCGCGATCTGAAACAGGATGCGACTCCCCCATCCGAGCCACCATAGCATTGGCCACTCCCCTATCCCCTTTTTAAAGAGCAGGGGTTGACCGTCGGGTTAGGTCAAGCGAAATCAACTGCGGTGGAGTTTTTGCGCCCTACAGCCATGAGCGGACGTCACAGGAGCATACATTGGGTGCGACACAAGCCGCGCGGTCCATTAGTGCATTCGGCGAGATCGGCCGAGCGCCGCCACGCGCCGCCTTTTACACGTAGGCGCGCTCGGTGCGCCGGATGGCTTGGAAACGCTGGAAGGCCTTGCGCTCGTCTTCAAGTCCGAGGAATGAGCGGATCGTGCTCCCGCGGAAGGTGTGCGCGAACATCTTCGGTGCGTACCGCAGCAGGAAGAGCGGGCTGTGGGCGAACGCGGCCGGCATGTGGCGCAGCTTCATCCAGCGTTCGGCCCGCCATCGCAGAAATTCCACCTCATCCGCCGAGAGATGTTCGGTCCTGACCACCGCAGTGGTGCCGTCGTATTCCTCGAGCCGTTCGTTGATGATCAGCCCGCGGTCCCGGAATTCCTTAGTCATCGGCGTGCCCGGGTATGGCGTCGGGTGCTGGATGTAAGGCCAGTCCACGTATTTTCTGGCGAATTCAAGATTGGCTTCGACCGACTCCCGAGTGTCGCAGGGGTTGCCGACGATGAGTCCGCCGACTACGAACATCTTGTTCCGATGCAGATGGTCGATGGCCTTCAGCGTCGCATTTCCTGATTTCCGCCCGTTCTCGCGCTCGCGGTTCTTGGACTCGGCTCTGAGGAACTGCAGGTCCGCCTCAAGGATGTTCTCGATGCCGAGGAAGACGTAGCGAAAGCCGGCCTCCCGCATCAGCGGGGCCAGCTGCTCGCCATGGTTGGCGATGGCCGAGGTCATCGCCTGGACGGTGTACTCGAGGTCGTTCAGCCCCGCGTCGGTGATCGCCCGGCAGAGCGCCTCGAACCGCCGCACGTTAAGCGTAATATTGTCGTCCACGATGAAGATCGACCGGGCGCCGTGGTGCCGCGCGTCGCGAATGTCTGCTAAGACCCGCTCGAAGGAGTAGGTGTGGAAATTGCGCCCGCGCATCTCAATGATCGAGCAAAAGCTGCAGTCGAAGGTGCAGCCGCGCGAGGTTTCGATCACGTCGACCTGCCGGCCGAGGAGTGTGTAGCCGTCGAGCACCCGCGCGTCGCGCCGCGGCGGCCGGATCTCGCCGTCCTCGAGGCCGATCGCGTTCCGCGCCGGGTTGTGGCGAAATCCGTCGGCGCTTCGGTAGGACAGGCCCGCAATGTGGTCATATCCGCGCTGTGCCTCCAGCGCGCGCAGTAGCTCGCGGAAAGTAATCTCGCCCTCACCGCGCACGATGAAGTCGACGCTGCCATCGGGGTCCTCGGTGTATGCCTCAGGAGCAAGGCTCGGATCATAGCCTCCGACGACAACGTGCGCGGCGGGGCGCCGCGCGCGGACGAGGTCGATGATCCCCTTGGCCGTCTTGCGCTGGAAGGTCATGATTGAAAGCCCGACGACGTCGGGCTTTTGTTCGGCCAGGAGCCGCTCGACTGTCTCCCGCACCCGGTTTTGAACGAGCAACAAGTCCGCCGCGGCGACCCGATGGTGGAGATCGACGTTCCCGGCGAGGGACGTCAACGCCCCGTTCGGCATCCGGATGCCGACCGTTGGCATGTGCTCGAAGGAGTCCGGCATCGAGAACAGCAGGATGTTCATCGGCGCACCCTCACGCACTCATTCGTTCGGGCCGCGAGGGCCCGCGATGCATCGCAATCCCTTCGCCCTTCCCACCGCCCTCGACCGGCGGAAGGGCCCTCGACGCGAAGCAGCGGCTTGCGCGCTTCTCGGTCGAGCCCAAAAACGGTGTCGGCCCGGCCAGCGACGGCGATCATGCGCCCATGCCGGATGACGCACAAGGATGTCTACCGTCAGCCTCACCGCTAGGGGTATGTGCGTCGCGAGGTCCGATGTGGGTCATCAACGGTATTCAGGCGGAAACCCGCTCACGTCGGATTTTCCGCGATAAGCAGACCTTCACACGCAAAGGCGGCAGGTCGCGGAAGTGCCGATAGTGCTGCAAAAGTCGGTGAGGTTGATCAGTGGCGCAATGTTCATTCTGGTGCGGATGGCTTCTTGAATCTTCCTGTCTGCTGGGCCGTCGCGAACGACTCAATCTTGCACGTTTCAGCTCCTAAAAGACTTTTACAGCACTATCTGCCAAAAAGAGACATCGGAGTGCTAACTGCATTCGATGTAATCGAGTCGAATGATATATAGGGGACAGAAATTAACGGCGTTGGGAGCAACTGTCGGTGGTAAGAAGCCGTGCAATGATGGGAATGTTGGCCGGGGCCGCCGGTGGTGGTGGTGCGGTCGCAATCGGCGCGATGGAAGCATTTGCCGCGCGCACCGCTATACCGCTCATGGCGATTCCATTTGCCACGTCGATTGTCCTGATCATGGGGTCGCCGGAGGTCGAAGCGGCACAGCCGCGCGCTCTGATCGGCGGTCACATCGTCGCGACGGTAGTCGGGCTGATTGTATTGCAGTTGGCGGGGCCGGAGCCATGGGCTGCCGCTGTTGCGGTCGGCCTCGCGATCATCGCGATGCAACTTACACGCACGTTTCATCCGCCGGCCGGGATCAATCCGCTTCTTGTAGTTGTGAACAATCTTTCGTGGAGCTTCCTATTCGTCCCCGTTGCGGTCGGAGCCGCGTTTCTTGCATTATTCGCGTTCGTTAGGCACCTCCTCGTTCGCCGATATTCATGGCCAACTCAATGGTGGTGAGGCCCGCGATTCTCAGATCGATCCGCGAGACGAACCCTCTTCGGCTCGTTACCGACGTTTACCGGCGTTCGTGGCGTGGAAACGACGCCCCAAAAGCCCGCGACGCGTCGCGATGTGTGTAGGAGCGCGTTACCGCCGCCCGCATTAAGCGGGCGATGATGGGTAATCCGTGTCTTCGGCACTTCGGCTTCGTGCCGATAGTGCTGCAAAAGTCGGTTGAAGAGCGACGGCGAGCGTGATTCCGTATCCGGGCGCGATTTGCGAGGGGGCGGACGATGATGGGGCGGCGTCAGCAGGGTCAGGGGCACCTGTTTTACGAGTTCCGCCTTGATGAGGCGGTTCCAGACGATCATCTGATCAGGAAGATTCGGGCTTTGCTGGACCTGTCCTGGGTTTATGCGGACCTGGCGCCCTACTATTCCGAGATTGGCCGCCCTTCGATCGACCCCGTCCTGATGATCCGGATGCTGATCATCGGTTATGTGTTCGCCATCCGATCGGAGCGGCAGATCTGTCGGGAGGTTCAGGTCAACCTCGCCTATCGCTGGTTCTGCGATCTAGGCTTGGAAGATGCGATCCCGGATGCCTCGGCGTTCTCCCGCGCTCGCAACGAACGCTTTCGTGAGAGCGATATTTTCCGACGCGTGTTCGAGCGCGTCGTGGGATCGTGCATCGAGGCGGGCCTGGTTGGCGGTGAGGATTTGGCGGTCGATGCGAGCCTGATTGAAGCGGACGCCAACCGTCAGCGCTCGATCCCGGGCAAAGAGTGGAAGAAGGAACTCGACGCCGCAGCGGCCAGCCGTGCGGCGAAGGAGCATCTTGCAACACTGAACGATGCTGCCTTTGGTGCGGCGACCGAGGTTCAACCGAAGTTCGTGTCACCCTCCGACCCAGCGGCGTAATGGACCGGCGCCCGCAAAGGGCCCGCGTTCTTCGCCTATGCCGACAACTACCTGATCGATGTGCGTTGCGGCGTCATCGTCGATGTCGAGGCCTCGCGTGCCGTTCGCCAGGCCGAGGTGGGGGCCGCACGAACCATGCTCGACCGCACCGAGGACCATTTTGGGCTCAAGCCGCAACGGCTCGCAGCGGATTCCGCGTATGGATCGGCGCCGATGCTGAACTGGCTGGTCGAGGAGAAGCAGATCACGCCTCATATCCCAGTTATCGACGAGTCCAAGCGAGAAGACGGCACCTTCTCGCGTAAGGACTTTCGCTACGACGAAACCACCGACACCTATGTCTGCCTCGCCAGGAAGACCCTGACGACCAGCGGCACCCTTGTGAATGACGGGATCACACTTCTCTATCTTGGGAGCAAAAGAGACTGCGCCCCGTGCCCGCTGAAGGCCTAATGTTGTCCCAATACGCCGGCCCGCAAGATTCCCCGCAGCATCTATGAACTCGCCCGCGACGTCGCGCGATCGCTCGCCGGCACCGAGGCTCTTGAGCTATCACGCCATGATCGCAAGCGCATCGAAATGAGGTTCGCGCACTTGAAGCGCATCCTGCGGCTCGGCCGGCTTCGTCTACGAGGCCCGCGCGGCGCCGGGCGGCGCGGGCCGCTAGAAGACCGACTGCCGGGAACCCGGCTTTTTGTCGATCCCCGCGGCTGCCACTCCGGGCAGGTCGCACCAGATACTTATCGGGCGAACGGCTCGAAAGGGCTCCCGCGGCCCATCGTTGAGCCATATCAAGGTCGAGGCAGCTTCCGGACCATATCATGTTAAATCGTTGAAACCGTTCCGAGGATGGCGAGGGCCGAGGCGAGGATTGCAGCGATGACCGATGCAGGAAGCTTGGGCATGACGGAGAAATCCGGCGAGGTCGTCGCGGTCCACGGCTCGGTGCTGGACGTGCGATTCCCCTCGGGCTCGCTGCCGGCGATCAACGAGGCCCTGGTGATCGAGATGGATGCCGCGCGGCCTCTCGTCGCCGAGGTCCAGCTGCACCTCAACTCCACCCTGGCGCGTGCCGTGGCGCTCGAAAATACGGCGGGGTTGAGACGCGGTGTCTCGGCACGCGCCACGGGCGGCCCACTGCGTGCGCCCGTCGGCGAGGCGGTACTCGGCCGCCTGCTGAATGTTCTCGGCCAGCCGACCGATGAAGGACCTGCCTTCCCGGGCGACATCGAGCGCCGGCCGATCCATGCAGCGGCCCCTGCCATCAACAGGCTCGGCAGCAGCCTCGAGATCTTTCACACGGGCATCAAGGTGATCGATCTTCTGGCGCCGCTCGTGAAGGGCGGCAAGGCCGCGATGTTCGGGGGTGCCGGGGTCGGCAAGACCGTGCTGATCATGGAGCTCATCCGCACCACCGTCGAGCGTCACTCGGGCATTTCCGTCTTCGCCGGCATCGGCGAGCGCTCGCGCGAAGGCCACGAACTGCTGCTCGAGCTTAGGGAGTCCGACGTGCTGAAGCGCACGGCGCTGGTCTTCGGGCAGATGAACGAGCCGCCAGGCGCGCGCTGGCGGACAGGCCTCACGGCGCTCGCCATTGCGGAATACTTTCGAGACACCGCGCACGAGAACGTCCTCTTCCTCATCGACAACGTCTACCGTCTCGTGCAGGCCGGTGGCGAGGTCTCGGGTTTGCTCGGCCGGCTGCCGTCGCGCGTCGGCTACCAACCGACGCTCGCCAGCGAGATCGCCGAGCTTGAGGAGCGCATCGCCTCGGTCGCGGGCGCCGCCATCACCTCGATCCAAGCCGTTTACGTGCCGGCCGACGACTTCACCGATCCCGCGGTCGCCGAGATCTTCAGCCATCTCGATTCCTCGATCGTGCTGTCGCGCGACATGGCGACCGAGGGCATGTATCCCGCGGTCGATCCGCTGGCATCGACCTCGAGCCTGCTCGACCCCCGGCTCGTGGGCGAGGTGCATTACCGAACCGCCCAGGAGGTCCGCAAGACGATCGCGCACTATCGCGAGCTCCAGGAGATCATCGCGCTGCTCGGGATCGAGGAGCTGAGCGCCGGCGATCGCCGCACGGTGAAGCGCGCCCGGCACCTGATGCGGTTCCTCACCCAGCCGTTCCAGGTGACGGAGGCCTTCACGGGAAAGCCGGGCCGCTCGGTCGAGCTCGCGGCCACGCTCGCGGGGTGCCGTGCGATCCTCGATGGCGAGGCCGACGACTGGGCCGAGAGCTCGCTTTACATGATCGGCGACCTCGACGAAGCCCGACGCAAGGAAGCCGGGCCAAAGGCGGGAACGCCATGAGGCTCACCGTCGCCACGCCGCTCGCGGTTGTCGTCGAGGCCGACGACGTGGCGGGGCTCAGGGCGGAGGACACGACGGGCGCCTTCGGTATCCTGCCGGGACACGCGGATTTTCTGACCGCGCTCGCGGTCTCCGTGATCAGCTGGCACGACGCGCGCGGCGCCGAGCGCCACGTCGCGGTCCGCGGCGGCATGCTCGAGGTGCGCGACGGTGCGAGCATCGCCGTTGCGACCCCGGCGGCGGTCGCGAGCGACGATCTGCACAAGCTCGAGACCGAGGTGCTCGCCGCGTTCCGCCGCGCGAGCGAGGAGGAGCAGGCCGCGCGCACCGACGCCCAGCGCCTCTACCTCGCGGCGATCCGCCAGATCTGCCGGTTCCTGCGCTCCGAGCGCAGGGCGATGGTTCCCGGCGGCGCCGAGATCCCCGAGATCGAAGGTCTCCACCAATGAAACAGGGACCGGCGAACGGCGAGCAACTCGACAAGGCGATCAGGACGCGACGCGAGCGGCGCGCGCGCTGGGAACGCGAGGGCGAGCGGTCTCTCGGCCGGAACCTCGCGATGATCGGCGCCCTCGGCTGGACCATCGTCACGCCGACCTTGATCGGCATCTTCGCGGGCCGCTGGCTCGACAGGCAATTCGGTTCCGGCATCTTCTGGACGCTCGGTCTCTTGGTGCTCGGCCTGACGCTCGGCTGCGTGCTCGCCTGGAAGAGGATGTACCGGGAATGAGCGAGGGCATGTCCATGGCGGCGGCGCTTCCCTTGGCGGCGATGGCCTGCGCGGGGGTCCTCGTCGGGCTTGCATACTTCGCGGCTCTCCGGCGAACGTCGATCCTGCTCGCCGCCGGTGCCGCATGGAGGGGTCCCGCGGCGCTCACGGTCTCGCGCATCGGCGGAGCCGCGGTCTTCCTCGCGCTTGCGGCGAGGCTGGGAGCGGCGGCGCTGCTCGCGGCGTTCTTCGGCTTTCTCGTCGCGCGCGCGCTCGCGCTGCGGGCCGCTCGCAGGAGCCGCTGATGCAACCCTCGCCCTTGCAGAGCGCGATCCTCTTCTACCTCGGACCGGTCCCCGTCACCCGGCCGGTCGCGACGACGTGGGCCATCATGGCACTCCTCACCGCCCTCTCCTGGCTCGTGACGCGCCGGCTCGACCTGCGCCCCAACCGGCAGCAGGCTGTGCTCGAGATCGTCGTGACCGGCATCGCAGGACAGATCAAGGAGGTGATCGGCAAGGACGCGCGGCCGTTCCTGCCCCTGCTGGGTACGCTCTTCATCTTCCTCGTGACCGCCAACCTCTCCGGCGTGCTGCCGGGCGTCGAGGCGCCCACCAGCAAGCTCGAGACGCCCGCCGCCCTGGCGCTCATCGTCTTCTTCTCCGTGCATTACTTCGGCGTGCGCGCGCGGGGGCCGCTCGGCTACCTCGCGAGCTTCGCGAAGCCCAAGCTGATCATGCTGCCCCTCAACCTCGTCTCCGAGGTGACGCGCACCTTCTCGCTCATGGTGCGCCTCTTCGGCAACATCATGAGCGGCGAGTTCGTCATCGGGCTCGTCGTGGCCCTCGCCGGCCTCTTCGTGCCGATCCCGCTCATGGTGCTGGAGATCCTGGTCGGGATCGTCCAGGCCTACATCTTCACCGTGCTCGCAACCGTCTTCATCGGCGCCGCCGTCGGCGACGCCGAGCGGGGATAAAGGAGGCTCCATGGACTTGAAGCTCATCAGCATCATCGGCGCGGCGCTCGCCGTCTCCATCGGCTCGATCGGCCCGGCGCTCGCCGAGGGCCGCTCGGTCGCCGCCGCGATGGACGCAATCGCGCGCCAGCCCGAGGCCTCCGGCACGATCTCGCGCACGCTTTTCGTCGGCCTCGCCATGATCGAGACCATGGCGATCTACTGCCTCGTCGTGGCGCTGCTGCTGCTCTTCGCCAATCCCTACGCCGCGTGACCATGCGCTTCGACTGGTGGACCCTCGCGCTTCAGACGGTCAATTTCGCCGTCTTGGTCTGGCTGCTGCACCGTTTCCTCTACAAGCCGGTGCTGCGGGCAATCGACGCCCGGCGCGCGGAGATCGACCGACAGGAGGCGGAAGCCCGCGCGGCGGAGCTCGAGCTCCAGCGCCGGATCGCCGCGATCGAGGCGGAGCACGCGGGCATCGCAGTGGAACGCGAGGCGGCGCTCAAGGCCGCGGCAGCCCAGGCGAAGGAAGCGGCCGCGACGCGGCGGACGCAGGCGGAGCGCGAGGCGACGGAGCTCCTCGAAGGTGCGCGCAAGACCCTCGCCGCGGAGCGTGAGCGGGCGCTCGCGGAAGCGCGGCGGGCGGCGCTCGATCTCGGCGCCGAGTTTGCGCGCCGGCTGCTCGCCGAGGTGCCCATGCAGCTCCGCGCGGAAGCGTGGCTCCAGCGGATCGAGGATTACCTCGCGAAACTGCCGAAGCCGGAACTCGATGCCCTTGTGCATCAATTCGCGGATGGAGCGAGCCTCACCGTGGTCACTTCCTCCTCCCTTCCGCCGGCGGCAATGGAGAGCTGGCGCAGCCGCCTCAGCCGCCCCTTGGGCGACGGCATCGCCGTCAAGTTCGACGTCGACCCCGGGCTAGTCGCGGGGGCCGATCTGCATTTCCCAAGCGCCATCCTGCGCTTCTCGTGGCAAAACGCGCTGACCTCCCTCCGATCGGAAGTCGAGGGTCATGACAACGCTCGCTGACGATCTTCGCAACTGGCTCGACCGGAGCCGGGCGCGGATCGGGAGCCTGACGATCGAGCCCAAGCTCGAGCACGTTGGCCGTGTCGTCCGAGTAGGCGACGGCGTCGCAACCGTCTCGGGTCTGCCGGAGGTGCGCCTCGACGAGCTGCTGGTCTTTCACGGCGGGGTGCGCGGATTGGCGGTCGATCTCGGCGAGGAGGCGATCGGCTGCGTGCTCACGGGCGACACCAGCGGCATTCCCGCGGGTAGCATCGTCAGAGGGACGGGCGAGGTCGCGCGCGTTCCCGTCGGCGATGCGCTGCTGGGCCGCGTGGTCGATCCGCTGGGCCTGCCGCTCGACGACGGGGAAAAGCTCGATACGGATTCGTTCTCGCCCGTCGAGCAAAGGGCGCCCGCGATCGTCGAGCGGGCGCTGGTGACGCGGCCCTTGGCGACCGGCCTCTTGGTGGTCGACGCGATGATCCCGCTCGGGCGCGGGCAGCGCGAGCTCATCATAGGCGACCGCGGCACGGGGAAGACCGCGATCGCCGTCGACACCATCATCAACCAGCGCTCCAGCGACGTGATCTGCGTCTACGCCGCCATTGGCCAGAAGGCATCCTCCGTCGCCCAGGTCATCGAGGCGGTGCGCCGCTACGGCGCGCCTGAGCGCTGCCTCTTCGTCGTCGGCGAGGCCAATGCGGCGCCGGGCCTGCAATGGCTCACGCCCTATGCCGCCTGCAGCATGGCCGAGCATTTCGTCGCGCGCGGGCGCGACGTGCTCCTGGTGATCGACGACCTCACGAAGCACGCGGCGGTCTACCGCCAGGTGTCGCTCCTGCTGCGGCGCCCGCCGGGAAGAGAGGCCTACCCCGGCGACATCTTCTACATCCACTCGCGCCTGCTGGAACGCGCGGCGAAGCTCGCGCCCGAGCGCGGCGGCGGCTCGCTCACGGCGCTGCCGATCGCGGAGACCCAGGCCGGCAACATCAGCGCCTACATCCCGACCAATCTGATCTCCATCACCGACGGACAGATCTATCTCGATCCCCGGCTCTTCTACGAGGATCAGAAACCCGCTGTCGACGTCGGCAAGAGCGTCTCGCGCGTCGGCGGCAAGACGCAGGCGCCCGTGCTCAAGGACATGTCCGAAAGCCTGCGGCTCGAGTATGCGCAGTTTCTGGAGCTCGAGGTGTTCACCCGCTTCGGGACCATGGTCGACGAGCGCACGCGCAAGGTGATCGAGCACGGCCGGCGCATCCGCGCCGTGCTGGGTCAGCGCCAGTTCGCGCCGCTGAGCCTGGGCGAGCAGGTTGCCCTTCTCTCGGCCGTCGGCGAGCACGTCCTCGACGAGGTTCCGCTCGATCGAATGGATGCCTTCCGCGCCGAGCTCGGCGCCTGGCTCGGCGAGCACTGCCCCGAGGTCATGGCCCTCGACGACCGGGCGGCGCCGCTTTCCGGCGATCAGCGGGCCCGGTTGAAAGCCGCGCTTTCGGCGCTCGCGCACACGGTCGCGCCGTCGAACGGCGAACCGGGGAAGGCTTAGCCATGGCCCGCCTCGCAGAGATCGAGGGTCACATCGCGTCCATGAGCGAGCTCTCGGACATCGTCGGGGCGATGCGCTCGCTCGCGGGCATGCGCGTCCAGGAGGCGCAACGCACGCTGCCGGGGATTCGCAGCTATGCCGCATCGATCTCGGCCGGCATCGGCGCCGCCCTCCTGCTCATGCCGGAGCCCGCGCCGCAGATGCCGGGAACCCGGAGCCGGCCGGCGCTCGTCCTATGCGCCGCCGAACACGGCTTCGTTGGCGGATTCAACGAGCGGCTGATCGAGGCGGCGGAAACCGCGACCCGACCCGGAGACGCGCTCTTCGTGCTCGGCAGCCGCGGCGCGGTTCTCGCGCTCGAGCGCGGACGACGGCCCGCATGGACCGCCGCAATGGCGACGCGCCCGGCGGGCGCGCCCGAGACGGTCCGCCGCCTGTCGGCCGAGCTCTATTCCGGGATCGCGCGAGGGGAGATTTCGCGCGTCGAGGTGATGTTCGGGCGTAGCTGCCAGGGCAGCGCACCCGCGCTAGAGCGCCGCTTGGTGCTGCCGCTCGACCTCGCCTCGCTCGCCGCCAAACAGCCGCGCCAGGCGCCCCTCCATAATCTCGCTCCGCAGGCGCTCCTCGAGAGGCTCATGTCCGAATACGTCTTTGCGCTGCTGACCGAAGCGGTCGTCGAATCGATCGCCAGCGAGAACGCCGCGCGCTTCGCTGCGATGGAGTCCGCGCACGACAACGTGTCGAAGAAGCTGGATCAGCTGCGCCAGAGCGCTCGCCAAGCCCGACAAGCGGAGATCACCACGGAATTGCTCGACCTCGTTACTGGAGCGGAAGCACTTACCCCGGGATAGCAACAATGATCACCGGAAGAAATTTATACCAACGGGTTGAGAGGGTTTTCTGGGGGTTGGAATTTCACGCGGCGAGGTAGCCTGTGGTCCGCAGTGGGTCAAACTCGGCGGTCAGGCCCACATTCGGCCACTTCCGCTTTCCGCCGGTAAGCAGACCTGCGAGGGACAAGGTGGCACTTCCGAGAAGTGCCAAAAGCGGACCTTTGAAGCTGAC
>Ga0335085_10014704_pt1 | contig 11406 bp, 11 predicted proteins | sample Lox_Sample_45_FD_206712 | JGI IMG/M metagenome (GOLD analysis project Ga0335085, IMG submission 206712) | Soil microbial communities from Loxahatchee National Wildlife Refuge, Florida, United States - Lox_Sample_4.5 | ecosystem: Environmental > Terrestrial > Soil > Wetlands | place: USA... | reverse complement strand
AGGCCGATGTCGTAGGTGCCGCCGTCGCCGGCGAAGGTGACGACCGTGATCTCCTCCTCGTCGTGGAGGCCGTTGCGCCGGCGGAGCGCGCGCTGGGCGCTCTCGATCCCGCTCGCGACCGCCGCGGCGTTCTCGAACGCGACGTGGATCCACGGGACGTTCCAGGCCGTCGTCGGATAGCGGGTCGTCGCCACCTCCAGGCAGCCGGTGGCGTTCACGACGACGACCGGGCCCGGGATCGACGAGAGGACGGTGCGGACGACGAGCGGGATGCCGCAGCCCTGGCAGAGCGAGTGGCCTCCGCGCAGCGGCGGCACGCCGCGCTGGTTGCGGACGAGCGTCTTCAGGCGGGCCATGGCGCTCCTCTCAGACCGAGGTGGTCGGGGGTGCCGCCGGCGAAGACGGCGCGGACGTCTGCCGGGTGGAGGTCGCGCCCACCCAGGCCGTAGACATGGCCCTCGAGACCCCGGCCGCTGCCGTAGAGCGCGGCCGCGACCTCGGCGTGGAGCGGCGCGGCGCCGCCGGGCGAGTCGGCGCGGTCGAGGACGATCACCTGCTCGACGTCCCCGAGCGCGGCAGCGAGCTCGGCCGCGGGAAACGGCCGGAACGAGACGACCTTCAGGAGCCCGACTGCCTCGCCCTCGTCGCGCAGCTCGTCGACGACGTCCTTGACGGTGCCGGCGGTCGAGCCGAGGGCGACGATCGCGCGCTCGGCGCCGTCGAGCCGGTAGGCCTCGAGCGACGCATACGGACGCCCGGAGACGTGTGCCAGCTCGGCCGCGAGCTCGGGGAAGATGGTCAGCGCGGCGCCCTGACCCGCCGACTGCGCCGTGCGAAGCTCGTAGTAGTAGTCCGGCATCGCGAACGGGCCGTGTGTCGAGGGATGCCGGACGTCGAGCATCGCGTACGGCACCTCGTACTCGCCGACGAACGCGCTGACGGCGTCGTCGGGCAGGAGCTCGACCGGCTCGGCGGAGTGCGTGATCGTGAAGCCGTCCAGGCAGACGAGCACCGGCAGCAGCACCTCGGGATGCTCCGCGAGCCGCGGCGCGATCACCATCAGGTCGTAGGCCTCCTGCGCGTTCTCGGCGAAGAGCTGGATCACGCCGGAGTCGCGGATCAGCATCGAGTCGGAGTGGTCGCAGTGGATGTTGATCGGGCCCGAGAGCGCACGGTTGCCGAGCGCCATCACGATCGGCGCGCGCATGGAGGCGGCGATGTAGACGACCTCCGCCATCAGCGCGAGCCCCTGCGAGGAGGTCGCGGTGATCGTCCGCGCGCCGGCGAGAGCGGAGCCGATCGCGGCGCTCATCGCGGAGTGCTCGGACTCGACGTCGACGAGCTCGGTCTGGGCTCGTCCGTCGGCGACGAACTTCGCGAACTTCTGGATGATCGGCGTCTGCGGCGTGATCGGGTAGACCGGCACGACGTCCGGGTCGATCTGCCGCATCGCGTGGGCGACCGCCTCGCCACCCGTGAGGAGCAGCCGCTCTGCCATCACAGCACCCCGCTCATCAGACAACACCATCCGTCGGCAGCTCCGTCTCTTCCGGAACCATCTTGATCGCGTCGACGGGACAGACGGCAGCGCAGATCTCGCAGCCCTTGCAGTAGTCGAAGTCGAAGCCCGCGAAGACGGTGCCTTCCAGCTTCACGGCCGAGTCCGGGCACTGGAGCCAGCAGAGGAGGCAGTTCACGCAGCGGCCGATCTCGACCGACGGCTTGACGCCGGTGCGCCAGCCGCCCGTGTGCGGGCGCGGCGCGTCCGCCGGGACGACGGCGCCGCCGGGAGCGAGCTCACGCCAGGTCTTCAGCTCAGCCATCGGTACCCCGCCTCCACCGCGGCGCGGATGCGGTCCGGGTCGCTCTTCCGGCCGAGCGAGTGCACGGCCGAGCGCTGCACGTTCTCGAGCGGCTCGCCGAGCGCAGCCGCCGCGGCGCCGAGCATGACGATGTTCGCGAAGGTCGTTCCCTGCTCCGCCGCGAGCCGCGTCGCGGGCACGAGCCTCACCGGCTGCCCGGCGAGCTCGGGCGGCCTTTCCTCGGCGTTCACGAGCAGGACGCCGTCCGGCCGCAGGCCTTCGGTGACGTCGACCTCGTGCACGACCGACGGCTCGATCACGACGACCAGGTCGGGATCGGTGACGCCGTCGTGGCGCCGGATCGGCTGGTCGGAGATGCGGGTGAAGGCGCGCAGCGGCGCACCACGGCGCTCGGGCCCGTACTCGGGGAAGGCCTGGACGCTCTCGCCGCGGGCGAGGCCGGCGAGCGCGAGCGCCTGCGCGGCGGTCTTGGCGCCCTGGCCGGCGCGCGCGTGCCAGCGGATCTCCGTCAGCTTCTTCATTGGCCGAGCCACCTGTCGATCGCGCGCGCGGCGCGCTTGCCCTCGCGGACGGCCTCGACCACGCTCGAGCCGCCGTTCGCGACGTCGCCGCCCGCGAAGAAGCGAGGGTTGGAGGTACGGCCTTCGGTGTCGATCCGCAGGGCCGGGCCGTCGAACTCGAGCCCCTGGACCCACTCGCCGAGCTCCGTCCGCGGCCGCTGGCCGATCGCCTTCACGACCGTGTCGGCGCGGAGGACGAACTCGCTGCCCTCGACGGGCTCCGGGCGGCGGCGGCCGCTCGCGTCCGGGTCGCCGAGGCGCATCATCCGGCACTCCATCGCCTCGACCCGGTGCGTGCCGATGAGGCGGATGGGGTCGGAGAGCCAGGAGAACCGGACGCCCTCGGCCTCGGCCTCGTCGATCTCGTGCGAGTAGGCGGGCATCTCGGCGCGCGTGCGCCGGTAGACCATCGTCACCCTGTCGGCGCCGAGGCGGAGCGCCTCGCGCGCGACGTCGATCGCAGTGTTGCCGCCGCCGACCACGATGACGTCGTGCCCGACGCGCGGGGGGGAACCTGTCTTGAGCGCCTCGATGAAGGGGAGCGAGTTCCAGACGCCGGGAAGGTCGTCGCCCGGATAGGAGACCTCGGTGTCGGGGCCGAGGCCGACGCCCAGGTAGACGGCGTCGGCTGCGTCGATCGCCCGCTGCGCCTCGGCCGCAGCGCTCGGAACGCCCAGACGGAACTCGACGCCCAGCGCTGCGAGCGCCGCAGCCTCCGCCGGCAGCGGGTCCTGCTGCTCGCGGTAGGGCGCGATCGCGTAGCGCACGAGGCCGCCGGGCTCGTCGTGCTCGTCGAAGACCGTGACCCCGTAGCCGAGCGCGGCGAGCTCGCCGGCGCAGGCCATCCCGGACGGTCCGGCGCCCACGACGACCACGCTGCGTCCCTTGTCGGGCGCGCGCTCGCGGCCGGGAGGCGGCCCCTCGGCTCGCGCCGCGTCGGTCGCGAAACGCTGCAGGGCGCCGATCGCGATCGGCTTGCGGCCGGAGTGCACGAAGACGCAGGCGCCCTCGCAGAGCACCTCGACCGGGCAGACCCGCGCACACGTGCCGCCGAGGAGGTTCTCGGCGAAGATCGTCTTGGCGGCCCCGTCGGCGTCGCCTGCGGCGATCGCCGCGATGAATCCCGGGACGTCGATGTCGGCCGGGCAGGCGACGGCGCAGGGCGCCGGTGCGTGCGGCCCGCCGCAGGCGAGGCAGCGATCCGCCTCGACCAGCGCCTCCGCCTCCGAGATGGGCGGCCTGAGCTCGTCGGGCAGCTCGATGACGATCCTGGAAGCCGTTGTGCTCATCGCCTTCGATTGTCGAGAACGGCGCGCCCGGAGCCATCAGCGCTTCCGCCGGAACGGGCTACGGGTTTCCCGCAGCCCGGCCCGCAAGTGGTGCAAGTCACAAGCTGGCAACGCTTGTGAGTTGCACCACGAGCGCAGGGAGCGCTACCAGCCCTTGACGCGCCGCTCGCGCGGCCTCGCCCGCACGCGGACGCGGGCGTCGACGGCGACGCAGCCCGTCGGCGAGGCGAGGATCGGGTTGAGGTCGAGCTCGGCGACCTCGGGCAGCTCCTCGGCGAGGCGGCCGAGGCGTGTGAGGAGGTCGGCGAGCGCGCCGCCGTCGGAGGCGGGCGCGCCGCGGAAGCCGGCGACGAGGCGGCCGGCCTTGCCGGTCGTCACGAGCTCGATCGCGTCGCGGTCGGTGAGCGGCGCGAGCCGGAAGGCGGCGTCGCCGATCAGCTCCGCGAGCGCACCGCCGGGGCCGAAGGCGACGAGCGGCCCGAACATCGGGTCCTGCACGGCGCCGGCGAGCAGCTCGACGCCACGCTGCAGGAACGGCTGCACGAGCACGGGCACGCCGATCCGCTCGACCGCCGCCCGCACCTCGCCCTCGTCGGCGAGGTCGAGGGCGACCCCGCCGATGTCGGTCTTGTGCACGCCGGCGGCGGCCGTCTTCACGACGGCGGGGAAGCCGAGCTCACGCGCCGCCTCGACGGCCTCCTCGACCGTCCCGGCCACGCGCTCGGGCACGGTCGGGATCCGGTAGGCGCGCAGCAGCTCGCGGATCGCGTCGGCGCCGAGCCAGACGTCCTCCCCGCCGGCGAGTGCGTCGGCGACGACGTGCCGGGCCCGGGCGCGGTCGATCCCGGCGGGCTCGAGGTGGAGGCCGGGCGGCGACTGCAGCCACTCGGCCCGCTTCGCCGCGAGCGCGAGCGCACGCGCCGCAGACTCGGGATACGGCAGCGGGACCACGGGCGAGTCGGCGCGGCGCAGGGCGGCGGGAATGCCCTCGGCGCTGACGACCACCGCCACGACGGGCTTGGCGCGGCCGACGGCGTCGACGGCGCGCCGCACCGCTTCGGCGACCTCGTCCGCGCCCGCGACGACCGGCGGCACGAAGAGCACGATCAGCGCGTCGATGTTCGGGTCGGCGAGCACGTGGCCGATGACGGCCTCGTACGTCGCGGCGGTGGCGGAGCCGAGGAGGTCGATCGGGTTCGCGAGGCTCGCCTCGGCGGGAACGAGAGGGGCGATGGCGGACCGCGAGGCGCCGGTCAGCTCCGGAAGCTCGAGCCCGGCGGACTCGCAGGCGTCCGCGCACAGGATTCCGAGGCCGCCGGCGTTCGTGATCACGCCGACGCGCCGGCCGGCCGGAAGCGGGTGGCCCGACAGGAGCGCCGCGGCGTCGACGAGCTCCTCGAGCGTCCTCGCGCGGAGCACGCCCGTCTGGTGGAAGAGCGCGTCGGCCGCGGTGTCGGAGCCGGCGAGGGCGGCGGTGTGCGAGCCGGCGGCGCGCGAGCCGGCCGAGGTCGCGCCGGACTTCAGCGCCAGGATCGGCTTGCGCCGCGCGACACGGCGCGCGACGCGCGAGAAGGTCCGCGGGTTGCCGAACGACTCCACGTACAGCAGCACGAGGTCGGTCGCGTCGTCGTCCTCCCACCACTCGAGCAGGTCGTTCGTCGAGACATCGGCCTTGTTGCCGATGGAGATGAAGGACGAGAAGCCGAGGCTGCGCTCGGTCGCCTTCTCGAGCAGCGCGAGGCCGAGCGCGCCGCTCTGGGACGAGAACCCGATCCTCCCCGGCGGCAGCGCGCGCGGCGCGAAGGTCGCGTTCAGCCCGAGGCCGGGGACGGCGATGCCGAGGCAGTTCGGGCCGACGAGGCGCGCGCCGTGCGAGCGGACGAGCGCGAGCAGGCGCTCCTGCCGCTCGCGGCCCTCGGCCCCCATCTCGGCGAAGCCGGCGGAGATGACGCAGAGCGCCTCGACGCCTCGGCTCAGGGCGGCATCGGCCGCAGGGATCACGTGCTCGGCCGGCAGGCAGATCACCGCGAGGTCGATCGCGTCGGGGATGTCTGTAATCGACCGGAACCCGCGCACGCCGGCGACCGGCTCGCCGTTCAGGTTCACGGGGTACGTGGCCCCGGCGAAGTCTGCCGCGAGGATGTTGCGGAAGAGCTCGCCGCCGATCGAGCCGCGGCGGCGGGAGGCCCCGATCACCGCAACGGACGACGGAGCAAAGAACGGGCGCAGGGACGCGACGACGCCGGTGTGATCCCGGCGCTCGACCCGAGCGCGGAACTCGTCGGTCGGGAGGATCGGGAAGCGCAGCTCCACCTCGTCCGCGTCGCGGTCGCGCACGACCTCGAAGCCCGCGTCGTCGAAGACCGTGAGCGCGAGCGCGTTCGACGCGAGCACGTCGGCGACGAAGCGCTCGATCCCGTGCTCGCGAGCACGGTCGGCGAGCTGCTCCAGCAGGCGCGTGCCGATGCCCCGTTGCTGCTCGTCGTCGGCGACCGCGAACGCCATCTCGGCGGCGTCGCCCGTCCCGATGCGCACGTAGCTCGCCACGGCGACGATCCGGGACGCGCCGTCGTCGCGGAGCCGCCCGACGAGCGCGCCCCGCTCCGACCAGTCCGGCTCGAGCAGCGGCTCCACCATCGAGCTGTCGACATGCCGGAACCCGTGGAAGCGCAGGAACAGGCTGCGCTGCGAGAGCCCTTCGAAGAACCCGACGAGGGCGTCGGCATCCGCCGCCGCGGGCGGCTCGAGCCTCAGCGTCCCGCCGTCGCGGAGGATGACGTCGACGACGTCCGTGAGCGTGTCGGCCATGACACAAGGATTCTCCCGGCCGGCGGCCGCGGCATCCGTAGTTCACCGCGGCCGCCTCGGGGCAAGCTCGGATACCTACGCCTTGATCGGGATCTTCCTCGGCTGCATGGCCGGCAGCTTGGGCACGTGCACCTGGAGCACGCCCTTGTCGAACGCCGCGGTGACGTGCTTGCCGTCGACCTCCGGCGGCAGCAGGAACGTGCGCTCGAAGTGGTGCTCGAGCCGCTCGTGGATCCGGTAGGCCTTCGCCGTCTCCTCCTTGAGCTCCTCACGCTCGCCCTTCACGGTCAGGCGGTGGTCCGAGAGCTCGAGGCCGAGCTCCGTCTGCGCGTAGCCCGGCACCTCGAGCTCGAACACGATCTCCTCCGGCGTCTCGTAGACGTCGGCGGCCGGCGTCATCGGCTGCACGAACGCAGGCATCATCGGGATGCCCTCGAACATGCGGCGGAAGCTCCGCTCCATCGCGTCGAGCTCCGGCAGCAGCGACTGCTTCACGAGGGTCGCCATTGCGTTCACCTCCTCTCGCCCGCAGTGTCCGGCCTAATGCTCCGAAGCGCATCGGGGCAGTGGCCGATCCGCCGCGGCACGAACTACTGAAGCTTCAGCGGCGGCACGCGCAGTTGTAGCGGTCGGTTCGCCCGCAGGTGGGGCAGCGCGGCGGGGTCTCCTTGCGGCGCAGCAGCTTCTTCTGGAGCCCGGCGAGCGCCATCAGGAGCGCCGCCGAGGCGGCAAGGCCCGAGTAGGTGAGTGTTGCAACCGCCGCGATCACGCCTTCAGCCTTCCCCCGGACGGGGGCCGCGGCATCCGCGAGAACCCCTACCGCCGACCGGGCTTTCACTGGTCGTGCGACACTTCACTCATGGGCACGATCGTTGTCGGGGTCGACGGCTCGGAGGGCTCGCTCGCCGCACTCCGGTTCGCGCTCGAAGAGGCAAGGATCCGCGGCGACGAGCTCAAGGTCGTCAACGCCTGGCACGTCCCGCCGGCGGCGTACGGGGCCGGCTGGGCGCCCGCGGGCATCGACTTCGACGAGTTCCGCCGCCTGGCGGAGTCCGCGCTCGAGAAGGCGATCGAGGAGGCCGGCGCGCCGGCATCCGGCGTCAAGGTCACGCCCCTCCTCGTCGAGGGCCAGCCTGCCGACGTGCTCTGCCACGAGGCGGAGCGCGCCGACCTCCTCGTCGTCGGCTCACGCGGCCTCGGCGGCTTCCGCGAGCTGCTGCTCGGCTCCGTGAGCCAGCAGTGCGTGCACCACTCAACCTGTCCCGTCGTGATCATCCCGCACCAGCACGCCGACCACGACTGACCGGACCCGCGTGAACCTGATGGATCCCCCCACCGAAGGCACGCCCGGCCTCGAGGAGACGAGCCTTCGCCGCCTCGTCGACATCGGCATCTCGCTCAGCTCCGAGCTCTCGCTCGAGGCACTCCTCCGCCGGATCATCGAGACGGCGGTCGAGCTCACGGACGCGCGCTTCGGCGCCCTCGGCGTCATCGACCGGCTCGGGACGGGGCTCGAGCAGTTCATCACGGTCGGCGTCGACGCGGAGACGCGGGCGACGATCGGCGACGATCCCCACGGCCGCGGCATCCTCGGCGTGCTGATACGCGACCGCGAGGCGTTGCGGCTGAACGACATCACGCAGGATCCGCGCTCGGTCGGCGTGCCGCCGGGGCATCCGCCGATGCGCTCCTTCCTCGGCGTCCCGATCATGCTGCGCGGCAGCGCCTTCGGCAACCTGTACCTGACCGAGAAGGCGGGCGGTGAGCAGTTCACGGACGCCGACGAGGAGATCCTCCGGGTGCTCGCCGCGCAGGCGGCGGTGGCGATCGAGAACGCCCGCCTCTACGAGGCGGCGCGGCAATGGTCGCGCCAACTCGAGTCGCTGAACGAGGTCTCTCAGGCACTCACGACGGAGACCGAGCTCGGGCACCTCTTCGAGCTCGCCGCGGCGCGTCTGCGCGAGCTCCTCGATGCGCGCGCCGTGGCCGTCATGCTGCCGACGCCGGACGGGCGCGAGCTGACCGTCGAGCAGGCGAGCACGGAGAGCGGCGCCGACCTGTCGGGCGTCCGCCTCGACGCCACCCGCTCGAAGGCCGGGCGCACGCTTGCCCGGCAGCGCGCCGAGCGAATCGACTCGCTGATCGACGACCCCGAGGTCGACCAGACCGCGCCGCGCCTCGTCGAGGCGACGTCCGCGCTCTACGTGCCGCTGATCGCACACGCGCGCGCGGCCGGCGTGGTGGTCGTGTTCGACAAGCGCGGCCCCGACCCGCGCTTCACCGACGCCGACATGCGGATCGCGCAGGCGTTCGCGAACCGGGCGGCCGTGGCGATCGAGCTGTCGGAGCGCGTGGGCCGCAAGGCCGTGCAGGCGCTCCTGCAGGGACAGGAGCTCGAGCGCAAGCGGCTCGCGCGCGAGCTCCACGACGAGACCGGGCAGGCGCTCGCGTCGATCCTGCTCGGGCTCAAGTCGCTCGAGGCGCAGGTCGGCCCCGAGCCGGTGGCGACGATCCGCGAGCTCGTCGGCACGGCGCTCGAGGACGTCCGGCGGCTCACGGTCGAGCTTCGTCCGCCGGCGCTCGACGACTTCGGCCTCGGCCCCGCACTCGAGCGGCTCACGAGCATGACGGCGAAGCGCAGCGGGATCGACATCCAGCTCAGCGTGCGGTCGCCCGTCTCGCTGCCGGCCGACCAGGAGACGGCGCTCTACCGCATCGTGCAGGAGGCGCTGACGAACGTCGTGAAGCACGCGGAAGCGCAGTCGGTCAGCATCATCGTCATGCCCACGGGAAGCAGCATCCGCACCGTGATCGAGGACGACGGCAAGGGCTTCGACCCGGCGGCGGTCCGCGAGGGGGCGCTCGGCCTCGTCGGCATCCGCGAGCGCGTCGGGCTCCTCGGCGGCCGCTTCGAGCTCCACTCGGCTCCCGGCGCCGGCGCGACGCTGATGGTCGAGCTGCCGGTTCCGTAGAAACCCACAAGCTCCGGTGTGGCGAACCCCGCTTCGCGGGCGCGAGGGGCGGCGGAGACTTCGCGCAATGACTCCCGTTCGCGTCCTGATCTGCGATGACCACGCGCTCGTTCGGGCGGGGCTGGCGAAGCTGCTCGAGAGCGAAGCCGGCATCGAGGTCGTCGCCGAGGCGGCGAACGCGGAGGACGCGGTGAGAGCGACGCGAGAGGCGCACCCGGACGTGGTGCTGCTCGACGTCGTGATGCCCGGCCGGAGCGGCATCGAGGTGCTGCCCGACGTCCTCGCGGTCGCGCCCGGAACGGCGATCCTCGTGCTCTCGATGCAGGACGATCCTGCCTACGTGCGCGAGGCCTTCGCGGCGGGCGCGAACGGGTACCTGCTGAAGGAGGCGGCCGACTCGGAGCTCGTGCAGGCGATTCACGACGTCGCCGCCGGCCGGCGCTACGTGCATCCGCTGCTCGGGGCGCGCCTTGCGGCCGCCGAGTCCGCCGCGGCGCAGAAGGCTCAAGCCGATCCCCTGTCGGAACGCGAGCACGAGGTGCTGCGACTGCTCGCGCTCGGCCACACGAACCAGGAGATCGCGAAGCTCCTCTTCATCTCGATCCGCACCGCCGAGACCCACCGGGCGCGGATCATGCAGAAGCTCGGGCTCAAGAGCCGGGCGGAGATCGTGCGCTACGCGCTCGCGAGCGGGGCGCTCGAGATCGACCACCCCAATGCAGCGTAGGAGGCCACCATGGACACCTTCTTCCTCGTGATCGCGCTCGTGTTCGTCTTCTCGGTGCTGGCGCTCGTGGCGTACTCGATCTTCGAGATCACCCCGTTCGCCCACCACAAGGACCACTACCGCGACACCACCGGGCACCGCCGGTTCGAGAGCCCGCGACTCGACTGAGCAGCCGCTCAGCGCGTCTTCGCGAAGCGCTGCACCGTCTCGAGCAGCTCGGCGGCCTTCGCCCCGGCCTCGGCCGCGTCGCCGGACGCGAGCGCGCCCGCCACGCAGTGCTCGACGTGCGCCTCGAGCAGCTTGAAGGCGACCGCGTCGAGCGCCGTCCTCACCGCGGCGATCTGCGTGAGCACGTCGATGCAGTAGCGGTCCTCCTCGACCATCTTCTCGAGCCCGCGCACCTGCCCCTCGATCCGGTGCAGCCGCGCGACGAGCGCGCGCTTGTCGTCGTGGTAGCCCGGCGCCGTCATGCGCGCACCGACCTGAAGCGCCGCAGCCGAAGGCTGTTGCCGACGACGAAGAGGCTCGAGCACGCCATCGCGGCCGCCGCCACGACCGGGCTCAGGAGCCCCGCGACGGCGACCGGGATCGCCGCCACGTTGTAGGCGAAGGCCCAGACCAGGTTGCCCTGGATCGTCCGCAGCGTCCGCCGGGCGAGTCGCACCGCATCCACCGCCGCACGCAGGTCGCCGGAGACGAGCGTCACGTCGGCCGTCTCGATCGCGACGTCGGTTCCCGTGCCGACCGCGAGCCCGAGGTCGGCCTGCGCGAGCGCCGGCGCGTCGTTGACGCCGTCCCCGACCATCGCCACCACGCGCCCGGCCCGCTGCAGCTGCTCGATCTCCCGGGCCTTGCCCGACGGGTCGACCTCCGCGAGGACGCGGTCGACCCCGACCTCCGCGGCGACGGCCCGCGCGGCGGGTCCGGCGTCGCCCGTCAGCAGCACGGGCTCGAGCCCCAGGGCCCGGAGCTCGCGGACGGCCTGTGCGCTCGTCGGCTTCACGACGTCGCGCACCTCGAGCACCGCGCGCGGCACACCGTCCCACGCAACCTCGATGCGGCCGCCGCTGCGGCCGACCGACACGGCATGGCCGTCGACCCAGCCGTCGACGCCGCTCCCGGCCCGGTTGCGGAACGCGCTCACCGGCGGCACCTGCCCCAGCTCGGCACGCGCCGCGGCGGCGACCGCCTGCGCGACCGGATGCTCCGAGGCCGCTTCGACCGCCC
>Ga0335085_10014702_pt1 | contig 11407 bp, 10 predicted proteins | sample Lox_Sample_45_FD_206712 | JGI IMG/M metagenome (GOLD analysis project Ga0335085, IMG submission 206712) | Soil microbial communities from Loxahatchee National Wildlife Refuge, Florida, United States - Lox_Sample_4.5 | ecosystem: Environmental > Terrestrial > Soil > Wetlands | place: USA... | reverse complement strand
CGCGGATACTGAACCCTCCGCTTGAAGAGTGCCGATGAAACCTTTGCCAACAGCTTTGCCGAACGTATTGCCGTTCAACGGTGTTGATCCAAAGATCGCAGAGCATCTCGTTTGCGCTCCCGGCGCCAGCGTGCTGGGCCAAGCGGAGATCGGGCCGCGGGCCGAGCTGGCGCCTTTTTCCGTCATTCGTGCCGATGGCGACGTCGTGCGCGTCGGTGCTGATTTCAGCTTCGGCGAGAGAGCGACGATTCACATCATGGGCGGCATGTATCCGACGCTGATCGCCGACGGCGTGACTGTCGGACGCAATGCCGTCGTCCACGCCTGCACGCTGGGTTCACGTTGCGTGGTCGGTGACGACGCGATCGTTCTCGATGGAAGCGTCGTCGAGGACGACGTTCTCGTCGAATCCGGCGCGGTCGTCTTCGTGCGGTCCAAGCTCGAGCGAGGATTTGTCTATGCGGGAGTGCCTGCCAAGCCGGTGCGGCCGCTGCTGCCGGGCGAGCTCGACGAACGTGCGAGGGCGCTGCGTGAAGATACGGCCGGCGCGATTGCTGCCGCCCGCCCGGTGGCGCCCGCCGACGGCGGGCGATGGCCATCGGCATTCGTGGCCTCAACTGCTGTGCTGTCGGGTAACATCTCGCTTTCCTCCAGCGCGAGCATCTTCTTCTCCTGCGTGCTGGATGGTGCAAATCACGGGATCGAAATCGGCCGCAACACCAATATTCAGGACAATACCGTCATCCGTGCATCGCGAGCGCTCTGTGCAATCGGAGCCGATACGTCCTTCGGCCACAATGTCCGCGCCGAGGACTGCCGGGTGGGCAATGGTTGCCTGATCGGCATTGGGGCGGTACTCGGACGAGGCACGAGTGTCCAGGACGATGTGTTTCTCGCGGCGGGCGCCATCACGAATCCCGACCAGGTGTTGGAAAGCGGGTGGCTGTGGGGTGGGCGGCCTGCGCGGGCATTGGCGAAGCTCGACGACAACAAGCGTAGCGTAATCCAGATGACTGCCGCCGCGTACGCACAATACGCGTTCACCTTCAAGAAGGCGCAAGAGGCGTCCGCCTGAGAAACCCTAATGGGGAGGGAAATGGATATGACGGTGCACATCCGGCAGGCGCGAGCAGAGGATGTCGAGCAATGTGGTCGCATCTGCTACGAAGCATTCGCAGCCGTCGCCGGCGCGCACAATTTTGAACCCGACTTTCCCAACGCCGATGTCGCTACGAATGTTCTTGCACGCGCCTTTTCTCATCCGGCGAGCTATGCGGTAGTTGCCGAAGAGAATGGTCGGGTTCTCGGTAGCAATATTCTCCACGAGGGTGGCGCGGTTTCGGGCATCGGCCCGATCACCGTCGATCCCGATGCGCAGAACAAAGGCGTCGGCACGCGATTGATGCGGGCGGCGATGGAACGCGGCGCCGCAAGGGGTTTCGCCGGCATTCGCCTGGTTCAGGCAGGGTACCACTGCCGCTCGCTGTCGCTTTATTCCAAGCTGGGTTTCGAGGTTCGCGAACATTTGTCGTGTTTCCAAGGCCGCCCCGTCGAGCGGAGTCTCGCCGGTTACGACGTGCAACCGGCTCGCGAGGCGGACATCGGGGCTTGCAACGCGATCTGCCGGGCGGTGCACGGCCTGGATCGCGAGGGCGAATTGCGCGACCGGATCGCCGAAGGTTGCGCCTCTGTCGTTCAGCGGAACGGCCGCATCACCGGATACGCAACGGGCGTTGCGTTTTTCGGCCATGCGGTGGGGGAAACCGGCGACGATCTGAAAGCGCTCATTGCAAATGCCCATCGATATCTGGGCCCCGGATTTCTCGTGCCGTCGCGCAATGGGGCTTTGATGCGGTGGTGCCTCGATAATGGCTTGCGGATCACGCAGACCCTCACGCTCATGACGGTAGGGCTCTATAGCGAGCCGGCAGGCGCGTGGCTGCCCTCGATCTTGTATTGAAAATCGTAGTTGCCGAGCGGCGGCGGGTCCTGTTGGCAGGCCCATCTACTCCGCTGGAATGTCCTTCTGAAGCGTCTCGCCCGAGCCGTCGTCGCTGTTAAGCCGCACGAACACAAGCGTCGACAGGGCTGTAAAGACGCCCAGCATGAGGAACGCTTCGTGCAGGCCGTGGACGATGAGAGCGGACTCCGAATGCTGCCGGCCGGGCAGGAAGAACACGGTCGTCAAGCCCGCAATGGCGACGCCGAAGCTCATAGACAGTTGCTGCATGGTGCTGGCGATGGAACTCGCGTTGCTGGCGGCCGCTGGCGGGACATCCGCATAGGTCAGAGTATTCATGCTCGTGTACTGCAATGAGGAGAGCGCGCCGTAGACAAACGCCTGCAGCACGATGAACCAGACGGGCGTGGAGGGGCCGATCAGCCCGAATACCGTCAGCATTAGGCCCAATACGATCGTGTTGGAGACCAGCACCGCACGATAGCCGATGCGCTGCAAAATTTGTGGCATGAACAGTTTCATGCCGAGCGCCGCCACAGCCTGGGGCATGATGAGCAGGCCGGACTGAACCGGCGAAAACCCCAGGCCCACTTGATAGAGCAGGGGCAAAAGGAATGGCACGCCGCCGATGCCGAGCCGCGTGACGAAGCTGCCGCTCACCGCCGCAGCGAATGTACGTATGCCAAACAGGTCGAGTTTCAGGAGCGGATGAGCCGTCCGCACGGCGTGCAGCCCGTAACCAAGGATGAGCGTCAGCGCGATGGCGAGCAGCCCGAGAACTTCGCGGACGCTCAGCATGTGTTCGCCGAAGATTTCAAGAACGTAGGAAAGCAGCGCAACGCCTGCGCCGAAGAGGATCATGCCCTCGATGTCGAGCGGCTTCACGCCGTCTTCGCGGTAGTCCGGCAGATTGAGATAGACGAGAATAAGCCCGGCAATGCCGATCGGGATGTTCAGAAAGAAAATGATGCGCCAACTGACATAGTCGACGATGAGGCCGCCTGCCAGCGGCGCGAGCATGGGGCCCACGAGCGCCGGAATGGCGACGAAGCTCATTGCGCGCACGAAGTCCTGGCGTACGAATGTGCGTACCAGCGTGAGCCTGCCGACTGGAACCATCATGGCGCCGCCGCAGCCCTGCAAGACCCGGCACGCGACGAGCAAATGGATGTTGCCCGAGATGCCGCAGAGGAACGAGCCCAGCGTGAAAATGCCGATGGCTGCGCTGAACACGCGCCGCGTACCGAACTTGTCCGCCATCCAGCCGCTGACCGGAATGAATACGGCAAGGCTCAGGGTGTAACTTGCGAGTACCGACTTCATGCTGAGCGGCGTTACGCTCAAAGTCCTGGCAATCACGGGCACTGCGGTGTTCAGAATTGTGGTATCGAGCGACTCCATCAGGAAAGCGATAGCCACGAGCCAGGGCAGTATGCGCCGCGCGGTCGCGGAAGGCGCGACGTCGGCTTCCTCAACGGCTTTCAACACGTCACTTCACCTTGAGTGGCCGGAAAGTATCCGTGGTCATTCTCGTTGCCCCGCTGGCTTCCTGTGCACCGCGCGACATGCGCGCAAGCGAAATGATCAAGTTTTCCGGCTGAGACGCTCGGCAAGAAAATCGGCGAGCACGTCGACGCGCCTCGGCCTTGGTCCACTCGAAGGTGTGAGCCAGTGCACCGCGCTCTGCGGCAACGACCATTCGGCAAGCACGATCTCCAGCTGCTTTCTCTTCAGTGCGTCGCGGGCAATGAAATCGGGCAGGACGCCCATGCCGATGCCGGCAATGAGACTTGGCAGGAGCGCCTCTCCGTTGTTGACGCGCAAGGGGCCGCGCGGTTTCACGGTTGCGACTTCGCCGGCCCGATTGCGGAATTGCCAGCTGCTCGGCGTCTGCTGCTGGTAAGCGTACGCTAGGCCCACATGTTCCGCGAGCTGCAAAGGATGTTTCGGTCGTCCATGAGCCTTGAGATAGGCTGGCGCGGCCAGCAAATGTATAGGCATCGCGCATAGCCGCCGCGCGATCAGCGAGGAGTCCGGCAGCGCTGCGATGCGGATCGCCGCGTCGAATCCTTCGCCGACGATGTCCACCTGCGCATCGCTGAGATGGAGGTCGATCGTGATCTCCGGAAAAACCCGGAAGAACGCCGGCAGGAGCGGCGCCAGGTAGAGAACGCCGAACGACATGGGCGCGGCAAGCCGCACCGTTCCGCGGGGCGCCACCGATTGCGACAGCGCTTCGCGCTCGGCGGCTTCGGTTTCCGCGAGGATGGCGCCGGCGCGCGCCGCGAGGGCCTTACCGGTCTCGGTCAGCGCCAGGCTGCGCGACGTGCGGTTGAAAAGGCGGGCGCCGAGCCTCGTTTCCACGCGCGTGACGGCTTTCGACACCGTGGGCTTGGACAGCTTGAGTTCGGTTGCGGCGCGGGAAAACGATCTGAGCTCGGCCACCTTGGCGAAGATGGCCAGTCCTTCGAAGTCGGGCAGGGTAGACATGAAAGTTTCCGAAACAATGAATTTCAAGTGTTTCTATTTGTGAACCGCTGGTTCCGCAATACATGTGCTGTTGCGAAACATATTTGGACGCGCAGTTGCGTCGTCCCGAGGAGACGAGCATGATCGAACGCCGACCCTTCGACGAACTTGGCGGTGCAAATCACGGGTGGCTGAACGCCAGGCACCATTTCTCATTCGCCGATTATCACGACGACAAGCGCATGGGCTGGGGTGCCTTGCGCGTCTGGAACGACGACGAGATTGCGCCGGGGACGGGCTTCCCGCCCCACCCTCATGCCAGCATGGAGATCATCACCTATGTGCGCGAGGGCGCCATCACGCACAAGGATAGCCTCGGCAACGAAGGCCGCACCGAAGCCGGCGACGTGCAGGTGATGAGCGCGGGTGAAGGCATCCGCCACGCCGAATACAATCTCGAGACGGGGACGACCAGGATTTTTCAGATATGGATATTTCCGACCAGGCAAGGCGGTCAGCCCGCATGGGGTACGAAACCGTTCCCGAAAGCCGATCGCTCGGGTCGTTTCGTTGTGCTGGCGAGCGGTGCCGCAAATGACGATGCGCTGCCGATCCGGGCCGATGCGCGCGTGCTGGGTGCGACCCTCAAGGCAGGAGAGACCGTGGAATACGCCATCGGTGCGCAACGTCACGGCTATCTCGTGCCGGCGACGGGCACCGTCGATGTGAACGGCATGCGCATCTTCGCGCGCGACGGTGCGGCGATCAGGGATGTCGATGTGGTGAAGGTCACGGCGGTGGAGGATTCAGAAGTCGTTCTGGTGGACACCGTCTAGCTTGTTCGCCGCTTATTGGGGGTGGCCAAGTTCACCGCAGCCAGCCGGCCGCAGCAGCGATGCCCCAGAGGCCAAGAGCGAAGTAGACGGCGCCCGCAGCGTATCTGAGCAATTTCATGGGCAACAGCCTTGTCACGGCATGACCGAGCAACACCGCTGCGAGGCTAGGCCCGCATCCAGCCGTTCCAATCCGGAATTCACGGCTTTGACGAGCGATAGCAATTCGAGCGGCACATCGGATTCGGAAAGTCGCGCATGTTCGTCGCCGGGTTCGATCCGTGCCCGGCTTCATTGACGGCGGTCAAAGGAATGCCTCAGGGGCGATGGGGGCCACCCCTGAGGCTCCTCGCTGCAGCAGCGTGACTCGAGCCGACCGCAGGAGGATGGGCTTGCTGGCTACGGCTGGTAAACTTCTGCGCTCGTTAATTCCGAGCCGGCCGTATTACCGCCGCGGGCATTGAGAACCGTGCCGGAGCCCAGCAGAGTGGAGCTGTGTCCGACGCGCGCCGCATTCATGCTTCCGGTTGCAGTCCACATGCCGGTAGAAGGATTGTAGGGTTCTGCGCTCGACAGAACCGTTGTGGCGTTGGCGGTGACCTTGTTGCCGCCCGACACGAGTACCGAGCCGTTAGGGAGCAGAACTGCTGCGTGCTCCAGCCGGGCGCCGCTCATGCTGCCGGTCAACGTCCATCGCTTCGTCGCCGGATTGTAAAGCTCGGCCGTTGCCGTCGAGGCATTGCTGCGATTCTCGCCGCCTGCCACCAGAACATTGCCGTTCGGCAGCAAGGTTGCGGTCTGTTCGTCGCGCGCCACTTTCAGCTGACCGGTCAGAATCCACTGGCCGCTCGCGGGATCATATTTCTCCACGCTGTTGATAGGATTGTTCGCTGCGTTGATGCCGCCTGCGACCAGCACCTGACCGTTCGACAACAGCGTCGTGCTGAAGGCACCGCGTGCTGCGTGCAGCGGGCTTGCGGCGCTCCATGTGCCGGTCGATGGATTGTAAATTTCGACCGAGGGGGTAACGCCCGAACAGCCGTTGGCGTTTTGGCCGGTGCATCCGCCGACTGCCAACACCGCGCCGCTGGACAACGAGACCATGCCGAAATAGACCCGCGCAGTCGCCAAAGAACCCGTTTTCGACCACGTGCCGGTTGCGGGATTGTAAATCTCGGCAGTTGCGGTGTTGCCGGTCACGCAAATCTTGGTGCATCCGCCGGCGACCAGCACATTGCCGCTCGACAGCAGCACTGCCTGATGCCCGGCTCGCGCCACAGTCATGGCTCCCGTCGCAGACCACGCGCCCGTTCCCGGCGTATAGACTTGCGCCGACGAAGTGACGCTCGCGTTGGTTTCGCCGCCGGTGACCAGTACGTTGCCGTTCGCCAGCAGAGTCGCGGTGTGGATCTCGCGGCCTTTGGCGAGACTGCCGGTCAAGCTCCATGTCCCGCTGCCCGCAGCAGCCGCGCTTTGCAAGGGCGCCGCGCTCAGGGCGAGCGATGCCGCCAACGCGGCGAGAGTGAATGTTCGTTTCATTGTGCGCTCCTGTTGGGGCGATCCGCGCGGGGAGGGGGACCGGCGTCGGCAATCGCCCAGCAGGATGGTTTTGTCTCAAGCGCGCCGATGCGGCAAAACGTATAGGCTGACGATTTCGTCAGGCTCCCAAGGGGAGGGTCGCGCAATCCAGGCGCGGCGGATTTCGCGTACGCTGCGCGCGCCTGATGCAGTGATGCCGATCACGGGGTCCATTCGAGGGCCAGGTAATACGAGTATTGATTGGTATGGCTGGCATTTTGCAGGCCGCCGCCGGCCGAAGCCATGAGATGCAGTTTTTCGGTGAGATCAAAAATCATACCGGCATTGGCACCGGTGGAATCGTCGCTGCTGATCGAATCCGATGTCTGGTGAAAGATCTCGGCACCGAAGCTCAACCGCGGGAGCAGCTGGCGCGTCAGCGCCGTGCCGTAGAACCAGTAGTTCTGGTTGTCCGGGCCCGGATTGTTCCAGTAACCGCCGCCACCGGACAATGTCCATGTCCCGAAATGCTTCTGCGCCCAGATGGGAAAGAATTCGCGCGGGTTGTCGTCGCCCGATTTTCGCAGTGGAATCTCCGCCGACGGAAAGAAGGCGACATCCGGAATCCATCCATCGGGATCTTCGTGCACAAAGCGATATTTGACGCCGACCGCAGCCGTTCCAAAGCCGAAGCTCGACTCGTCCCCGTCGACTGGCTACTGCTCTATGGGAATGGCGACGTTGATCTGCGTGTCAGGCAGGATGCCATAATTCACTTCGGCTCCGACAACCGTTCCCGCTGTCGTGTCGCGGGTCCGTGTTCCGTCACCGTAGAGGTAGATTTCAAAATGGCCAGTGTCGGTTGGTCGGATCGTCGGTCGAATAGGGCGGCCCGGCCCTTGCCGGTTGCAGCATCAGCGCCACGGCAATCACGAGCAGGCCAAGCCGGCATATGGACGAGCGTCCCGATAGCGTCGGGGACGTCAGTCCCGGTCGTGCGTCGTCTCGGAACAAAGGCGATGCCCCTTTCTAAAGGGCGGCATTTGCTTCGTGCCCCATATGCGCGCAATCTGCGCGTCGAAGAATTGACGAAAATCATACGCCGAGGAAATGGCGGCGGGACTTTGCAATGCATCCTTATGCTTGTGGAGCGCTGGCCGGCCAGATGGGAGATCGATCATGCAGACCGCACGGCAGCCGCCCTTTGATGGCAGGACGGCCCTGATCTATGGCGCCGCCAAGGGAATCGGGCGCGCCGTGGCGCTCGAGTTTGCCTGCCGCGGGGCACAAGTTGCGATCGCCGACATCGACAGGACCGGTGCGGACGAGACGGCTGCGGCGATCATCGCATCGGGCGGCAAGGCGGTGGGACTGCGCTGCGATGTGACCTCCGATCTCTCGGTGCGCGAGGCAGCGGTGGCCGCCGAGATCGCACTGGGCGAAATCGACATCGTCATGAACAATGTCGGCGGCATTTTGCACGGCAATCCGGAAGATATTCCCATCGGAGAATGGGAACGCATCCTGAGCCTCAATCTGATGTCGGCCGTGCGATCCAACGCCGTGTTCCTGCCCAAAATGATTGCGCGCGGCAGCGGACATATTGTCAACACGGCGTCGTTTGCGGGGCTCTATCCTTTTGCCACCACGCGCATGCCGTATGTCGCGGCCAAGGCGGCGGTGGTGGCACTGTCTGAATCGCTCGCGGTGTATCTGCATCCCAAGGGCATTCGCGTGAGCTGTTTGTGTCCGGGGCCGGTGATGACCGGCGTTCTGGAAGGCATGAAGACGTGGACTGCAAACGTCGTCATGCGCGGGCCCGGCGCCGGTCTCAAGATCAAAACCGTCGAAGACGTTGCCGTGGTCCTCGCCGACGGCATGCGCGACGGGCGCGTGCTGATTCCCACGCACGAGGAAGCTTGGGACACGCTTCAACGCCACGCTCGGGACCCCGATGCGTTCATCGCCGAGAAGATCGACGAGTTTGCGCGCGGCGATTACGGGCGGCCGTCACTGCCCGTCTCATCGAATTAGGACGCGTAGCATGCCGCCCATCGGCCTCGTCTTCGATGTCACCGATTCACTTCCTCGCGACGTTACGGACGGTGCGCGCATTCGCATCGCTGCCTGGCTCTTCTTCCCTGGCGACGTGACGAAGCTCGGCGCAAAGCCCGTCACGATGGTGCTTTTGAACGGCGGCAGCTACGACAAGCGCTATTTTCATGTCGAGATCGAAGGCCATCCCGGCTACAGCGCGGCGCAGCACCTGGCGGAGCTCGGCAACATCGTGCTGGTGCCCGATCATCTCGGCGTCGGCGAATCGACGCGCGTGCCGGCGCAGCGAAAGGCCACGCGCCAGATCGTGGCGCTTGCCAATCATGCTGCGGCCGGACAATTCTATGCGCGCCTTAGGGTAGGCACGCTGCATCCGGCACTGCCTGCTTTCCATGAGCACGCGAAAATTGGCGGCGGACATTCGATGGGCGGAATGCAAACCATCATCCAGCAGGCGCGGCATGGCACCTACGATGCAGTGATGGTCCTGGGCTATACGGCACAGGGCGTGCATTTCACGATGGGCGGCAAAAAGCTTCGCGCGGCCGATTTCCTTCCTGCGGAAGGAACGTCTCCCGATTACACGTCCAACGACCGCGCGCCGCTGCATGAGGGCTTTCACTGGGAGGATGTGCCCGCCGAGGTCATCGCCGCCGACGATGCGATCGCCACCGAAACCCCGGCCCAGATCGGTCTTGATTCCATCCGGACAGGCATCGTCGTTGCCGAGGCCGCAGCCATAGACGTGCCCGTCTATCTGTGCCTCGGCGAGCGCGACGTATCTCCCGATCCGCACGCGGAGTGCGGCTATTTCCGGAAATGCTCCGATTTCACGCTGCATATTCTGCCGCGCTCGGGCCATTGTCAGAATTTTGCCGGCACCCGCCATGAGATGTGGAATCGCATGCACAGCTGGGCGCGAAGCATCGCGATTTGAAACCGGAGGAACACAATGACACAGCGGCTGGGAATCGAATTGCTGACGGTTTTCGGCTTACCGCCCGTCGAGCACGTGACGCTGGCCGCCGATCTGGGTTGTGGCCATATCTCGACCGGCCTCACCGCATTGCCCTGGAAGCTCGACGGCTTTCCGCAATGGTCATTGCGGGATGATGCGCAGCTTCGGCGCGAGATGACTGCAGCCATGCGCGAGCGCGGCGTGTCGATCGCCATTGCGGAAGGTTTCAATATACGGCCGGGCGGCGACGTGCGCGATCAGGCGCCCGACCTCGATCTTGCGGCGGAGCTGGGAGCTCTGCGTGCCAACACCATCTGCATGGAGCCCGATCTGGCACGCGCGCGCGACCAGCTCGCCACGCTGGCCGAACTAACGGCGTCGCGCGGAATGGGCCTCACGCTCGAGTTTGCGCCGCCACATACGATCAACACGCTGCAAATGGCGTTATCTGCGGTTCGCGAGGCCGGCAAGCCGAATGTCAGTCTGGTCATCGATGCGATGCACTTCTTCCGTTCGGGCGGTTCGGTCGAAGAGCTGGCGCAACTGGACCCGCAACTGATCGGCCATGTCCAGCTTTGCGACGTGCCGCTCGTCCCGCCGCATGATGACTATTTCCGCGAGGCTTGTTTCGACAGGAAAATTCCGGGAGAAGGTGAGCTGCCGCTGCGCGAGTTCGTTGGCGTGCTGCCGCGCGACGCGGCGATCGGTCTCGAGGTTCCCATGCAATCGCGGCTTCTGGCCGGCGAGGATCTCGCAGGCCTCGTCAAGCATATCGTGCAGCGTAGTACGGCTCTTCTCGAAGGCTCTTGACTCGGGAGCGCAGAGACAAAGTTGCAGCACGGCGATATCGTTGCACGCGCGTACGCCTCAAAGTCCCCATTTGGACTTCAGGTAGGAGATATCGGTGCTGAGCTCGGACTTCGACAGCGAACGGTTGTAGACGAGGACCTCGCCGATTGCGCCCTGCCAATATTCGCCATTCAGGGCGCCTTGGCGGCCGAGCGTCCAGGGTTGAGTAACGTCGCGAGCAGAAAGAGCTGCGCCCAAACAATATTCGGATTTTGTGTTGAGATAAATGCAGGCGTTCGTCTTCGCGCTCCTGCCCGTGAGGACAAAGCCTGCTGTCGGTTTTGGAATTGTCCCCTGGCCCGTCTGCCCCTGGTCGGCGCCGCCTATGGCATCCGTGAAGCGAATGCGATCCTCAGTGGTTCCTGTCGCGCCTGACCACACGGTGCCGAGGAATATGGAACTGACACCGGTCGACGGCGACCAATTGGAAAGAATCTCGCGATAGCTGCCGCCGGGCGTGCTGGTGTCGGCGACCACTGCGAGAATTGTGAATCTCTGCGCTATGATGATCTTCCCTTTGATGCTCATTGCCTGGCCGCCCGAGAAACTCGCAACCGGCAGACCGTTCAGGCCGGCTGCGACGTAGGTGGGCGCCTGGCCGGTGAGCGCTATTGCGTTGTGTTTCTTGCCGGAGGAATCGGTCCAGCGCGATCCGTTGGTAGCCAACCCCTGGTCGGCCTTCAGCCACAACGTCAATCCCTTTACGGTCGGGCCCCATGTGACCGCCGCCGCCGGCGGGGCCGCAACAATCGTCATGAGCAATCC
>Ga0335085_10014701_pt1 | contig 11407 bp, 23 predicted proteins | sample Lox_Sample_45_FD_206712 | JGI IMG/M metagenome (GOLD analysis project Ga0335085, IMG submission 206712) | Soil microbial communities from Loxahatchee National Wildlife Refuge, Florida, United States - Lox_Sample_4.5 | ecosystem: Environmental > Terrestrial > Soil > Wetlands | place: USA... | reverse complement strand
CGAAAGCTGGTTTTGTCCGCTCTGCTCTCAGCAACTCGCCTTGACTCCCTATCCCAAGGGTGGAGGCTTCCGGCTGGATTGCTACGGCTCGGAGGCTCTGCCGCATCGCTTGAGAATCTACCTCGATAAATTTCGCAAGGACGCATCTTTCCTTCCGGCTCCAAAGGTTGCTCCCGTCGAGACTCCCCGGAGTTCTCGCGCTAAAGAATTGCTGGCGCGGGCGGCGCGGCTGTCGGAAGCGGCTTGATCTTCTCTCTGGCGCGGATTTCCCTTCCCCGCCTTATCCCAATGCGAGGTTAACGCTATGAGTCCCAAAAGAACCTGCGGTGAGTCGTCTGGCCACAAAGGGCCATTTTTTACTGTGACGGTTGTCGCTATGGAGGTCGGGCGCGGGAGTCGCGTTCCGGGCAAAGAGCGGCGGCAATATCGGCGCGTGATCGGCACGGTCTGCCGCAAGTGTCTGCGGGCCTCGCTTATCAAAGTGCGCGGCGCAAAACTCATGCAGAAAAAATCGTGCAAGCCGGGAGTTTTGAAAGTAGCGGTTTCCCGCACGGAAACGACTCCCCCGGCTGTGGGTATAGCTTAGAAAATTTTCGACGCGGGAAAACTGCGGTATTCCGTGGGTAACCGCAATTTTGGAGGCTGATTTTTTCGATGAGTGCTCACACGCAAGCCGGGGGGTTGGGGAACGCGCAAAGATCGGGCAACGCGGGGACGCGACCCGAGACGCATACGGCTTCCCTCGACTCTCCGGCTTGCCTGTGACTGGAGCGGCGCGTGCAAGCCGGAGCGGAGTAAATCCGCTCTCCCCGGCGCGGGGTTCGCGCTGGGGAGCGGGGTGGGGGTAGAGGTTTTCGGTAGGGCCGTTACTTCACTTGACTGTCTTTAAGATTAATTGCAACAAACGGGAAACGGAATGCGGGAAAAACCCTTCGGATGCGGGAATCGGTCGGTCATCGGGCCAGTGAAAGGCAAGCCGGGGCAATACGGGCATAAGGCGCTTTTCTGCCAGTCGTATCGCTGCCGCAGATGTCGCAATCCGAAACTCAAAAAAGTACGCGCACGCATCGCGGAGATCGCAACACAGCACAAATTGCAGCGAATGGCGACACTCACGCTCGACCCGAAGCGGATTCCCAAGGGGGAGCGTACTGACCGCTATCTCCGGGAGTGCTGGCGCAAAATGCGCGTCTCTCTGGCCCGGAAGTTCGGGGAGTCTGTCGCGTTCGTTGGTGTTTTGGAGTTTCACAAAAGCGGAATTGCTCATCTGCATTTGCTTGTCGGGCGGTTCATTTCGCAAGCGTGGCTATCCGATGCCTGGGCCTCAATCGGCGGCGGCAAGATTGTAGATATTCGCTACGTGGATGTGCAGCGCGTTTCCTCCTATCTCTCCGTGTATCTGGCCGGGGACAAAGTTTCCAAAACTCTCGAACTCCTCCCGAAGCGGGCGCGGATTTTTACCACGGCGCGGAGCATCGTGCTTTGGGGTAAGCGCGTAAAGACAGGCTGGCGCATGGTCCAGTCGGACGTTAGCGCGTTACTCGAAATGGTTCCCAACGTCACACACATGCGTTTTACCGCCGTCGAGGATTTGAAACCATTCGGCCTCGAAATGCTGAGTTATTTCGAGGCTCCAATTTGTGATTTGGCAGTGGGCTTCCGGGATGTGTTCGCGGTGTTGCGGGCTGCGCTCCCGGTCTGGAATCAAAAAGTTTCGCATGGAAAACCGTGCGAAGTTCGAAAACTCAAACCAATAGGGGTAACCGCGTAATGGCAAAAATGACGGGCACTACCACACAAGGGCAAGAGATAGCGCGTCGGGAACAAGCCTCCGATGCGCCATTCCTCTCCGCTGGTTTTTGGGAGAAGGGCACGGCGATTACTTGTGAAGTGTTAAGCGTTCACAAGTCGAGCAACGGGCCGTATGTCGCCGCCGAATTGATCTCCCCGCCTTCTCTTCAACTGGAGGATGGCGAGGGGAACCTGACGGACCATTCGGTTATCCGTCTCGGAAACCTCGCGGGCATTTCCCTTGCGCGTCGGGCGGCGCTCCGGGATGCGAAAAATAAAGCGTTCGAAGTCGGGGACGTGGTGGAACTCAAGTGCACGGGCATTACTCCGGCCAGCAAAGAGGGTTACAGCGATAGTCCGAATTTCGAAATCTCGATTGACCGGAAGGAGCGTCCGTTTTGATTGGGCAAGATACCGCGTCGGAATTGCTCGAAATTGTAAAGGCCAACGGGGGCGGGAATTTTACCGCCTCCGTGTATCTCCGGGAGGATGGTTTTTTCGTTCTGTTCAACACGCCATTTCTCCAGCGAATCGCGGCGGCTGGCCGCGCTGATCGGTTCGCGGAATTGCTTAAATCTAAATTTGAGGAGGCTCTACGTGTCGCCACGAAAGAAAGCAAGTCCGACCCCCGAGGCGGGCGCATCGGCGGGGACAGCGGCAAGGCTGATTTGTCCCGCGTGTAAGTCAGAAATTAGCGGGGACGGCGCAACACTCCACGCCATGTCGAAATATCTGGAGGAGTTAATAGAAACGGCGGGGGACGTGAGCAAGTTGGAAGAGGCGCTTGGGAAGATGGAAGAAAAACTCCAAGCGGCTCGGCAAGAGTCGGAGCGGTTGAAAGTGGAGTCGAGTAAATCCAAAACGGAGGGGAAGGCGAATGTGGAAGAAAGCGGAAAAACAAAGCGTGACGGCTGGTGGTGATTTCGAAGCGGCGGCGGCTCGGGTGACGGTCGAGCCTGAGCCCGCCGATGAACTCCCCGGCGCGGAGGCGGAAGCGGCTCCGGCTGAGGCTTTCCTCATCCGGCCAGAGTGGGCGAACGCGGCGGCGCGGCTCTGCTTCCTTCCGGCTGCAAGGCTCTCGCATCCGGCGTTTGCGCTCACCGATGAGGAAGCGGAGAAAATCACTCCGCAATTCCAGGCGCTCATGCAAGCGGTGTCGGACAGGTACGCTCCGGCATTGTTGGGGCGCGTGGCCAATCGTCACCCGGAGTTATTCGACGCGGCGGCGGCTCTCGGCGTTCTCTACTGGCAAAAGTGGCGGTACGTCGCCAAGTTGCGTCAGATCGAAGCGCAGCAAGCGGCGGAGAAAGCTGCGGCGGAGCGTTCGGCGCGGGCGGCGGGCCAGCCTTCGGAGGCTCCGGCTCCGGCGTCGGATGAGGCTCCGGTCAACGTGACACCTATCCGGGTGATCTAACTTGCTCGGCTATCTCGAACTCTACTTCGGTAAATCCTTCACGGGGAAAACGGCTCGGATGCTGCACGAGGTCCGAGCCGTTCCCCGCCTTGTCATTGTGGACCCCAAGTGCGCTCAACTGGTGAACCTGAAAGGCTATGACCATCTTTGGCCGGAGTATTCCGCGAAACCTCGCGGATGGGTCGGGCCGTCTATGACCGATTACTTTCGGGAAGCTCGCGGGCGCGAGTCTTTCCGGGTGGTGGTACACGTCAGAGACAATTTTCGGGAGCAATTAGAATTGCTCTGCATCCTCCTCCGGGCCGTAGGCGATTTGACCATGTGCGTAGATGAGTTGGGCCTATTCATTCCTTCCGGCTCTCCCGGCTCCCTTCCCCCGGCGATAACCTCGGCCATGATCTCCGGGCGGCATGAGGGGCTGAGGTTCTGCGGGACGGCGCAACGTCCTGCGTTGGTGCACGTGACGGCGCGGGCCAACGCGGAACGTATTCGCTGGTATCGCATCACTGAGCGGAATGATCTAGACGCAGCGCGGGATTACATGCCGGGGCCGCTGGCCGATTCCCTGCCCCGGCTCCCTGACTACGTGTGCGTCGAAACCTCGGATGGCTCCCCCGCCTTTCGTGATGAGTCCATGGTCGGGCGTCTAAGACTCCCCGGCGCTTCCCGCCTTTCCAAGCCTTCCCAAAAAAATCTGTCAAGAGGGTAGGTCACGCGCGCGCGCGCATGACCAAAAAGCCGTTTTTCGAGTGGGGCTTACAATTCGCCGCGTGATTAAGGCCATTTCAACGCGGCGACTATCCCTCACGGGGGCATCCCTTCGGGGCTGCCTCCGCGTTATTTCTTCGGAGGCTTTCGAGCTATGAAAGTGGACATACCTCCCGCAGGAAAAGCTCTCGGGATTGCTGTCGTTGCCGTTCTCGCGGTGGTCGTGGCGGAGGGGTTCGGGCTTATCGCTCCTCCCGCTCAATTCATCGGTGGCCTGAAAGCTCAGGGGACCAATTTTTTCAAGCGGCTTTTTATGCCGTCCGGTAACTAACCGGGGAGGAAAACAGAACAGTGGCGAATCCGAGTCTTTGGGGTTTTCGGAAACTTGTTTCAAAGCCGTATCCGGTAGCGGGCGCGGGAACCACGCATCCGCAAAACCAGTTGGTGATTGACCTGAAGGACTACCTTCAGACGGCGGTTGTTTCCCGGCTGTTCATCCGTGTGCGCGGTACGATCGCGCAGGTCGGAAACGCGTCGGTGGGCGCTGCCACGGGCCGCGATAACCCCGAGGCTTTGTTTGTGAACGTGACCGCGCGTGCGACTCCCGCAGTCGGCGCAGTGAGCAAGAACTCGTTGACGGCTCGCGGGACTCTTCAGCAAGGAATTTTTGACCGTGGATATTCGATCCATTCCACGGCGCTCGCGGACCCCTCTTCGGGCACTCCTACGCCTTCCGTGGATTTCTCGATCCCGCTGCAATTCAAAATGCCCGGATCGGTCAATCCGATTGAATGGGGCTTGCCTCTGGCTCTCTTCACGTCCTACCAGTTGACCATGACGTTTGGCGGGCGTGACCAGTTGTTCAGCGGCGGCTCTGTGACCTGGGACCCCACGGGCCTCAATGTCGAAATTTGGGCGGATTACGATGACGGCGTGGCGGGCAATTTTCACCTGTTCGAAGAGTTCGAGCAGACGATTGCCGTGACGCAGACTCAGCCGGATTTGCAGATGATTTTGGAGCCGGGTTTCTATTACACCCATCTCCTGTTCATCGCGCAGACGGCGAACGCCAAGGACAACACTCTCATCAACGGGATCACCGTGCAGAGTGCGGGCCGGGTGTGGACTCCACAGGGCGACAAGAACGCTCCCGAAATTCAGCGGTGGAACCAAGAGACGCACGTCAATAACGCGGCGGAAAGTCTCTCGGGGACGTACTTCCTTCCCTGCTTGCGGGATGGCATGTATACCCGTTCGATTGACGCCACGGCGAGCCGTCTGGAAATCAAGTTCGACGTGACGTTCGGCGCGGGTCCATCCAACATCATCGTGCGCGGGCGTCGTATCAAGCCCAAGTCGCTGCAAGTTCAGCCAGCGGCAAAAGCGGCCTAACCCATTCTCTAAAAACAAAAGCGGTGCGCGGTAAGTGTGGCGGGAGTCGTCGGGGCTTCCGCCACACTCAAAAACACTCAGGGGGGCGCGGTGGCGTTTTCTTTCTTGCAGGATAACGGCGGGTGGAGTGGAGCGGGAGACACGAGTGACCAGACGTTGGACTCTGGCGGCGGCGGAAGTCTCATCACCAGTTCGCTCGAAAACATCGGCATAAATTTTGCGGCGGGCGCTGCCGGGGTGGGCCTTGCGGCTCTCGGTAGTTCGGCGGGTGTCTCTCCTTCACAGGTTGGCTATAGCACGGCGCTGCTCTCCGCGCGTCCGGGCACGGTGTCTCCGTTTGGCGTGGCAGCGGGTGCCAGTCTGCTCAATTCTCCGCTGGTGCTGGTGGGTGGCCTCCTGATCGGTGGCCTTGTGCTGTACGCGATTGTCAAACGCTAACCCTCTCCGCGCGAATCTTCCGCGCAGAAAGTAGGCTAAACCGTGCCGTGCGGATGTGGTTCTCCGGACAACTCGGGCGCTCTTTTGGCGGGCACGCTCTCTCCGGCGATTGATACGATTTCCCCGGACTCCCCGCCTTCCGTGTCCATGCCTTCATCGTCGCCTGACCTGAGTGTTATTTCGGGCGGCGCGTTAATTGATGTCGGCCTGGGGCTGGCGTTCTTGTTGCTCTTGGGCTGGGCTCTGCGTGAATCCCTGCGGCGGCGAGGTGAATGACGCCTTGGACGCGGCTTCCTTCGTTGCGACTCTTCCTCCGGGCCTCAGTAGTAGCGAGAAGGCGCAGTGTGTGGATTGCTTCAACACGGGCAATCTCCCGCCTTATAACGAGCCTTCCTGCCGGGGGACGGTTTCGAGTTTCGATGTTGGCACGGCGCTGAAAAATACCGCGATTAGCTCGGCTGTGGGTTCGGTGCCTTTCGTTGGAAATTTCCTTAACGCTATTGTGGGCGGCGTTCTCGGGCATCACGGGCAAGCGGTGAAGCAAGAACAGGCTACGCTCTGTCAAGCTGTGCCGATTGCAACAGCCTTTTTGCAGGGGATAGATCAACTCGTCCAGTCGGGCCAGTTGGACCCCGCCACGGCGGGCGCGGCTCTGGATCAAGGCTTCCAGAATTGGCGGCCACTGGTTCAAAACATCATCAAGGACACGGGCGGAAAGTGTAACGCGGCGTGTGCTTATGAAAGGTATTTCCAGTGCGCGATTGCGGGCCGCAAAGCGCAGTACGCGGCGGCGCAAGGGTTCGTGTCGGTTGGTTCCCCGGCTCTCACTCCGGCTCAAGCGGTGGCGGGCGTCTCGCCTGTGCTTGCGTCGGCGGGCTTTACGCAAAGTTCTCAGAGCACGCTTGCCACATTCGTACTTGTCGGCGGCGGTGTTCTGGTCGGTGTTGTGGTGCTGTCAATCCTAAGGGGGAGGTAAGTGATCGTGAAAATCAGTTACGGGACGTTGTTCGTTGGTGTGCTGATCGGCGCGGCTGCTTTGTACGCTTATCAGAAGTTCGGCGCCAAAACTATCGCCTAGTTTCCGGGGGCGAGAGTGACCGACGCTGAGAAAAAAATCGTTTTGGTGGCACTCGTCGGCGTCGGCGGCGTCGGTGCCTACTTGCTCTACAAGCGATTCGTGGAGGGAAGTGTGGACCCAACGCAGGTTGTGCAAGCTCCGAATGATTTTGTCGGGAAGCTCGCACAGGCAATTACTATCGCGGAAGGCTCTCCGGCTGAGTGGAATAATCCGGGGGACCTGACGGGCGCGGACGCCTCCGGCTATCAGTTGCAGACGGATGGGGACGGAAACCCCATTACGAACTCCGCGGGCGTGGTGCGTTTTGTCAATCTGCCGGATGGAGTGGCGGCGCTCTATCGGAAGCTCCAACGGATTCAGGACGGCGCTTCGCGTGTCTACTCTACGGCCATGAGTCTCGCGCAGTTCGCGCAGATTTACACGGGCGGGGATAACGCGGACGCCTGGGCAAACAACGTCGCGTCTTTTCTCGGTTTGGATCCAAACGGAAACAGCGTCGGGGACGCCTTGGGGGTGTAGGGGTGGCAAATCTATTTTGGGGGCGGGCATCTTCGCCAAAGCCCCAGCAACCTAAACCGGGGCCGCGTTCCACAATCATCGCGGCGCATCCGGCTCCCATTCTTGCGGGTCCGGCGCACGGCTCCCCGGCGATTTATTCCGCTCCGGTTTCGGCTCCGTCCCCGGCGTCCCCGCCTTCTCTTGCTGCTCCGGCTGGCGGTCCTCCCCCGGCTCCTGCGGGCCTCTGTCGCACTTGGGCCGACCTGCGGTTCGGTGTCTGGAAGTCCAAGGACGCGGCAAACGTGCGGCATATCGTCCAGAGCGACACTCCCCGCGCGGGTTTTTATTGGGCGGTTCCCTTCTACGATGCTCTCGACACGGACTCCAACGGTCAGAGTATCGCCTTTTTTCTCTTGCCTCCGTCTTTTGCCGTGACGCCGTATAGCGCGACTCAGCTACTCGATCCGGTGGACGCGAACTGGCAACAGATCAACATGGAGACGAACGCCGTTTTGATTATGGCGGGGAAAAGCGACAACGGCACGACTACCACGATAGTCTCCCAAAGGTCCGCCGTCTCTCCGGTTTCTCCTTCGCTTATTGTGGTGCCTTCCGGGTGGAGAATGGCGGCTATCGAAACCAATGGAGTCGTTTCGGGGGTGTTGCATCACCTGACCATGCGTATTGGTTATCTCGAATTGGCGAACGGTGAACAAATTCCGAATCTCTAGTGGAGGTGGGTGTGAGTGTTCTTGACCAAGTTAAGGCGCTTTGGAGTGCGGGAAAGTTCGCGGAAATGGATGAACTCATCGCGGCTGAGGCTACGAAAGAGGCGCAAGCTCTGGCGGATACTGCGGCGGCTTCCGTGGTGGCTGCTGGCGAGCACGGGGAACACTCCCCCGCCTTTGAGTTCGATCCCGGCTCTGATTACCGCGTGCACTTCAAAAACGGCTGTAGTGGTGAGTATGCCGGCGCGGTTTTGGGTGTCCGGTTTCCATTCGATCCGGCGCAAGTGGAGAGCGTGGAGCGAATCGGCTAATGGCTCACTGTGGCATCCGGGCATGTTTCCACGGCGCGTACTCGGATAAGCGGAAAGCCGAGGGGAAAGCCGAGGCGCGGGGTGGGCGCGTGCTCAAGCGCAAAATTCGCGGCTCTACGCGGTACGTAGTCGTAACTGGCAAGCGGTGACAGGATGCCCACTCGGGAGCGGCGCACTTATCGGCTCATCACGGCGCGGCAAAAATTCAAAGCGCGGCGCGGGTATCGTTGCCACTACTGCAAGCGTCGGCCAAAGACCAAAGGCGAGCGGCGTTTTTGGGACGTGCATCGGCCGGGCGGCGGGTTTCATGGAATGCCGCGCAAGGGCGACAAGGTTGCTTGCAAGTGGTGTCACGGGAAACTCTCTCAGGGGAAGCGGACAAAGTGAACACGGGGGCGTGGATCGCTGTCGTTGGTAGCGCGTTGGGAGCCTTGCAAGTTCTTGTGCTTTTCGTTCTGAGTGATATGCGCGAGCGGATCATGAGACTGGAAAACAGTCAAATGGATGCGCGGCGGCAAGCGGTAGGGGGTGACTAATGGCGTGGTATGACGGCGTTCTCTCCAACACTGTCGGCGTTGCTTGGCGGGCCGCATCCGGCACGGTGGACCCGTGGACACTTCAGCAAATCAAGGATCAAACGGCGTCGGATATAGCGCAAGCCTCCGGCCCGGACGCGGACCCGGCGACACTGGCGGCGGATCAAGCGCAAGCGGCGGCGGAGATAGATCAAAACCTGACTTCCGAGGGGACGCATCCATCACAGGCGGGTTTGAATCTTCCGGGGTTGGGAGTTGTTGGCTCCGGTGAATTTTTGGCCAAGCTCGAAAAAATCGTCTACGGGCTGATTATCGTCGGCGCTGTGGGCGGCGTGCTGTACTTCGGCGCGAAGTATAAATCCGTCTGGAAAAAGTGAGGGCCTATGCAGGATTGGCTCTTAAAACTGTTCGGCGGCGATATTGGCGATATTTTTTCCAAGATCGTCGGCACGTTCAAGCTCTCGCCGGAAAAAGCAGCGGAACTCGAAGAGTTAAAACAACAGAATGCGGTTGCGCTGGCGAAGCTGCAAATTGAGTTGCAGGAGCAAGCCCAGGACGCGATTACCAAAGAGATTGACGCGGCAGGGGCTAACATCCGGGCGGAAGCAACGAGCGGAGACAAGTACACAAGCCGCGCGCGGCCAACGTTTCTCTATATCTGCAATTTCATCATTCTTTGGAATTACGTCATTGTGCCCACCATGAAGGAAAAGCCTGTCGAGTTCCCGGAGCCTCTGTTCTGGCTGTTCGGGAGCGTGATGCTCGGCTATGTCGGGGCGCGGAGTTGGGAAAAAATCAGCGGCTTAAAGGGCGCTGACTAAGAGGAGAAAAATGAAGTCAATCAATCTGCCAGTCTTGGCGCAAGTGGCGGGCGCGGCGGTGTTCGGCATAACTGTATGGAAGGGGGTGCACGGGGTATTCCCCACGGTGGGCCTGCTCTCTGGCGCGGGACTGGTCTACGTGGGGAAACATTTCGCGTCGATGTTCAAGGGATAGTGTGGGCGGGGATTCACCTTCCCGCCTATTTGCTTTGTCTTCGCCAGTAGAGTAGGCTCGGAGGTAATAGCGAGGTACTTTATGAATGGGCTACCTATTAGACTGGCTATACTTTTGCTGGCGTCTGCAGTCAGCGCGCAACAGCCTTCCCCAACTAACCCTCCTGCGCAGCAATCGCCCCCAGTTGCACAATCTCAGGGAAAACAATCGCCAACGCACAAAACTGAGTTTTTCTCAGACATGGGGGCCAATTCAATATTTATTTATAGAACGGATGTTGACCCTTGCGGGCCTGTCCCGGACGGACTCACTCTCCTGCCCCTTGGAAGTGGGTTTGTCGTGCAGATTCTTAAGAAGGGTTCCCCAACAGTAGGAAAGACGACTGGTTGGAGTTTCCTGATCACTGCTAAGCACGTTTTGGCTAATCAGGCGGCAGTCATCGTTCGAGTAAATGCGGATAATCAGACGAAGTTCATCTGCAAGAAGATTGAAATGACCAGTAGATCGCTTGCAGCAGACGACGGAATTGATCTTGAAGCGCTCCTTCTACCGGAAATCGAAGGCTATACTCCTACTGTCGTTCCTACGAGCGCGTTGGGTGACAAAAGTAAGATGGAAGAATGGAACATCGGCGTCGGAACTGAGGTTGTGACCATCGGTTATTTGTACGGGTACAGTGGGCTCAAGGCCAACTATCCAGTAGCGAAGTTTGGCCATATTTCGATGGTGTCTGACGAGTCGTGGTACCTCAACACCACAAGCAATCTGATGGAACAGGGTTACATAATGGATTTGCCGAATGCACCGGGGTTAAGTGGTGCTCCGGTGTTTTCATTCGGCACCGAGTTCGAAGCGAATCCATTTCGATATCGCGAAGTGCCGGTCTTGGTAGTGGGTGTAGTGAAGGGGCTAATGCTAGTCCCGGTGGGGGATGCAAAAATATCGCAGGGAGTAGCAGTTGTCGAACCCGGCTCTCACGTCAGAGAACTAATTGTGAAAATAGCATCGGTCTTGAAGAACGAAGGCATGGATGTTGAACCTGTAAAGTAAGAGGTTTTACGGAATGGGCAAAACGTGTAAGTGCGGACGCATTTGGCCATTGACTAGTGAGAAATTTATCGACCGCGACCCAGGAAAGATAACTTGCAAGTGCGGGGAAACCATCATTGAGTGGACTGGTTCGCGTACATGGTCCGCTGATCTGGCAAAGGGTTTACCAGAAGATGAGGGACAGCCGAAGCCTTGTAAATACGAATAAAAAACTGAGTCACTAGCGAATTCGCGGTCTATTGACAAAGCGGGAAACCCTCGGTATAAAGGTCGCCAACATGAAATTTGCGATCACACTCCCACACTTCTCCCCTGCTTATAATTATTTTGGGTCACTCTTCAGATATTATGTTAACTAATAAATGGTCGTCGTCTGCGCCTCCTCTTCGCCTGGCTTTCAACTCCCCAATCGGCCTCGTTGTTCCCTCCTTCTGAGTATTGCCCGCTAGATTATTCCTTGATCGCGG
>Ga0335085_10014700_pt1 | contig 11408 bp, 13 predicted proteins | sample Lox_Sample_45_FD_206712 | JGI IMG/M metagenome (GOLD analysis project Ga0335085, IMG submission 206712) | Soil microbial communities from Loxahatchee National Wildlife Refuge, Florida, United States - Lox_Sample_4.5 | ecosystem: Environmental > Terrestrial > Soil > Wetlands | place: USA... | reverse complement strand
ATGATCATCATCACCCTGTTCTTCCGCCGCCTGAGGAAGACCTATGAGTGACACGGCAGCCCCCCGGCGGCGATCGATGAGCGACGCGCTGTGGTCGCTGCTCGCGATCGTCATCGCCATGATCTTCTTCTTCCCGCTCTATTGGGCGATTTCCACGGGTCTGCGGCGGCCCGCGGAGACCTTCACCGTGTCCGGCGTCGGCTTCCCCTTCATCGATTTCATGCCAACGCTCGACAACTGGATCTCGCAAGCCTCCGTGCCGGAGGCGCATCAGGCCTTCCTCAACAGCCTGATCATCTCCTCGTCGGCGGTGGTGCTCGCGCTCGCTCTCGGCCTGCCGGCGGCCTACGCCCTCGCCCGCTTCCGCTTCCAGCGCATGCTCCTCACGAACAAGGACCTGACGGTGTGGTTCCTGTCGCAGCGGGTGCTGCCGCCGGTGGCGACGGCGGTGCCGTTCTTCATCGTCTTCTCGTCCCTCGACCTGCTCGACAGCCGGCTCTCGCTCATCCTGGTGAACGCCACCTTCATCCTGCCGTTCGTCGTGGTGATCGTGCGGCAGACCTTCCAGGATCTGCCGATCGATCTCGAGGAGGCCGCCCTGGTCGACGGCGCCAGCCATTTCGGCGCCTTCCTGCGCGTGGCCGTGCCCCTGGCGACGCCCGCGATCGCCGCCGCCGCCCTCATCATGTTCGCCTCCGCCTGGAACGAATACCTGTTCGCCGTCATCCTCACGGTCGACAAGGCCGCCACCATGCCCGTGCATATCGCCGGCGGCGTCGATACCCGCGGCGTGCAGTTCTGGTTCGTGGCGGTCCGCGCGCTCATCGCCATGATCCCGCCGGTGCTGCTCGCGCTCATCGCCCAGCGCTACATCGTGCGCGGCCTCACCCTCGGGGCTGTGAAGGGCTGACGAAGCGCGGACTCGTTCCGGGCGCGGAACGGGTGTAAGCTGCGCTGGGGACGATTCTGATCTCGGAGCCGGGAGCGACAATCATGAGCACTCGCCGTCTGCTTCGCGTGGATGGATCCGCCCGCGCGTCCTCAGCACTGCTGCCCATCCTCGTCGTGTTCTGCCTGTTCCTGCTGGCGGCCTGCTCGACGCCGGTGCGGCTGGCGGCCGTACCGAAGGACCAGGAGGCCGCCGCAGTCGTCGATGGCATGGAGGGCATTCGCTACTGGCAGAAATCCGATCTGCCGCTGATGATTCAGGACATGGGTGACGCCTATAGGCGCCAAGTGGCGGCCTTTGATGCCGCGGGCAACAAGGGCCCGTTGCCCATGGCCAACTACCTCGGAATTTCCGGCGGCGGCGAGGATGGCGCGTTCGGCGCCGGGCTGCTGTGCGGATGGACAGCCGCCGGGACCAGGCCGGAGTTCACACTCGTCACGGGCGTCAGTACCGGAGCCCTGAGCGCGCCCTTCGCGTTCCTCGGCCCCAAATACGACAAGCAGCTGAAAGACGTTTACACAACCATTACCGCCGCCGACGTGCTGGAGGAGCGCGGCATGCTGGCGGGCATTTTCAGCGACGCCCTAGCCGACAACGCGCCTCTCCGTCTGCTGGTCGAGAAATACGTGACCGCCGACCTGCTGCAGGCGATCGCCGCCGAGCACGCCAAGGGCCGCGTGCTCCTCATCGGCACGACCAATCTCGACGCCCGCCGTCCGGTAATCTGGAACATCGGCAAGATCGCGGCCAGCGGCAATCCGCACGCGCTGGAACTGGTGCAAAAGATCCTGGTCGCGTCGGCCGCCATCCCCGCGGCCTTCCCGCCGATGATGATCGACGTGGAGGTGAACGGAAAACCCTATCAGGAGATGCATGTCGACGGCGGCGCCAGCGCCCAAGTCTTCGTCTACCCGCCGGCGCTGCAGCTCAAGGCGCTGTCGGCGAAGGCCGGCATCACGCGCGAGCGTCGGCTGTACGTCATTCGCAACTCGCGGCTCGACCCGGATTGGGCTGACACGAAGCGGCAGACGCTGACGATTGCGGGCCGCGCTGTCTCATCGCTCATCCAGAATCAGGGCGTCGGCGATCTCTACCGCATCTATGCGACGGCGCAGCGCGACGGGGTGGATTTCAACCTGGCCTACATTCCCCCGACCTTCAACGTGACGCTCGCCGAGCCGTTCGATCAGCACTACATGAACGAACTGTTCAATGTCGGCTACGAACTGGGGAAAACGGGCTACGACTGGAAGAAGACTCCGCCGGGCCTGGACTGGACGGTCGCGCCCGAACCCGCGCCTCAGAGCTGACGACGGGCCGCTACGCCCGGGCCTTGGGCGTGTGGATGACGTAGAACTTCTTCACGGCCTCGACCGTCTCCCACACGCCCTTGAAGCCCTTGGGGATCACGAAGGCGTCGCCGGCCTTGTACTCCTCGACCTTGCCGGCCGCGTCGGTGAGCCGCACGCGTCCCTCCAGGATGTAGCAGAACTCGTCCTCGGTATAGTTGACCTCCGCCTTGTACGGCTTCGAGGCCCAGAAGCCCGAGGCCAGCACGCCGCTGGTATCCTCGTACCAGTTGTGCGTCGTCGTGGGCGCCGACGGATCGACGGCCGCATTGCGGTCGAATCGGATTGAGCGGACGACGGCCATGGGCTACTCCGATGGGTCGATGGGACTTCCAGAACTAGCACGCCCTGCCGCGCGCCTTCCAGCCATAGGACGACTGACCGCATGATCCCCCGCTACAGCCGCCCGGAGATGGCCGGGATCTGGGAGCCCGAAAACCGCTTCCGCATCTGGTTCGAGATCGAGGCCCATGCCTGCGACGCCATGGCCGCGCTCGGCCTGATCCCGAAGTCCGCGGCCAAGGCCGTCTGGGCCAAGGGCAAGTTCGAGGTCGACCGCATCGACGAGATCGAGCGCGAGGTGAAGCACGACGTCATCGCCTTCCTGACCAATCTCGCCGAGCATGTCGGCGAGCCCGCGCGCTTCGTCCATCAAGGCATGACCTCGTCGGACGTGCTCGACACCTGCCTGGCTGTGCAGCTGGCGCAGGCCTCGGACATCCTGCTGAAGGACCTCGACGGCCTGCTCGCCGCCCTCAAGCGCCGCGCCTTCGAGCACAAGCTCACGCCCACCATCGGCCGCAGCCACGGCATCCATGCCGAGCCCACGACCTTCGGCCTGAAGCTCGCCGGCCACTACGCCGCCTTCGCGCGCGCCAAGGCGCGCCTCGAGGCCGCGCGCGCGGAGATCGCCACCTGCGCCATCTCCGGCGCCGTCGGCACCTTCGCCAACATCGATCCGCGCGTCGAGGCGCATGTGGCGAAGGAGCTCGGCCTCACGCCCGAGCCGGTCTCCACGCAAATCATTCCGCGCGACCGCCACGCCATGTTCTTCGCCACCCTCGGCGTCATCGCGGCCTCGATCGAGAACCTGGCGCTCGAGATCCGCCACCTCCAGCGCACGGAGGTGCGCGAGGCCGAGGAGTATTTCTCGCCGGGCCAGAAGGGCTCGTCGGCCATGCCGCACAAGCGCAACCCCGTACTGTCCGAGAACCTGACCGGCCTCGCCCGCCTCGTGCGCGCCGCCGTCACGCCGGCACTCGAGAACGTGGCGCTCTGGCACGAGCGCGACATCTCCCATTCCGCGGTCGAGCGCGTGATCGCGCCCGACACCACCATCGCGCTCGATTTCGCGCTCGCCCGCCTCACCGGTGTGGTCGACAAGCTCGTTGTTTATCCCGAAGCGATGCGCCGCAACCTCGACGCCCTCGGCGGCCTCGTGCACTCCCAGCGCGTCATGCTCGCCCTCATCCAGGCCGGCATGAGCCGCGAAGCCGCCTACCGCGCCGTCCAGCGCAACGCCATGCAGGTCTGGGAGAAGGGCGGCGACTTCCTCGCCCTGCTGCAGGCCGACAAGGAGGTCGCGCAACACCTGCCGGCGAAGAAGATCGCCGCCCTCTTCGACCTCGCCTACCACACCAAGCAGGTCGACACGATCTTCAAGCGCGTGTTCGGCAAGGGCCGATAACTCTACTGCAGGATGATCTCGACGCGGCGATTCGCCTGCTCCCTCACGCCGTCCGGCGTCGGCACCGCCGGCTCGCTCTCGCCGCGACCGGCGACCGTAATCGCATCGGCGGGGATGCCTCCGGCGATCAAAGCCTTGCGGACCGCGTCGGCGCGCCGTAGCGAGAGCGCCATGTTGTAGGCCTCGGAGCCCGCGCGGTCGGCGTGACCAGTTACCGATATGTGCACCGAACCCATCCTCGCTGCGTCTGCCAGGACCATATCGATGACGGCCTTGCCGGCCGGAGTGATGTCCGACTTATCGAAATCGAACAGCACAAGATCCGGGCCGAACCCGTCAACGATCGTCACCGTCTTCTGCAGTTGGCCTATCGCCGCTTCGAATTCTTCGCGGCAGGGCTGGCGCAGCCGGCGGATGTCACGGCGAATCCGATGACGGCCACGAGGCCTGCCGATCTTCTCGTTAAGCTACGTCCTGTCATTTTCCGTTCCCCTCTTGAACTGGCGGCGTTCTCCGCCGCATCAGGCAAGATGAGGACGAGTATTTGTCGCAAAAAGGCGGGTGTCTCTTCTGCTATTCTCTATAGGCACGCAACCCTAGAGCGTGCCGTTTGACAGCGCGCGGCGGGGAAGCCTAGAGTCCGCCGCCGTCATCATTCAGAATGTGGGGATCTGAAATGAGACACATCGCCTTGCTGATCGGCGCGCTTCTCCTGCTTGCGGCTTGCGAGACCGCCACCAAGGAGGTCGACCTGGAGCAGGAGTTCGCGGAGCGCTGCGGCTCCCGCGGCTACGTCTCGGGGACGCCGGAATTCAAGAAGTGCGTCGAAGACGAGCGGCAGATCCGGCTCGTGAAACGCTCGGCCGGCGCGGTGTACTAGTCGCGGTCTATCGGTCGGCGCGGGAGCGCCGCCGCCTCACTGTCCGGAGGCGTTCAGGCCCCACCACTTGTTGCGCACTTCGCGGTAGTGCTTCTCGGGATCGTAGAGTTCGACCGGCAGCTTCAGGTCGGCCGCCGTCAGCGTGCCCACCGCCGCCAGGGTCTGATAGGCGGCAACGATGGAGTCACGGCGCGCCACCACCAGGCTGACCTGCGAGTTCAGCACCTCCTGCTGGGCGTTGAGCACGTCGAGCACGGTGCGCAGGCCGACTTGTTGCTCCTGGCGCACGCCGTCGAGCGCCACCTTGTTCGAACTCACTTGAGCCGTGAATGATTCGATCTGCGCATGCGCCGTCTCCAGCGCCTGCCAGGCCGTGGTGGCGTCCTGGATCGCCTGCCGGCGCGCCTCGTCGAGCTCCTGGCGCCGCTGCGCCGTCAGCTGCTTGCTCTCGCGCACGCGGCTCTCGACCCCGCCGGCCTGATAAAGCGGAATCACGACCTGCGCGAAGATCCCGGCCGTGGCCGAACGCTGATTCGGCCGCGTGACGTCTTCGTCCCCGCCCACCTGGCCGATGAGCGAGATGGTGGGCAGCAGCTCGCCGAACACCACGTCCGTGCCGTCGCGCGCCGCCCGCTCCACGAAGACCGCCGCGCTCACCACCGGCGCGTTCTCGGACAGCGCGATCGCCTCCTCCTCGCCGGTCGGCAGCCCACCAGGAAGGTCGGGCACGTCGAGCTTGCCCGGCGCCGCCCCGATCACCTGCCGGTAGATGGCGCGCGACGAGGTCAAGTTGCCTTGGGCCTGAATTCGGTCGGCGACGGCACCCGCCAGCCGCGCTTCTGCCTGCGAGACGTCGGTCTTCGTGACCTCGCCGACATTGAATCGTTCGCGCGTTTGCTTCAGCTGCTCGTCGATCACCTGCTCATTGCTCTTCGTCAGATCGAGCACGCGCAGATCACGCAGCACGTCCACATAGGCGGTCACGGCCTGCAGCAGGACCTGCTGCTCCACGCTCGTCAGCTGGGCACGGCCGGCACTGACCAGGTTCTCGGCCTGGTCGCGCTGAGCGACGGTGCGGCCGCCGCGGTAGATCGGTTGCGTCAAATTGAGCGTCGCCGCCTTCGGCTCGCGCGTGGCGCTGCTGGTACCGAAAGCCTTAAGGTTGTCGCTCTGCCACTCCGAGCCGATGGTGCCCTCGACGTCCACCGTGGGCCGCCAGTTGGAGAGCGCCTGCGGCACCTGCTCGTCGACCTGCCGCAGCTGGGCGCGGGCGGCCTGCAGCGTGGGATTGTTGTTGTACGCATCGGCCAACGCCTCGTTCAGCGTCTCCGCCGATGCCGACGGGGCAGCAAGGGACAGCCCGAGCGCGACGAGTGCAGCCGTGCCGGCTTGAAGCCTAGAACGTAGCATGGTCAAACCCCCTGACGTCCCCCTGGGCAGGCGCTTATTTTACTTCGCTCATCACCTGCTTGCGCGCGACCTCGAGCAGCTCCGTCATGTGTTTGCGCACGCGGTGCTCGGTCATATCGATGCCCTTCTTCTTGAAGTCGGCGACGACCTTCTGCAGAACGTCGTCGTCGCCCGGCTTCTGAAAGTCCGACATGACCACGGTTTTGGCGTAGGCCTCGGCCTCGGCTTCCGGTACGCCGAGTTCCTTGGCCGCCCACAGACCCAGCAGCCTGTTGCGGCGGGCATTGACCTTGAACTCAAGTTCCTTGTCGTGCTTGAACTTGTGCTCGAAGCCTTTTTCGCGGTCGTCAAACGTCGCCATGCTGCTCCTGCTCCCGATGCCGCCCACTCACCCCTATGTGGCCATACGGCCGGGCAGATCAAGGTTATAGCGGACCGGAGCGAAGCTCAACAAATCCCGCATGTGCAGCGTCATCGTCCTTTATCGCCCCGACCACGCCTGGCCCCTCCTCCTCGGCGCCAACCGCGACGAGATGGCGAACCGCCCGTGGGCCCCGCCGGCGCGCCATTGGCCGGACCGCCCCAACGTCACTGCTGGCCTGGACAAGCTGGCCGGCGGCAGCTGGCTCGGCCTCAATGACGAGGGCGTGGTCGCCGGCATCATGAACCGCATGAACACGCTGGGCCCGCAGGCGGGCCGCCGCAGCCGCGGCGAGCTGGTGCTGGAGGCGCTCGACCACGCCGATGCGGCCTCCGCCGCCGAGGCCCTGCGCGCCCTCGATCCGGCCGCCTACCGCGCCTTCAACATGGTGATCGCCGACAACCGCGACGCCTTCTGGCTGCGCAACTTCGGCCATGCCAAGGGCTGGATCGAGGTCTGGCCGCTGCCGCCGGGCATCTCCATGGTCACCGCCCACGACCGCAACGACGTCGCCAAGAGCCGCCGCATGCGCGCCTTCCTGCCCCGCTTCGAGGCCGCGGCCCCGCCCGATCCCGAGGCAGAGGATTGGCGGTCGTGGGAAGCCCTGCTCGGCAGCGGCGACCATGGCGCCGACGACCAGCCCACCGATGCGATGGCCTTCACAACCGCCTCCGGCTTCGCCACCGTCTCCAGTTCGCTGATCGCCCTGCCCGCCATCGGCCGGAAGCGACGCCCGATCTGGCGCTTCGCCCCGGAGCGGCCGGGCGAGCACCCCTTCGCCCCCGTAGAACTCTAAGGAACCGGTCGCCTGCACGTCGGCGCGTAACCATTTGACGGAGCATGGTTCCGCGGCGCGACGGCCCTGTCATTGTTTTGCCGTCATCGACCTGCTATATCCAGTTTATCCGTTGGTGGTGGACGCTCGTTCCCGTTTGATTCCCACGGATCGCTCTCTCTGCGAGGCACCTATGTCCCGCCGCCGCCGCATCTACGAAGGAAAAGCCAAGGTTCTGTTCGAGGGTCCCGAGCCCGGCACCCTCGTGCAGTACTTCAAGGACGATGCCAGCGCCTTCAACAACCAGAAGCGCGGCACCATCACCGGCAAAGGCGTGCTCAACAACCGCATCTCCGAGTACCTGATGCAGCGCCTCAACGAGGCCGGCGTGCCCACCCACTTCCTGCGCCGGCTCAACATGCGCGAGCAGCTGGTGCGGGAGGTCGAGATCATCCCGCTCGAGATCGTCGTGCGCAACGTCGCCGCCGGCTCGCTCGCCAAGCGCTTCGGCCTGGCCGAGGGCACGCAGCTGCCGCGCTCGATCGTGGAGTTCTATTACAAGTCCGACGAGCTCGGCGATCCCATGGTCTCGGAGGAGCACATCACGGCGTTCGGCTGGGCCAACCCGCAGGACATCGACGACATCATGCAGCTGTCGCTGCGCATCAACGACTTCCTCTCCGGCCTGTTCCTCGGCGTCGGCCTGAAGCTGGTCGACTTCAAGCTGGAGTTCGGCCGCCTCTACGAGAACGAGGAGATGCGCATCATCCTGGCCGACGAGATCAGCCCGGACAATTGCCGGCTGTGGGACGTGAAAACCAACGAGAAGCTCGACAAGGACCGCTTCCGCCAGGACCTCGGCAAGGTCGCCGAGGCCTATCAGGAAGTCGCACGCCGCCTCGGCATCCTGCCGGAGGCCGGCATCCGCGACATGCAAGGCCCGGACACGGTGCAGTGAAGGCCCCCGTTTGAAAGCCAAGGTCCACATCACGCTGAAGCCGGGCGTGCTCGACCCGCAGGGCCGCGCCATCCAGCACGCTCTCGCCTCGCTCGGCTTCGCCGGCGTCGACGACGTGCGCCAGGGCAAATATATCGAGCTCGACCTCGGCGACACCGACCAGGCCAAGGCCCGCGCGCGCGTCGACGAGATGTGCAAGCAGCTGCTCGCCAACACGGTCATCGAGAATTATTCAGTCGAGATCGCATGATCGGCAGTTGGCGGATGACCGAAATGGCTGTAGGGGCGACCCCATGTGGTCGCCCCTCTGCGTTTGCGCAGGCTGCAGGGCGGCCACGTGGGGCCGCCCCTACATTCGTCATGTAGGACAGGGACACCCATGAAATCCGCCATCGTCGTCTTCCCCGGCTCCAACCGCGAGCAGGATGCCCGCGCCGCGCTCCTGCAGGCCACCGGCAAAGAGCCCGCCTTGGTCTGGCATCGCGACACCGAGATTCCCGTCGTCGATCTCATCCTCATCCCCGGCGGCTTCTCCTACGGCGACTATCTGCGCTGCGGCGCCATGGCCGCGCACTCGCCGGTCATGCGCGAAGTGGCGGAGCGGGCGAAGAAGGGCGTGGCGGTGCTCGGCGTCTGCAACGGCTTCCAGGTCTTGGTCGAGGCCGGCCTGCTGCCGGGCGCGCTGCTGCGCAACGCCGACCTCAGATTCGTCTGCCGCAACGTCACCTTGAAGGTGGAGAACAGCCAGACGCTGTTCACGAGCGGCTACGAGGCGGGCCAGACCCTCAGCGTCCCGGTGGCCCACGGCGAGGGCAACTACTTCGCCGACGGCGCCACGCTCGACCGCCTGGAGGAGCGCGGCCAGATCGCGTTCCGCTACGTCGGCAACCCCAACGGCTCGGCCCGCGACATCGCCGGCGTCTTCAATGAGACGAAGAACGTGCTGGGCATGATGCCGCACCCCGAAAACGCCATCGACCCGCTGCAGGGCAGCACCGACGGCTCCCCCCTCTTCAGCGGCCTGGCGCAGGCGCTGTCCTGAAGGGAGAACCCGGGTCCACCTCTGCGGGTATCGAGCATCATGGCCTCCGAGCCTCGCCGCATGCGGCTGACGCGCGAACTGGTCGACAGGGTCATCCGCGTCGAGGTCGCTCCGCCGCTGCCCTTCCCCGCGCTCTCCGACGCCGAGTATGACGAGGCCGTCCGCGCCCTGATTGCTGACGCGCCGGCGCCCGACGAGGTCTGGCTCTTCGCCTATGGCTCGTTGATCTGGAAACCCGCCTGCGATGTCGTCGAGCAGCGGATCGGCACCGCGCGCGGCTGGCACCGCAGGTTCTGCCTCGGATGGGACCGCTGGTTCCGCGGCTGCGACGAACGCCCCGGCCTCATGCTGTCGCTCGACCGGGGCGGCCAGTGCAAGGGCGTGGCCTATCGCCTCCCGCCGGATGCCGTCGAAGCGAATCTCGGCCGGCTTCTCCGTCGCGAGATGCGCGTCAAGACGAGAGCCCATGCGCCGCGCTGGCTGACCATACGCGCAGAGGACGGGCCCCTGCGCGCGATCGCCTTCGTCATCGATCGCGAGGGCGGGCGCTATGTCCCGGGACTGTCGCTCGAGGAGACCGCCGATGCGCTCGCGGTCGCAGCCGGCCCGATGGGCTCCATGGCGGAGTATCTCCACAGCACCGTTCATCACCTCGAAGAGCTCGGCATCCACGACAAGCAGCTGTGGCGACTGCAGGAGATGGTCGGCCAACGCCTCGAATTGATTGCCTCGGACCGTCTCGCTCCGGCACCGGAAGCACCAGCTCCCGATCTTGGCAGCTAGACTTGTAGGGGCGCGCTGCGCGCGCCCGGCAATCGACGAAACCTCGACGACCGAGCAACGGCGCCACGGGCGCGCGCAGCGCGCCCCTACAAGAAGGCTTCCCCGCGCCCTAGCAGTCAGGCCGGCGTCGCCGCCAGCCGGTAGAGCGTGCCGACCACGCTGGGCGCGTAGCGGCCCGGCGCGAACGCAGCGGCGAGCGCCGCCTTGGCGCGCCAGCCCGTGCAGTGGCCCGGCGCGACGAGGCGGGGATCGACGCGCGCCTTCAGGTCGCGCACCGTCGCCCCGATGCGCGGCTCCATGGGCTTGCCGGCGAGATGATAGCCGCCGAGCACGAGATCGATGGGCCGCTCCGCAAACTGCTCTTTCGCGGCCAGGCACGCATTGACGATGCCGGCATGGGAGCAGGCGGAGAACACGGTCACGCCCCGGCCGCGCACGCAGGCCGCGACGAAGCGTTCGTCCATGATCAGCGGGTCGGGCTCGCAGGCCTCGCCACGGAAGCTGTGGTGGCCGACGAGGCCGGTCTCGTAGTCGGTGACCCGCGCGATCGCGCCGCTCGCGAAGAAGAAGCCGCCGCAGAGCGCGTGCGGATCGTCACGCTTCACGATCTCGCCGCCGGCCTGCGCGATGGCCTCGAACGTGGGTTCCTGCGGCAGCAGGAACATAGTCCCGCTCGGCAGCAGGATGCCGCGCTGGTCCGGCCGGCCGGGATGCAGATCGACGATCGGCCGGGGCAGGCCGGCGGCCGCGCGCGCCGCGGCGATGGCCGCGACCACCTCGGGAAACGCGCCGCTGTGATCGAAATGCCAGTGCGACAGGAACAGCCGCTCGATGGTCGCAAGCTCGATCGAGAGGCGGCGGGCATTGTCGAGCCAGACATCGGGATAGGGGCCGACGTCGAAGAGCATCCGGCGTTGCTGACCGCCCCGCCGTCCGGTGATCAGCGCGGAATAGCCGTGGCAGGCGCAGCACAGCTGGTCCAGCACGACCTTGCACGCATGCCCCTGATGCGTGCGATCGACCGGTCTGCGGGCAGCGACATGGACGATCTCCGGAATCTGCGGCACGCCGTCGTCGACGCTCGACAGCCCGTCGGTCTCGTTGTCGACGACGACGAGGATCTCCAGCTCGTCGAGCTCCTGCACGTCCTTCGG
>Ga0335085_10014699_pt1 | contig 11408 bp, 10 predicted proteins | sample Lox_Sample_45_FD_206712 | JGI IMG/M metagenome (GOLD analysis project Ga0335085, IMG submission 206712) | Soil microbial communities from Loxahatchee National Wildlife Refuge, Florida, United States - Lox_Sample_4.5 | ecosystem: Environmental > Terrestrial > Soil > Wetlands | place: USA... | reverse complement strand
AGGCCGGCGGGGTGGACAACATCACCGTCGCGCTGGTCCGCTACCAGCCTCAGTAATTCGCCCAGTCTCTGAGGATCTGCTCGTCCAGGTCCGGGATGGTCGACGCCTTGGCGTCGATGGGCTTGCCCTGCGCGTCGAGCACGGTGTCCAGCCGGGGAGGGAGCACGGCCACCCGGCGGGGCAGGCCCTGCAGGCGGGCGGCCACCTCGTCCCGCCACTTGGGGTCGGGGTGGGAGGCGTGCTGGTCGAGAAGCTCGCGCCAGCGGGGATCGTCGGCCGACTTCATCTGCTGGAGGAAGGCGAACAGATCCTGCGCGGCGGAGCGGAAGCGGCCCGCGTCGCGCACGGCCAGGTACTTGCGGCCCCCGGATTGCCACTCGATCAGCGCGCCCTTGTCCGCGAACCACCAGAGCTGGAGCTGGACGGCGCGGGCACGGTCGTCCTCGATGGGATCCGGCTCGCCCGCCGACGCCGCCAGCCATTGCGCGGCCGCGAACTGCGGCCACAGTTCGCGGCAGCGGGGATCGGGGAGCAGGTCGACCGCCGCTCCCGCGCGCAGGTGCGCTTCGGCATCGGCGAGGACCTCGCCCAGGACCGGCGAGGGCGCGGGCGCGCGGGAGAGCTCGCGCAAGGCGAGCTGGGCGAAGCGGAGGGAAGGGGCGCAGCGGGAGAGGTCGCGCACCAGGTCCGGCTCGGCCAGGGCGGCGATCACCGCCTCCTCGCGCACCACGGCGGCCACGTCCAGGGCCGCGCCGAAGAGCGCGCTCTTGGTGGAGACGGTGAGGGCACAGGTCCGCAGCGGCCGGGAGGCGCCGGCGGCGGCCAGCAGCATCAGGGCCTCGCCGCTGTTGCGCAGCCGGACCCGCTCCAGCACCTGGCCGCGGCTCGGGTCCGCGAGCCCCACCACCGCGCCGAACAGGGCCTTGCGGCCGCGCGGGTCGGCGCTGGTGTCGGAAAATCCGGCCCAGGCGTCCACGGGGCCGAAGGCCTCCGCCCAGGAGCGCTCGGCCGGCGCGAGCAGGTCGGGCTCGCCGGAGCGGAAGAAGGAGGCGAGCGCCTCGAAGACCGCCCTCTGCGGGGGAGCGGAATAGGGCAGCGCCCGCTCCAGCGCCTCGGCGAGGGCGGGCAGGCGGTAGACCTGCTCGACCACGGCCCCGCCCTGCTTGACCAGGCGCGAGTGCAGCGGCGCCCGCTCGCTCACGCCCTGCAGGTCGCGCAGGGTGACGCCGTCATAGAAGTTCACCGCGCTGGCGGTGAGGTCCGCGCCGTGGACGGTGCGGCGGGCATCGACGCGCGGGTCGAACAGCGGCCCCTCCAGCGCCCGGAGCGCGTATTCCATCCCCACCCCGCCCAGGCCCATGTCCGCGCCCGCCGCCGCGGCGGCCAGGGCGGCGAGGCGGAATTCCGCGGCGGTGAACGCCGGCGCCCTCTTCCGGCCGGTCTCCAGGTCGTGGAGGCCGTGGTTCAAATAGACCGCGCGGGCGAACTCGCGGATGCGGGGGAAGAGGTTCGCGGGCACCACCTGGGGGCGGGAGAGGATGCCGCGGAGGATGCGGATGGCGGGGAGGTTGTGCCGGTAGCCCTGCTCGGCGGCGAGCGGGTCGCCCGCGGCGGCAGCCTGGGCCGCGAACCAGGCGACGAGGCGCTGATCGCGGGGGAGGGAGGCGAACCGGGGCGCGCCGAGCGCGAGCACGGCGACGCCGTCCACCTCGCCCAGGCGCACGGCGGGCTGGGCCTCGAAGAAGGGCAGCGGCGGACCGGCGGCGGGCCGGGGATCGGGCGGGGGAGGAACGCGGGTGGGGGCGGCCGGGGCGGCCGGCGCCTCCCTCGGCCGCGGGGCAGACTTGCAGGCGAGCGCCGCCGCCAGCACACCCGCTCCCATCGCCGACCAAACAGGCGGGCCGTACCGGCGCATGCGCGTTCCGTACCACATCCGGGAGCGGTGGACATCCGGGCCGCCGTCGGGGAAACTGGCCGCGCAGAGGCCGCGATGACCACCGATCACATCCACTTCGGCGATTCCACCCGGCAGGCCGCCCTGTTCGAGACCATGATCCTGGCGGCGGCGGCGGACGGATCGGTGGACAAGGTGGAGGTGGAGGAGATCTACCGGCGGGTCTTCGAGCGCCCGGAGTTCCACGGCATCCACGCCGACGACCTGAAGACCGCCATCGAGCACGCCGCCCGGCGGGTGGCCGAGGCCCACAGCCTCGAGCACATCCTTCCCTCCATCGTCGACCGTCTCCCGGACAAGGCTTCGCGCGAGCTGGCCTTCGGGCTGGCCGCCTCGGTGATCGTGGTGGACGGCCGCACCCCGCTCTCCGAGCTGAACATCCTCAAGGCGCTGCAGGACATGTTCGATCTCTCGGAGGAGGACGTCGCCCGCCTCTTCGAGACCGCCCAGCAGCACGGAGAGTTCCCGCCCACCAAGGGAAAGTAGTTGGCGCTCCAGATCCGCTTCTTCATGGCGGCGGAGGACGAGCGGGAGCTGTTGCGCAGGCTGGTGCTCTTGCGCCTCGAGCTCTGGCCGGTATTCAGCGAGCCGGGGTTCTCCCCGCCCGCGGTCTCCGAGGAGACGCCGCTGGCGGAGGCCGGGTACTACCTGGCCTCCGGCGACGTCATCGGGTACGCGGTGAAGCGGGGGCCCGAGCGGGGGAAGTGGAAGATCGACGAGGTGGCCTCCCCGGTGATCTTCTTCTCCCGCTCCCTGCCGGACGGGAGAGGCGAGCTGCGCTCCGGCTACTTCTGGGCGGAGACCGAGGCGGCCGGCGACAACGCGCGCACCGGAGGCAAGCCGCCCTCCTTCCTCCGCGCGGTGCGAGAGCTGCAGGAATGGATCAAGTCGCGCTACCGCAAGAGCTCCCCGGTGGGCGGGCTCAGCTACTTCGTCGGGCCTGCCTGCGCCCGGGCCGGGATTCCTTTGCGGGAGGAGGGGCGCAAGGGGGAGAGGGTTCGCGTCCACCGGTGAAGAGCCGGGCGGCGCCGGCCGGGTCCGCTCGCGCTAGGTCGCGACCGACGGGTACAGCCCTGCGGCGATGGCGACGAACACCAGCAGCGCGAGCACCTGCACGCCGAAGTCGGCGGCCAGTCCGAAGGCGCTCGCGCCTCCTTGCACCATCAACGCCCGGAGCGCGTCCACGAGATAGGTGAGCGGGTTGGCGCGCGCCACCGCCTGCAGCCAGCCCGGCATCATCTCCAGGGGATAGATGGCGTTGCTGGCGAAGAAGAGGGGCATGGTCAGCACCTGCCCGATTCCCATGAAGCGCTCGCGCGTCTTCACGATGCACGCGATCACCAGCGAGAAGGTGGCGAACGCCGCGGCTCCCAGCGAAACCGCAACCAGGACTCCCGCGATCGCCAGGGGGTCCGCACGCACGCGCACGCCGAGGAGCAGCGCCACCAGGTAGATGATCACGGTCTGCGAGAGCCCGCGAACGGCGGCGGATGCCGCCTTCCCCAGCACCAGCGCGCTGCGGAATGCCGGGCTGACCAGCATCTTGTGGACGATGCCCAGATCGCGCTCCCAGATGATGGCGATGCCGTAGAAGATGGCGGTGAAGAGGACGCTCTGCGCCAGGACGCCGGGCGCCATGAAGTCGAGGTACCGCAGCGATCCGGTGGGGATGGCGCGCACGCGCGTGAACACCTGGCCGAACACCAGCAGCCAGAGGATCGGCTGCACCGACCTGGTGAACACCTCGGTGGGATCCCGCCGCAGCTTGAGCAGCTCCGCCCGGGCGATGGCGGCGACCTGCGGGCCGAAGCCGATCAGGTCACTCCAGACGGCGCGCGGTGTCGCGGACGCGAGCGACCTCACGGTATGTCCCTCCTTCCTCGAGCAGCCCGCCGGTGTGCTGGACGAAGACGTCGTCCATCGTCGCCGCCGGGCCCGCCGCCGCCTTGAGCGCCTGGGGCGCGCCGGTCACGATCAGGCGCCCCGCGTGCATGATCGCCACCTCGTCGCACAAGGCATCCGCCTCCTCCATGTCGTGCGTCGTCAAGAGGACGCTGGTGCCGAACCGGGAGCGCAATTCGCGGAGCCGCTCCCAGACCGCGTGCCGGGCCCGGGGGTCGAGGCCGACGGTGGGCTCGTCGAGGAAGAGCAAGGGCGGATGGTGGAGCATCGCCTGCGCGATCTCCAGCCGGCGGATCATGCCGCCGGAATAGGTGCGCACCAGGCGCGAGGCCACCTCCGCCAGCCCCATGAAGCCGAGCACCTCGGCGATCCGGGGCGCTCGCTCGTTGCGGGGAATGGCGTAGAGGCTCGCGGACAAGTCGAGGTTCTCGCGTCCGGTGAGCCCCGCGTCCGCCGACACCAGCTGGGGCACGTAACCGATGTGGCGCCGGACTTCCCGCGCCTGGCGCAGGATGTCGAACCCGGCGACGAGCGCCTTGCCGGACGTGGGGGGCAGCAGGGTGATGAGCATCTTGATGGTCGTGCTCTTCCCGGCGCCGTTCGATCCGAGAAGCCCGAAGAAAGCGCCGCGCCGGATGCGCAGGTCGAGACGGTCGACGGCGAGGAGGGAGTCGAATCGCCGGGTCAGGCCCGCGGCGAAGATGGCCACCGTGCCGTTGGCCGCCGGGGCGGCAAGGAGCGCTCTCTTGTCGGCGGCCATGGCGGAGAACCTAACCGGCGCGCCGATTCCCGGCATCCGCCCCACGCCGGGTCCGTGTGCTACGGTGGCTGGCAGAGGGAGGCGCGATGTCCGACCCGACGCGGAGCGCGGCGCACCTGCGCGGCGTGGCCTGCCTGGCGTTCGAGGCCACGGTGGGGCTCACCGGCCTGGTCGAGGCGATGCACCACAACATCTCCCGCAAGCCGTGGATCCTCGGCAAGGCGGAACCCGGGCCCGCGCGCGGCGTGACGGGCTTCGTCTACGGAACCGTCCGCGGCGTGATGCGTCTCGCGGGCTCCGCCCTCGACCTGGCCCTGCGGCAGCTCGAGCCGCCCCTCGGGCCCGACGCTCCGTCGCCGGCGCGGGAGGCGGCCCTGGCGGCGCTCAACGGCGTCGTCGGCGATCACCTGCTCGCGACCGGCAATCCGCTCGCCACCCGCATGCACCTGCGCTGCTCGGGCGTCCCTTTGGACCCGGATCGCCCCGCCGCCCTCGTGCCGCGGCCCGGACGAAGGATCCTCGTCCTCGTGCACGGCCTGTGCATGAACGATCGGGGATGGCAGCGGCAAGGCGAGGACCGCGCCGTGAAGCTGGCGCGAGATCTCGGGTACACGCCCCTGCATCTCGTCTACAACACGGGCCTCCACGTCTCGCGCAACGGCCGGCAGCTCGCCGGCGCGCTCGAGGCGCTGGTCGCCCGCTGGCCGGTGCCGGTGCGCGAGATCGCCTTCGTGGCGCACAGCATGGGCGGGCTGGTCGCGCGCAGCGCCTGCCACTACGGAACGGCCGCGGGGCATTCCTGGCGGGAGCGGCTGCGCACGATGGTGTTCCTCGGCACGCCGCACCAGGGCGCCGCGCTGGAGCGCGCCGGCAACTGGATCACCGCCGCCATGGACCTGAGCCCGTACGTCGGGCCCCTCACCGCCCTGGGCAAGATCCGCAGCGAGGGCATCACCGACTTGCGCCACGGGTCCCTGCTCGACGAGCACTGGGAAGGACGCGACCGCTTCGGGACCGCGGATCCTCCGCGGATCCCCGTGCCCCTGCCCTCCGGCGTCGACTGCTACGCGGTCGCCGGAACGCTCGCCGGCCGGCGCGACTGCGGCGCGATCGTCGGCGACGGCCTGGTGGCGGTCGGGAGCGCGCTGGGACGGCACCACGATCCGGCGCTGGATCTGCGTTTCCCCGCGGCGCGCCGCTGGGTGGGCGAAGGAATCGGGCACCTGGATCTGCTGGGCCGGCCGGAGGTGTTCGAGCGCTTGCAGCAGTGGATGTCGCGACCCCGTTGAACCGGCAGGCTAGGCGGCCCGGACCAGCTCCGCATAGAAGCGGATGGCCGCGTGCGTCGCTTTCTCGAAGTCCCCCAGGTGCAAGCTCTCGTTCTCCGAGTGCGCATTCGTGTACGGGTCTTCCACCCCGATGAGCAGCGCCGGCGCTCCTCCCAGCTCCCGTGAGAACGGGTCGACGAAGGGAATGGATCCCCCGCACCCGATGCTCACCGGCTCCTTCCCGTACCCGTCGCGCAGCGCCTTGCGGGCAGCGCGGAAAGCGGGCGCGTCGCCCTTGGTGTACCACCAGCCCCCTTCGCCCTCCGGCGTGACTTCCACCGTCACCCCCCAGGGCGGGTCCTTCTTCAGGGCGGCAATCAGCTTCTCCCCCACCTCCTTCACGTCCATGTCGGGCACGGTGCGGATGCCCACCCGGGCCCAGGCGCTCTCGCAGATGATGTTGCGCGCGTCGCGCCGCGAGCTGGCCTGGATGGCGTTCACCGCGATCGAAGGCTGCCGCCAGTTCATCTCCCAGGGTGGGCGCCCGCCGAGGAGCTTCGTCCCGGGGAGCATCCCCGCCTGCTTGCGGAAGAGCGCGTCGTCGCTGGGGAGGGCGGCGATGGACTGCTTCTCTTCCGCGGCGAGGGGGCGGACCTTGTCGTAGATGCCGGGCAGGTTGATGCTGCCGTCGTCGTTCACCAGCCGGGCGAGGATGCGGCTCAGGGCCAGAACCGGGTCGGGCACCGGGCCGCCCCACATCCCGCTGTGCACCGGCTGCTTCAACGCCTTCACCTCCACCTGCACGGTCACCAGCCCGCGCAGGGCGGTGGTGATGGAGGGGAGCCCGGTGTCGAAGTTGGCCGTATCGGTGAGCACGATGGCGTCGGCCTGGACCAGGTCGCGGTGCTTCTTGAGGAAGGCGGGCAAGGAGCCGGAGCCCGCTTCCTCCTCCCCCTCGACGATCATCTTCACGTTCACCGGCAACGACCCGTGCGCCTTCAGCCAGGAGTCGATGGCCGCGATGTGCACCAGGATGCCCGCCTTGTCGTCCGCCGCCCCCCTGGCGTAGAGGCGGCCGTCCCGCTCCACCGGCTCGAAAGGATCGGGCTGGTTCCACTTCTCCTTCTCGCCCGTGGGCTGCACGTCGTGGTGCGCGTAGAGCAGCAGGGTGGGCCGCCCCTTGGCCTGCGTCCACTCGCCGTAGGCATAGGGATGCGCCCCGGGCATCTCCAGCATCTGCACGTTCTGCAGGCCCTTGCGGCGCATCAGGTCGCAGGTGGCTTCGCAGCTCTTGCGCACCTCTTGCCGATCGAAGCCCTCGAAAGAGACGCTGGGGATGCGCACCAGCCTCTTCAGCTCTTCCAGGTACTCCGCCTGGTGGGCGGCATGGTGGGCGAGGGCCTTCTCGATCGCCTTGTCGTCGACAGGAGCTGGAGTGGTCATGGCGGCGGACCCTAGATCAGCGCGCGGCCCGGCGCTACCGTAGCCGGGTGTCCAAGGCCTTCACCAACGAGGACGCGCCCGCGCCGGAGGTGGTGGTGCCCGCGCGGCCCAAGGTCCCTCCCCCACAAACCGCGCCCATCGAGCAGCTTCGCGGGGAAGGGAAGGCGCGCCTGGGGGCGCGGGTGACGCTGGAGGACGCGGACGGGCGGAAGGTCGAGGTCCTGCTGGTCACCGCCGACAAGGTGGACCCGGCGCACGGCGCGGTCAGCGTGGAGTCGCCGATGGGGCGGGCGCTTCTGGGAAAGGCCGCGGGCGACGAGGTGACGGTGGACCGGCCGCGCGGGCCGCTGGAGTACACCGTGGTTTCCGTGACGTTCTAGGGAACGGAGTCCAGCTCGTCGAGCGACTCGGAAATGGCGGAGGCCATGGCGGGGAGATCGCGGGCGGCATCGGCGTCGCCGATCAGGCCGGCGCCCACCTGCCCGTTGTAGCTGAGCAGCGCGATCCCCAGCGACTGCTGCGCGGCCAGGGGTACTTGAGGGAAGCAGCGGAGCATCTGCCGGCCGAGCAGGTAGAGGGGAAACTGCGGCCCGGGAACGTTGGTCACCACCAGGTTGAACATCCGGGAGACCGCCTGCAGGCGGGAGGCCTGGGCGAGAAGCTGGGGCGGGGCGAAATCGCCCAGGCGGGAGAGCGCGTGCGCTCCTACCGCCGAGCCGCTCTTCTTCACCACCATCATCGCCTCGCGCACCTTGTGCAACCGCGCCAGCGGGTCCGCCTCCGTCACCGGCAGGGTGCAGAACACCGCGGAGATCTGGTTGCCGTAGGTGCCCCGCGCCCTGCGCGAGCGCATGCTCACCGGAACCAGCACCCGCAGGTCGGCCTCGGGCAGCGCGCCGCGGGCGCCCAGCCAGCGGCGCAGCGCCCCGGCCACCGTGGCCAGCACGATGTCGTTCACCGTCCCTCCCCGGGCGGCGCGCACCTGCTTCAGCTTGGGGAGGGGAAGATCCACCATCTCGAAGCGCCGGTGGGGCCCGATGGGAACGTTGAGGGGGGAGAGCGGCGCCCGCCCCATGGAGACCACGTCCATCACCGGCTTGAGCCCGCTGAACACCTCGGTGAGGAGCTTCACTGCCTCGCTGTTCGGCTCCAGCGCCTGCCGGGCCATGCGCAGCGGGTGCGAGAACTGCTCCTTGATCGATTCCACCAACAGGTCGGTGAGCCTGGGCGCCGGGCGGGGCCGCCAGGCGGGCGGCGCGGGCGGCGGCTCGGGCCGGGGCTCCCGCTCCATCAGCACCGTGGCCAGGTCCACCCCCGAGACGCCGTCCACCATGCAGTGGTGCGTCTTGCTGACGATGGCGAATCGCGAATCCCCCAGCCCCTCCACCAGCCACAGCTCCCAGAGTGGCTTCTCCCGGTCCAGCGCCTGGGAGAAGAGGCGGCCCACCAGCTTCTTCAGCTCCTCCTCGCCGCCCGGGGCGGGCAGGGCGGTGTGGCGCACGTGGTACTCGAGGTCGAACTGCGACTCGTCGATCCACACCGGCCGCCCCTGCTTGAGGGGCACGAACATCACCCGCTGCCGGTAGCGCGGCACCCGTTCCAGGCGGGTCTCGACCAGGGCCAGCAGATCGCGGTAGGGCGGCGCCGGCCCCTCGAAGATGCCCACCGCTCCCACGTGCATGTGCGCGCTGCGGTCCTCCAGCTCGAGGAAGAGGGAGTCCAGGCTGGTGAGGCGCTCGTACCAGGGGTCCATGCCAGGGCCAGCATACTTGCCCGACGCTCCACTTGCGTACGGGCGCATCCCGATGCATTTAGCAGCGCTCCATGCCTTCCGCACCCCGTCCGGGCGCCGGCCGCCCCATGACGCTGACGCAGAAGATCCTGGCGGCGCACGCGCGCAACCTGCCGCGGCCCTGGGTGCAGGCGGGAGACGTCCTCCAGGTGGCGGTGGACTGGACCATCGCCAGCGAGCTGGCCTGGAACGGCATGGAGCGCACCTACTCCAGCCTCGGCCGCCCGAAGCTGCACGACAAGGATCGCTTCTTCCTCGCCGTCGATCACACCGTCGACCCGGTCACCCTGGCCACCGACCAGCGGACGCTGAAGCTGGTGCAGCTCTCCCGCGACTTCGCCAGGGAGAGCGGCATCCGGCACTTCTACGACGCCAACCAGACCATCCTCCACACCCGCTTCTACCGGGACCTGGTGCGGCCGGGCGAGGTGGTGCTGGGGGCGGACAGCCACACTTCCTCGCACGGAGGGCTGGGAGCGGTGGCCATCGGGCTGGGCGGGGCGGACATCGTGGTGGCGATGGTGCTGGGCAGCTCGTGGATCCAGGTGCCGGAGGCGATCGCGGTGGAGTACCGGGGTGCGCTCCCCTTCGGGGTGGCGGGCAAGGACGTGATCCTCCGCACCCTGGGCCTTCTGGGCCGCAACACGGTGGCCATGGAGCGCTCGGTCGAATACCGCGGAGAGGGGGTGCGGCAGCTCTCCACCGACTCCCGCTTCGCCATCGCCAACATGACCGCCGAGTTCGGCGGGCTGAACGGCATCTTCGAGGCGGACGAGGCGACCGCCGCCTGGCTGGCCGGGCGTGCCGACGCGGACGATCCCCAGGCGCTGCGGCCGCTGCGCACCTTCCGGGCCGATCCGGACGCGCCCTATGCGGAGAAGTACGAGGTGGACCTGGCAGGGCTGGAGCCGCAGGTCGCCATTCCCTTCTCCCCCGACAACGTCAAGGGCGTGACCGCCCTGGCGGGCACGGATCTGGAAGGCCTGTTCATCGGCGCCTGCACCACCACCGAGGAGGAGCTGGTGCTGGCGGCGCTGGTGCTGGAGGCCGCGGGCGCCTCGCGGCCGGCGAACGACAAGCAGATCGTGGTGCCCGGCGATCTCGCCATCCAGGAGAACCTGCGCCGGGCCGGGCTGTGGGAGATCTACCAGCGCGCCGGCTTCCGTGTCGATCCGCCGGGCTGCTCGATGTGCCTGGGGGTGGCCTCGCGCAAGGCCGGGCGGGGCGAGAGGTGGCTCTCCTCGCAGAACCGGAATTTCGAGAACCGGATGGGCGACGGTTCGCTCGCCCACCTGGCCAGCGCCGCCACCGTCGCGGCCAGCGCGCAGCGGATGAAGATCGCCGATCCCCGGCCGCTGCTCTCGCGGGTGGACCAGGACCGCTTCCGCCGCATCCTGGGGGAGCGCAAGCCGAGGCGGACCCCCGAGCTGCAGGTGGCGGAGCCCGGGATCCACCTCTCCGGCCAGGGCGCTGCGGCGGCGAGCGCAAGGGAGGAGCGACGCGCCGATCGCCGGCGCGCCGCCGCCCTCCGCTCCCGCATCCAGCGCTTCGGCGACAACGTGGACACCGACGCCATCATCCCCGGCCAGTTCTGCCACCTCACTTCGCTTCCCGAGCTGGGGGCAAGGGCCTTCCACTTCGTCCGCCCCGACTTCGTGCAGAAGGTGCGCGAGGGCGCGGCGGTGGTGGTGGCCGGTGAAGGCTGGGGCTCGGGCTCCTCGCGGGAACAGGCGGTGCTGGCACTGAAGGGCGCCGGCGTGCAGGCGATCGTGGCCCGCAGCTACGCCTTCATCCACAAGCGCAACCTGGTCAACGAGGCGCTGCCCTTCCTGGTGGTGCAGGATCCCCGTTTCTACGAGCTGGCCGCGGAGGGCGAGGAGATCGAGGTGGACCCCGCCTCCGGCTCGGTGAAGGTCCGCGGGGAGGAGTTCTCCGCCGAGCCGCCCTCCAGCATCATCCGGGCGCTGGTGGGCGAGGGCGGCATCGTCCAGGCCATCCAGAACCACGGCACCGCGGTCTTCGAGAAGCTCACGGCGTAGCTTCGAGATCCACCCCGGTGGCGAGCAGGAAGCGCGAGACCATGTTGTACCCGGCGATGGTGCCGATCAGCTCCACCACCTGCGCGTCGGGCAACAGCGACCGGGCCTGATCGATGGTGGCCTGCCGGGGCTGCACTTCCTGGGTCATTTCCACCGCCAGGCGCAGGGCGAGAAGCTCCTTCGGGTCGAAGAGCTTCGGGTCCTCCTTCAGCTCCTTGAGCGCGGCGAGCTGCGCCTGGGTGCCGCCCGC
>Ga0335085_10014698_pt1 | contig 11409 bp, 13 predicted proteins | sample Lox_Sample_45_FD_206712 | JGI IMG/M metagenome (GOLD analysis project Ga0335085, IMG submission 206712) | Soil microbial communities from Loxahatchee National Wildlife Refuge, Florida, United States - Lox_Sample_4.5 | ecosystem: Environmental > Terrestrial > Soil > Wetlands | place: USA... | reverse complement strand
GCCGTGGCCGAATCGCGCCACGTGCACGCGCGCGAGCTGATGCGCGCGCAAGCGCTCTGAACATGCGCTGATGCACCGGGCCGGCTGCGCCGGCCCCTTGCCGTGTCACTTGCCCGCCGGCTTGGCGTCGGCTTCGATGACTTCCTTGCGCAGCGCATCGGCCCAGGCGGCGACGATCCGCTGTACTTCCGCCGAATTGGTCACCGATGTCGAGGTTTGGACCCGGCCGATCTGCAGGCCCTGCTCGCGGTCGACGATGTGGGCCAGCGCCTGGCCGGTGATCGCGTCGCGCAGCTCGGCGACCAGCGTCATGTGGCCCGCGTCGGCGACGAAGCTGCGGACGCGGTTTACTCCCTGCGCGTCCGGCGCGTTGATGTACAGGTCCTTGACTCTGGCGGTCACACGCAGGACGCCTTCACCGCTTTGTTCGACCAGGGCATAGCCGGCCTTCCCGAGTTCTTCCTTGAACGCCTTGCCGAATTCGGCGACCAGGTCGGCCTTGAGGGCCTCGATGTCGGACTGCGACAGCCTGCGCGAAAGCTCGCGCACGTCGCGATTCGGGTCCCAGTCCTTGGCGAAAGCGACCTCCACGGCGTCCAGCTGCACCCGCTTGTAGCCCGCGAGGGAGGCCCCGGGGCGGACGTAGACCAGATCGAACTGTTTGCTGGGAATGCGCATTAGGCCGTCCCACTGCGCCTGTGTCTCGGCAGCGGTGGCGGTCAAGGCAAGCGCGCACAGCACCAGCGCCGTCATCGCCGTCGCGAGCGCGCACTCGCACTGAAGCAAGTAGCGTTTCATTGGTCAGCCTCCTTCAGAGTTCATTTCAAGCCGTCCGGAACCGCAACGGGACCGTCCAACCCCGCTGCTGTAACGGTATACAGCCGGCGAAAACGGTGTATTCCCTTGCCAGGGGCATGCCGCCTTCGGGGTCGGGGAGCGACGCGCAGCGCCCTTGAATATTCTCGGAAATTTCGAGCGATAGTGCGGGCTTTTACACTTTGTTACTTCTTTTTTGCAGGATGTTTCCGGAACGGGACACCCGCTTCTCGAACCCAGGCCTCGCGCCGGCGCGGAATCGACCGGTGAAACACCGTGATGCGCGGTCGCGGCCGGCGAATCTCAGCGCGCGTCGGCAGGCGGCGTCGAACTCCCCGGGCCGAGTGCGCGCTGCATCAGGACGCTGTCGACCCAGCGGCCGAACTTGAAGCCGACTGCGCGCAGCGTTCCGGTCTCGCTGAAGCCGAGGCTGGCATGCAGGCGGATCGACGCTGCGTTGCCGCTGTCTCCGATCACCGCGATCATCTGCCGCCACGGGCCGGCTTCGCAGCGCGCGATCAGCGCCGCGAGCAGCGCGCGGCCGATGCCGCGGCCGGCCATGCCGTCAGCGAGATAGACGGAATCCTCGATGCTGTAGCGGTAGGCCGAACGCGCGCGGTAGGCGGTGGCGTAGGTATAGCCGACGACGTTGCCGTCGAGTTCGGCGACGAGGTAGGGCAGGCCCCGTTCGAGCACGTCGGCGCGCCGCTCGAGCATTTGCGCCAGCGTTGGCGCGACCTCTTCGAAGGACGCGCTTCCGTGCAGGACATGCCGCGCATAGATGCGCTGCACTGCGTCCATGTCGGCTGCGCCCGCGTCCCGGATGCTGATGCCGGTCGCGCTCCCGCTATCGGCTGCCCTGCGGCCCGTGTCTGCCATGGCACTCTACCTCGGCGCCGTGCGGATGCGCACCATCGCGAGCATGATCTCGCGCAGGAAGCTCACGAATGCGCCGACGAACGCCAACATGGCAAGGATGAACAGCAGCGCGACCAGCCCGGACAGGTCGACCGCGACCATGTCGTCGACAAACAGCGCCACGATCACGAGGCTGATGAGCAATCCCGTGGTCGTGGTCAGGGCGATCGCGGCCTCGTTCCAGCGCGATCGCCTCGCCAGCCGGTTGAGTTCAGAGTAGATTTCGGCCGTCTGCGGCTCCGCCACGGTGTGGATGCGCTCTTCCAGCACGCGCGCGCGGTCGATGATGCGCGCGAGCCGGTTGGTAAAGACGGTCAACATGACCCCGACCCCCGACATCAGGAATACGGGTGCGACCGAGACCTGGATGATGTGGGCGACATTGACGATGTGCGGACCAAACGGCATGGCTTTACCTCCTGCAGTGATATGAATTCCGAGGCCCGCCCGGGCGTTCAGCAGGCGGCCAGCGTTGCATCCCAATCCGGCTGCCGCCGCGCGGCGTAGGGCCGGTCCCATTCCGGCCAGTTCGCCGCATCGATGATCGTGGACGGCAACACGATGCGGCGCGGGACGCTTTCGCCGCGCAGGTAGCGCGCCGCCGCCTCCATCGCGAGGCAGCCGAAGGCGAGCGTGTCGAAACAAGCGGTAGCGACGAGGCGTCCCTGCGCGACGGCCTTCACCGCAGCGGGCGTGCCGTTGATGCTCACCAGGTGCAGCTTGCGCCCAGTCTCGGCCAGGGCCTGCAGCACGCCCGCCGCCATCAGGTCGTTTGCCACGAGTAGTGCATCGAGCGCGGGGTGGCGGGCAAGCAGATCCAGCGTCGCCGCGCGCGCCGGCCCGCTTTGGTAATAACCCGTAACCGACTCGACCAACTGCAGCGCGGGAAAGGCGGCGAGCGCATCGACAAAACCGCGATGGCGCTTGGGCGTGGTGATCGAGTCCGGATGCCCGTCCATGATGGCCACCTGCGCCCCGGCGGCAAGGCGCGGCAGCAGTGCCAGGGCGATGTCGCGCGCGAGGCGCGCATCGTCCGAACCCACGTGGCACACCCAGTCGCCCGTTTCGGCCGCGCCGACGATGCTGATGAGCGGAATGCGGGCGCGGTTGGCGGCGCCTGTCGCCGCGCCGATCCGGCTCGCGTGCGCGGGTATCAGGATCATCGCGGCGGGATGTTCGGCCGCCGCGCGCGCGATCAGCTCGGCTTGTTCGCCGATGTCGTCGGGGGTCTGCGGCGCGCTGTCGCGCACCGTGTAGCCGAACCTCGCCGCCACGGCGCTCGCCCCGAACAGCGCGGCGTCATAGGCGGGGTTGACGCGGTTCTTGGCGATGAAGGCGACGTGCGGCACGGCTGCACGGGCGCGCGTCAGTAGCGCGCGTTGCCGGGGGTTCGCGGAAACGGGATCACGTCGCGCACGTTGGACAGACCGGTGATGTAGGACACGGTGCGCTCGAAACCCAGACCGAAGCCAGCATGCGGCACGCTGCCGTAGCGGCGCAGGTCGCGGTACCAGCCGTAGTGGTTCTTGTCCAGGCCGGCCTCGTCCATGCGCGCGTCGAGCACGTCGAGGCGCTCTTCGCGCTGGCTGCCGCCGACGATTTCGCCGATGCCCGGCGCGAGCACGTCCATCGCCGCCACCGTTCTGCCGTCGTCGTTCAGGCGCATATAGAACGCCTTGATCTCCTTCGGGTAGTTCATCAGCACCAGCGGACCGCCGACATGCTTCTCCGCAAGGTAGCGCTCATGCTCGGACTGCAGGTCCATGCCCCACTTCACCGGGAACTCGAACTTCTGCTTCGCCCGGCCGAGGATCTCGATCGCCTCGGCGTAGTCCATGCGCACGAAGGCCTTGTCGACGATGCCCTGCAGCTTGGCGACGACGCCCTTCTCGATGCGCTCGTCGAAGAAGGCCATGTCGTCGCCGCGCTCGGTGAGCACCGCCGCGAGCACGTACTTGAGCAGAGCCTCGGCCAGCGTCGCGTTGTCGGACAGGTCGGCGAAGGCGATCTCGGGCTCGACCATCCAGAATTCGGCCAGGTGGCGGCTGGTGTTGGAAGTCTCCGCGCGAAACGTCGGGCCGAAGGTATACACCTTGGACAGCGCCAGGCAGTAGCTCTCGACGTTGAGCTGGCCCGACACCGTCAGGAAGGCTTCGCGGCCGAAGAAGTCCTGCGCGTAATCGACCTTGCCCTCGGGCGTGCGCGGCAGGTTCATCAGGTCCAGCGTGGACACGCGGAACAGTTCGCCCGCGCCTTCGGCATCGGAGGCGGTGATGATGGGCGTATTCACCCAGAGAAAGCCGTGCTCGTGGAAAAAGCGGTGGATCGCCTGCGCGACCAAGTGGCGCACGCGCGTGGTCGCGCCGATGACGTTGGTGCGCGGCCGCAGGTGCGCGACTTCGCGCAGGTACTCCATCGTGTGCGGCTTGGGCTGGATCGGATAGGTGTCGGGATCCTCCACCCAGCCGAGCACGCGAATCGCGCTCGCCTGCATCTCGAACGGCTGGCCCTTGGCGGGGGAGGGCACGATGCTGCCGGTCGCCTCGAGCGCGCAGCCGGCGGTGAGGCGCATCACTTCGTCGGCGTAGTTCGCTAGCGTGTTCGGCGCCACCACCTGCACCGGATGAAAGCAGGAGCCGTCGGTGACGTGCACGAAGGAGATGCCCGCCTTGGAATCGCGCCGGGTGCGCACCCAGCCCTTGAGCGTGACCGGGGCGTCGGCCGGCGCGCGGCCGGAGAGGATGTCGATGCAGCTGCAGTTGCTCATGATGGAAGTATGGTTTCCGCGAAAAGGTCGAATTTGCGCATCAGGGCCGCGGCCGGCGGAACGGATGGGTGGAGGACAGCCCGCCGTCGACGGCGATCGCCTGGCCGTTGACGTAGGACGCCTCGTCGCTGGCGAGGAAGGCCGCCATCGCGGCGATCTCGTGCGGCTCGCCATAGCGGCCGAGCGGATTCAACTGGCCGAGGTTGGCCGCGGTGCCGCGCGCCTTGGCGTAGTCGAATATGGGCTTGGTCATGCCGGTTTCGATCAGGCCGGGGCAGATCGCATTGACGCGCACGCCGCTGCCGAAGAACGAGTTCGCCGCGGTCTGCACCAGGCTGATGATGCCGGCCTTGCTCGCGCTGTAGGGATTGCCGCCGGCGTTGGCGCGCAGCCCCGCGACCGACGCCGTGCAGATGAGGGAGCCCGATCCCTGTTTCACCATGTGCGCGCCGGCGTGCTTGAGCGCAAGGAAGGGGCCGATGAGATTCACGCGCAGGATCTCCTGCCAGTGCTCGACGGTCTGCTCGAACAGCGGCACCATGCCGCCGCTGATGCCGGCGTTGGCGTACACCACGTCCAGGCCGCCGAATTCGGCGAGCGCGCGCGCGACATAGGCCTGCACCTCGGCCTCGTTGCCGGCGTCGGCCGCCATCGCGACGGCCTTGCCGCCCGCGGCCATGATCTGCCGGGCCGTTTCTTCCACTGCGTCGCGTGTCTTGTCCACCGCCAGCACCGCAGCGCCTTCGCGCGCGAACAGCAGCGCGCTGGCGCGCCCGATGCCGCTGCCCGCGCCGGTCACGATGGCGCGCTTGCCTTTCAATCGACCCATGTCCTGCCTCCGCCTTTCGCTGTTGCGGGAGTCGGCTGACTCCACCGCCGCCATTGTAAACGCTGGCGCGGGATCGGCGGCGCCGCGTTCCGCGACGCGCCGGCGCGGGCCTGTGGTAGTGTTCGCTTTCCTTTCTTACCGAGGGGGAGCGATGAGCGTCGCCATACGCAGAATCGAGGCGCGCGACGAAGCGCGCTGGCGCGCCCTGTGGGACGGCTATTGCCGCTTCTATGAGCGCGAGTCGAACGAGGCGGTCACGCGCCACACCTGGGCGCGCATCCTGGACCCGGCCTCGCCGGTGCATGCCATCGTCGCCGAAGGCGCGGGCGCGGGCGTGATCGGCATGGCCAATTACATCCTCCACGAGAATACGTGGACGCTCACGCCGGTGTGCTACCTCGAAGACCTGTACGTCGATCCGGGCGAGCGCGCCGCCGGCGTGGGCAAGCAGCTGATCGACTGGCTGGTGGCCGAGATGCAGGCGCAGGGCTGGTCACGGCTGTACTGGAACACCAGGGAGAACAACTATCGCGCGCGCGGGCTGTACGACAAGTACACGCCGCACAGCGGCTTCCTGCGCTACGTGATCAACAATCCGCGAAAGTGACGCTCGGCCACCGCGCTTTGCCGGCCGCGGCTATTTCCTGACGATGACCTCGGGGCCGCCCGTGCCTGCCGTGCGCTCGTAGACGCCGTTGCCGGCCTTCTTGTACTGGGTCAGGCCGGAGTTCTTGATCTTGCTCTCCGACAGCGACCAGGTGCCGCCGAGGGCGACGGCGCTGATGCGCCGCTCGCACGGCTGGCCGCAGGTCGGGCAGGCCGTGAGCTTGGCGTCGGCGATGCGCTGCATTACTTCGAAGCGGCCGTTGCACTTGTCGCACTGGCCCGAGGTGGGAGCGTATTCGTAGATGGGCATGGGCGTATATTAGCGCGGGAACTGCGGACGCAGACTATGCATGCGCGGCGAGAGAAGCGGCAAAGTTCGCGCTCAGGTCGCCGCCGGCAGGGCGACGCCGAGTTTCTCCGCCCACGGCGCGAGCGCCGGCAGGATCGAGGGCGCGAGCGCGACGCCTTCGCGCAACTGGCGCTCGCGCCGCAGGAGCCCGTTCTGCCCGGGCAGGCGCACGCTGGCGAACCCCGGACGCGGCGGGTTGTCGAGGCAGGCCTGCGCCACCCAATTCATCTGGCGCCGGAACGCTTCGCCGCCGCTGAAGGCCTGCGGATCCAGGATCTGCAGAAACACGCTGGCGCCCATGGGTTCCAGCGGATCGGCGCGGCCGTGCCCGGCGAGGCCGGCGGTGAGCGCCTCCACCATGAGCGCGAGGCCGTAGCCTTTGTGGCCCGCTTCAAGCCCGCCCAGCGGCAGGATGGTTCCCTTGGGTGACGCGTGCAACACCGCCGGGTCGTCGCTCGCCTCGCCGTTGGCGTCGATCAGCCAGTGGTGCGCCAGGCGCTTTCCTTCCTTGCGCAGGCGATTCGTCAGCATGTTGGTCGTGATCGACGTGGATACGTCGACCAGCACCGGGGTCGCGTCGGTCGGAAAGCCGATCGCGATCGGGCTCGGGGAGAACACGGCGCGCACGCCGCCATGGGGCGCGACGCTGGCGCCGCCCGGCGCAGACGACAGCAGCAGCATCACCAAGCCCTGATCGGTGGCGCGCTGCAAATATGCTGCGAGGCAGGCAATGTGATGGCTGCGGCCTATCGCCACCGTGCCGCTGCCATAGGTCTTCGCCTTTTGCGTCGCGAGTTCCAGCGCGCGCAGGGTCAGCCACGGGCCCGGCAGGCGTTGTCCGTCCCAGGTAACCACCGCGCCGTGATCGGCGAGCGTGATCGGCTGGCCCTCGAGCTTCATCTGGCCCGTTTCGATATGCTGCAGATAGATCGGCAGCAGGTGCAGGCCGTGCGTGTCGTGGCCGAGCAGGTCGGCCTCGACCAATATCGCGGCGACGTCGGCGGCGCGGTCGGCCGGCAGGCGCGCGCGAGTCAGCAGCGACTCGGCGAACGCGATGAGTGCGGGAGCCTGGTAGCGCGCCGCCGGGGCAGCGCCTGGAGCTTGGGGCGTGCTGCTCATTGGATTACCTTGTCGCTTCGCGCCAAGGATTCGCCCTCGGGGCGGCCCTTCGGGCTCATGCGCTTCGCGCAAAGGCGTATGCGTGGATCGGCATGCGCAGATTCTATCCGGCCCGCAGCGGAAATGACAGCGCCGCCAAATCGACGAACGCGCGCACGCGCGCCGACAGTTGATGGCGCTGCGGATACACGGCGTAGATGTCCGCGTCGGGCGTTTGGTACTGCGGCAGCACCTGCAGCAGACGGCCGCTGCGCAGATAGCGCTCGATGTCCCATTCGGCGCGCATCAGGATGCCGTGGCCATCGAGTGCCCAATTCACTGCGATCTCGCCGTCGTTGGTCGTCAGATTGCCGCGGATCTTGATCGATTCGATGCGTTGATTGCGTCCGCGTCCGCTGGCGAGGCGCCAGACGCCGTAGGCCTCTTCGCCCTGGCGGATGCCGATGCAGTTATGGCGCGCGAGATCGTGCGGCTTGCGTGGCTCGCCGTGGCGGGCGAGATAAGCCGGCGCCGCGCACAGCAGGCGCCGGTTCGGCGCGATCCGCTGGGAGATCACGCGCGTGTCCGGCGGCGCGCCGAAACGGATGCACACATCGAACGCGTCCTCGGTCAGCGCCGGCGGATTGACCGACAGCTGCAATTGCACCTCGACCTGCGGGTGGTTTCGGACGAAGCGGGAGATCAGGGGCGCGACGTGCCTGCGCCCGAACCCGAGCGTCGCATTCACGCGCAGCAGTCCCCTGGGCGTGGCTTTGGACGTTCCGAGCAGTTCCGCCAGATTGTCGATTTCGCCGAGGATGCGGCGCGCATGCATGAGGTAGAGTTCCCCCTCGGGGGTGAGGCTCATGCGCCGGGTCGTCCGGTTGAGCAGCGACACGCCTGCGCGCGACTCCATCTGCGCCAGGCGTTTGCTCACCGCGGGCGTGGTGACGCCGAGTTCCCGCGCCGCCGCGCTCAGGCTGCCGTTGGCGGCGACGGTGGAGAAAAAACCCAGGTCGGCGGGCTCGATGCCTTTGCTCATGGCGCTTTGGATAGTTGAATTCAGGTTAATGATGGATTCACTTTAACGATGTTTGTGTCGCAGGTCCAGCGCTTAAACTGGCGCCACGGCCAATTGCCGTCGAACGATCGCGGTCGAACCGCGTCCATTCTGTTCCTTCCGTCGGAGACCAGCCATGAAGACCTATCGCATCGCAACCATTCCGGGAGACGGGATCGGCAAGGAAGTCGTGCCCGCCGGGCAGCGCGTGCTCGAAGCCCTGGCCGCCGCCGACGGCTCGTTCCGCTTCGAATTCGAGGATTTCGGCTGGGGCGGCGACTACTATCGCAAGCACGGCGTGATGATGCCCGAGGATGGTCTGGACGCGCTGCGCGGCAAGGACGCCATCCTGTTCGGATCGGCGGGTGATCCGCACATTCCGGACCACATCACGCTGTGGGGCCTGCGCCTGAAGATCTGCCAGGGGTTCGACCAGTACGCCAACGTGCGTCCAACGCGCATCCTGCCGGGAATCGACGCGCCGCTGAAGCGCTGCAGGCCCGAGGACCTCAACTGGGTCATCGTGCGCGAGAACTCCGAGGGCGAATATTCGGGCGTCGGCGGCCGCGTCCACCAGGGCCATCCGATCGAGGTCGCCACCGACGTATCGATGATGACGCGCGCCGGGGTCGAGCGCATCCTGCGCTTCGCGTTCCGGCTGGCGCAGTCGCGCCCGAGAAGACTCCTGACCGTGATCACCAAGAGCAACGCGCAGCGCCATGCAATGGTGATGTGGGACGAGACCGCCGTGCGCATTGCGCGCGAGTTCCCCGACGTGAAGTGGGACAAGGAGCTGGTCGACGCGGCCACCGCGCGCATGGTCAACCGCCCGGCGAGCCTCGATACCATCGTCGCGACCAACCTGCACGCCGACATCCTCTCCGATCTTGCAGCGGCGCTGGCTGGCAGCCTCGGCATTGCGCCCACGGCCAACATCGACCCGGAGCGCCGCTATCCGTCGATGTTCGAGCCGATCCACGGCTCCGCTTTCGATATCATGGGCAAGGGGGTCGCGAATCCGGTGGGCACGTTCTGGTCCGTGGTAATGCTGCTCGAGCACCTGGGCGAGGCCGAGGCCGGCGCGCGCGTGATGCAGGCGATCGAGCAGGTCACCGCGGATCCGAAGCTGCACACGCGCGACCTCGGCGGCACGGCAACGACCGCCGAAGTCACGCGCGCCGTATGCGCGAAGATCGCTGCGGCGAAGCGCGCGCGCAGGGCCGTCTGAACCGTCGTGTCTGATTCCACCGGCCCGCGGGCCGCTGCCGCGGCGCCGGCGGAACCAGCGGGCATCGCCCGGAAACCGTTTATCCATGCGGTTTGCCGGGCATGTTCCCGATGACTCGCGGTTCGCGTCAGACCTGAAGCGTCCCGACGGCAGGTATGACGCCTGCGCGATTTCGGCGGCGCCCCGGGGGATCGATCAGCCGAGCGCCTGTTCCTGGTTCACGCACAGCAGGCGCACGCGCCCCTGCGCCACCAGCTGTTCCTGTTCGTCGCGTATCCACGCCTCCCATACCTGGGTGGTGCGCCCGCGCGTGACCGGCCGCGCCGCGGCGTGCAGCCTGCCCGAGCGCACGGCGCGGATGAACGAGGTGTTGTTCTCCAGCCCGACGACGCGCTGGCCGCGCGGCAGCGCCACCAGCGCCGCGCCGACCGACGCCAGGGTTTCGATCACGCCGCAATGCACGCCGCCGTGCACGATGCCATAGGCCTGATGGTGCTTGGCGGCGACCTCCCATTCGCAGGTCACCTCCTCCGGCGTCGCGCTGAGGATGACGACGCCCATCTCCTTCACCCAGCCGGGGAACGCGTTGATCCAGTCCACTGCATTGTCTGTCATGGTTTCATCCGATTGAATTGCGAAAAGACGCAGGCGGCACCTCGAGCGGCTTGCCGCAGGCTACGCGAGGCGCAGGCAAGAATCAATCCGCGCCGGGGGGCACCGCCGCGGCGCGGCGCGAAGCCGGACTTTAATGTACGCCCTTGGGATAGCCGACCGTCTGCGACAGCAGCACCTGCTGGTCGTGCGCGAGCCCCAGCGCTTCTGCGATCGCGTCGCGGTCGATCCAGGCGCGGATCACGGTGGCGAGGCCGTTGCCCGCCGCGAACAGGTACACGTTCTGCGTGATCGCGCCGGCTGCGGCGTAAGCGTAGGCCTCGCGCTGCGCCGCCGGCACCATGGCCATGCGCCGGTGGTCGGCGACGTAGACCAAGTCCATCGGCGCCTCGTCGACGAAATCCTGGTAGCCGGTCACGCGGCGCAGGTCGCTCTGCGCCACCAGCTGCAAATCATGCGCCGCAGCGTCGTAGCGGTAGGCGCCCGTTGGCAGCGCCGCGAAAACGTCGACCTCCTGGTTGTTGAGGGCGGAAGGCGCCGTGCGTCCGCCGTCGGGGCGGTTCTGCCCGTAGGCCGCCCACAGCAGTCCCGACAGCAACGGCAAGGGCAGGGCGTCGGGCGCGAAGTCGCGCGACGAACGGCGCTGCGCCAGCGCCTCCATCAGCGGCAGGCCGCCATGCCGGTATGGCGGGATCAGCGCGATCGCATGCGCCGCGTCCCCGCGTGCGGGCAGGGGCCGCAGGCGCCCCATCATGCCGAGCGCCAGTTTGGTGAAAGTGCTCATGACCAGCCTCCGTTCGGTCCGTCGGTGGATACATGCGCCTAGCCTATGCCGCGACGAGACGAGCGCCTTGACTTCGCTCACAAATGGGCGCGAACAGGTGAGCGCCGCAAGGGCGGGCGCGCCCGGTTGGGCAGGCGCGATGCCCTCGCCGCAGTATAATTTGCGCGCGATCGATCGGGACTGAGCCGGACGGCGCAATCGGCCTGCGGCAAAACCGAGCGAGGCGACCATGAACATCAAGGTGAGCGTAAAGCGCAAGTTGGTTGTCAATGGCAAGGAGTACGCCAGTCCCGAGGAGATGCCCGATGACTTGCGCCGGGCGTATGAGCGCGCCGTCGGCGG
>Ga0335085_10014697_pt1 | contig 11409 bp, 3 predicted proteins | sample Lox_Sample_45_FD_206712 | JGI IMG/M metagenome (GOLD analysis project Ga0335085, IMG submission 206712) | Soil microbial communities from Loxahatchee National Wildlife Refuge, Florida, United States - Lox_Sample_4.5 | ecosystem: Environmental > Terrestrial > Soil > Wetlands | place: USA: Florida... | reverse complement strand
CGGGTGCTAGTTTCAGCATCTCCGGGCAGCAGCCAACTAAGAACGACTTCCTGCTCGATGGAATGAATAACGTCGCTGCCGGGAACAACCAGGCGATTCCGTTTCAGGTGAACGATGCCATACAGGAGTTTCGGGTAGTTTATGCAAATCCGGATGCGCAATTCGGTCGCGAGGTGGGAGGAGCGGTCAACATCGTTACACAGCGTGGAACCAGTAACTTTCACGGGAGCATTTTTGGTTTCTTCAACTCTGACAGCCTGAACGCAAACTCGCCGCTCTCAGTGTATGCCAACTCCGGTTTTGCTCAGGCTGCGGCCTATGCCGGCCCGTTGGATTCGGCACCGGCTTCAGCTTACACGCCATTTGGCCAGCGGGTTTATGAGCCTGCTAACTATAACCAATATGTAGCGACGGTAAAGAACCTGAATGCGGAGAATAGGACCCACTACTGCACCACTCCCGGAGCTGTTTTTGGCAGCCCGCAGTGCAATCAGCTTCTCGATCCCGCCGCTGTGCTTGCCGGAAACAACAGCTTTAGTCAACCATTTTCCTCGCAACAATTCGGAGGGCAGGCCGGTGGATCGTTCCTGAAGAAATGGTTCTGGTTTGGTGACTATGAGGGGACGCGCATCAATAATCCCAACCCTATCTTCGAGCGCGTGCCCAGTTCATATGACCGCAGTCATCTGGATTACTTCGTCGGAACATCTGGGTACGCGGACGCCCTCCTCGCCTCGAAGGTACTAGCGTTATATCCACAGTCGAATGTGGTTGCGGTGCCTGAGGTGCTGGAGTTCTACCGGGGACAGGCCCCCAACTACACTAATGTGGATAACTACATGGCGCGCCTCGACTTCAATCAGTCTGACAAATCCAATTGGTCGCTTCGTTATAACCTGCAGGACCTGCATCAACTCCATGACGATACTCTGCCCAGTTCGACGGTCTATCCCGGGAATGGTTCCAACACAAGTGCGTTGAACCAGAACTTCACCCTGACCTTTACCCACGAGTTCTCGCCCAACATGACAAACGAAGCGCGCGTTGCCTTCACGCGCTTTCAGGTGCTGGAAGCGCCGCAGGACCAAAACTTCAACGCATCGAATGTAGGCCTGAACAGCGGCCAAATGCCGACGTTCCTGCTGTCAGGCTTGGATCCGCAGTATGCCGGAGCTAAAGCCGGCGTCCCGGGCGCGTTTGGGGGCTGGTACGACTCCTACTGGTCGTCCATACCGACATTGGCCAGTTCTTACACTCAGATCACACCCTCGTTGGACGGACTCTTTCCCTTCGCGCGGATCGGAGCACCGTTGGGCAGCCCAAGTCAGCGGCGCGACAGCCAGGGCCAGTATGTTGACAACCTGTCGCTCACCAAAGGACGCCATTATTTGCGCATGGGCGGCGAATTCCGGAATTTGCAGGACATCTTCATCGCCGATGGCTTCACCCGTGGAATGGTGGTCTCCTCAGACATAGGCGAGTTCACCAGCGACAGCGCAACCTGCAATCCGCCCGCGAGCTCTGTCACCAGTAACTGTTCGCAGTCGGCATTTTCGAACCCATCCTTTGACTACGCTTCGCGCCAGTCTGCGCCCTACCGTGGCCTGTTTAATTCTTATGTTGTAGCGGGCTATATACAGGACACCTGGCGGGCCAGAAGACACCTTACGGTGAACCTCGGCCTGCGTTACGAATACTTCTCGGTTCCGAGCGAAACCAACAATCAGATTTGGAACTACGATCCGGCCGCAAATGGACTGGTGCAGCAGAATCATACGCAAGTATTTGATCCATTCTCATTCAACTGCGCTGCCAATAGCTACAGCCAACTCGACTCGGTCTTTCCTGCCAATGCCGCGCTGCTTCCCTGGAGATGCCAATCCAAGGCGTCATACAATCTGAAGAGCAGCAAGACCAACTTTGGTCCACGCGTGGGGCTGGCGTGGTCCAACTCGGATGCCACAACCGTGATTCGTGGAGGTTATGGCATCTTCTACGATCAGTTGCCGGTGAGCGGCATCGCGCAACTGATGTTCAATCGTCCCACTCCTTCAAGCTCTACGAATCCAGCGGCGATCTATGGGCAGAGCTTCCTTAGTCCCTACTGCGGAAGCCTAGGCCAGTGCGGAATGGGCAATATGAGTCTTGTCAGCATCGATCCCAGCGCCGCAGCGTCGCAGACCGCGACCGCTCCCTTCGGAATAAGTGCGATTAACGCGAACAAGTTCCAATCTCCTATGTCGCAGCAGGTCAACGTCTCGGTTCAGCGGCAATTGGGCCAGAGAGCCTCGGTTGAGGTAGCGTATGTGGGGAACTTTACCAGGCGCATCCCGGCGATCACGAATGCAGGCTTCAATAATGAGTGGTTTTGCACGAACTCTGCCGGAGCACCGATTCCCGGCGAGCCAAATGGAACCACGAACTGCGACAGTTTCAGTTATTTTCCGATACAAACTTTATCGGACGCGGCACATGGGAACTACAACGCCTTGCTAGTGCAAGCTCATACCAGAAGCTGGCATGGGCTTTATGCGAATGCTGGCTACAGTTGGTCGAAGGCATTGGACAATGCTTCGCAAGTCAATTTTTCTTTGATCCCAACCTCATTGTTTAGTCAGATATACGCTTTACAATTCTATGGATTGGCCAATCCAAGTGTCTTCGGGATTGGCAATAACGAAAGATTCAAAGTGCAGGGGATAAACCCTCCGTCCCCCAACTCCTTTCCACCGAGCCTGAATACCTTGCTCAACGCTGGGCTAACGACTACCGGACAGGGACAGGTTTTTGCAACGCCATACAACATCCCACAGGATCCCACAAATTACCTGAACAACGACTACGCGACCTCTGACCTGAGCCTGACCAATCGGCTGGTCGTTGACTTTGCCTGGAACCTGCCTTGGCGTCAATCCTCCAAGCTTTTCGGCGGGTGGACAGTAAGCGGCATTTTCATCGCGGAAAGCGGCCAACCTTTTACGATTTTCACCGGGCCACTGGGGGGAGAGTTGAGCCAGCGAGTTAATCTGACGGGACTTCCAACCACAACGGGCAATCCTAACACCTACATCGGTCAAACGAATTCGATCAGTATGCCGTCGCTGGCGTGTGCCGCGGCTTTGCCGGCCCAATCCTACTATGTGCAGGGCCAGACGCTCTTCAACGGAACGGCGGGATCGCCCTGCCCGGGAAATTCCGCCCGCAACGAGTTTATGGGTCCGGCTTATGTGGACTTCGACACCGCAGTCCAGAAAAATCTTCCCCTTAGCGAGCGGCTCAACCTGATCTTGCGAGCGGAATTCTACAATCTTTTCAATCGTGCCAATTATTACAACCCCATAACCGCCTATAGCCTGAACGGGGTGACGCTCAACCCGCAGTTTGGCGAGATCAAGTCGGCCCACGGGCCGCGTCGAATCCAGCTTGCAGTAAGGCTCGACTGGTAGCTGGTTGCGGGGAGGGAAGCTCTAACCCATGGAATTTCAGCGAAACCTGTTCATCAGCTACGCGCACATTGACAATGTGCCTCTGTCCGAACAACAGCAGGGGTGGATTACCCGCTTCCACAACACCCTGTCGGCCATGCTTAACATGCGGCTGGGCCACAAGGCAGAAATTTGGCGAGACTCGAAACTAAACGGCAACGACATTTTTGCTGATGAAATCGTGCAGCAGTTCCCCAAGACCGAGTTGCTCGTTTCGGTTCTAACGCCGCGTTACGCAGAATCAGAATGGTGTACCCGTGAAGTCAAGGAGTTCTGCAAAGCTGCCGAGGCGACAGGGGGGCTGGTTGTTGACAACAAGTCACGGATATTGAAGGTTATTAAATTGCCGGTTGATGACGAAGGCCCGCTACCGCCGGTGATGAAGGATGCGCTGGGATACCCCTTTTATGAGTACGATGAACAGCAGGTTCCGCTCGAGCTTGACCCAGCCTATGGCGAAGAGTTTACCCGTAAGTACAACCTGAAGTTAGCCAAGCTGGCTTTTGACATCGCTGGGTTGATCAAAAAGATCGAGTCTGCGCCCGTGACGGCGAACAAGCCTTTGGAAGCCCCTCCGGCGGTGACATCCAAACCTGCGATCTATCTCGCCGAGTGCAGTTTCGATCGTCGAAGCGCGCGGGAGGCCCTGGAATCGGAGTTACGGCTGCATGGATATCCAGTGTTTCCCGACGTCCAATTGCCTAAGGCGGAAGACGAATACATTGCTGCGGTGGACGGATTCCTGGCTCGATGCCAGTTGTCCATTCACCTGGTGGGCGCAAAATACGGCGTCGTGCCTGACGGGCCCAGCGAGAAGTCCGTAACGGTCTTGCAGAATGAGTTGGCGATTGAGAGACATAAAAAGAGTGGGTTACGCCGAATAATTTCGCTCTCCGAAGGCAAAACGTCGGAATCCCCGCCTCAACAGCAATTTATCGATAGGCTTCTTAAGGATGCTGAACTTCAGGCCGGCGCCGATCTGGTGACTGGGGACATAGAGGAACTGAAGGGAGTTGTGCATGCCGCCCTCAAGAAAATGGAAAAGCCCGAGCCACCTCCGGTGGAGCGCCAGGGAAGCAGGCTGATCTACCTGATTTGTGATGAACGCGACCGGCCAGCAACCATTCCCCTGCGTAAGTTCCTCAAAGGCCGGGGATGCGATGTACAGATACCGCTCTTCGAGGGCGACGCAGCCACCGTTCGGCAGAACAACCAAGACCTTCTAGCCGAGTGTGACGCGGTAATTCTGTTTTATGGCCATGGCGATGAGGCGTGGAAGCGCTCAATCGGAAGTGAACTGAAAAAAGCCGGCGCCTACCGTGCCGCGAAGCCCTTGTTGGCCAGCTACATTTACCTGGCGGAGCCAGCTACGGAGTCTAAGCAGGAGCTCATCGAGCTCGAAGAGCCGAACCTGATCAATGGATTACAAGGTTTCTCTGAAGCGGAGATGCTCAAGTTCGTTACTGCGGCGGATGACAGAGGAGCGACCGCATGACCACCACCCCCGGCATCGGTCTCGCCAATCCCTTCCCCGGCTTAAGGCCGTTCCGCGAGGAGGAAGAATATCTTTTCTTCGGCCGGGAACGCCAGGTCGATGTGATGGTCGACAAGCTGGCAGTCAGGCGTTTTCTGGCCGTAGTCGGTACCTCGGGCAGCGGCAAGTCGTCGCTGGTGAATTGCGGTTTGCGGCCGGCCTTGCGCCGAGGCGGGATGGCCAGGGCCGGTTCGGCCTGGCGGATGGCACAGTTCCGGCCGGGAGGCGATCCGATTAAGGCCATGGCCCGAACTTTGGCCCAGCCTGGAGTGCTGTTTACCAGCCTCGACTTCGGCGGGGAAGCCCTGGAGGACATGGTCGAGGCCACGCTGGGGATGAGCAACCTGGGTGTGGTCGATCTTTTCGAGCAAGCCCAGCTCTCTGGCCAGGCGAATCTGCTGTTGATTGTCGACCAGTTCGAAGAACTCTTCCGCTACCAGCAACAGCAAGCGTCCGGTTCCTCATCGGTACCGAACCCGACTGACGAGCGCGCGGTCGCATTCGTAAATCTGCTGCTGGAGGCAGCAAAGTCGGAACAGCCGATCTACGTGGTGCTGACTATGCGTTCCGACTTTCTCGGAGATTGCGCGCGTTTTTCCGGCCTGCCCGAGGCTGTGAACGAAGGACAATACCTGGTCCCTCGTCTGACTCGTGAAGAAAGAAGAGCTGCCATCACCGGCCCCATCGCCGTGGGCGGCGGAGAAATCAGTCCGGTCCTCCTCACCCGCCTCATCAACGATGTCGGGGACAATCCGGACCAGCTCTCCATTCTTCAGCACGCCCTGAACCGTACCTGGGCGCAGTGGCAACGCGAACGGCAAGCGAACGAACCCATCTCGCTTTCGCACTACGAATCAATCGGTACCATGGCGCACGCCCTGGACCAGCATGCCGAACGGGCCTTTGCCGAATTGACCACTGATCGTCAGAAGAAGATCTGCGAAGTTGTCTTCCAGGCGCTGACCGATAAAGGCAGCGACGCGCGTGGCGTCCGTCGCCCAACTAGTTTTGGAGCCCTCTGCGCAATCGCTGACGCCAGCCCGACCGAGGTCGTCGCTGTTCTCGAGGCTTTTCGCAAGCCGAGCCGTTCGTTCCTAATGCCGCCATCTCCGGAGCCGGTTGGGCCGGAGACCATCATCGACATTTCCCACGAGAGCTTGATGCGAGTCTGGAACCGGCTGAAGGACTGGGTCGAACGCGAAGCCGAATCGGCGGGGCAATACCGCCGACTGGTCCAGAACGCGATGTTGCAGGCCAGAGGATCGGCTGGGTTGATGACCGACCCAGAACTCTCTCTCATGCTGGAGTGGCAACAGATCTGGCAGCCCAACGCCGCGTGGGCCGAACGCTATCAGACTGGCTTCGAGCAGGCTATTTTCTTCCTAGAGCAGAGTCGGAACGCTCGCGACGGTGCGCGTCTTCTCGAAAAGGAGGAAGGCCGCCGCGCACTACGTCGGGCTCGCGGGGTTTCCGCGATTTTCGGATTGGCCTTTCTGATCGCCTTGGGCCTTGCGATCTACGCATTTTACGAGCGATCGACCGCCATCGTAGAACACAAGGCCCGCACCGAAACCGAATCGTTGAACGAAGCCCAGAAGCAAGTTATCGAGATCGAGAAGAGAGCAAAAGCCGAGAGCGATGCCCTGAACGCCAAACTCAACGGCTCCTTGCAGCAGACCGAAGAGGCCAAGAAGGAGGCGATCAAAGAAAAGGACAAGGCGACCAAGAATGCGCAACTGTTTGTCAGCGCCATGCAGGCGCAAGCCGCAGTGCAGCGCGCGGCCACGGTGCAACTGGAGAAGGCCGCGTTCTTACAGCGAGATATTGATGCAAAGAAGGACTCTGCTACCCTCGACCGCGATAGGAAGGACCTGGAGGCGGCCAAGAAGTCATCGCAAGACCTGTCCGCCGACGCAGCCCGAAAATCGGCTCAGGCCTTCGCGATTATGGGAGCGGTCCGCATTATCGGCACCAACCAGATAAGCCGCTCGGATTTGTTCGATGTGAGCGGCGGGGCGCAGGTTACCGGATCAAGCCCGGCGAACAACCCGACCGACATGTTCAATGGCGGTCAAGGGTCAGCTCAGCGGGCTACTATGTTTGCCGACAGGCAACCCGTGGACACGGTGCACTGGATCGAGTGGCGCACCAAGGGCGACGTAACGGTGAAGAGTGTGGGCGTCTTCGCGGCCCATGAGGTGATAGATTTCCGCCGCGCATTCAGTAATTTCAAGCTGTTCGCCAAGAAGCAGAACAAGTGGGTGGAAATTGCCCAATACAGTCCGGCGCTGCCGTACGGCGGTAGCTGTGCGAGCGATCCTTGTTTGCCGCCAGCGGTCAGGTTCCAGCCTGGCACGGTGCTGGCGGTGTGCGTCAACGTCAACACTCCGGTCGCCGCCCGTGAATTCCGGGCTGAATTCGTGCAGGCAGTCAGCGAACTGGAGTACTTTTCCGGTCCCCGCGTCCTTCAGTTGGATGGCTTCAAGAAGCAGGATTGCTCGAATTGAGCCGATGCTGAATGGGAAAGGCCGGAGGGCTTCGCTCCGGCCTTCGATACTTTCACTAGCAAGTGACTTTCAGACGTTCATCTTGCGACGCACAAAACCCGCGGCTGCGCATGCTGAGCGTGCTGGGCTCGGGCGTTGTCCCTCCCCCTTCGGAGAACTGGTTATACACGCCTGATACCGAAACCTGGCCGTTTGTGCCCGCTGTTAACAGTATGTCTTTCTCGACACTGACTTCGCTGACTCCAGCGAAATTGACGGTCTCGCTGGTCACGCCGCCACTGGACGTCCAGTAAACTCGAAGAGTGCCTTCGGTTCCGCCGCTACATGTGGGCAGCATTGCGCCGAGACAATAGGTCTCGTCAATCGTTACCTCGCCAGTTCCAAACGCGCCGTAGCCCACCATAGCCAGCGTAAGGTCGGTGATTAACGCGCCACCCTGATTCACATTCACCGTGTACCCAATTAGAGAATCCTGCATCAGAATGCCAGAATTGTTCGAAGCCTGCCACGGAGCGTTGAAGAGGAACCCAGGGTTCCCCGGTGTCGTGATGGGCGTGACACTCACACCGCTCGCAGGAATCGCGAAGCCTCCAGGATTCGATGACGACGAATATCCCCAAGCCGAGAATGCCTTGTCGTCAATACCACAAGAGAATCCCGAGCCGAGGTAGTTGTCCAAGGTGGCCGTAGGACATAGACCGGCAAATCCTGTTGCGGTGGTTGCCAGCACGACGAATAGCGCAAACGCCACTCTCTTCATTCTCTTCACCTCTGGTACGACGAAGGTAGACAAGCACACAAAGGAGAAAATGTGGGTACAGCAGGCGATGCAATTTTTCGTCCAGAAGTTTGCGGGGCGAACAGATTGATGGAAAAAGAGATAGTAATGGAGCACCTTAGCTCCAGTATGCAAGTCTTTGCGTAATAATGGTAAGTAGTGACCCTACTAGAGCCGGGTGCTGTGGCCCGAATGGTGTTACGGCCATCTTTATCTTGGAAATGGGGGTTCAGTCAAACCGGCGAGGTTCGTTCCTGCCAAGCAGTTTCGGCTGTTCGAATTGCTGGCGGCTTAGCCATCCAGCCTGAATTCCGGTGCAAAGCATCGCTTCTTGAAGGCAATACTTTGCACGGGCTTTCAGGTAGCATGACCGTCGACGCGTTCTTCCGTCCTCCGCAAGTTGCGGAAAGCCGGTTCGGCCTCAGAGGGGAAATGGCATGGGCCCGTTCAGGATTCTTAACGTTAAGCCACCGGCAAGAGGGCGCCAAGCTCCTGTGAACAAGATTGACGCGCGCGGGCTGGAAGCCGAACTGAAGTCGCATCTTGCTGGCGAAGTGCGCTTCGACGCAGGAAGTCGCGCCGCCTATTCCACTGACTCGTCCAACTATCGCCAGGTGCCCATCGGAGTCGTCGTTCCGAGATGTCCCGAGGACGTCACGCAGGCGGTCATGATCTCACGGCGGTTTGGAGCGCCCATCTTGTCACGAGGAGCGGGCACAAGCCTCGCCGGCCAATGCTGCAACACGGCCATCGTGCTGGATTGGAGCAAGTATCTGAACGAGATTCTTGAGATTGCCCCGGGGCGCAAGCTGGCTCGCGTTCGCCCGGGATGCATTCTCGACGGTCTTCGCGATGCCGCGGGCCAGTACGGGCTTACCTTTGGCCCCGATCCAGCGACTCACAGATATTGCACCCTGGGCGGAATGCTGGGCAACAACTCCTGTGGCATCCACGCGCAAATGGCTGGGCCCGTCTCTAACAACGTCGAATCCCTGGAAATCTTGACGTACAACGGCACGCGCATGACCGCATCCTGGATGACGGAGAAGGAACTTGACGATGCGATCGCAGGTGGGGGACGGGTTGGCGAAATTCTCTCCCGAATAAAGACGCTGCGCCAGCGCTCTGAAGGTGACATTCGCACGCGTTTTCCGGACATCCCGCGCCGCATCTCGGGCTACAACCTTGACCAACTCATCCCCAACGCTGATGGCCGCTTTAACCTTGGCCGAGCTCTAGCGGGATCGGAGGGCACCTTAGTCACGATCCTCGAAGCGACCTTGAATCTGGTTCACAACCCGCCTTACCAGACATTGATCGTGCTCGGGTATCCGGATGTCTACTGTGCAGGAGACGATGTAGCCGAGATTGTTGAGTTCCAGCCCATCGGACTGGAGGGCCTCGATCACAAGCTGATTGACAACATGCGGACCAAGGGCCTGCACACTAGGGCCCTGCGTCAGTTGCCGGAAGGCCAGGGCTGGCTGATGGTGCAGTTCGCCGGCGAAACGCGGCAGGAGGCAGACACCCGGGCACATGAACTGATCGCAAGATTGCAAACACAAGCAAGCCCTCCTAGCATTCGTTTCTATAAAGACAAAGCCGACGAGAAAGCGGTTTGGGCGCTGCGAGAAACCAGCGTGGGCGCGACCGCCTTCGTCCCCGGTAAGGCCCCAGCGTGGTCCGGATGGGAGGACGCGGCCGTGCCTCCAGCCCGGATCGGTGACTATCTGCGCGACTTCTCGAAGCTGCTAGGGCGGCATAAGCTCGATTGCGCGCTGTACGGACACTTCGGCCAAGGCTGCATCCACTGCCGCATCGACTTTGACCTGACCAGCGGAGAAGGAATCAAGAACTATCGTTCCTTTGTGGAAGCGGCGGCCGAACTGGTGTCCGGCTACGGCGGGTCGCTTTCTGGAGAGCACGGTGACGGCCAGTCACGCGGCGAACTGCTGCCCATCATGTTCGGTCCCGAAATCATGAATGCCTTCCGCGAGTTCAAGCGCATCTGGGACCCGGAAGGAAAGATGAACCCCGGCAAGGTCATTGATGCTAATCCGCTCGATTCTGACCTGCGACTTGGAGCCGATTATCGTCCCTGGGAACCGAAAACTCATTTCCAGTTTCCCGACGACAATGGCAGTTTCGCACACGCCGCGCTGCGTTGCGTCGGAGTGGGCAAGTGCCGACGGGAAAGCGCGGACGTAGTGGACAATCAGACGATGTGTCCCAGCTTCATGGCTACGCGCGAGGAGGTCCACAGCACCCGCGGACGTGCCCATCTGCTGTGGGAGATGTTGCAGGGTTCGCCTATTAGGAACGGCTGGCATGATGAAAATGTCAAGAGTGCCCTCGATCTCTGCCTCTCCTGCAAGGGCTGCAAAGGCGATTGCCCGGTAAATGTGGACATAGCAACTTACAAATCCGAGTTTCTCTCCCATTATTGGGAGGGACGCATCCGCCCTCGTCAGTCTTTTGCCTTTGGTTACATTGACAAGTGGTCGCGCGTGGCGTCTCTGTGGCCAGGGCTGGCGAACTTGCTGGCTTCGACACCAGGTCTGCGTGAATTGACGAAGGTTGTATTGGGAATGGCGCCGGAATGTTCGATTCCGCAATTTGCCCCGGAGACCTTTCAATCGTGGTTCGGCAGACGGTCGCGGTGCGACGATGGGCGCCCCAAAGTGCTGCTATTTGCCGATACCTTCAACAACTACTTTCTTCCGCGGACAGCGCGCGCGGCGGTTGAAGTGCTGGAGCACGCGGGTTATCAGGTATTGGTTCCGACGGAGCATGTGTGCTGTGGACGCCCCCTGTACGACCACGGCTTCCTCGATGAGGCAAAACGTTACCTTCGCGGTCTTGTTCGTGTGCTTGTGCCCTATATTGAGCGTGGGATTCCAATTGTTCTGCTGGAGCCAAGCTGCTGGTCGGTGTTGCATGATGAAATCCGCGGCTTGTTTCCGGAGCGGGCAGAGACACGCCAAATCATGGAGAGCACCTTCCTGCTCAGCGAGTTCCTCGTCGAGAAGGCAAGATATCGTCCGCCCAAATTGGACGGAAATGCCTTACTGCACATGCACTGTCATCACAAAGCCCTGATGCGTG
>Ga0335085_10014696_pt1 | contig 11409 bp, 11 predicted proteins | sample Lox_Sample_45_FD_206712 | JGI IMG/M metagenome (GOLD analysis project Ga0335085, IMG submission 206712) | Soil microbial communities from Loxahatchee National Wildlife Refuge, Florida, United States - Lox_Sample_4.5 | ecosystem: Environmental > Terrestrial > Soil > Wetlands | place: USA... | reverse complement strand
TTTCCTGCTGGGATTCCTGCTCCGCTACGCGCTGGGGTCGACCACGTTCAGCCCGCAGACCCGGGCCCTCCTCACCACGGGCTTCTGCGGCGGCTACACGACCTTCTCGACTTACACCTACGAGACCGCCACCCTGGTCCTGGACGGGCAGTACGGCAAGGCCGGGGCGTATGCCGCCTTCAGCGTGGTTCTCGCGCTCATCGGCGCGTTCGGCGGCTTCGCGCTGGCCCGCCAGGTGCTCACCCTGCGGGAGCACCTGGGCGGGTGACCGGACTCAACGACTCCCAGCGCCGCCACGTCGCCTCCCGGTTCGGCTACGTCGATCGGCTGCTGCAGGACGTCGACCGCCTCACCCGGGACGACCCGTCGCCGTTCGCCGCCGAGCGGGCGGACGTGCAGGACGACGAGGCGCGGTTCGTCCGCGGATTCGTGGCTCAGGCCCGCTCCCGGATGATCGCGGCGCTCGACCGTCTGAAGGTCCCCCGTCCCCGGCCCACCACGTCGGCGCGCTGGAGCATCGAGACCGACCTCCGGTTCGCCGCCATCGCCCTGGGCGAGCTCGGCGCCGAGGACCTGGCCGCCTACGGGGAGGTCGATCCCGCCGCGGGAGCGGAGGTCGGAGCCCTCGCGGCCGACCTCAAGGAGGTGATGTCCCGGGGTGTCGCCCTCCTGCACGAGCGGGACCCGGGTCGGCTGCGCGAGCGGATCGCCGAGGTCCCCGGAGCCGCGGGCGAGATCCTCCGGGCTTTGGAACGCCGCAGCGCCGAGGAAGGGCTCACCGAAGTGCGCCCCCTTCTCGAGGCCGCCGTGGACCGGGCCCTGGATTCCGCGCTCACCCTCGGCGTGTTCGGCCGGGTGGGCGTGGGGAAGTCGTCGCTCATCAACGCGTTGGCCGGCGTGGAGGTCCTGCCGGTCGGGGCGGTTCCAGTGACCGCCGTGCCCCTCCGCATCAGCCACGGTCCCGCCGGAGCGGTGGTGCACTTCCTCGGCGGCGCCTCCGAGCCGGTGGCGCTGGAACGGATTCCCGAGTTCGCCACCGAGAACGGGAACCCCGACAACCAACGCGGCGTCCGGTCACTCGACGTCGCCCTGCCGTCCCTGCCCGCGGACCTCCGCCTCCTGGACACGCCGGGCGTCGGCTCGCTGGCCGCGAGCGGGGCCACGGCCGTGGCCTCGCTTCCCCGGTGTGACCTCGGACTCATTCTGATCCAGGCCGGCGCCCCGCTGGGCCGAGAGGAGCTGGCGCTGCTGCGCGGGCTCGGCTACGCCGGCGTGGCCCACCTGATTCTCGTCAGCAAGGCCGACCTGCTGCCGCCCGACGATCGGCGCCAGGTGGTCGCGTACCTCACGCGCGCCGTCACGGAAGCCGTGGGCCCCGACGCCGCGGCGCAGGCGCAGATCCACCTGACCTCCAGCGCGCCGGCCGCCGCCACCCTCCTCACCCAGTTCCGGCAGGACGTGATCGCGCCCCTGATGCGCGATCACGCCCGGGCGGCGCGCGCGGCGCTTCGGGCCCGGCTGCACCGTCTGGTGGCGGCCACCGCCGGAGCCCGCGCCGGCCGCCAGGGTGCCCTCACGGGAGCGCTGGTCGACGTCCAGCGGCGGCGCCTCGAAGCTCACGACGCGATCGGCCGAATCACGGACCGTCTGGAATCCGAAGCACCGGCGGCGCTCCAGTCGGGGTGCGCCGCCGTTCTCGCCGCCTGGGGAAGTGGACGCGATCCGGAGGCCGGCGTGCGCCGGGCTCTCGCCGACCCCCCCGCCCGCGCCCTGGCCGCCGTTCGCGGGGCGGTGGATCGGGTGAGGGGGCGGAACGGTGAAGGGTCGGACCCCGCGACCTCGCGGCTGCCTCCGGTGTTCGAGCCGGCCTTGCCGGCCGTCGCGCTCACACCGCCCCGCGGTCTCGCCGCGGCACTGGGCCGCTCGCGGGCCGCGGCCCGCGCTCTCGCGCCTCTGACGGCGCCGACGGCCCGTGCCTTCGCCGACTACGCCGAGCGGCTGCGGACGTGGGGTCTGGCGACGCTGGACGACGTCGCGGCGGGAGCGGCAGCAGAGTCTTCACCATTGCCCGATGGGGAAGCCCTCGACGAGGAGCTGGCGCGGCTCGACGGCCTCATCGATCCGGCGTTGCCCGTCTAACCGTCTAACCGTCTAACCGTCTAGCCGCCTAACCGGCTAGTTTTCTCCCATGCCGCGCATCGCCATCGCCCAGTTCCGGCCCAGGAAGGGGGACTACGGCGCCAATCTGGCGAAGATCGGGGCCATCCTGGCCGAGGCGGGCGGGCTGGCCCAGCGGCCCGACCTCGTCATCACCCCCGAGACCGCCACCTCCGGATACTTCCTCGAGGGCGGAGTCCGGGACGTCGCGGTCACCGCGGGGACGCTCTTCCAGGATCTGGTGGCCGTGCACCGGGAGACGAAGACCCCCGCGGTCGACGTGGCGGTGGGCTTCTACGAAGTCTTCCGGAACCGCTTCCACAATTCCTGCCTGTACGCCACGCTCGACGGCCCGAAGTCCCTGGTGCGGCACGTGCACCGCAAGATCTTCCTGCCCACCTACGGCGTGTTCGACGAGGAACGCTACGTGGAGCGCGGGAACGAGGGCGTGCACGCCTTCGACACCGGATGGGGCGGGCGCGCCGCCATTCTGATCTGCGAGGACGCCTGGCACTCGATTTCCGGCACCATCGCCGCGCTCGACGGCGCCCAGCTGATCATCGTCCCCTCGGCCTCCCCGGCCCGCGGCACCGGCGTGGACGAGGAGGGCACCCGGCTCCCCGCCAGCATGGTGCGCTGGGAGCAGGTGGTGCGCGGGATGGCGAGCGAACACGGGGTCTACGTCGCCCTCGCGTCGCTCGTGGGCTTCGAGGGCGGCAAGGGGTTTCCCGGAGGGTCGGTGCTGGTGGGTCCGTCGGGCGAGACGGTCTCGCGGGCCCCCCTCTTCGACGAAGGCCTGATGGCCGCCGACGTGGACCTGGACCAGATCACCCACGTCCGCGCCGATTCGCCGCTGCTCGCGGATCTGGAGGTGGCACTCCCCCACCTCAAGCTCGGCAAGAGGGAGTCGGGCACCGCCCCGGTGTTCGATCCCCCGGCGGGGACGCGCGCCGCACTCCGCGTCCCGCATGCGGCACTCCGCGTTCACGGAAGCCCGCCGGCGCCAAGCGACCCCTTGAGCCTCGATCTCGACCTCGTGAACCGGTGGCTGGTGGCGTTTCTGCGCGATGAAGTGCTCGAGCGCCGGAAGTTCACGAAGGGGATCGTGGCGCTGTCGGGCGGCGTGGACTCCGCCCTCACCGCGTTTTTGGCGGTCGAAGCGCTGGGCCGGGAGAACGTGATCGGTGTCCGCCTGCCCTACCGCACGTCCAGCCGGGAGAGCCTCGAGCACGCCCAGCTCGTGATCGACAAGCTCGGCATTCCGTGCGAGACGGTGGACATCTCCGCCGCGGTGGACGGCTACCTCGCCCAGGCCCCCGACGCGGGACCCGCGCGCCGCGGGAACGTGATGGCTCGGGAGCGGATGATCGCGCTGTTCGACCTGTCCGAGCGCCATAAAGCCCTCCCGCTCGGCACCGGCAACAAGTCCGAGCGCCTGCTCGGCTACTTCACCTGGCACGCCGACGACTCGCCGCCCGTGAACCCCCTGGGCGACCTGTTCAAGACGCAGGTGTGGGCCCTGGCCCGGCACGTGGGCGTGCCCGAGGTGATCGTCTCGAAGCCCGCCACGGCCGACCTCGTCGCGGGCCAGACCGACGAAGGAGACTTCGGGATCTCCTATCCGAAGGCCGACCGGATCCTCTACGAGCTGATCTCGGGCCGTCGGCCCGCGGAAGTCGAGGCGCTGGGCTTCACGGCTCAGGAAGTGGAACGGGTGCGGAAGCGGCTGGACGGGACGCACTGGAAGCGGCGGCTTCCCACGGTGGCGATGCTCTCCCAGACGGCGATCGGCGAATTCTACCTGCGACCGGTGGACTACTGACATGAATCCACGGCACTCCCGGGAATCCGAAACCGTGATGTCGGAGCTGATGGAGCCCCATCACGCCAACATCATGGGCAACGTCTTCGGCGGGGTGATCCTCTCCCTCGCCGACCGCGTGGCCGCGGTCTCGGCCATCCGCCACTCGCGCCGGCAGTGCGTGACCGTGTCGGTGGACAAGGTCGACTTCCGCGAGCCGATCCACGTGGGCGAGCTGATCACCGCCATGGCCCGGGTCAACTTCGCGGGCCGGACCTCGATGGAGGTCGGCGTGAAGATAATCGCCGAGATCGTCACCACGGGCGAGAAACGGCATACCAACTCGTGCTATCTCACCTACGTCGCCCTCGACGACAACGGCTCTCCCGTCGAAGTCCCCCCGGTCGTCCCCGAGACCGCGGACGAGAAGCGGCGCTACGACCGCGCGGCGCAGCGGCGGGCGAGCCGGGTGATGGAACGGAGATATGATCAGGGAAGAGGGGAGTAACGGAATGCGGAATGCGGAACGCGGAATGCGGAGCCGACGCGAGGGCCTTGTGTGAGCGGTTCCGCGTTCCGAGCTCCGACTTCCGCGTTACGCGTCGTCGCCGTTTTCTCCGGCGGGGGCGTCAAGGCGATGGCGCACGTCGGGGCCTGGCGGGCGCTGGCGGAAAGGGGCCTGACGCCGGCGCGCATCGTGGGCACCTCGATGGGCGCGGTGGTGGGCGCGGCCTTCGCGGCCGGCCTCACCGGTGACGACTTCCTCACCCGGCTGAAGGGACTCTCGCGCGCCGAGGTCGCTCCCGCCGACCCGCTCGCGGTTTTCAAGGGGATCTTCGCCCGGAGCCTCCTGAAGCCCGGCGTCTGGGAAAGGTCCCTTTCCCGTGTCATTCCCGCCTCCCGTTTCTCGGAATTGACGATCCCCCTGACCGTCACCGCCACCGACCTCGACTCGGGGGACCTCGTGCTCTTCGGCGACCGGGGGCGGGACGTGCCCGTAGCCTCGGCGCTCGCCGCGTCGTGCGCGCTCCCTCTCTACTATCCGCCAGTGGTGATCGACGGGCGCCGCTACGCCGACGGGGGACTCCGGGCCGTGCTGCCCATCGAGGTGGCGCGCGGGGTCCCCGCGGACCTGATCGTGGCGATCAGCGTGGGCCCCGGGTTCGACGAGGGCCCGTCGCGCGCCAAGGTGCCGGGGCTCCTGAAGGCGCACGGGGACGCCGAGCGGGTGATGATGGCGGCGCAGACGGAGCGGGACCTCGAGGATTGGCCCGCGGACGCGACGAAGCTGATCGTCGTCAGAGCCGTTCATGAACGTGACGCGACGTTCGCGCTCGATCAGGTGGATCGCTTCGTGGAAGCGGGTTATCAGGCGACCAGGCAGGCGTTAGGTTAGAGCCATGAGAGCGGCGGAGGTGATGATTCAGGATCCGGTCGTCGTGGCGGCGGGGGCGACGTGCGCCGAAGTCGCCGCCCTGATGCGGATCAAGAACATTTCGGTGGTGCCCGTCGTGGACAATCCGAAGGACCGGCGCTACCAGGGCACCATCTCCGACCGGGACATCGTGACCGCCTGCGTCGGCCGGGGCCACGACCCCCGGGAGTGCCCGGCCGACAGCCACGCGCGGCAAGACACGGCGGTTGTGAGTCCCGACACCGAGCTCGTGGGTTTCAAGCTGAGGAAGCAGCTGGACGCGAGCGATCACCACATCCGGGCCACGATCGTGGTGCTGGACGGGACGAAGCGGGTCGTGGGGTTCATTCCGCATCCGGAAGAAGTTGCGGGCATCGTCGTCGCCTGAGCATTTGGATCCTTCATGCCCCGTTACTTCACCCTCGCCGAAGCCAACCGTACCCTGCCGCTGGTGAAGAAGATCGTGGCGGACATCGCGGGCCTCTATCCCGCCTGGCGGGATCTGGTGGACCGGTACGAGGCCGGGGAGCTGCCCGAACAGCTCGAGTTGAAACATCAGATCGACACGCTCGCGGCCCAGATCAACGGCTTCCTCGCGGAGCTCGAGCAAGTCGGCTGCGTGTTCAAAGGCTTCCCCGACGGCCTGGTGGACTTCTACGGGAAGCTCGACGGCCGCGATATCTTCTGGTGCTGGAAGGCGGGCGAGACCGACATCCGGCACTGGCACGAACTCGAGGCCGGGTTCGCCGGCCGGCGGGAAATCCCGATGGTGGTGACCACCGCATAGGAGCGTCGATGCACGGGCTCTTGCTGTTCCTGCACGTTCTCGGCTTCACCTGGTGGCTCGGCGGCGGCATGGCGGCGATGGTGGCCGGCGTGGCCTCCAAGCGGTTCGCCGCGTCCGAGCGCCTCGCTGTCTACGCGGGCCTCTCCGCGCTCGCGCGGATCATCATCGCCCCGGGCGCCTTCCTCGTGCTGGTCACGGGGATCCTGCTGATGCTCTCCGCCGTGGGCGCCGAGACCGCGCCGGGCCTGGGGCTGGGCGTCATGATGGCCGCGGGACTGATCGGCGCCCTCCTCGTGCTCGTCGTCGTCGTCCCGACAGCCACCAGGCTCGGCCGGCTCTCCGCCGATCCCCGCGGCGACCTCCCCGAGTCCTTCGCGGGACTCCGGAGGCGACAGATCATCTTCGCGACGATTTCGGGGACGCTGGGCCTGATCGCGCTCGTCGCGGGGACGGTGCTCAGGTAGGGTCCGCCAGGTCCTTCGCTCGCGCTGTCGCGCTCGCTCAGGATGACAGCTGCGCCGCTGTCTTGCACCCACGCCTGACGGGACACTCCGGGCACCTCGGCTTCCGGGCGACGCAGACCGTCGCTCCCAGCTCCATGATGGCCTGATTGAAGCGCCAGGCTGTCTGACCGTTCCGGGGCACGATGGCGGCGGCGATGTTCCATAGCCGGGTGTCGCGCTTCGCGCTTTTCGCTTCCCGCTTGCCGACGAAGTACCGCTCGATCACCCTCGCCACGTTCGTATCCACCGCCGGCACCGGCTTCTCGTACGCGAAGCACGCCACCGCGCCGGCCGTATACCGTCCGACTCCGGGGAGCTTCCGCAGCTCTTCGGGATCATCTGGCACCTGACCCCTGGCCCCCGACACCTCTTTCGCGAGCGCATGGAGATTCCTGGCCCGGGCATAGTATCCCAGGCCTTCCCAGCTCTCCCTGACGGCCTTCGGCTTCGCGGCGGCGAGCTTGTAAACCGTGGGGAATCGTTCGAGGAACCGCGGGTAGTACTCGAGCACCCGGGACACCTGGGTCTGCTGGAGCATGAATTCCGAGACGATCACGCGGTACGGGTCCCGGGTGCGGCGCCAGGGCAGGTCCCGCGCCTCGCGCCGGTACCAGGCCAGAAGCGCGCGCGTAAACCGTTGCGCGGACGGTGGTTTCCGCGTTCGGGGGGTGGACTTAGCAGCCATGCCCACCCAAGATACACGCACTATGGAGCCGCGATGGCGGTAATGGTGGGAGTGCGGCGGATGGCGGGGCGCTGGAGCCTCCGCACCGCCGGCCATGCGGGCCGCTTCGCCTATTTCCTCGTGGACCTGGTCCGCGGACTGGCCGAGTGGCGGATCTGGGTGCCCCGGACGTTCGAGCAGGCGGTCCTGGTGGGCTACGGCTCCGTGTTCATCGTCCTGCTCATCGCCGGCTTCGCGGGCGCGGTCACGTCGCTCCAGACCGGCTACCAGTTCTCGAACCAGTTCCCCAAGTACATCGCGGGCGGGGTGATCACCGAATCGGTCATCCTCGAGCTGGGTCCCGTGCTCACCGGTCTCATTCTGGCGGGCCGTATCGGCGCCCGTTACGCCGCCGAGCTGGGCACCATGCGGGTGACCGAGCAGATCGACGCCCTGGAGAGCCTGGGCCGCTCGCCCATGAGCCACCTGCTCCTGCCGCGCTGCATCGCCGGCATGCTCGTGATCCCGGCGCTCGTGATGTTCGCGAACGCCACGGGCTTCGGCGTCGGCTGGCTCGCGGCCAAGTCGTCCCTCGGCATCACGAACGCCGACTTCATCTACGGCGCGCGGTTCTTCTTCAAGTCCTTCGACCTCTGGTATTCGGTGATCAAGTCGTTCTTCTTCGCCGCCGCGGTGACGCTCATCCCCTGCTACGTGGGCTACAACACCCAGCAGGGCGCCGAGGGCGTGGGCCGCGCCACCACGGACGCCGTAGTCTCCTCTTCGGTGGCGATTCTGCTCCTGGACGTCGTGCTCACGCAGGCCCTGCTGACGGGGACCACGTGATCACTTTGTCCCGTATCTCCAAGCGCTTCCTCGATCACGTGGTGCTCGACCAGGTGGATTTCCAGGTCGACGACGGCCAGACCGTGGCGCTGCTCGGTCCTTCGGGGGTGGGGAAGAGCGTCCTGCTCAAGCACATCATCGGGCTGATCAAGCCCGATTCCGGCACCGTGACCGTGGACGGCCAGAACGTGGCGACGCTGTCCCGGAAGGAGCTGGCCACGCTCCGCACCCACATCGGCTACGTCTTCCAGAACGGCGCGCTGTTCGACTCGATGGACGTGAAGGAAAACATCCGGCTCGGCATCACGGACGAAAAGCTCTACGGAGACGCCGAGTACTGCGAGACCCGGGTGCGGGAGTGCCTGCGGCTCGTGAATCTCCAGCCCGACGTGGCGCTGAAGTACCCGTCCGAGCTGTCGGGCGGGATGCGGAAGCGGGTGGGGATCGCGCGGGCCATCGCGGGGAAGCCCAAGTACCTGCTCTACGACGAGCCCACGTCGGGGCTCGACCCCGTGAACTCGGACGTGATCGACGGGCTGGTGGAGCGCTTGCAGGACGAGCTGGGAGTCACGAGCGTGGTGGTGACGCACGACGTCCGCGGCGCCTTCCGCGTGGCGGACCGGATCGCCCTGCTCTGGCAGGCGAAGATCCGCGCCGTGGGGACCCCGGAGGAGATCGTGGCGTCGAAAGACCCGGCGGTGCAGCAGTTCCTGGAACGGGATCTCGAGATGGCGCTCATTCAAAGCGAGAGCACCGATGGACCTGACGTATAAGCAGGAAGTGGGCGTCGGTGGCCTGGTCCTCGCCGGGCTCGCGGTCTTCGTGGTGGGGATGTTCTGGCTGACGGGCCGGTCCCTGAGCTCGAAGACCATCACCGCCCGCGTGGCGTTCGACAACGTTTCCGGGCTCAAGGTCGGTGATCCGGTGATGGTCTCCGGCGTGCGGGAGGGCCGGGTGGCCGCCGTGACCCTCGAGCGCGTGGGCCAGGTGACGGTGGCGCTCGAGCTCCAGCCCGACGACAAGGTGCGCCCCCACGTCGACGCCACCGCGATGGTGGCCGCCGGCGACTTCTTCGGCGGCCGCTTCGTCGAGTATTTCCCGGGCACGCCGGGCTCGTCGCTCCTGCCCTCCAACGGCACCATTCAGGGGACCCGGGAGGAGCAGCTCACCGACGTGGCGGAGGGAGTGGCCACCAAGGCGAACGCGTTCATGACCAGCGCCACCGCGCTCGTGAACGACCGGCTGGCCACGGACATCCACAACACGCTGATGTCCACCCAGCGCGCCATGGACGTGATCGCGAAGGCCGGGAGCGGGCCCCTGCTCGACCAGACCACGCAGACTCTGGCCGCGGCCCAGCGGATGATGAGTCACCTGGACACCCTGCTCACCACGAGCACGGGCAAGCGGATCGACACCCTCACGTCGAACCTGGCCCATCTCTCCACCCAGCTCGCGCAGGCCACGACGTCCCTGAACACCCTGATGACCCAGATCCAGCAGGGGAAGGGCACGCTCGGCAAGATGGCCACGGACTCGAGCCTCTACTTCCATCTCGACTCGACGCTCACCTCGCTCAATGCCCTGCTGACGGATCTCAGGGAGAGGCCGGGCAGGTATTTGACGGTGAAGGTCTTCTAGAATGCGGAACGCGGAATGCGGAGTGCGGAATCGACCGCGGGGAGTCCGAGCCCCTTAGCCATTCCGCATTCCGCATTCCGCACTCCGCATTGTCTTGCTCCTACCAAATCGCCGCCCGCAGCGAATCCGGCCTCACCATCGGATCTCCCGCCTTGCAGTGAAATGCCGCCGCGAACTCCGGCAGGTTGGACAGGGGTCCCATCACGCGCCAGCGGGCGGGGGCGTGGGGATCGGTGGCGACCTGGTTCCTGAGGAACTGGTCGGTCGAGACCTCGCGCCAGATCTGGGCGTAGGCCAGGAAAAAGCGCTGTTCCGCGGTGTAGCCGTCGATCGGCGCGGGGTGGGGCTTGCCGGCGAGTGACCGCATGTAGGCCGCGTAGGCGATCTTGATCCCGCCCAGGTCCGCGATCGATTCTCCCAGCACCAGCCGGCCGTTCACGTGCGTGGACGAATCCACCACGGTGTAGGAGTCGAACTGCTTCGCGACCAGGTCGGCGCGGGCCTTGAAGGCCGAGGCGTCCGCGGGGGTCCACCAGTCGTGGAGGTTGCCGTCGGCGTCGAACTGGCGGCCTTCGTCGTCGAAGCCGTGGGTCATCTCGTGGCCGATCACGGCCCCCATCCCGCCGTAGTTCACCGCGTCATCCGCGTTGGGATCGAAGAACGGGGGCTGGAGGATCCCCGCCGGGAAGGTGATGGCGTTCTCGGTGGGCGAGTAGTTCGCGTTGACCGTGGGGCCCGTCATGTTGAAATCGTTCCGGTCCACGGGCTTCCCGATCTTCGCCATCCGCTCGGCGCGCGAGAACGCGGCGGCCCGCTGGGCGTTCGCGGCGAAGGGCCCGCGGTCGATCTCGAGCGCGGCGTAGTCCTTGAACTTGTCGGCGTAGCCGATCTTCCGGGCGTAGGCGTGGAGCTTGACCAGCGCCGCGGCGCGCGTCGAGTCGCTCATCCACTCGAGGGTGTGGAGCCGATCTTCGAGCGCGGCGACGAGGTTGTCCACCATCGCCTTGGCGCGGGCCTTGGCCTCGGGCGAGAAGGCCTTGGAAATGAAGGCCTGGGTGACGGCGTCGGGGAGCCCGAAGTTGGCGGACTGGAGGCAGCGCTTCCAGCGCGGCTGCTGCACCGAGACGCCGGTGAGGGCGGTGGAGTAGCGGAACGCCTCGTTGACGAAGGCCGAGGAGAGCGTGGGTGCGGCGCCGCGGATGACGTGCCAGCGCAGGTAGGCCTTGAGGTCGGCCACCGGGGTGGCGGCGACGATCGAGTCCATGCCCCGGAAGAAGGTGGGCTGGCCGATGTCGATGGAGTCGACCGCGGGGATGCCCGACTCGTTCAGGAACGCGCGCCACTCGAGGTGCGGGGTGAGGGAGTCCGCGGCGGCGAGGGGCATCTTGTGGTAGTTCGTCGCGGGGTCCCGGCGCTGGACGCGGGTGAGGGAGACCGAGGCGAGCGCCGTTTCGAAGGCGAAGATGTGGGCGGCTTCGGTGTCCGCGGCGGCGGGCGCGTCGCCCACGAGCTGGAGCATGCGGGAGATGTGGCCCAGGTAGGCTTCGCGGATCGCCTTGGCGGCCGAGTCCTGGCGGAAGTAGTAGGCGCGGTCGG
>Ga0335085_10014695_pt1 | contig 11409 bp, 11 predicted proteins | sample Lox_Sample_45_FD_206712 | JGI IMG/M metagenome (GOLD analysis project Ga0335085, IMG submission 206712) | Soil microbial communities from Loxahatchee National Wildlife Refuge, Florida, United States - Lox_Sample_4.5 | ecosystem: Environmental > Terrestrial > Soil > Wetlands | place: USA... | reverse complement strand
TACACGCTCACGCTGACCACATCAGGAAGCGGCTCAGGAACCGTCAGTGGGGCGGGGACGTATAACTACGGTCAAACGGCGACCGCCTCGGCCTCCGCCAATGCCGGCTCTACATTTTCCGGCTGGACCGGTCCGAACGCCGCGGAATGCGGCACCGGCTCCGTGTTGATGAACGCCAACAAGAGTTGCACGGCGAACTTCACGCTCAATACTTACACGCTCACGCTGACCACAGCCGGATCGGGTTCAGGAACCGTCAGTGGGGCGGGGACGTATAACTACGGTCAAACGGCAACCGTCTCGGCCTCGGCCAACGCCGGATCTACTTTCAGCGGCTGGACCGGGCCGGATGCGGCGGAATGCACCACAGGCTCCGTCTTGATGAATACCAACAAGAGTTGCACCGCGAACTTCACGCTCAATACCTTCACGCTCACGTTGACCACAGCGGGCAGCGGCTCGGGCACGGTCAGTGGGGCGGGGACGTACAACTACGGCCAGACGGCAACGGTCTCAGCCACGGCCAATACCGGCTCTATCTTTACCGGCTGGACTGGAGCGAACGCCGCGGAATGCGCCACCGGCTCCGTGCTGATGAACGCCAACAAGAGCTGCACGGCCAATTTCAATCTTCCCGCTCCACCGACGGACATCATTGCGGATCTGGTTCTTTGCCAGGTCAACTTTACCAGCAATACGGTCAATGCGGGTCAGCCCTCGACCAACGGTATCGGCTGCAATCTTCCTTACGCCGTGGCGGTTGACCGAAGCGTCACCCCCAACCGGGTCTACGTGTCCGATTATAACAATAACCGTGTGTTGGGATGGTCGAATGAATCGAACCTAGCCAATGGAGCTCCCGCGGACTTGGTGATCGGGCAACCCGGATTTACAACAAATACTTGCAACAACGGGACGCTCGGGGCCGGCACACTGTGCGTCCCAATGGGAATGGCCGTGGACAGCGCGGGCAATCTCTATGTGGCGGATAGAGCCAACTCCCGAATCCTTGTCTTCAATTCGCCGTTTACCACCGATACAATCGCTGATATGGTGATTGGACAGACCGACTTTGTTTCCGGCGGCTGCAGCAATCCCAATATCCAATTCGCCAGCGCGAGCAGTTTGTGCGTTCCTACCGGCGTGACGCTGGATAACGCAGGCAATATGTACGTGGCCGATATGGCCAACAACCGTGTGTTGGAGTATAACGCGCCCCTGAGCACGGGGATGGCGGCCAGTCGTGTCATCGGACAGGCCAATTTCACCTCCAAAGCCGCTTCCACGGGCGCCGCTTCATTAAACCAACCCTATGCCGTGGCGGTTGATGGAGCGGGTAATTTGTACGTGGCCGATTTCAACAATAACCGCGTGTTGGAGTACAACGCGCCATTGAGCACCGGCATGTCGGCCAACCGGGTCTTTGGACAAACCAATATGACCAACAATGTGGCCAATCTGGGAGGGATCAGCGCAAACTCGCTTTGGAATCCCTGGGGCGTGGCGGTCGATACCGCAGGCAACCTTTATGTGGCCGACCACAGCAACCATCGTATGCTTGAATATGACACGCCCCTCACTACAAACACCACGGCCGATCGGGTCTTTGGACAGCCGGGTTTCACTACGTCCAATTGCAACAGAGGCGGATTGGGCGCAGGCAGCCTTTGCATCCCCAGCGGTCCGGCTTTGGATAGTCTGGGCGACGTCTGGGTGGCCGACTTCGGAAACAACCGCGTACTGGAGTATGGCCATTGAGCCGGATAAAGACTCGGTGACTAAAAGCAGTTCAATGAACGGGCCGATGGCCCATCTTGCGAAAACGGTTTCGGAAAGAGGAGGAAGAATCATGCATAGGATTCTACGACAACACTCCGCCCGGCTGGCAACCGCTCTTTTTGCATCCTTGCTCTGGAGCACAATGCCCCCGGTGGCGCAGGCGTACGCACCGGTTGACGATCTTATTTCCTCCGTCAATCAGCTTCTACAATCCCAGCAAATCTTGAATGAAACCGTGGCCCACGATCTCATCAATGAGTTAGTGACCATCGGTTCGATGGTGGATCAGGGAAATAAAGCGACCGCCAATCAGCTTCTGACAGCCTTTACCCAGGACGTCAACAGTCTCAGCGGGGATCTCATCACCCCGTCGGCCGCGAGTCAGTTGGTGGATAAAGCCACGCAAGCTCAATCGGGACTGTAGACCGAATAGAAGGGCTAGAGAACTTCCGATTCCTCTGTAAACACGATGCTCCAAGGATTGGAGATGAGTAGAAAGGCCTCGCCCCATTGATTGGGGCTCGAAAGGTCCCAGTCTTCATTCAAGGCGACGGGTTTGAGCCGAAGGCCCCAGTTCCCGCCATATATAAGGTAGGCCAGGCCTTGTCCGGACTCCTCGACCGGTTGCGCGTAGGCCGGACAAATACGTTTGTTCGCGTCGTCGCACCACCCGGTGATCCAGCAGAGTTCGCCTTCGCTTTTCCGATCGCTCACCCGGAGTTGCTTGATCATCCTGGCCGGTCCCAACTCCTTAAACCGCATCGAGACCGAATTTGGATAATTGGGATTCTCGTCCACTTCAAAATACATCGATTTTAGGGGCTAGCGTCGCCCCTCCACACATCGGCTGGAAACCGCCGAGTGCAGGCCGGGCTAAGCCGGATGGAGCCTCCCCCTCTCGCTCGCGTTGCTCGCTGGAATGTGCCACGGGCTTGCCCGCAGGAATCTATCTAAAAAAACCGCAGGTCACTTCAGGCCGCCCCATACCCATAGCTGATTGAGCCGCGCATCGCGGCCGCAATTGTAGCGGTAGAATTTGTACCGGATCGGGTTGTTCTTGTAATACATCTGATGATATTCCTCGGCCGGGTAGAAGGTCGAAGCCGGCGTGATCCGGGTGACGATCGGGTCCTTGAAGGGTTTGCTTCGCTCCAGTTCCGCCTTGGACTGTTCGGCCAGCCGTTTCTGTTCCGCATTGTGGTAGAAGATCTCGGAGCGGTATTGGCCGCCGTAATCGCAGAATTGCCCTCTGTCGTCGGTGGGGTCCACATTGTGCCAGAAGACTTCCAGCAGCTTCTCATAACCGATTTTCTTCGGATCGTACAGAATCTCCACGGCCTCGGCATGTCCGGTACCGCCGGAAGAGACCTCATCATAGGTGGGGTTTTCGGTGCGCCCGCCGGTATACCCTGCCGTGGTTGAAACGACGCCATCGAGTTTGTCGAACGGAGGTTGCATGCACCAAAAACAGCCGCCCGCAAAGGTGGCTTTCTCCAAACCCGAAGAGGCATCCTTGGAAATTTCCTTTGACTTCTCTCCGGCATGGGCCGAAACCCAGAAAACGGCAAGGAAGATTCCCGCCGATATTAAAAGCACCCGCCGAACACGCAAACGTTCCATCAACTTTCCCAAGCCTCCTCTTTGGCCTACAAGGTAGCTTAACCGACTCCCATTCCTTCTGTCACCACAAAAATTTCAACATTTTTGTCTTGGGCGGGGATAGGATTCAAAAAATCACTTGGAAAATGGACCTTTTTTTGCCCAAATGCCTCTTTTTCCCTTGACGGATAACACAAAAATGGATATTCTCTAATGGGTTGAGTGATCGGCAGCCACCTTATAGAGGAGTTTGAGGCCATCGGCTCGAAAATAATTCTCTCGACACTCCAAGGGACGGTCCTACTGCTGGCCGTCCAACTTACCCTCGGTTGCACCGATTCGAGTCAAGCGCGACCGGCCCTGGCGAATTACCCGTCGCAACAGGACGTCCAGGATTCGCTCCTTCCCCATCTGAATCCCAAAAAACTGTATCTGCGCTCGGATGTCGTGCTGGTCACGGACGGCCGTGAAGGCCAAGTGTTATTCGAAAAGAACATGCACACCCGGAGGCCGATCGCTTCTCTGACAAAACTGATGACCGCCATGGTCGTTATTGATGCCAATCTTTCCTGGGATGAAGTGATTACAATCACCAAGGAGGATCGCGACCGATTGCGCGGATCCGGCTCCAAGCTCAGCTTCGGGACAAAACTGACCCGCCGAGACCTGATAGAAATGGCCCTGGCCGCCTCGGAGAATCGGGCCGCCGCGGCCCTGGGTCGCACCTTTCCCGGAGGGACCGAGGCCATCGTTGCGGCTATGAACGAAAAGGCCGGACAGCTCGGCATGCGGGATACCGCGTTCCAGGATCCCGCCGGACTGCGCTACGGGAATCTATCCACGGCGGCGGACTTATCCACCCTGGTGGAAGCGGCCTATCGTTATCCCTTGATCCGCGAACTTTCGACAGTCGGGACGGACTTTGTGACGGACCTGCGAACGGGCTGGAAGATCCGGTTCGTGAACACCAACCGACTGGTTCGGACGGGCCGCTGGAACATCGATCTTAGTAAAACGGGTTACATTGCAGAAGCCGGCCATTGTCTTGTGATGCGGGCCGAGATCGCCGACCGTCCGGTCATTGTGGTGCTGCTCAATTCATGGGGTGAATTGACCAAGTACGGCGATGCCAATCGAATCCGGCAATGGCTCGATCGCGCCGACCAGAAGGCCCGGGAAACGGCGCGAGCCGACCGAGAATCCACCAGTTAACCGACTCTCACCGCCATTTAAGTTCTTTTTTCAATCGGCACATAGGGACGTTCAAGAGGACCGACGTATTCTGCGTTGGGACGAATCAGACGGTTGTCCGCCCGTTGTTCCATAATATGTGCGGCCCAACCCGTAACCCGCGAGCAGACAAACAAGGGCGTGTACAGCTCCTTCGGTATTCCGATATAGTGATAGACGGAAGCCGAGTAAAAATCCAGGTTAGGGAATAAGCGCTTCTCCTCCCACAGCACGTTCTCGATCGCTTCGGATACGACGTAGAGGGTTGGATCGCCGGATTCTTCCGAGAGTTTCCTGGCCCATTCCTTGATCACGACATTTCGAGGATCAGACGTACGGTAGACCGCGTGGCCGAAGCCCATCACCTTCTCCTTGCGCGTCAACGCCTCCCGGATGCCTTTCGCCGCCGCCTCCGGGTTTTCAAACCGCGAAATCAATTCCATCGCGGCCTCATTGGCCCCGCCGTGCAGAGGCCCGCGCAGGCTTCCGATCCCAGCCGTGACGGCGGAATAGAAGTCGGACAGTGTCGACGCACAGACGCGCGCCGCAAAGGTCGAGGCATTCAACTCATGTTCGGCGTACAGGATCATCGAGACGTCCATGGCCTTGCGATGGAGAGGCCGCGGAGGCCGACCGTGTAGAAGATGGAGCAGATGGCCCGCGAGACTGTCCTCATTGGAGAGGGTATCGATCCGCTTTCGATTTCGGGTGAAATGGTGCCAGTAGGCGAGTATGGCGGGAAGAACGGCCACTAATCGGTCGGCGACCTCTTGCTGGCGACCAAAGTCGGTTTCCGGTTCCAACACTCCCAACAAAGAGCAGCCGGTTCGAAGAACGTCCATCGGCGAGGCCGAGGCCGGAATGCGCTCCAGAACATCCTTCAGGGTGGACGGCAGACCGCGCAGGCCTTTGAGTTTCTCTTTGTAGGCCTTGAACTGATCGGAAGTGGGCAGCTCTCCCTTGAGCAGAAGATAAGCGACTTCCTCGAACTGGGAATCCTCGGCTAGCTCGAGGATGTTGTAGCCCCGATAGGCCAGGCCCATTCCCTCGACCCCGCAGGCGCAGATTGCGCTTCGCCCCGCCTGAACCCCACGGAGGCCCGTGCTGTCGGTGACGGACTTCTTCTCGCTCATCCCACCCCATCCTTCATCTCTATATTATAGTCGAAGAACGAGCTGTTCAAGATGCGGGTATGAAACAGAGGGTTATACGGTTCGGTAGGACGCTTCCGAGTTGAGCTCAACCGGTTGGCTAGTAACAGGGACCGATATTTGAGCGGCCCCTTTTATCAGGAAAAGTTGGTGCCGAGAGGCAGAATCGAACTGCCGACACAAGGCTTTTCAGGCCTCTGCTCTACCGACTGAGCTATCTCGGCACGGTGGGTTAAAATAACAGAGGGGTGCGAAGTTGTCAATCGCTTTCTCGATGAGTCGCGGACGGGTTATGAGTTGGTTAGGCTGTCCAAGCGGATTCGAAGGGTCTTGAGAAACTCCCGATCGGAGTCGGTTGGTCCGGATTCAAGGGTCTCCGGGGTTTTCTCGGCATCCTTTTTCAAAATACGGGTCATGGAGGCCAGGACCAGATCCACCTGGTACCCTTTTTCCTCGATACCCTGAATGGCCGACCGAAGTTCAGGGCTCTGCATCAATACGGCATTGATGAGTTGCGCCAGTTCTTGGATCAATAATTTGAGTGTTTCCTGTTCGTGCGTGTCCATCGTTTTTTAGGGGCTCGCGTCGCCCCCTCCACCGGCAGAGCCGTTTGGGGCTCCCCCTCCCGCTCGCCGTGCTCGCTGATTTATTAATTTCCGCTTTTTAGAGGCTCGCTGTGCAGCGATGGATTCTCATGAATCCCGTCCCTGTTTTTTTAGTATATGGGATGAATTCTTCGCTTGTCAACAGAACTTTACTTTGACGTTTGGGATTTATTATAATTGAGTCATTCCATCGCACACGAAATCATGGGAGACATATAAAAATGAACTGGATGAATCGAAAGCATTTCTTAGTCGGATTAGGAGCCGGTATCTTTTTAAGCATGGGCGTTATCATCGGATTGATCCTCGCGGCTAACGAGAGCCGGCTGACGTTGGGGCTTTCCGGTATTCCATCGGGTTCTTCCCCCTCACCCCGCCTGGCCGAGACGATCGCCGCCCCTCCCATGGATCAGGGGTTTGTCGCCGTGGCCAAAGCCACAACCCCGGCGGTCGTCAATATCTCGACCACGCGGGTTATCAAAGGCCCTTCGGGCGGGCCGATGACCCCCTTCTTTGAAGACCCGTTTTTCCGCCAATTCTTTGGCGACGAATTCAACCGGCAACTTGAGGTCCCGCGGGAACGACGCGAGCAAAGCCTGGGATCGGGTGTGATCGTCGATCCCGACGGTCTGATTGTGACAAATAATCATGTCGTGGCGAAAGCGGACGAGATCAAGGTTCTTTTAAGTGACAAGAGGGAATTTAAGGGAAAAGTGGTCGGAACCGATCCGAAGACCGATGTGGCGGTGATCAAGATCAATGCCAAGGACCTTCCCACTATCCCCTGGGGAGATTCCGACAAATTGCAGGTGGGCGAGTACGTTTTGGCGATCGGCAATCCCTTCGGCTTGAACCAAACCGTGACCATGGGAATCGTCAGCGCTGTCGGACGGGCGAACGTCGGTATTGCGGAATACGAGGATTTTATCCAGACCGATGCCGCCATCAATCCCGGAAACTCGGGCGGGGCCTTGGTAAACGTCCGGGGTGAATTAATCGGGATCAACACCGCCATCTTCAGTCAGAGCGGGGGATACATGGGCGTCGGATTCGCGGTTCCCAGCGGCATGGTGAAGTCCGTCATGGATAGTTTGGTGAAGAGCGGCAAAGTCGTTCGTGGATGGTTGGGAGTTTCGATCCAGGATGTTTCTCCGGAATTGGCCAAGCAGTTTGCTTTGCCGGAAGCCAATGGCGCGGTCGTGACCGACGTCTTGGAAAACAGCCCCGCGGCCAAGGCCGGCCTTCAGCAGGGCGACGTGATCGTCTCGTTTGACGGCAAGCCGGTCGAAAACACCAGCATACTCCGCAACCATGTCGCTCAAACTCCGATTGGGAAAAAAGTAAAGCTTGAGGTTATCCGGGATAAAAAGGAAAAAGAGCTGGAGGTGTTGATCGCCGAGCAACCGAAAGAAATCGCCCGCGGAGAAGAGGAATCGTCCGGGCCCTCGGATGAGGAGGTCAGCACCGCATTATCCGGAATCGAGGTGCGTGACCTGAACCCGAATCTGGTCCAACGCTACGGACTGTCCAAGTCCGACAAAGGCGTCGTCATCACTCAGGTGGAGCAAGGCAGCGCAGCCATGGATGCGGGTCTTCGGGAGGGCGATCTGATTGTGGAAATAAACCGACAGGCGGTGAAATCGGTCAGGGATTACGACCGTCTGGCATCGAAAGTGGGGAAACAGGATACGGTCCTGCTCCTGGTAAACCGGCAGGGAAGAAATTCTTACTTTGCGATCAAACCTTGATGACGTCGTCAATTTATCGTCCACTTCTCATCCATGAAAAAGTCCTCTCAAGAGGACTTTTTCTTTTTTTAGGAGGACCTCCGCTGTGGCCAAAATCGGAATCGCTTTGAGCGGCGGAGCGGCTCGTTGTATCGCCCATCTCAGTGTGCTGGACGTGCTACAGAACGCGGGCATTCCGATCCGTCTCGTGGCCGGAACGAGCGGTGGAAGCATGGTGGGAGCGCTTTATGCCTCCGGTCGGTATACGATCGATGAATTAATCCACCAGGCGAGCCGCTTAAATTGGTGGCATGTGACTCAACCGGTGATGTCCCATCAAGGCTTGTTCAGCAGCGATCGGATCGGCCGGTTTCTACGTCGGTTCCTGGGAGATCTGACCTTTGACCAAATGGCGCTCCCGCTGGCGGTCGTCGCGACCGATATGCGTACGGGAAAAAAGGTCGTGCTTCAAGAAGGCTCCGTCGCAAAGGCGGTCCAGGCGAGCTGCAGCCTTCCGGTTCTTTTTAAACCCACGGCCTACGGAGACCGTCTGCTGATGGACGGAGGATTCGTCAGCCAGATCCCCGTTTTGGCCGCACGACACGAACTGGAGGCGGATTATGTGATCGCCGTGGATGTGAATTACAGCGGTATGGATGGAAAAAGGCCGCCTCGGAATATGATCCAGATTGCGACCCATATGGCCTCGCTGTGGTCCCGCAAAAACGCGGAAGAGGAGGGACGGCAGGCCGATTACTTGTTGCGGGTGAACGTTTCGGGCATTAGTCTAACGGACCTCAGGCGAGGCCGCGAACTGCTTCAGCGGGGCCGCCAGGCGGCCGAATCGTCTCTGCCGGAACTCAAACGACGATTGGAAGAAAAAGGGGTAACCGTAGGTTGATAGGGCCCCGACCGTTTGACGTACCTAAAGCGAGATGCTATGATTATTAAGGGAAATCGACTATCATGTTCCATTTTTGAACCGGAATTGAAACGGAGGCCATTATGGTCATACGTATTATCTTTTTATTCTTATGCGGATTGGCCGGCTTATATCTTTTTTCCCACGGCTTTGAAGTTAAAGAATTTTATTTTATCGGTATCGCGGGAGGGCTTCTGACCGCCGCTTTAGGCCTTTTGATCGAACGGACCATTGTTCGCGTTCCGGTGGGAATCGTTCTGGGTGCAACAACCGGGACGATCGTTGGAATCGTTGCGGCAGGGGTGATCGGATTTGCAACCACCTCCCTCCTTCCCGATCTTCCAATGGTTCTGCTTCCGATTCAACTATTTCTTCTCGTCCTTTTGAGCTACCTGGGAATAATGATCGGAAGGAAAATTGGCGGGGAGTTGCAGACCCGGAAATCCAGCGCATGGGTCCGGACGGGGCCGGACGAACCCTGCAACAAGATTCTCGATACCAGCGTAATTATTGAAGGACGGATTGCGGATTTATGCGAAACCGGTTTCCTGGACGGAACCTTCATCATCCCGCAATTCATCCTTCATGAGCTTCAGCATATCGCCGATTCATCGGATTCCATGAAGCGGGCCCGGGGACGGCGGGGGCTTGACGTTCTTCACCGGATTCAAAAGATGGTGGATATCGATGTCCGCATCGTGGAAAACGATTTTCCCCATATCCGAAACGTAGACGCAAAACTCGTGGCGCTGGCCAAGGAGATTGATGCCAAGATCATCACGAACGATCTGAATCTCAACAAGGTTGCCGAACTTCAAGGGGTCCGCGTTCTGAACATCAATGAGTTGTCCAACGCTTTGAAACCGGTTGTTCTGCCCGGAGAGATTCTCCGCGTCTTCATCCTCAAGGAGGGCAAAGAGGCGGGACAGGGCGTGGCCTATCTGGACGACGGAACGATGATCGTGGTGGACAACGCCAAACGGTTGATCGGTAAGACCGTCGATGTGGTCGTGACCAGCGTCTTACAAACGACCGCCGGACGAATGATCTTCACGCGCCTGCGCGAAGGGAGCGAGAAAGAAAAAGAAGAGGCCCATGTCACCCGCGAACATGCATAGGATACGACCGCTCTCCTTGGGTGGAACGTCGGCATGAGCCCCCGGGTCGCGGCGGTCATTCCGGCGGCCGGCAGCGGCCAAAGGATGGGGCGATCCACGCCGAAACAGTTCCTGCGGCTCGACGGCGTCCCCATCCTGGTCCATACCCTCAAGATCTTTGAGGCCTCGCCGCTCATCCACGAGGTTTGCCTGGTCGTTCCCCGAGGTCGTGAAAAACTATGCCGAAAAGAACTGCTCGAACCCTTCGGCTTGAAGAAAGTAACCCGGATCGTTCCGGGCGGGGCGACACGTCAAGATTCGGTCTATCGGGGCCTCTCGACGATCTCTCCGGAGACGGTTCAGGTGGTCGTGCATGACGGCGTCCGTCCTTTTCTTTCTCTTGAACTGCTCAAAAGAGTCATTAAAGCCTCGGAGAGGGGGGACGGGGCGATTGCGGCCGTACCGCTCAAGGATACGCCGAAATATGTTCACGAGGATGGAACGGTCGATCGCACTCCGGATCGCGCCCGCCTCTATTTGGCCCAGACCCCCCAGGTTTTTTTAAAGAATGTCTTGATCGAAGCCTACTCAAAGGCGTATGTTGATGGGGTCAACAGCACGGACGATTCGACCCTGGTTGAGCGATTGGGCTATCGTGTGCGAGTGGTCGAGGGAAGCTGGGAAAACATCAAAATAACTACGGCGGACGACCTGGATCTCGCCGAGAGAATCATTCGGATGCGACGGTCTTCAAAAATAAGGGCCAAGTGATGTCCATTCCCCAGATCCGTACAGGGATCGGATACGACATTCACCCCTTGCAGACCAATCGGCCGCTCATGATCGGCGGAGTGGAAATCCCCTATTCCAAAGGACTGGCGGGCCATTCGGACGCCGACGTGCTTTGTCACGCGATCGCCGACGCACTGCTGGGCGCCGCCGGGGAAGGCGATTTGGGCCGCCACTTTCCAGACACCGATCCTAAATATAAGGGGGTCTCGAGCCTTCGGCTACTGGAAAAAGTTTGCGAGCGGCTGAAAGCGGGACGGTTCGTCATTCTCCATATCGATTCGATCATCATCGCCCAGGCGCCCCGCCTTATGCCGTATCTGGATGCGATGCGGGCGCAGATCGCCAAGACGATCGGCGTGGAGGAAGGGGCGGTGAATATTAAAGCGAAGACGGCCGAAGGACTGGACTCGATCGGTCGCGGCGAAAGCATCGCGGCGCAGGCCGTCTGCACTCTCTATCGAGCCTGACCATGTTGGATACCCTACGACGAGATTTTCGGGTCGTTTT
>Ga0335085_10014693_pt1 | contig 11410 bp, 7 predicted proteins | sample Lox_Sample_45_FD_206712 | JGI IMG/M metagenome (GOLD analysis project Ga0335085, IMG submission 206712) | Soil microbial communities from Loxahatchee National Wildlife Refuge, Florida, United States - Lox_Sample_4.5 | ecosystem: Environmental > Terrestrial > Soil > Wetlands | place: USA: Florida... | reverse complement strand
CTCGCCGACCCGCTGACGGTGCAGTCGATCACCAGCCGCGAGTACGGCCGCCTGTTCGGCATCCGCGTCAGGAACCAGAACATGGTCGTCCTCTCGCTGCCGACGTTCGTGACGAAGGGCACGCAGCTCACGCTGTTCGTGAATTACTCCGGACGGCTGGAGCCGCAGGCGCCGGATCGCGAGACGCTGCAGATCGGGGGACCGCCGATCGGCGACGAGTCGCCGCTTCTGGCCGCCGAGAAGAACTATCTCTACAGCAACCGCAGCTACTGGTATCCGCAGCCGACGGTCAGCGACTACGCGTCGGCGAAGATCCGGCTGACGATTCCGGCGTTGCTGGACTGCGTCGCGAGCGGCGAGCTCGATCCGGGCTATCCGATCGTCATCACGGGCGCGGACGGGACGCCGCTCCGCAAGTACTACGTCTTCACCGCCTCCGCGCCGGTGCGCTACCTGTCGTTCATCGTCAGCCGCTTCGCGCGCGCGGAGACGGCGACGATTGCGCTGCCGCACGGGACGCTGAACGTCGCGATCGAGGCGAATCCGCGTCAGGCGCCGCGCGCGCGCGAGCTGATGGACAAGGTGATCGACATCGCCACGGTCTACGACTCGATCCTCGAGGACGTGCCGTATCCGAGCTTCACGGTCGCGCTCGTCGAAAGCGATCTGCCGGGCGGCCACAGCCCGGGCTACTTCGCCGCCCTCAATCAGCCGCTGCCGATGTCGACGCTGTCGTGGCGCAACGATCCGACGGCGTTCGGCGGATTTCCCGAGTTCTTCATCGCGCACGAGATGGCCCACCAGTGGTGGGGCCAGGCGGTCGGGTGGCAGAACTACCACGAGCAGTGGCTCAGCGAGGGGTTCGCGCAGTACTTCGCGGCGCTCTACGCCCAGCACCTGCGCGGCGACGAGGCGTTCGCCGCCGTGCTGAAGCAGATGCGGCGGTGGGCGGTCGCGCAGTCCGAACAGGGACCGGTGTACCTCGGGTACCGCCTCGGCCACATCCGCGACGAGAGCCGCGTGTTCCGCGCGCTCGTCTACAACAAGGGCGCGATGGTGCTCCACATGCTGCGCCGTCTCGTCGGCGACGAGGCGTTCTTCCGCGGCCTGCGGCGCTTCTACGTGACCGACAAGTTCGTGAAGGCGGGAACCGAGGACCTGCGTCGGGCGATGGAAGCGGAATCGGGCCAGAAGCTCGATCGGTTCTTCGATCGGTGGGTGTTCGGCTCGACGCTGCCGAAGGTGCGGGTCGTCTGGACGATCGAGGGCAACGCGCTCGCGGTGCATGCCGAGCAGGGCGCCGACATCTTCGACGTGCCGCTGACGCTGACGCTGCAGTACACGGATCGGAAGCCGGTGGACGTCGTGATCGGACTGACCAGTCGTGCGGTCGATCGGCGGATTCCGCTCGACGGCCAGCTGCGCGGGGTCGACGTCGCGCGCGACGAGACGCTCGCCGACGTCAGTGCAGGTAGATCGCCGCTACTCGCAACGCCCCCCGCGTCTCGAACGGCTCCAGCACGACGATGACGTTCGTTCCGTCCAGCTGATAGGAACGGATCTCGCCCCGGCCGATGGCGCCGCCGTCCGATGCGGTCGCGGCAAGCGTCGCCACCGACGACAGCGAGGCAATCGCAGCCGCCGCTGGATCGCCGACGCGCACCTCGCGCGATCCCACCGCAAGTGTCGGAATCGATACGGCATCGGCCGGCACCGCGGCGGCCGCCGACGCAGTCGCCGTCTCGTCCAGGGCGAACGCGCCCGGCGGCGGCGCGGCACGGAGCTCGCGGACGATGAGCGGCGCGAGGACGAGCAACGCGGCTGCGGCAACGCCGAGGCGAGTGCGGACGAAGGGCATTACGGCGGCCTCCTGAAGCGCGGAGACCCCGCAATCTAGGCGGCGCCGGGCGCTTGTCAAGCGGCGGACGCGGCGGCGCCGTTGATCGTTGTATTCTTAGGGTTTATGGAATCCGTCACGCTCACGATCGACGGCCGCACGGTCACCGTCGAGAAAGGCAAGACCGTCCTCCAGGCCGCGATCGAGAGCGGCATCTCCGTTCCGTACTATTGCTACCATCCCGGCATCGGCATCGACGGCTCCTGCCGGGTCTGCATCGTCAAGATCGAAAAAATGCCGAAGCTGCAGACGTCGTGCTCGACGATCTGCACCGACGGCATGGTCGTCAGCACGCGCGCTCCCGAGGTCGTCGAGGCGCGGGCGGGCGTGTTCGAGTTCCTGCTCATCAATCACCCGCTCGACTGTCCGGTCTGCGACAAGGGCGGCGAGTGTCCGCTCCAGGACTTCTCGTACGCCTTCGGCCGCGACGAGAGCCGCATGGAGTTTCCCAGGCGCGTGTTCGACGGCGACGGCGTGAAGGGCGACGTCGACTTCGGCCCGACGCTGATGCTGAACCGGCAGCGCTGCATCCTGTGCACGCGGTGCGTCCGCTTCATGCGCGAAGTCGACACCGACGCGCAGATCAACATCGTCGACCGCGGCTATGGCAGCGAGATCGCGACGTTTCAGGAAGAAGGGGTCCACTCGGTGCTCTCGGGCAACCTGATGGACATCTGCCCGGTCGGCGCGATCACCACGCGCGATTACCGCTTCAAGTCGCGGCCGTGGGACAACCCGTACGCCGCCGACACGATCTGCACGCAGTGCTCGAAGGGCTGCAACGTCACGGCGTGGATCAAGGCGAAGCCCGAGTGGGCGAAGGGCAGCCGGCTGATCCGCTTCACGCCGCGCCTGAACCCCGACATCAACGGCTACTGGATGTGCGACATCGGCCGCTTCGACTACCACTGGATCGAAGGGGACGCGCGCCTCCACAAGCCGCTCGAGCGCGCCGCGCACGGCGTCGACGCGAACGCGCAGCAGCCGGTGACATGGGCCGAGGCGCTGTCGAAGCTGCGCGATCGCCTCGCGGAGGCGGGCCGCGCGAATCCGGACGGCGTCCGGTTCCTCCTGTCGGCGCACGCCTCGCACGAGGAGCTGTTCCTGTTCCGCCGGCTCGCCGAGGAGCTCATTGGTGACAACGGCCCGCGGGGAATCACCGTGAGCTGGCGACGGCGCGAGAAGGCGCAGCCGCCGAACGCCACGTTCAAGGTGCCGCCGGTCGACGCACCGAACGTGAACGGCGCCCGCATCTTCGGCTTCGTCGACGGCCACGTCGGCGACGCGGTGGGCGATGCCGACGTGTCGGCGCTGCGCGCCGACGTCGAGGCGGGCCGCGTGTCGGCGCTCTTCGTCTTCGACCCGGGTCCCGACGGATCGATCGGCGACGTTCGCTGGATCGCAGACGCGCGCCGCCGCGGCGCGCTTCCGCTGCTGATCGTGCAGGGCGTGCTGATCACGGATCTGGCCGGCGCCGCGGACTTCGTCCTCCCCGGCGCATCGTCCGTCGAGAAGGAAGCGTCGTACACGAACGGGCAGGGCCGCCTGCAGGGGACCGCGCGGGCGATCAACCCGCCCGGCGAAGCGATGGAAGACTGGCAGATCATCGTCAACCTGGGCGTCGGCCTCGGCGTGCCGTTCGACTACGCCGCCCCGGCGCGGGTGCGCGCCGACATCGCCGCGCGCTACGGCGAGGCGAAAGGGCTCGAAGGCCTGACGTCGCTCGCCTTCGCGCAGCCGGTGCACGCGAAGAGCTGGCTGCAGGCGTCGAACCCGTCGGAGCGCTGGAAGTGGGATTTCATGTATCAGGATCTGCCGCCCGTGAAGTTCGAAGGCGAACCCTTCTCGACGAACTTCGCCTATATTCCGCTCAAAGAAGTGAAATGATCCAGTCACCACGACGGACACAACGGACACAACGTTGGCTTGTCTGCCTTTGTGCCCTCTGTGTCCTTTGTGGTGAAACGATCGCCGTCCATGCGCAGCTGCGTCGCCCGCGCGCCGAGGTGACAGCCGTTACCGAGCGCGCGAACGCGCACGCGGGCGACACCGTTCGCCTTGCCCTCAAGGTGACGCTTCCCGAGGGTGTTCATACCCAGTCGAACAAGCCGAGCGACGACACGTTCATCCCGACGGAACTCACGGTCGATCCGCCGTTCGCCGTCAAAGAGATCGTCTGGCCGCCGTCCGCCGAATTGAAACAGCAAGGCCTCGACAAGCCGCTGCTCGTCTTCGAGCAGGCGTTCACCATCGGGGCGCAGATCGTGCTGCCGCCTGACACGCCGACGGGCCCGCTGACGATTCCGGCGAGCCTGCGCTATCAGGCCTGCGATGCCAACCTCTGTTACCCGCCGACGACCGCGAAGGCGGAGTGGACGATCGACGTCGCTGCCGCGGGCGCGCCGCTCGCCACCGCCACGAATCCGCTGTTTGCGTCGATCGAGTTTGGGTCGGGTGAGTCGGGCAGGTCGACTGGGTCGGGCGGGTCTGGTAGGTCGGGTGGATCACGGGGGTCGGGTGGGTCAGGCGCGGTCGATCTCGCGAAGCTCGATGCGTTCGACGTCGCCGGGACGACGGGCGGCTATCAGGACTCGAGCGACTTCCTCAAGTTCATTCACGACGCGGAAGCGGGCGTGAGGCAGCGCGGCATGTTCGAAGGCCGCGGACCGCTCGCCATCCTGCTGCTCGTCCTCATCGGCGGCCTCGCGCTGAACCTGACGCCGTGCGTCCTCCCAATGATCCCGATCAACCTCGCGATCATCGGCGCCGGCGCGCAGGCCTCGTCGCGCGGACGCGGGTTCCTCCTCGGCACTGCGTACGGCGCCGCCATGGCCATCGTCTACGGCGTGCTCGGGGTCGTCGTCATCCTCACCGCCGGAAGCTTCGGCACGATCAATTCGTCGCCGTGGTTCAACGTCGGCATCGCCATCCTGTTCGTCGTGCTCGGCCTGGCGATGTTCGACGTGCTGCTCATCGATTTCTCCGGCCTCGCGGGCAATCTCGGCAGCGGCGCCGGCAAGGGCACCGTTGTCCTCGCGTTCAGCATGGGCGCCGTCGCGGCGTTGCTCGCGGGCGCGTGCGTCGCGCCCGTCGTCATTCAGGTGGTACTTTTCTCGAGCAACCTGTACGCGACCGGAACGAAGATCGCGCTCGCGCTGCCGTTCTGCCTCGGGATCGGAATGGCGATCCCGTGGCCGATCGCCGGAGCCGGCCTCTCGGCGCTGCCGAAGCCGGGCATGTGGATGGTGCGCGTCAAGCAGGCGTTCGGCGTGTTCATCCTCGCGACCGCCGCGTACTATGGCTACCAGGCCTACGAGCTCTTCTCGAATCGGTGGGTCGATGCCTCGGCCGTTTCGGCGAGCGTCGACGAACAGTTGAAGGAAGGCTGGCACTCGTCGCTTGCCGACGGTCTCGCCACGGCCGAACGCGAAGGCAAGCCGGTGCTCATCGACATGTGGGCCACCTGGTGCAAGAACTGCCTGACGATGGACAAGACGACGCTGCAGAACGCGGACGTCCGGGCGGCGCTCGGCAATTACGTGAAGGTGAAATTCCAGGCCGAAGATCCCGACGTCGCACCCGCGAAAACGGTCATGCAGCGTTTCGACGCCGTCGGGCTTCCCGCGTACGTAATCCTCAAGCCGAAAAAGTCGACGGGCGCCCCGTAAATCTTTTATCCTAAAGGGCTAGGTGCCCGGAACGTATTTCCAGCGCGGCTTCGGACTGCAGGCCGAGGTCGACGGCGTGCTCGTGCGCAGCTATCGCAGCCCGGCCGTTGACCACCTGAAGGCGTCCGGATACGAAGCGGCCGTCGGCGAACTCCGCCTGAAGCTCGCGCGCGAATTCGGATTCTGTTACGGCGTCGACCGGGCGGTCGAGTACGCCTACGAAACGCGCCAGCGCTTCGCGGACCGCCGGATCTTCCTGTCAGGCGAAATCATCCACAACCCGGACGTGAATCGCCGCCTGCACGAAATGAACATCGTGATCCTGCCCGAGACGGCGGATCCGGCGGCGCGCTATGCCAACGTGACGGCGACCGACGTCGTGATCCTTCCGGCGTTCGGCGTCCCCGTCGCCGATCGCACGCTCCTCGACGCGAAGGGATGCGTGCTCGTCGACACCACGTGCGGCAGCGTGCTGAACGTCTGGAAAATGGTCCACCGCTACGCCCGCGACGGCTTCACCGTCGTCATCCACGGAAAGCACTATCACGAGGAAACGCGCGCCACGGCCTCGCAGGCGTTGACGCATGCCGGCGGCCAGTACCTGTGCGTGCGCGACATCGCGGAAACCGAGCTCGTGTGCGGGTTCATCCGTGGCGACGTTCCGGCGGAGACGATCCGCACGCGCTTCGCCGCCGCCTCGAGTCCCGGTTTCGATCCCGAAGTGCATCTGGCCCGCATCGGCCTCGCCAACCAGACGACGATGTTGATGAGCGAGAGCTTGGACGTCGAAGCGCGGCTTCGCGCCGCCATGACGGACCGCTACGGCGACGCGGCGCTCGCGGATCGTTTTCGCGCGTTCGACACGATCTGCTCGGCGACGCAGGACCGGCAGGATGCGGTTCGTGCGATGCTGGAGGACGGCGGCCTCGACATCATGATCGTGATCGGCGGATACAACAGCAGCAACACGCAGGCGCTCGCCGGCATGTGCGCGCCGCGGCTGCCCACGTTTCATGTCGACGGCGCGCAGTGCCTGGGCGGGCGCGTGATCCGGCACCGGCCGGCGGGCGGTTCGACGGAAATCGACACATCGGAGTGGCTTCCCGCCGGGCGCGTAGCGATCGGGATCACGGCCGGGGCGTCGACGCCCGACAGCGTGGTCGGCATGGTCGTCGAGCGGCTCCTCGCGCTCCGTGGGTACGGCGTCAGCGAGTTGATCGCGGCCGGCCAGACAGCGGACGCGCCGACGAACTGCGTATGATAGGCACCGGGCCGACGGAACTTCGCCTGACGCTCGCGCCGCAGCGGCGCTTCGAAGCGATCGACGTCACGTCGCGCATCCCGACCGATGCGCGCCACGTCCTGCAGCAGCATCGCCGCGCGCTGTACTGTTCGCTCCACACGACCGCCGGCTATCTCGAGCAGAGCCTCTCGACGCGCATCGGCAACGATCACAGCGGGCTGTCGAAGTTCTTCGGATCGTTCCACGCGCTGTTTCCGCAGAACGCCGAGTATCAGCACGACCGCATGGAGCTGCGGACCGAGCTGACCGAAGACCAGAAGAAAGTCGAGCCGCGGAACGCCGATTCGCACCTGACGTTCATGGGCGCCGGCGTGCGCAACTGCGTCACCTACACGACGCAACCCGATTCGCCGGTCTACTTCATCGAGCTCGACGGCCAGAGCGACGCGATGCAGCGCCGCCGCAGCACGACGATCGTCGCCTACGACGAGGAGCGCGTCGTGGCGCGGGCTTCCGTGACGATCCCGATGTCGAAGCATCCGATCGACTCGGTGAACCTGGCCGACGCGCGCTTCGGGATCATCGAGCAGTGCAACGATCTGCTGGCGCGGAGCTCGCTCGCGCGCGGACGCGTCGATCTGATGATCGAGCCGTCCGAACCGAACGCGGGGCTCACCGTCAACGAGTACGAGACGCTCCTGATGCAGCACGACCTCGTCGAGGTGCTGCGCGACCCGCTGCGCTTCGCAAAGATCAAAGCGCACAACATGCTCGACGATCCGCTGTCGATTCCAGGCAAGACGCTCAGCTACGCGAAATACGACGTCGTGCGCGTGCTGAACTCGCTGATGGAAGCGCTGCGGCTCGAGCATTCGTCGTTCGAGCGGCTGATCGCGAAGGTGATGTCCGTCCCGGCCAGCCGTTTCATGCGCTCGCGCCGCGTCAGTTTTCTCGCCGCCACCGAAGCCGACCAGCCGATTGCCCGAGTCGTGCGGGGCACGTACCAGAGCCCGATCCTCGTGCAGTGGCAGCCCGCCGCCGCGCAGTCACGCCGCCTCAACATCCAAATCGTCGAGCTGTCGTAGGCAGGTGCCTGAAGTGCCTGGAGTGCCTAAAGTGCCTGAGGTGCTCGAGTGCCCAGAGTGCACCCCAGGCACCGATTACTCGAGGCGCCCGAGGCACCCGAGGCACTCAAGGCACTTGGGATGAGCGTCATCCCCGGACGCTCGCGCGTGACGACACAGTACGGCATCGTCGCGGCGAGCCAGCCGCTGGCGGCACGGGCGGGCGCGCAGATCCTCGAGCGCGGCGGCACCGTCGTCGACGCGGCGATCGCGGCCAATGCGGTGATGGGCGTCGTCGAGCCCGAAATGAACGGGATCGGCGGCGACCTGTTCGCGATCGTCTACGAGGCCAAGAGCGGCGCGCTGCACGGGTTGAACGCCGGCGGCTGGGCGCCGGCCGCGCTGACGCCGGCGATGCTCCGCGCGCAGGGTCATACCGAGATGCCGCTCCACGGCGTCCATGCGATCACGGTTCCAGGCTGCGTCGCCGGGTGGAACGCGCTCCATAAGCGTTTCGGCGCGCTGCCGCTGCAGCACGTGCTCGCGCCAGCCATCTTCTACGCCGACCGCGGATTCCCGGTCTCGGACATCATCGCGGAACGCTGGGGGGCCTCGACCGAGAAGCTGCGCGCCGACCCGCACGCCGCGGCGACGTTGCTCGTGGACGGTCGCGCGCCGCGCGCCGGCGAAGTGTTCGTCAACGGCGCGCTCGGGCGCTCGCTGCGCATCGTCGCCAAGGACGGCGCGCGCGGCTTCTACGACGGGCCGATCGCCAAAGCGATTCTCGACAGCGTGGCGGCGCACGGCGGTGTCATGAACGCCGCGGACCTGCGTGAGTACGAACCCGAGTGGGTGACGCCGATCGCACGGACGTATCGCGGCTGGGACGTCTTCGAGCTGCCGCCGAACACGCAGGGAATCGGGGCGCTGATGATGCTCGGCATCATGGAGCAGTTTCCGCTGCGCGACTACGGTTTCCACAGCGCCCGCGCGCTGCACGTGATGATCGAGGCGAAGAAGCTGGCGTACGCCGACATGCTGCGCTACGTCGGCGATCAGCGCTTCGGCGCCGCCCCGATCGACGAGATGCTGGACGCCGCGCATGCCCGGGCGCGTGCGCGGCTCGTTCGCGAGGACGCCGCCGCCGCGGACGTCGAGCCGTCACGGTTCGCCGGTCTGACGACCGCGAAGGGCGGCGACACGATTTATCTGTCGGCCATCGATCGCCACGGCAACATCGTGTCGCTGATTCAAAGCATCTACGGCGGGTTCGGCAGCGGCATCGCGCCCGCCGGCGGCGGCTTCATGCTGCACAACCGCGCGGCGCTCTTCACGCTCGAAGACGGTCATCCCAACGTGCTCGCGCCGCGCAAGCGTCCGTTGCACACGATCATCCCCGGCTTCATGCGCAAGGGCGACGTCTCGATCGGCTTCGGGATCATGGGCGCATGGAATCAGGCGCAGGCGCACGCGCAGTTCGTCGCGAACATCGTCGACTTCGATCTGGACATCCAGCAGGCGCTCGAAGCCGGGCGTTTCACGAAGCCGACCTTCACGGGCAACGATGTGCTCGTCGAAGCGCTGATTCCGTCCGCATCGCGCGAGGCGCTCGCCAGACTCGGTCACGAGATCACGGTTGTGCCGCCGCGGACCGGAACGTTCGGATCAGGCCAGGCGGTGATGAGCGACGGAAAAGGCGTCCACTACGGCGCGTCGGAACCGCGGCACGACGGCGCCGCGATCCCCGAAGCGCCGCCGGTGTTTGGATCGTAGTGTCCGGTGTCTAGCCGGACCGCCCGGTCCGCCTCTCGCTCATTCGACGGCTGGAGTCATCCCCACAGGCGTCAGCGCGGACCGATGCGCCGCCTCGCGCAGCGGCTTGACGACCAGCAGCGCGGTGAGGCCGACGGCCACGTTGGTAATCGCCGCCGCGACGAACACGGCGTGCCAGCTGCCGGTCGTCTGTTGCAGCATGCTGGCCACCGGCACGAGAAACGACGCCGCGCCTTTGGCCGTGTACAGCAGTCCCGCATTGGTCGTCGCGTACTGCGCGCCGTAGAGGTCGGTGCAAATCGCCGGGAAGAGGCTGTAGATTTCGCCCCACGTGAAGTAGACGAGTCCCGCAGAGATGATGAACGCCCACGGCGACGTTCCGATGGCGCCCAGCGCCCAGTACGCGCCGGCGCCGCACGTGAAGACGATCGCCATCGTGTTCTCGCGGCCGATGTGGTCCGACACCCAGCCGAACGTCGGCCGCGCCAGGCCGTTCAGGATGTTGTCGACGATGCCCGCCATCACCAGCACGGTGGAGCTGATGAACAGGAAGCTCACCGGCAGATTCGCGATCTTGTAGTCCTTCGCGATGGGCGCGACCTGCGCCGTCACGACGAGGCCGCTCGCCGCGACGAGGACGAACATCACGTACAGGACCCAGAACAACGGCGAGCGCAGCATCTCCATCGGCTTCGCGTTGCGCGACGACTGGCTCACCTTCCGCGCCGGTTTCTGGACGTAATTGAGCGGCGGCGCCTTCAGGAGCTGCGACAGGATGAGGACGACGAGGCCTTGGCCGAGACCGAACCAGAGAAACGCCTTGTCGTAGCCGTATGTCTTGATCGTCGTGATGATCGGCACGACTGTCGCCGCCGCGCCCGCGCCGAAACCCGCCGCCGTCAGGCCCGCCGCGAGACCGCGCCGGTCCGCGAACCACTTCAGCGCGTTGCCGACGCACGTGCCGTACACCGCTCCGGCGCCGATGCCCGCCAGCGTGGCGCCGAGATACAGCATCGCCAGCGAGCTCGCGTACGAATTGATCGTCCACGCGATCGCGACGACGATGCCGCCGAACATCACGACGAGGCGCGGACCGAACTTATCGACGAACCATCCCTCGACCGGCACCAGCCACGTCTCGGTGGCGACGAAGATCGTGAAGTAGACCTGGATCGCCGTCCGGCCCCAGTGGTACTTCGCGTCGATCGGATCGACGAAGTACGTCCATCCGTACTGCAGGTTCGCGATCATGATCATGCAGACGACGCCCGCCAGGAGTTGAACCCAGCGGTTCGTCGCCGGCGCCGAATCGTGCGATGTAGACATGTGGCTCCTTATCGGCCCGCGTGGTGATTGGACACCGGAATCCGCCTGCAATCAAGGCCTCGGCCGGTGTGCGGTCCGCGGCATCGTCGTCGTGATATGGATCTGCTTCGGGCGCTTGTATTCGGCCAGCCTTTCCCTGCAGAACGACATCAGCTCCGACTCGCTCACGCCGCCGGCGTCGGTCTTGACGACGACGGCGGCCTCGACTTCTTCGCCCCACGTGGCATGCGGGACGCCGAACGCGACCGCTTCGGCGACAGCGGGATGCGTCAGCAGCACTTCGTCGATCTCGCGCGGTGAAATCTTCTCGCCGCCTCGGTTGATCAGCGCCCTGATGCGACCGACGAGCGTGAGGTAGCCCTTTTCGTCGAGGAATCCCCGATCGCCGGTGCGGAACCAGCCGTTGGTGATGACGTTCGGCCCGTTGATCACCACTTCG
>Ga0335085_10014692_pt1 | contig 11410 bp, 10 predicted proteins | sample Lox_Sample_45_FD_206712 | JGI IMG/M metagenome (GOLD analysis project Ga0335085, IMG submission 206712) | Soil microbial communities from Loxahatchee National Wildlife Refuge, Florida, United States - Lox_Sample_4.5 | ecosystem: Environmental > Terrestrial > Soil > Wetlands | place: USA... | reverse complement strand
TGATCTCCGGCGAGCAATAGTGAATCAGCAGCCCCACGGCCAGGCCGCCCGCCGCCGGCAGCAGAAAATTCCACCAGTGATGCGGCGCCAGATTCGGCGGCAGATTCGCCGCACTCACCGTCCCGTAAAAACAGAGGTTGGAAATGAAGTTGATCGAGCGGAGCAGCCCTTCGGCCACCAGTCCGCCGACAACCCCCACCACCACTCCCACCAGCGACAAAACCAGCATGCGCGAGGCGTGACGGTGGCTCGCCCGTGGCGAGCCATGATTTTCATTGGGAACTACAGCGTGCGCTTGGGAAATCTTGCCAGGAATGGGTTCTTGCTCTGCCATGAATACTTCTTGCGCTTTCCTCTGGGCTCATCCCCCCGAACTCCGCTTGCCTTCGGTCACTCCGCGCAGCGCTTTCAACAGCGCCGGTCCCAGCGTCCTCAATTCCGCCTTGTGGTGCAGCGAGAGCTCGCGCAGCACCTTCTCGCCCTTGGGCGTCAGCGCCAGCAGCACCTCGCGCCGGTCATCGGCCGCCCGCCGCCGCCGCACATAACCGCCCGCCGCCAGGCGGTTCGTCAGTTCCACCGTGCTGTGGTGCTGAATCTGCAGCCGCTCTGCCAGTTCCGCCACCCGCGGACGCACGTCCTTGGGCAGTCCCTTGAGCGCCAGCAGCAACTGGTGTTGACGCGGCTCCAGGCCGGCCGCACGCGCGGCTTCTTCGCTGAAGTGCAGAAAACGGCGGATCTGATACCGGAGCTCCGCCAGGGCTTGATAATCGGATGCGGTCAATGCCTTTTCCATCCGCCGGATTATATCGTATTGCCACCATAAGCCCCACCTACATCGTACCACGATATAATACTTACGCCAACCCCTCGCCTGCACTTTCCGCCCCTCCCCCAGCGCGACTGGCCACCGCCCTCGCCCTGCGTTTAAAATCGCTGGTTCCCGGTTCCCAATCTTTCCAAGAGGTGGCGCTGCTTTGATCCCACGCTATACCCGCCCCGAGATGGGCCGCATCTGGAGCGAAGAAAATCGCTTCCGCAACTGGCTGAAGGTGGAACTGGCCGCAACCGAGACCCTGGCCGAGGCTGGCATGGTCCCCCAGGACGCCGCCAGGGCCATTCGCGACAAGGCCGATTTCAAACTCGACCGCATCCACGCCATCGAAGCCGAGGTGAAGCACGACGTCATTGCCTTCACCACTTCCGTCGCCGAAATCGTAGGCCCTCCCTCCCGCTGGTTCCACTACGGCCTCACTTCCAACGACGTGGTCGACACCGCCCAGGCCTTGCTCATCAAGGAAGCCTCGGCCATCATCGCCGCCAACCTGGAAAAGCTGCTGGCCGCCCTCAAGCGCCGCGCCTGGGAGTTCAAAGACACTCCCCAGATCGGCCGCACCCACGGCATTCACGCCGAACCCATCACCTTCGGATTCAAGCTGGCCAACTGGTACTCCGAAACCCAGCGCAACATCGCCCGCTTCGCCGCCGCCGCCGAAGATATGCGGGTTGGCAAGTTCTCGGGCGCCGTCGGCACCTTCGCCCACCTCAGCCCCGATCTCGAAGAAAAGATGTGTGCCCGCCTCGACCTCAAGGCCGCCGCCGTCTCCTCCCAGGTCATCCAGCGCGACCGCCATGCGCAATACATGGCCACGCTCGCCGTCATTGCCAGCACCCTCGACAAGATCGCCACCGAACTCCGTCACCTGCAGCGCACTGAGGTCCGCGAAGCCGAAGAATTCTTCAGCGAGAAGCAAAAGGGATCCTCGGCCATGCCCCACAAACGCAACCCGGTGACGCTGGAACAGATCAGCGGCCTCGCGCGCATCGTCCGCTCCAACGCCCAGGCGGCCTTCGAGAACGTCGCCCTCTGGCACGAGCGCGATATCTCGCACTCCTCGGTCGAGCGCGTCATCATTCCTGACTCCACCACCCTCACCGACTACCTGCTGCAGAAGACCACCCACATCATCGAGACCATGATCGTCTATCCCGAGCGCATGCAGCAGAACCTCGACTCCACCCGCGGGCTGGTCTTCAGCGGCCAGTTGCTGCTCGATCTGGTGGAAAACGGCATGTCCCGCGAAGACGCCTACCGCCTGGTGCAGGCCCACGCCATGCACGCCTGGAAAGAAGGACTGAACTTCAAGCAACTGGTGCTCGCCGACAAAGAGATCACCGGCCGCGTGCCCGCCGCCCAAATCGAGCGCGCCTTCGACCTCCAGCGCCAGCTCCGCAATATTGACAGCATTTTCGCCCGCGTCTTCCCGGAAGAGTCCGCTAAGTCCGCGCCCAAAGCCCCGGGAAAGAAAGCCCGGTCTCGGTAATCATGGCTCTTTCTTAGGAGGCCTCATGCTCAACCTCGAAACCGTGCGCCTGGAGTTCCCCGCCGACGCCAATATCATCGTCGGGCAGACTCACTTCATCAAAACCGCCGAAGACATGTACGAAGCCGTCGTGAACACCGTACCCCAGGCGAAATTCGGACTCGCCTTCAATGAAGCTTCCGGCCCTTGCCTCATCCGCTCCGAGGGTAATGACGACAACCTCCGCCAGATCGCCATCAGCAACGCCCAGAAAATCGGCGCTGGACACGTCTTCGTCCTCATCCTCAAGAGCGCCTATCCCATCAACCTGCTCAACACCGTGCAAAACATTCCCGAGGTCTGCAGCATCTTCTGTGCGACCGCCAACCCCGTCGAAGTCGTCATCGCTGCCAGCGAACAGGGCCGCGGTGTCATGGGTGTCATTGACGGCAGTTCTCCCAAAGGCATCGAGGGCCCGCAAGATGTCGCTGCGCGCAAAGAATTTCTCAGAAAAATTGGCTACAAGCGGTGAGCGAACATGCAGGGCAGGTGCCCTCACCTGACCGGGTAAGTCCAAAGTAAAAAGGCCGCCCGCAGGCGGCCTTTTCCAACCCCGCTGAATGTTACGAACCCACTCCCGCTCCCTGCGCCGGCATGGGTGCACTGGCTGCCGCCGTCGCCGCCGCCGCTTCGTTCAGGATGCGGTGGTGAATGGTGAACAGCGCCAGCTCCAACCGGTCTGACACGCCGATCTTGTCGTACACATTGCGCAGGTAGTTCTTGATCACCTGCTCGGTCGTGCCCAGTTGCGAAGCGATTTCCTTGTTCTTATATCCCTGCACGATCAGAGCCACAATGCGCAGCTCCTTCGCGGTCAGCCGGTCGCGTACCCGCAACCCGACCATATCGTTCTCGGTCAGCTCGCTCGGCACGGCGATGTCCTGCACCCAGTTTTCCCCGCGCGCCACCCGGCGCACGCAGTCCACCAGGGCGGGGCTGGTCACGTTGCGGTACACCACACCATTCGCGCCCGCGCTCATGTAGCGCTGTGCGCTCTCGCCCGTGTCCGCCAGCACCACCACGCGGGTCTTTACCTTCGCCGCGTTTTGCAGGATGGAGTTGAAATCGGTGTGAAATCCCCCCGCCACCACCAGTACGGCAGCGCGGAATTTGTCGAGCGCCATGAACATCTGCTCAGGAGTTTGCGCCTGCGCTACGATGCGCATCTCGTCTTCCACCGCCAGCACCTTCGCGATGCCCGCCCGAAAGATCGCCTGGTTATCGGCCAGAATCAGTTTTAGCATTGCCTCTGCACCTCGCTACGAGTGGCGAACGAAATCATAGGAATCGATCACGCAGGCCACACCGCGGGCCTCCGCCGGGCTTGCGCCCCCTGCCGGCTCGTCGGTTCGCACCACCCGCCCCCGGCACTGAATCACTACGTTATCCTTGGCCCCCGTCATCTCCGGAGGCAGTGCAATCTCAAACTCCACCGTCGAGCCCACATTCAGATTGGCATCCGCCCGAATGTAAACTCCGGCCGCGCTCAGGTTGCCAGTGATCCCGCTGGCTTCGCCGGTTACTTCCGCTCCATGTATCTTTATCGGCAATTCCAAGGGAAATCTTTTTCCAGTCCGTGCTTCTGACACAGGACCTCCTTCTTCCCGGCTTCGCTTCTTCTCCGCCAGTCCCATATGCTATTCACCAAAAATGTGGGCTATTTTCTCAGCGCCCCCTTATATCACGGATAACCTACCCACAAAAGACAGGTTACCTACATGATAATGGAGGAAAAACGTATGAAGAGAACCCTCTCCTCTGCCCGGCGCTGCTTGCTTTCCAAAGAGCTTTTCCCGTTCCTCTTGCGAGTCACGTCTCGCCATGTCACTTCGGTAACACTACATCACAACTCTCTCCGAACCGGAACGTTACGAACGTAACAGGTCCCAAGGTGCACCCTTTCGCCACCGTACCGGGTATTCTCCTCCGCGCCTACTCCTTTGTGTCCCCAAACCCCCTCGTCGCCCAGTAGGTACAATACCGTCCAGACTGGTTGCATCAAGGAGCTCGTCCATGCCATCGTTCCCGCGGTTCCTCCTCTTCATTCTTTTTTCCGCCACGCTGCTCGCCCAGCAGAAATCCCCGCCAGTACCCTCCACTAGCCCGGCTTCGCAAGCCCCGGAGGCCCTGCAGCGCCTCAACAGCTCCTTTGAAGATCTCGTCGCCAAGGTTTCACCCGCCGTCGTCCAGGTCCTGGTGACCGGTATCGGCCCCGTCGACGGTAACCGCAATAACACAGCCCTCTTCGCCCGCCAGCAGGGCATCGGCTCCGGCGTCATCGTCGACCCCAACGGGTACATCATGACCAACGCCCACGTGGTCGAAAACGCGCAGCGTATCCGCGTGCTCCTCCCCCTGCCACCCGGCGACTCTCCCCTCGACATCGCTCCCGCCGGCAAGCGCCACATCGTCGACGCCAAGCTCATCGGTGTCCACAAAGAAAGCGACCTCGCCCTTCTCAAAATCGATGGCAAGGACCTTCCCACGCTGCCGCTTGGTTACACTCGCCGCATCCGCCAGGGCCAGCTGGTTTTCGCCATTGGCAGCCCTGAGGGATTGCAGAACTCCGTCACCATGGGCGTCATCAGCGCCGTCGCCCGCCAGGCCGATCCCACCAAGCCCATGGTCTACGTCCAGACCGACGCCCCCATCAATCCCGGCAACAGCGGGGGACCATTGGTTGACATGGATGGCTACGTCGTCGGCATCAACACTTTCATTCTTTCCGAAGGCGGAGGCAGCGAGGGCCTCGGTTTTGCCATCCCCGCCCGCATCGTCAAGTTTGTCTACGACAGCCTGCGCAAATACGGACACGTCCACCGCGTCGAAATTAAAGCCGGAGCCCAGGAAATTTCCCCCGACCTCGCCGAAGGCCTTGGCCTCTCCCAAAGCTGGGGCGTCATCATCGATGATGTCATTCCTGGCGGCCCTGCCGAAGCGGCCGGCCTCAAGATCGGAGACATCGTCGTCTCCGCCGACGACCGCCGCGTCGAAACCCTCCCCGCCTTCTCCGCCGCACTCTACCTCCACCCTACCGACCAGGTGCTCAAACTCGTCGTCCTCCGCGGGAACGAGCAGAAGACTCTGCATATCCCCGTCCTCGAGAAAAAGGATCAAATGGATACCCTGGCCGACCTTACCAACCATGAGACCAACGTCATTTCGCGCCTGGGAATTCTCGCCGTCACCCTGACCGAGCAGCTGCGTTCCTCCCTCGGCGTGGACCTGCGCATTCCCTCCGGAGTGCTGGTCCTGGGCCGCGCCGCCGAGCTCATCACCTCTGAAACCGGACTCCAGCAAGGCGACGTCATCCACTCGCTCAATCAGAAGCCTATTGATTCGCTTGAAACCCTTCGTGCCTTGGTACACGGCCTCAAATCCGGCGATCCCGTCGCCATGCAAGTTGAACGCGACGGCGGACTGCAATATGTATCGTTTGAGATGGAATAAAATCGGACGTCGAACCACAGGCGTCAGACCTTGGGCCTCACGCCCCACATTTCCGCCTATGACGTCATCCTGAGCCCGGCGCTAGCCGGCGAAGGATCTCGCGTGCACCGCCGCGGACTCCGGCCGCGCCGGCCACTGAGAACTGGGTACTGGGAACTGACAACTACCGCTATAATCACTCCCGCAGATGACGCTCACTCCGGGCACAAAACTCGGCCCCTATGAGATCCAGTCAGCCCTTGGCGCGGGCGGCATGGGTGAAGTGTATCGCGCCCGCGACACTCGCCTCGACCGCGTCGTCGCCATCAAGGTTCTCGCCTCGCACCTTTCCTCGTCCCCCGAACTCAAGCAACGCATGGAACGCGAGGCCAGAACCATTTCATCGTTGAATCATCCCAATATCTGCCATCTCTACGACATTGGCACGCAAGACGGCACCGATTTCCTGGTCATGGAGTTCCTTGAGGGTCAGACCCTAGGCGACCGCCTCCGCGCCGGCGCGCTCCCTTTGCCCGAGGTCTACAAGATCGGGATCGCTGTCGCCGATGCCCTGGCCTTCGCTCATCGCAACGGCATCCTTCACCGCGACCTGAAGCCCGGCAACATCATGCTCACCCAGTCTGGCGCCAAGCTCATGGACTTCGGACTGGCCAAGCCCCTGGCCTCACCGAGTTCCGGTTCTGGCTCAACCTCGGCGCCGCCCTCGTTCACCGCGGCTGCCACCATGAGCGGCCGCAGCCCATTCACTCCGCTGACCACCGTGGGCACGATCGTTGGCACAATTCAATACATGGCGCCCGAGCAGATCGAGGGCAAGGAAGCGGACGCGCGGTCCGATATTTTTGCCTTCGGAGGTGTGCTCTACGAGATGGCCACGGGCAACCGGCCGTTCCAGGGCAAGAGCCAGATCTCGCTGGCCTCGGCCATTCTGGAACAGGATCCGGCGCCTATCAGCAGCGCCAATGCCAAGGTCCCCGCAGCCTTTCAACACATCGTCACCACTTGTCTCGAGAAAAATCCCGAGGACCGTTTCCAAACCGCGCACGATATCAAGCTCCAGCTGCAGTGGCTGGCCGCCGGAAAGCCCGCCGCGGACCAGGCCGCGCCTGCCGCCGTCGCACCGCCCGCGGCCAAACATACACTCCCCTGGATGGCCGCCGTGGTCGCTGCCCTGTTACTCGGTGCAGCCGCCGCAACGCTCCTGCGTCCGCAACATCCCGCGCCCTCGATCCGCACCGTCATCAATCCTCCGGAAAAGACGCACATCAATCTCACCGGAGATACCGCCGGTCCGCCCGTCCTCTCGCCTGACGGCTCTGCCGTCGCCTTCGCCGCCACTGGCGCTGATGGCAAGACTGCCATTTGGCTACGCCCCGTCGCTTCGCTCGATGCCCGCCAAATCTCCGACACTGACGGCGCCATCTTTCCCTTCTGGTCCTTCGATAGCCGTTCCATCGCCTTTTTTGCCGACGGAAAGCTGAAGGTCGTCGAAGCAGCGGGTGGCTCGGCCCAGGTGATCGCCGATGCCCCCTTCGGCCGCGGCGGTGCCTGGGGCGCCGATGGTGTCATCGTCTACTCCCCTGCGACGCAGGATCGGCTCTATCGCATCAACATCAACGGCGGCGCGCCCGTCCCCATTACCACCCTCGACCCAGCCCGGCACACCTCCCATCGCTGGCCTTTCTTTCTCCCGGACGGCAAACATTTTGTCTATTCTGCGATCAACCACGATCCCGCCAAGTCTTCGGACGACGCCATCTACTACGCCTCGGTCGACGGCAGCGTGAACAAGCCTGTGCTTAAAGCCAAGTCCAACGCCGTCTACGCCGACGGGTATCTGTTGTTCGCCCGTAACGAGCAGTTGCTGGCCCAGCCCTTGAATCCCTCAACCGGCGCCTTGACCGGCGAGCCTCAGGCCATCGCCAAAGATGTCGCCAATGATCCCATCACCTGGCACATGGACGTTGCCGCCGCCAACAACGGCCTGCTCATCTACGGCACCGGAGGAGGAAATTACGGCACGCTCGAACTGCTCTGGATGGACCGCGCCACCAAAAAGCTGACGACGATTGCCGAGGGCCTTGCGAATGTAAATGGCATTAATCTTTCGCCGCAGGGCGACCGCGTCGCCCTTGTGATGGACAACGGCGTCAGCGACACCTGGGTGCTCGATCTCGCGCGCGGCACCCGCACCCGCCTGACCTTCGGGCCGATTTACAACAATGGCCCGCTTTGGTCCCCTGACGGCAAGTGGATCGCTTACAACTCCAACCGCAATGGCAAGTACCAGATTCTCCGCAAACCTTCCGACGGCGGTGGCGCGGAGGAAGAACTGCTGAGCGACACCCAGTTGCTGCTCACCGACGATTGGTCCCGCGACGGCAAATATATCCTGTACACACGTGGAATACCGGGAACCCAGGAGATTTGGGCTTTGCCCGTTGACGGGGATCGAAAACCGTTCCCGGTCGTACCTACAACGCCCAACACCTTCCGCTCCGACGGCAAGCTCTCACCCGATGGCCGGTGGATCGCCTACATGTCCAACGAGTCCGGTTCCGAGCAGACCTATGTCACTTCCTTTCGTAACGGACACGGTAAATGGCAGGTCTCTACCAACGCCGGCTATATACCCTCCTGGAGCCACGATGGCCGTGAACTCCTCTACGTCGAGCAAGGTAACTCGATGTATGCCGTGCCGGTGAAAGAAAATGCCGACACCCTCCAGTTCGGATCCCCGCAACTCGTCCTGAGTAATTGGTCCACGCCGTCGCCTTTCTTCCAGATCAGTCCTGACGGCAAGAAAATTCTTCTCTACCGCATGTCGCAGCAGGTGAGCGACGCGGTCACCGTGGTGACAAACTTCGCCTCCGTGCTGAAGAAATAGCCGTGGCCCCTGCGTCTTGGGGTTCATGGTGTCTGACCCTTGCCCTGGGCCTCGCGGCCAAGAACTGACAACTGCAGCTTGCAGCCTCCCCCGCAAAAGTGGCATCGTAAGAGGCAGAAATCCGGCAGGCGGAAGGACCGCTCCCATGCGTACTTCGTTGCTTTTCGCCACTTTCTTTTTACTGGCCTCTTTTCCTGCACTCGCTCAATCCTGCCAGACCTCGAGTGACATGGACGACGCCTCTCGCGCCGCCATCGTCAACGCTGCCAACCGCTTCTTCGATGTGGCCGCCCGCGGAGACACCGCCTCGCTGCAACAGAACGCCATCCCCAGCCTGGCCGCCAACTTCTCTTCCATCGCTGCCGTCCTCAAAGATAATCACGACCTGCTCGTCGGCGCCAAAGCCACTCCGCGCCCACCCTTTCTCCTGAAAGCCGACGGCACCGCCCCCATCGAACGCGCCGAATTTCTCTGCGGCGTCTTCGGTGCACGAGGCCAGACTGCCGACAGCGCCGTCTTCGTCCTTAATAATCTCCCCCCGGGAACTTATGCCGTCGATACGCTCGACGCTGTTTCCCCCAAAGCTACGATCGCGCTTTCCTTCGTTCTCCAGCAAGTCGGAACCGACTGGAAAATTGGAGGCCTCTACGCCAAAAACACCGAGGTCGATGGCCACACCGCCCAGTGGTTCGCCGATCGCGCGCGCGACTTCAAAGCCAAGGGCCAGACCCTCAACGCCTGGTTTTATTTCCTCGAGGCGCGCGATCTCGCCGTCCCCGTTCCCTTCATGAGCACCCAGTTCACCGACAAGCTCTACGATGAATCACAGGCCGTGAAACCGGCCGACCTGCCTTCCCCCGATCATCCGCTGGGTCTGGTGGTGCCGGCGCCGGTAATGAAAGCTGGCCCCAAATCCGGAGAACAATTCAACGCCAGCTACAGCCGCAACTTCCAAGTCATCGACCTGTATCCCACCATCCTCGGGAACGATCTCGATCTCGTCGTTCGTTACCGCGTCTCCGACATTTCCGACACCGGCAAAACCTTCGAACAAAATATGACCGTGATCAAGGCTCTGATCGCAAAGTATCCCGAATTCCGCGATGCCTTCACCGCCATCGTCGCCCGCGCCGTCGCCCCCTCCGGCCAGGACTACGGCTCTCTGCTCGCCATCCAAGACATCAAGTAATTCCCGCTCATTCCTCTTCGCCTGGAAACCACCGTCCTCGCCTGCCCGGTTAAGCGCCGCTCGACTCCTTTCCCCTATAATGTCCCGGCATGAATCCCGCGGATGGAATCTGACATCTGAGAAGTCTGGAGGACTGAATCATGGCTTTTGAACTACCCCCGTTGCCCTACGATTATTCGGCGCTCGAGCCTGTGATTGATACGCAGACCATGAAACTGCACCACGACATGCATCACGCGGCCTACGTAAAGAACGCCAACGCTGCCCTCGAAAAGCATCCCTCACTCGCTTCCAAGAGTGCCGAAGAACTGCTCCGCGACCTCAACGCCGTCCCCGAAGACATCCGCACCGCCATCCGCAACAACGCCGGCGGCCACAGCAATCACAGCATGTTCTGGAAGATCATGAAGCCCGGCGGCGGCGGCAATCCCACCGGAGCCATCGCCGACCTCCTCAAGAAATTCGGCAGCTTCGACGACTTCAAAACCAAGTTCAACGACGCCGGCGCCAAACAGTTCGGCAGCGGATGGGTCTGGCTCGCCGCCAAGCCCGGCAGCAACGATGCCCAGATCATCTCCACTCCCAATCAGGACAGCCCCATCTCCCAGGGCCTGTTCCCCATCTTCGGCAACGACGTCTGGGAGCATGCCTACTACCTCAAGTACAACAACCGCCGCCCCGAATACCTCGCGGCCTGGTGGAACCTCATCCATTGGGACGAAATTAACAAGCGCCTCGCCAGCCTCAAGCAGCACGGCGAACCCGCCATGTCTCACCGCTAGCATTCGCATCGCGCTGGGCAGGTGCCTTCACCTGCCCTTTCTCCATCCCTTTCCAAACTTCAGACGTCAACTGTCACGTTTCGTGACGCATTACCTTCGTACCCTTCTCCCCTCGATTCCCCCATGGTTTTGTCTTCCTTGCATGCGACCATGTCCTCGCAGCTTTAACTGGGGACCCATCTGTTTCCGGAGCCCGGCTCCACCCAAAAATATCTGTTTGTAAGCAAACGGAGGATTACCAATGTCCAGACTTACTCATCTGCGGAACGCCCTGGCGCTCGTCGCCCTGTCGTTTGCGCTCGCCTTCACGGCCAGCGCCGAATCCGCAAAGATCTCCAATCCGAAAGGCCTGGCCGCATTCGACGCCACCCGCGAAGTTACCCTGCAGGGCACTATCAAGGACGTCGTCTCCAAGCCGCCGGCTGGAACCTTGCTCGGCCTGCACATCACCGTGGCCACCACCACCGGCGCGCAGGATGTCCACCTCGGCTCTTACCTGGCCAAGAACGTGACCGACAACCTGTTGCATGACAACGCTCAGGTCATTGTGGTTGGCTCTTACGTCAACCTCGCCGGCAAGAACATCCTCCTGGCCCGCCAGCTCGTCGTCGGCGGTCAGACCATCGCCATTCGCAACCAGCACGGCTTCCTCATTCACCCGACACCGGCCAATGTGAATCACCACGTCCCTCCGGCTCGGACCTTCGGAGGTGCGCAATGAAGTTCTCCAAAATCGCCGTAC
>Ga0335085_10014691_pt1 | contig 11411 bp, 11 predicted proteins | sample Lox_Sample_45_FD_206712 | JGI IMG/M metagenome (GOLD analysis project Ga0335085, IMG submission 206712) | Soil microbial communities from Loxahatchee National Wildlife Refuge, Florida, United States - Lox_Sample_4.5 | ecosystem: Environmental > Terrestrial > Soil > Wetlands | place: USA... | reverse complement strand
CCGGATGTATCGACTCCTGCGGTACCGACGCACGCCGCACCGACGCCCGCAGTTCCGACGCCGTCGACGTCTGCCGCGACGGTTGCGGCAACCGACGAACATCTGACGGTCGGCCTGACCGTGACGCGTCCATGCTGGGTGTCGGCGACCGTCGATGGCCAGAAAAAGCTCGAGCGCCTGCTGCAGCCCGGCGATCCGCAGACGCTCGACGTGACGCGCGAACTGGTGCTGACGGCCGGGGACGCCGCCGCCATCACGATGACGTTGAACGGCGCCGAAACGAAGCCGTTCGGCGAGGCCGGGAAAGTGGTGACACGGCGCGTGAACCTGACCAACTTCAAAGAGTTCGTGCTACCCCGGTGATTGGACCGACTCCGCTTCTCGATTTCTTCAAGCGCGGCGAAGTGGACCGCGAGACGCGCCTGCTGGCTGCGGAGGGCGGGCTCGCACCGCGCGCGCTCGAGCAGCTCTCGATCCTCGTGTTGCTGCTCGAAGATTCCGACGCCGAGATCCGGGCGACGGCCGACGAAACGCTCGGACGCATACCGGAGGAATCGCTGAGAGCGTTCCTGTCGCGATCCGACGTCCCGATCGGCCTGCGCGAGTTCTTCGGGGACCGCGGCATCTTTCCCGACGAGATGCCCGAGATCAAGGTCGACGAGGAGGGCGAGGCGCCGCTCGTCGAGGGCGACGACGATCTCGATCTCGGGGACGAGCACGAGACGAAGGAGTCGGCGACGCAGCGCGTCGCGAAGATGGGCTTTCCCGAGAAACTGAAAGCGGCCGTGAAAGGCTCGCGCGAGATGCGCGCGATTCTGATCCGCGATCCGAACAAGATGATCTCGGCGGGTGTGCTGAGCAGCCCGAAAGTGACCGAGAACGAAATCGAGTCGTTCGCGCGGATGGCGAGCCTCAGCGAAGAGGTGCTGCGGATCATCGGCCAGAACCGCGCCTGGACCAAGAGCTACAAAGTGGTCCTCGGCCTGACGAAGAATCCGAAGACGCCGCTGGCGATGGCGCTGACGTTCATGACACGCCTGAACAGCTCCGATCTGAAGCAGCTGTCCGTCGATCGCAACGTGCCCGAAGGACTGCGCGTCGCCGCGCGGAAGAAGGTCACCAGCGGCGGAAAGGAATAGACATTAGCGCCGCTTCTTGCTCAGGCCCTGGAACTTCTGCCTTCTGCCGTCAGATTTCCTGCTGCTTCCTCTCCAGTCGTTCCGCATCTGCGCGAGCCCTTCCATGTAGACGGTGGCTCGCTCGCGTTCGTCTTCGCTGCCCATCGATTTCAGCAGATCGAGCGCCTTTGCCAGATCGTCATCGATCCGATCGCGCGTCGTCGTGAAATAGAGACGGCGGATTTCGGCGATCTTGTCGTCGGTCGAGAGCATCGGCAGCTTCATCGTCGGTTCCGTCGGAGAGAGGCGCGCAGGGTATCGAACGGCTGGGTGTTCAGCACGTCTGCCGGTGTCAGCCAGGCGCGGCGTGCCACCAGCACCCCCCAGCGAAGCCGGCCGAACGCCGTCCGTGCGTGCGCGTCGGTGGAGATCACCAGACGCGCGCCGTGGTCACGCGCCATCTTCGCATAGACGTCGTTCAGATCGAGCCGAGACACCTGGCAGTTGATCTCGAGCGCCACGCCGCGGCGGACGGCAGCCGAGACGACGGCGTCGACATCGACCGCATAGGGCTCTCTCTGCAGCAGCCGGCGCCCGGTCGGGTGCCCGACGATGTCGACGTGCGGATGTTCGATGGCGCGCACGATCCGGTCGGTCATCTGCTGTCGATCCTGATTGAAACCGGAATGGACCGAGACGATGACCAGGTCGAGCGCGGCGAGACAGTCGTCGGCGAGGTCGAGCGAGCCGTCAGAGCGGATGTCGCACTCGATGCCGGCGAGCAGGCGAATGCCGAGGTCTTCGCGATCGACCGCGCGGATGCGCTCGGCGTGGGCCAGAGCGCGATGCTCGTCGAGTCCGTTCGCCATCGACAGCGCCTGGCTGTGATCGGTGATGGCGATGTATTCGAGCCCGGCGTCCCGCGCCGCCAGGGCCATCGTCCGGATGTCGTCCTTGCCGTCGGTCTCCGTCGTGTGCATGTGGAGGTCGCCGCGCAGATCGCCTCGATCGACGAGCCGCGGAAGCGCGTGGGCCGCGGCGGCCTCGACCTCCCCGCGCATTTCACGCAACTCGGGCGAGACCCAGTCGAGACCGAGGGCCGCGTAGACATCCTCTTCGCTGTCGCCGGCGATCCGCACGTCGCCCTCGACCCGGAAGACGCCGTACTCGTTGAGCTTGAGGCCGAGACCGATCGCGCGATCGCGCAGCGCGATGTTGTGCGCCTTCGATCCGGTGAAGTACTGGAGCGCGGCGCCGCGGCTCTGCGCGTCCACGAGACGCAAGTCCGCCTGCATGCCGCCTTCGAGCAGGATGCTCGATTTCGTGTCGCCATGACCCAGGACGCGCGCCACTTTCGGGTACTCGATGAACGCATCCATCAGGGACGCCGGTGCACCGCACGCGAGCAGGTCCAGGTCGCCGCAGGTGTCGCAGCCGCGGCGAAGACTGCCGACCGGCTCGATCGTCGCCGCTGGCGCGTGCTCCTGCAGGTACACCGCGAGCGCGCTGGCGGCCTCGTGCGCGTCGGCGAGCAAGTGACGTCCGGCAAACTTCTTCCGCTCCTCGAGCGCCTTCAGAATCAGCGACTCCTTCTTCGCTCCCATGCCGCGGAGTGCGCGGACGCGTCCGTCTTTCGCCGCGGCTTCGAGATCGTCAATCGTCCGCACGCCGAGCTCGCGGTAGAGCGTGGCCACCGTTTTCGGTCCGACGCCTTGCAGATGCAGCAGATCCAGGATCGTCGGCGGAAACTCGGCGATGAGGTCGCGATGGAACGCCGCGTCGCCGGTGTCGGCGATCTCACGGATCCGCGCCGCCAGGTCCTTGCCGATGCCGGGAATCTGGCGCAGCTCGACGTCGCTCAGGCGTCCGAACTCGTGCGGATGATTGGAGACGATGTCCGCGCCGTTCCGGTACGCGCGGATCTTGAACGGGTTGTCGTCTTTGATCTCGAGCAGGTCGGCAATCTCGCGCAGGATGCGCGCGATGGCGACGTTATCCAAGCGGCAGTCCTTCGACGTCGCTCAGGACGAGCCCTTCGGACTCGATTCGATAGTCGAGGAGACGCGCGCCGCCGCCGGCGAGCGCGTCGGCGATGGCCGCCCGCGCCGTCGGAGGGCCGTAGCAGAACAGGCAGCCGCCGCCGCCCGCGCCGCAGACCTTCGCGGCCGTCGCGCCGGCCGATCGTGCGCGATCGATCAAGGCATCGATCGTCGGCGTGGTCACGCCGGGCGCGAGCCGCTTGCGATTCTCCCATTCGATTGCGATCTGACGGCCGACCTCGTCCCAGTTGCCGCGGTCGAGCGCGCTTCGCATCGCGACCGCGGTGTCCCGTATCCGTTCGAAGCAGTCGAAGACGTGGCGGTCGCCGTCGATGTGCCGTTTCGTGATTTCCCAGTTGTTCGTGCCCGAGTTGCGGGGCGCACCGGTATAGGCGAGGACAACCCGTTGCTCGAGCTCGCTGGGATCGATATCGAGCCCGACGCGGCGGATGCCGTTGGCGGTGAGTTCGACCGCGGCCACGCCGCCGTAGAGGGCGGGCCGATAGTCCTGAACGCCTGTCGGAACGCGAATCGTCTGGCACTCGACGTTCATGGCGATCTGAAGCATGTCGTCGGGGTCCGTCGACGCGTTGGACCAGCGCGCCATCGCGCCGCAGAGGGCGATGCACAACGCCGACGAACCGGCGATGCCGGCGCCGGCCGGCGATTCGCCGCGTGTGGTAATCGTCGCGTTCTCGATCCGGTACTGCTTCGCCAGCAGCGCCAGCAGCGACAGGTCGCCGGCGCCGTCGAGAGCGGCGGAATTCGCCGCGGCGACGACGCGGTTGCCGTCGATCGATCGCAGCTCGATCCGTCCGTCGCCGCGCGACTCGATCTCCGCCCGCGCGCGCAGACTGATCGCGGCGTTCAGCGTGACGGCGCCGTCGTGAAAGAGATAGAGCGGCCAGATGTCGATGGTGCCGCCCGCGAGATCGATGCGGGTCGGCGCGGACGAGGCGATGCGCACGCGGAATTATAGTCGCGTACAATCAGACCGTGTCGCCAGAGCGGCTGCGCACGCAGATCGGTCAGCTGCTGATCGCCGGCTTCAACGGCCATCAGGTCCCCGCGGAATTGCGATCGCTCGCGAGAGAGTTCGGCCTCGGCGGCGTCATTCTCTTCGCCCGCAACGTCGACGAGCCCGAACAGGTCGCCGAGCTCGCGTACGAGTCGTCGCGCCTGGTGCCGCAGGTCCCGCTCTGGGTCTCCATTGATCAGGAAGGCGGCCGCGTGGCCAGGTTGAAGCGGCCGTTTACCGAGTGGCCGCCGATGGCGACGCTCGGCAGGAGCGGCGACGTCAAGCTGGCCGAGCGTTTCGCGAAGGCGCTCGCCGCGGAGCTGAATGCCGTCGGCGTCTCGCTCGACTACGCGCCGGTCCTCGACGTTCACACGAATCCAAAGAATCCGGTGATCGGCGATCGCGCGCTGGCCGAGAACGCCCGGACCGTTGCGGAGCTGGGAAGTGCGATCGTGCGCACGCTGCAAGAGGCCGGTATCGCCGCCTGCGGGAAGCATTTTCCGGGTCACGGCGACACGAGCACCGATTCCCATCACGAGCTGCCGCTGATCGAGCACCCGCCCGAACGGCTTCGCGAGACCGAATTTCTCCCGTTCAAGGCGGCGATCGACGCCGGGGTCGCGACGATCATGACCGCCCACGTCTTCGTCCCGTCGCTTGACGAGCAGCGTCCAGCCACGCTGTCGCGCCACGTCGTCACCGATCTGTTGCGCGGCGAACTCGGTTACACGGGCGTCATTCTGAGCGACGACCTCGAGATGAAAGCGATCGCGAACGCCTACGCGGTGCCGGAGGCCGGCGTGATGGCGATCGAAGCGGGGTGCGACGGCATGCTGATTTGCAGCGGCGCCCACGACCTGCAGGTGGCGGCGCTCGAGGCGCTGATTCATGCGGTCGAAGACGAACGGATTCCGTGGTCGCGGCTCGAAGACGCGCTGGCCCGGCAGCAGCGCGCCAAAGAGCGCTTTCTGGCGACGCCCGCGGCGGCCATGCCGCTGCGCGGCCGTCAGCTGCGCGCAGCCATCGGAAGCGACGAGCATCAGGCAATTGCGCAGGAGATGGCCCGCTTCCTGTGATGCTGAAGCCGCGCGCGCTCGTTCCAGGTGATCGCATCGCGCTCGTATCGCCGGCCAGTCCGTTCAGCCGCGACGACTTCGATCGCGGCGTCGCGGAGTTGCGCACGCTGGGCTTCGAGCCAACCTACGACGAATCGGTCTTTGCCAGACAGGGTTACGTCTCCGGACCGCCGGAGCTGCGCGCCCGCGCGCTGCGGGCTGCGTGGACCGACCCCTCCATCGCCGCGCTCGTGGGCGTCCGCGGCGGCTACGGCAGCGCGCAGATGCTCCCGCTGCTCGATCGGAACGAGCTGCGGGCGTCGCCGAAGATCTTCGTCGGGTACAGCGATCTGACGATGATCCTCTCGCTCCTGACGACCGGCTGCGGAATCGTCGCGTTTCACGGACCGATGATCGAACGACGGCTGTCGCACGGTGCGGATGGCTACGATCGCGCGTCGTTCTCGAGCGCGCTGTGCCGGCGTGAGGCGATGGGGGAGCTCGCGCCGCCCGGCCTCGAGACGATCCGTTCCGGCGAGGCGTCAGGTCCGCTTTTCGGCGGCACCCTCACGCAGTTGCTCGCGTCGCTCGCCACGCCATACGTCTTCGATCCTCCGCGCGGCTGCGTTCTGTTCATCGACGAAGTTGGCGAACGTCCGTACCGGCTCGATCGCATGATGACGCAGCTGCGCCACAGCGGCCTGCTGGCGCGGGCGTCTGCTGTCGTCGTCGGCGAGCTGCCGCGCTGCGACGAAGCCGACGGCGCCATGACGGGGCGTGCCGTGATGGCGGACCTGCTTCGCGACTTTTCGGGACCGGTGATCGCCGGCTTCCCGTCGGGCCACACGGCCGGGCCGACGTTCACCTTGCCGCTGGGCGTCCGGTGCCGGGTCGTCGCGGACGGCCGCCCGCGTCTTGTCATCGAGGAGTCTGCCGTCCAGTGATACGCGTCCACTTCATCGGCATATGCGGCACCGCGATGGCGACGCTGGCCGCCATGCTGAAGCGGAAAGGCCTGGACGTTCGCGGATCGGATCAGGACGTGTATCCGCCGATGAGCGACTTTCTCGCGGCGGAAGACATTCCTGTAATGGCCGGTTACGATGCGGCTCACATCACCGGGGATCTCGACGTGGTCGTCGTCGGCAACGCGATTTCGCGCGGCAACCCCGAGCTGGAAGCCGTGCTCGATCGCAAGATCCGCTACCGCTCGCTGCCCGAAGCCATTCGCGAGCACTTTCTCTGGGGTGCGCGATCGATCGTCGTCGCCGGCACGCACGGCAAGACGACGACCACGTCGCTCGTGGGGTGGGTGCTCACGCACGGCGGCCTCGACCCGACCGTGCTCGTCGGCGGCATCGCGCGAAATTTCGGCGATGGCGGATCGAGCTACCGCATCGGCCAGGGCCGCGATTTCGTGATCGAAGGCGACGAGTACGACAGCGCCTTCTTCGACAAGAGCGCCAAATTTCTCAAATACCTCCCCGACATCGCCATCGTCAACAACGTGGAATTCGACCACGCAGACATTTACGCCGACTTCGAGGCCGTGAAGCTGGCGTTTCGCCGTCTCGTCAACCTCGTGCCGCGAAGCGGGCTGCTCCTCGTCGGCGCCGACAGTCCGGCGGCGCGCGAGCTCGTCTCGAGGGCCGTTTCGCCGGTCCAGACGTTCGGCACGGGCGATGACGTGGAATGGCAGGCGCATGACCTGACCGCGGCGGGCGAGTCCACACGCTTCCGCGTCCGCCGCCGCGGATCGCCGTTCGGTGAGTTCGAGGTGCCGCTGCTCGGCGCGCACAACGTTCGCAACGCGCTCGCGGCGATCGCGGTTGGCACGCAGTTCGGTCTCGACGCCGATCGCATCGGCAGCGCGCTCGCGCGGTTCGCGGGCGTCAAGCGCCGGCTCGAGGTCGTCGGCGTCGCGGACGGCGTGACCGTGTTCGACGATTTCGCGCATCATCCGACGGCGGTTGCGGAAACACTCGCCGGCGTCCGCGCGTCGCATCCGGGCGCCCGCGTATGGGCCGTGTTCGAGCCGCGTTCGGCCTCGTCATGCCGTCGGGTGTTTCAGGACGACTTCGCGAAGGCGTTCGCCGCCGCCGACGAAGTGGTCATCGCACCGGTGTTTCGATCGAAGCTGCCCGAGGCGGAACGCCTGTCGGTGCCCGATCTCGTGCGGGACCTCGAGGCCGGCGGGACGAAGGCGCGCGAAGCCGCATCGCTCGACGACATCATCGGCGTCATCGCGCGCGAACACCGTGCCGGCGACCTCGTCGTCATCATGTCGAACGGCGGCTTCGGCGGGATTCACCGCAAGTTGCTGCAGGCGCTCGCGTGAGCATTGTCGCGGCCGGCGATTCCGCGATCGTCGTCGAGTTCGAAGAGCGCATCGATCCGGTGGTGAACGCGCACGCGATCGCGCTGGCCGACGCGCTGCAGGCCGCCTCGATTCCCGGCGTCCGCGACATCGTTCCGACGTACCGGGCCGTGGCGGTGTACTTCGATCCGCTCCGCACCGCGTACGATCGGCTCGTCGACCGGATCGAACAGGAGCTTGCGCATCCGTCGACCTCCGATCTCGACTCGCGCCCGCCGCTGCGGATTCCCGTCTGCTACGGCGGCGAACTCGGTCCCGACCTGGCCGAGGTCGCGGCGTTCGCGCACGTCAGCGAAGAGGAAGTCGTTCGACGGCACACCGCCAATCTCTATCGCGTGTTCATGCTCGGATTCGTCGCGGGCTTCGCGTACATGGGCACCGTCGATCGCTCGATTGCGATGCCGCGTCGCCCTACGCCTCGCGTGCGCGTCCCGCTCGGATCGGTCGGTGTCGCCGGTGTCCAGACCGGCATTTACCCGGCGGAGACGCCGGGCGGCTGGCAGCTGATTGGGCGTACCCCGGTCAAGCCGTTCGATCCTGGACGCGCCGAGCCGTTTCTGATGCGCGCCGGCGATCGCGTGCAGTTCTACGCGATCACACGAGAGGAGTTCGCCGCGTGGCGATCCGCGTGATCAGACCCGGCATGCTGACGACGGTACAGGACGCCGGACGGTGGGGCGTGCAGGCGCGCGGTGTGCCAGTGGCGGGGCCGATGGATCCGTGCTCGCATCGCGTCGCGAACGCGCTCGTCGGCAATGCGCGCGATGCCGCGCTCCTCGAGGTGACGTTGATCGGTCCCGATCTCGAATTCGAGGACGAGCGTATCGTCGCGATTGCCGGCGCGGAATTTCACGTCACGCTCGACGGCCGCGGCGTGCCGATGCACGCGCCGTTCGTCGTCTCGTCGGGCGCGCGTCTGACCTTCGGAGCGCGACAGCGGGGCGCGCGTGCGTATCTGGCCGTGTCGGGCGGCATCGCGACGCCCCCGGTGCTCGGCAGCCGCGCGACGCACGTCATCAGCGCGGTCGGCGGTCTCGACGGTCGGGCGCTGCGCGCGGGCGATCGACTGCCGCTTCTCCCGTCGCCCGCGGCGCAGCCGGCCGGTGCACCGGTAGAGCCGATCGTTCCTCTTCCCGGTGGGACCGCGCGCGTGCGCGTCATGGCCGGTCCGCAGCGTGAGTACTTCGCGTCCGACGCGCTCGCGGCGCTTGAATCTGCGCCGTACATGATTCGGCCGGACTCGGATCGCATGGGATTTCGGCTCGATGGTCCGGTCTTGACGCATGCGCGGGGCGCCGACGTTATCTCCGACGCGACGCCGTTGGGCGTCTTGCAGGTGCCCGCCTCGGGTCAGCCGATTCTGTTGATGGCCGATCGCCAGACGACCGGCGGTTATCCGAAAATCGCGACGGTGATCACTGCCGACATGCCGATCGCCGGTCAACTCGGGCCGGGCGACGCGATTCAGTTCGCGGTCTGCACGCTGCAGGAAGCGATGGCTGCACTGATTGCGCAAGAGCGCGCGCTGATGCCGCTCGAGGCGCATCGCCCATGAGCGATTTCGTTTCAGAGATGGTGTCGGCGTTCGGCCGCGACCGCGTACACGCGAACGCTCCGCTCGCGCCGCTGACGACGTTCAAGGTGGGCGGCCCGGCGGAATGGCTCGTCGAGCCGCGAACGAGCGACGAGGTGGTGACCGCGCTGACCATCGCGCATCTGGCCGGCGTGCCGGTCACGATACTCGGCGGCGGCTCGAACGTGCTCGTGTCCGACGCCGGCGTGCCAGGGCTCGTGCTGCGGCCGAGGGGCGGGGAAGTCGCGCAGGTCGATCCTGGCCACGTTCGCGCCGATGCCGCGGTAACGATCAATGGTCTGGTCCGTTGGACCATCAACCACGGCTGCGCCGGCCTCGAAGCCTGGGCCGGGACGCCGGGCACGGTCGGCGGGGCGATTTTCGGCAACGCGCACTTCGGCGGCCGCAATATCGGCGAATACGTCGAGACGGTGCGTCTCGCCAGCCGCGATGGCCAGGTGCGCGACGTCGGGGTGGCGGACATGGCGTTCGGCTACGATCGCAGCCGCTTGCAGACGAGCGGCGAAATCCTGCTGTGCGCCGTGTTCCGCGTCTCGAGCGGCGACTCGACGACGCTGCGTGCGACGGCCCGGCAGTCGCTCGCGTACCGCAAGCGGACGCAGCCGCTCGAGACGCCGAGCGCGGGTTGCGTGTTTCAGAATCCGCAGCCGGGCCGCGATCGCGTGCCGGACGGCATTCCATGGTCCGCCGGTGCGCTCGTCGATCGTGCGGGCCTGAAGGGCGCGGTCTCGGGCGGCGCGCGCGTCTCCACTGCCCACGGCAATTTCATCGTGAACGAGGGCGGCGCGACCGCACGAGACATCCGAACGCTCGTCGAGCGCTGCCGCGCGGAAGTCAACGACCGATTCGGCGTGTCGTTGCGTGACGAGATCGTCTATCTGGGTCAGTTCGAATGATTCCGACGAGATGAGCTGATGTCGACACTCTTGATCGAAGGCGGGCAGCGTTTGTCGGGTGCCGTGTCCGTCGAAGGCAACAAGAACGCCGCGCTGCCTCTGCTCGCCGCGTGCCTGCTGACCGAGGACGAGTGCGTCCTCACCAACGTCCCCCGCATCAGCGACGTCGAGGTCATGTGCCGGCTGCTGCTGGATCTCGGGGCCGAGATCGAAGGCATCGGCAGCACGACGCTGCGGGTGCGCTGCGCGACCGTCACGAACGACGAGCCGGACGGTTCGCTCGTCGGGCGTCTGCGCGGATCGGTGCTGCTGCTCGGCCCGCTGCTGGCGCGGCGAGGACGCGCGCACCTGGCGCCGCCTGGAGGCGACTTTCCGGCACGCCGCACGATCGCCACGCATCTCGACGCCCTCGTCGCCATGGGCGCGCGCATCGTTCCGGCCTTCGGCCATTTGCTCGAAGTGCCGAACGGTCTGCACGAGACTTCGATGTATCTCTACGAGGCGTCGGTCACCGGCACGGAAACCGCGCTGTTGGCCGCAGCCGCCGTACCAGGCGTCACCGAGATCCGTCACGCCGCTTGCGAGCCGCACGTCGTCGAGCTGTGCGTGTTCCTGCAGCAACTCGGCGTCGGCATCACCGGCGCGGGGACGTCGACGATCCGCATCGAAGGCGGCACGAAGCTGCGCGGCGCGGAGCACAGGCTGTGGGGCGATTACATCGAAGCCGGGAGCTGGGCGGTGGTGGCCGCGGTCACCGGCGGCGAGATCGAAGTCGCGGGCGCGCGTGCCGAAGACATGGAAGTGGTCGGCGCAGTGCTCAAACGGATGCAGATTGCCTGCACGATGGAAGGCGACGTGTTCCGGGTCGATCGATCGCGACCGCAGGCCGCTGGCCGGATTACCACCGGACTGTGGCCGGGGTTTCCGAGCGACATGGTCAGTCTCGTGACCGTCCTCGCGACGCAGGCCGACGGCCAGACGCTCGTGCACGACTGGATGTACGAACTGCGTCTCTTCGCGCTCGAGCAGTTGAGCGGCATGAGCGCGGATCTCTTCCTCTGCGACCCGCACCGCATCATCGTCACCGGCCCGAGAAAACTGCGCGGCCGTCCGCTCGACAGCCGCGATCTGCGCTCGGGGATGGCGTTGATCGCCGCGGGTCTCGCCGCCGATGGTCAGAGCCGGCTCTCGCCGCTCGAGACGGTGGAGCGCGGGTATGGACTGCTGGTCGAGCGCCTGCAGGGCCTGGGCGCGAAGGTCGCGAAACTACCGTAGCGAAGTTGGCGAGTTGAAACCTACCGGACCGCGCCGGTT
>Ga0335085_10014689_pt1 | contig 11412 bp, 10 predicted proteins | sample Lox_Sample_45_FD_206712 | JGI IMG/M metagenome (GOLD analysis project Ga0335085, IMG submission 206712) | Soil microbial communities from Loxahatchee National Wildlife Refuge, Florida, United States - Lox_Sample_4.5 | ecosystem: Environmental > Terrestrial > Soil > Wetlands | place: USA... | reverse complement strand
CCCCCTCTTTCACCTGCAGGCTGTCGCCGCTGAAGATCACCGTGTTCGGAAGAAGCGCCTGACCTCCCACCGTCGCATTCAGGCTCCCCGCCACTGACCCGATTACCGCGGAGCCAGCATATATCGGAGCCGCTGCCAAGAGCGCTACCAGCACCACCATAGATGCCTTGAGCTTGCTGTTCATCATCTGCGCCACTCCTTGAGGATTTTAGAGTTGTAAATCGAACGTGTAATTGTATGTGCCGGTGCTATGTCGAGCAAGGTAAATCTTAGGGGTGCGCACTCTGGTTGTCAAGTTCTTTTTTCTCAACGTCAGCCCTGTTACGGAGATATCTTGCCGACGTGTCGGGAGGGCCCTGGGCTGAGACAACCTCGGCTAATGCGGCGTCGCACAGGGCGGTCGCTTGGGCAAGGCGCGGTCACAGTGGCGGATATCGGGACTACCATCCCCCCTACCATCGACTCAACCCAAGACCTCAACCCTAGCCGGGAATGATCTTGGGCGTGACGATGAAGAGCAGCTCATTCTCTTGGTCCTCGCGGCTCGTTGACTTGAAGAAATTGCCGAATATCGGAATGCTGGCAAGGCCAGGGACCTGGGTAAGGGACCTTGTGTTGGCGGTCACCTTGATGCCACCGAAAACCACGACACCCCCATCCTGTACAAGAACTTGAGTGGTAGCGCCCTGAATGTTGATCTCCGGGTTGGTCGTCCCCGGAAGCACCGGGCCCGGCGAATCATTCTGGACCTGAATATTCAGAAAGATGTGGCCATCCTGGGTAATCTGAGGCGTAACCGCAAGGGCGAGGGAGGCATTCACCGGAGCCGAGGTAACGGTGTTGTTGATGGTTGTCTGGATAAACAATTGCGTGCCTTGCTGTACTAGCCCCGGCACATTATTCTGGGTCACAATAGTCGGGGCAGAAATAGTCTTGGCGAGATTCTTGTTCTCGGCCGCCGAGATGGCAGCGTTGATAGCGTAAAGCCCACCTATGTTGGAAAGCGCGAACGCACCGAACCCCGAGACACTGGTCTGAGTCAAGCCGAGCCGGCCGGAGTTCGAGGCGACGGGAAACTCGGTGGTTGGTGATGCCGACGCCCCAGAGCCGGTGACCCCGCCGGCGGCCACGGACCCGCTGTGGTTGAGAATCTGGGTGTTCAGGACGGTCTGGATCTGGCGGACAACGTCGTTGGTCGTCAGGATGATACGAGCCTCAATCGAAATCTGCCGGGACTTCACGTCGAGCTTGTCTATAACTGCTTGAATAATTGGGATCTGTTCGGGAATGTCGGTGATGACAACCGCATTGTCGCGGGGGTCCGCGGTCACCATGCCGCGCGGGCTCATGATGGCGCTCTTCATCTTCATCAGGATGCTGGCAACTCCGAAGATGGAGGTTGCAGCCGTGATCCCACCACCGGTCGCTCCACCCGTGGCCTGGACCATGGCATTGTTCAATTGAACGTCGGCGGCGGTGGCGTAACTAAGATAACGAACCACTGTGATCAGGGGCGCGGCGGCTGCCTGGGACTGAGCCAGCTTGGCCTGGTTATCCGCTTCCGCCGCCAGCGTGTCGTTCCGCGCGATGCGCAGGACGTTCCCCTCGAGCACCTTGTTCAGGCCGTTGTTGCGAAGCACAATATCGAGCGCTTGATCCCAGGGTACGTCGTCCAGGGCCAGCGTCAGGGTTCCAGATACGTTAGGGTCCACAATAATGTTGAGACCGCTGATCTCGTGGATCAGGCGGAAGAAGTCCTTAAGGTCGACATCTTTGAGGTTGAGGCTGATCTTCTCGCCGGTATATTGGGTCTCCGGCTGCGATGGCCCGCCAGCGGTCTGGCCCGCGGCGTTAGGGGCGGGTACCGGAGTCTGCGCGCTCAAAGCCTGCAAGGGCGAGATCAATTTAGGGTCGGGAGGCAAGAATTGCGCGAGGGAGAGGCTCGCGGCACCCGTCGGGCCCGAGCCGAGCGAACCTCGACTTTGAACTTCGGGGACTGAGGCCGCCGGATGCAACCCGCTAGTTTCGGGGCTTGCTGGGGCAACCTCTGAAGCTGGCTTCTCAGCCGCGGCATGCGCCTCAACAGTGGCCTCGGGCGTCGAACCAGAGCCCTGGAGTTGCGCCGCCGGACGGTTTACAACCCGCTGGGCCGGGGACACGCCGGCCGCCGGTGAGACCGGGTCTGTAATGGCCGACGTGGCGAGGTTCGGCTCAGGGGCCGCCACGATGGCCATGTCGAGCGGCGCCGCATGCCAGAGGGCAGGCACCGGAATGGCGGACGGCATCAGCTTGTCCGATGCGCCGCTGGGCGGGTGAAGGTCGCGAGGCGGCACGAGGGGCACGGGTTGCGTGGGTGCGGGAACGTGAACTTCGGAGGCCGCGGGCGCACTTGCGGCCGCGGCCGGGTCGGACAGCAGAGGCGCCCGGCGGTCGGGCGGCGCCGCCACGCTTGCGGGTGAAACCGCCGGAGCAGGTGCGGGAGTCTTGAGATCTGTGCTCCAGAGGGTTTCTAGTACCCCGGTGCTGGTGGCCTTCACGTCGAACGCGCAAGGCTGCTTGAGATCGGCCACCACCCGAACCACGGGGACGCCACGCGCTTTGAGCTGGCCAAGGCGGACGCGATCGATGAGTGGGCCCTGGGCAGGATAGGTTCGTTGTCCGGCCGGGAACTGAGCGTTCTCAAGATCAAGAACCAGCCGCTTGGGGTTCTCAAGCCGGAAGATGTGATAGGTGGTGGGCTGGCTTGTCGTGACGTCCAAACGCGTTTCAGCCTCAGCGGTTTCGTCCACCGTCACGCCGAGAAAGCGAACCGAGCTGGGTGGGGCCGACTGGGGCCCTGCGGCTAGACCGGTCAGGGCCGCGAACACAACCGATAACGTCAAAGCGCGCTTCCAAACCCAGTTCATTGCGACTCTCCCTTCCCAGGCCCAAGCCGAAGCACGACCTCGCCTCCCTTTGCCCCGCCATTCGAGCCCGAGACGTTGCGGCGGAGATAGAGCGCGTCTGGATCGATCCGGCTCACCATTCCGTCGTAAAGCCTGTCATTTTCGCGAAGAAAATAGGCCAGATTGCTACCGCCCGTGACCAAGGCGATCATCAGATGGCTGCCTCTCTCCTGGACGATGCCTTCCAGCCGCAACTGGCCGATCATCAGGCCCCCAATGCCTGGAGGCCGCGGACCAGCGTCTTCGGCCTTGGCCGACGCATCGGAGTGATGCGGGGGTTCCGGAGCCTGGAACGGGTCGCGGAGGCCAGCTGGGCCCTTACGGACCGGTGGAGTCCGTGTTCCTTTGGGCACTGAGCTCGCGGCGCCGGACGAGGTGGACCGCGAGGTAGGTGTCGAGGCCTCCAGGGTCTTCGCCTGAATGGCGCTCGCCGCGCGGGCCGGCGCTGCGCCTGCGTTTTCCACCTGCAAGGGAAGAGCCCAAAGCCCCGCCGAAACCGACATCAGTGCCACCGCCGGCAACAGGCCCCAGTTGGCCTGGAAGCAGCGACGAACTCGGAGGGCAGCGGCTCTCACTTCTTCTGTTTCCCTGGAGGCGGGGCGCCCGGTGGACGGTTGTAATAGGCCGAAAGGATGAAGTCCGTAGCCACCGTCTCCGTCGCGGCCGGCTTGTATGAACCGTGGCCGGAGGCTACGGGGGTGCCCAGCGTCATTCCGCTCACGTTCGTGATCCTCTGGGCCTGACCCAGCCGGTCGAAGAAATCGACAAGCGCAAAGTACCCTCCGTCCACCCGCAACTTGAAGGGAACTTCGACATACTCCTCGGCCGGTATGGGTGTCTGCGCTGCCAGCGAGCGAACATGAACGCCCGAGGCGGCTTCGGCCTGATGCACCAGGTCCACCAGAGCGTCGGTGTCAGCCTCATCGGGAACCCTAGTCTGAAGTTCCTGAAGTTTTGCCTTCGCGTCTGCGATCCGCTTCTGCAGCAGCGTCCTCTGTTGTTCCAGGGCGCGGTTGGCCGCGTTCTGCGCGTGCAGGTCGCTCACCTGTTTCGCCAGAAGCGTGCAACTCTTGCTTAATGGCAGGACCCAGTACCAGACCGCCCCGGCCGCCAGAAGGACGGCCACGACCACCAGGATCGCGGCCTGCACCGCTCGGGGATAATCAGCCAGTCCTTTAGCCAACGCCCTTCTCCCTGCTTCAGATCCCGTGAGCCGCTGCTGGAGGGGCGGCGCCCGGTTTGCCCGGGTTCGCGGCGGCGACCGTGGCCGTCGCCGGCCCGGGCGGCGAGTAAATGCAATCCAGGGTGAACTTGAAATTCACCCGCCCATCCTTATCGTCGTCCTCATAGAACTCGCGCAGCTGAACGTCCTGGAAGCTGTCCGTCGCTTTCAGCGCCCCGACGAAGCCGGCGATGGATGTCTCTGAACTTGAAGCCCCGTTGAACAGCAGACGCCCCTCTCGCGGCGTGACGGAGGTCAGGTACAGCCCGGGCGCTCGATTCACCACGCCCGCCAGGAGCATCATCAGGTCGGTGGGACCGTGCCGGTTGTCCTCCAGCGTCTGGATGGCGGCGATGCGCCGGTCGATGTCTTTGAGATCGGCTTCGTAGCGCGTATTCTCGGCCTGGATCACCGCCAGGCGAGCCGCCTCACGCTTCTCCACATCCATCTGGCGGTTGAGTTCGTCCAGGCGATGGCTCAAGAACCAGTAGGACCCGCCCACCAAGACGCCAGCAGCCAGCAGCGCTCCGATAAAGACCTGGGCCTGAAAGGCCGCCGCCTCTGAGCCGGCCTCGGGCTTCGTCCCCCGTTCCCGCCTTGCGCCTTCCAGCAGATTGATCCGGATCATGGGTTGTCAAAGCTCCTCAAAGCCAGCCCAACCGCCACGGTCAGCCGGGGCGCAAGGGAAGCGACGTACTCCGGGTCAAAGCCAGAGGCGGGAACGCCGATCCGCCGGAGGGGGTCAAGGATCTCGACCGGAATCTTCAATTCGTCTTGCATGCGCTCGGCCAGGCCGGCGAGCCGCGCCGTTCCGCCCGCCAGGTAAATGCGATCCACCGACCCCGCGTCGGTCAGTTGGTTGAAGAAGTTGAAGGTCCGCCGCAGTTCCGCCACCACATTCGCTGAGACGGACTGGAGCGTGGAGTTCCGCTGCTCGGCAGTCACTTTGGGATGCTCCCCGCCCAGCTTAACGGTTTCCGCTTCCTCGAAACTCAGGTCGAATGCCTTGCGCAAGGCCTCGGTGTATAGGCTGCCGCCCACGGCGATGTCGCGGGTGAAGAGCGGGACGCCGTTGCGCACGATGTTGACATTGGTGAGGCTGGCGCCCACGTTGAGCAAGGCGAAGATCTGATCGGGCGGGGGCTCGTAGCTGTTCTCAAAGGCGTTCTGGAGCGCGAAGACGTCCACGTCGACCACCATGGGCGTCTTTCCCGCCTGGCTCAGCACGCCTGTATAGCCGGAGACCTTCTCCCGCCGGGCTGCCACCAGCATGACGTCCAGGGCTTTGGGGGCGAGCGCGGGACCCAGCAACTGGTAGTCGAGGTTGAGCTCGGAGGGGTCCGATGACAACTGACGCTGCGCCTCGGAGGGGACCGCCTCATCCAGCTCCTCCTCGGATTCGACCGGTACCGTAATGCGCTTCACCATCACGGCGCTCCCCGAAACCGAAGTCGCCACCTGGCTGGCTTCGATCCGGTTGTCGGTGAAGACCTTTTGAATGGCCGAAGAGACCGAAAGGGCGTCCATGATGGCCCCATCCACCACCGAATCGGGGCTGACCTCCGCCAGACCAAGGCTGGCGAGCTCAAAGCTGCGGCCCTTCTTCTTAAGCTGAACGGCCTTGACCGAGCTGGACCCGATGTCGACGCCGACCAGTTCTTTGCTCGTCTTCTTCAGTCCGAACATCAGGGTTCCACTCTTGGCGACGCAGGGTCGGGCCCCCGGGGTTCAGCGGCCTCGACCGTCGCGGCCCCTCACCATGTCGGTTCCCTTGCTCTGCGCGGCCATCCAGTCATCGAGCACGGTCTTCTTGAATCGCCAACGATTGCCGAGCTTGAAGGCCGGAATGCGCTCCTCGCTGAGGTACTTGTACAGGGTGTCCCGTGAGACGCCCAGGTAGGACGAGGCCTCGCGCACATCCATCACTTCCCGAACCTCTCGCGGCTCCATCGGTCTCACCCGCCCGTCTCCGAAAACCACTATCCTGGCGTTATATATACGACGACTATTAACTACGTGTCAAGAACATTCTTCGTTATCATCCGTTCCTCCCGGCTTTTTTCTCCGGTCTTGCCCTGTTATCGGACCTCTGGCTCTTCCGGTTTGGCTTTCTTTTGCTCCGCGCGTCTGGAATTCACCCTCTGTAGCCGGCCACGATGCGCCCCTGACGCCGGTTTCTTGGTAAGGTTGTGGAGGATTGCAGAAGCGTGTATGGGGAGCTGGTTAGTGGGAAAGGCGCGCTTTCGCATCCGCCTGCAGCGGGGAGCCCATTGGGATCTTACAGTTAGGCGAACCCCGGGCCCGCCTCTCGACGCGATCCCAGCCGGCGGATGTCACATTTGCCTTGTGACGCCCGTCACCGCCAAGGTCGCGCGGGTGGTCTAACAATACTGTTGTTGCTTGAGGAGGCGTGAGCTGCGGGTTCCTCCCTTTTGCTCCCCCGCAGCCACGCCTTTTTTGTTCCCCGCCGCCTGACCCCATCTCTCCTGAGCCAAGCATTAGCAAGACATCTGTGGGCGAGCGCTAGTGGACCGTCCGGACCTTTTTCTCCATGTAATCCATCAGCAGGTATTGGCCCAGCGTGTAGGGTGTGGTGAAGTAGGCCTTGCCCTGGCAGATCTGGGTGACCTTCTGGACGAAGTTGACCAGGCCGTAGTCCGAGGCCAGCATGAAGGTATTGATCAGGATTCCGTTCCGCCGGCAGCGGCCGACTTCCCGCAGCGTCTCCGAGACCACCAGAGGATCGAGGCCGAAGGCGTTTTTGTAGATGCGCCCGTCCTCCAGCGTCAGCGCCGACGGCTTACCGTCGGTGATCATGACGATCTGGCGCATGTCTTTCTTCTGCCGCGACAGCACCCGTTGTGCCAGCCGCAGTCCTTCGCGGGTGTTGGTGTAGTACGGACCCACCTTGACGCGTGCGAGCTCTCCCACCGGAATCTCCTCGGCCGAGTCATGGAAGAGCACCATGTGGAGCGAATCGCCCGGATACTGGCTGCGGATCAGGTGGGAAAGGGCCAGCGCCACCCGCTTGGCGGGCGTGAACCGGTCTTCGCCGTACAGGATCATGCTGTGGCTGCAATCGAGCATGAGGACGGTAGCGCAGGAGCTCTGATACTCGGCCTGGCGCACCTGCAGGTCGGGATAGTCGAGATCGAGCGGCGTCTTCAATCCGTTGCGTTTGATGGCCGACAGCAGGGTGGCGTTGACGTCCAGGTTGAGCGTATCCCCGAACTCGTAGCGCCGGGTGGACCCCGAGGCCTCCACCCCGGTGGCAAGCTCGCGCGTGTCGTGCCTTCCGAAGCTCGACTTGCCGAGCGACCCCAGCAGGTCCTTGAGCGCCTTGTAGCCCAGAAAGTCGAGCGCCTTGTCGGTCAGCTCGAACTTCACCCGCCCTTCCGCGCCCCCCAGCGAGCCGGCCTGAGCCTCGTCGCGCGGACTCCCCTGGGGGGGCTGATCCACGCTGATATAGCCGTCCTGCGCCAAACGCTCGATCAGTTGATCGAGGAGCTGGTTAAGCCCCTCTTCCAGGTCCGAATCTCCGTCCTCCCCCTTGCCCATCTTACCGGCCCGCTTCAGCAGTTCCTCCAGCAGCTCGTCCGGCAGGAGCTGGTTCTCCCGCATGGCTTCCATCAGCGCCTGCCGCAGCTCTTCCAGCGTCCGCTCCGCGTCCATCTCGCGGAAGTCGTAGTATTGGCTGTAGAAACCGCTATCCAGCAGGTAATTCTCGAGCAGCTTCATCAGCTCCTCGGTGCTCAGACCCTCCAGGGCGTCTGCCACGTAGCGGGTATACTTGACATACTTCATCGGACCTTGCTCCCATTGCGCCGCGGTCGTCTCGCGGGACCGACCGGCGCCTTTCCGCAGTATAGCTCCGCGCCGCAAGGAACGACCGCCGATTTCGCGTCCGCCTGCGCCAGGTCGCTCTTGGAACCGGGGGGCCGGGGCCGGTCGCGATCCGCCTCCCGTGACTGTCCCTGGCCACGATATCCCTTTGAATCGACATCTAATAATCAGGGGGGAGGAGCCACATCGTGCTTGCAAGATCGCTTGGGAGGAGGCTATGAGAATTAAGTATTTTGGGAGATCGGGCGCCCTGCTCGGGGCGCTTTTTTGCATGATCCGTCCTGCTGCCGCCCAGCAGGCGGCAACGGCCGGAGGAGTTCCGGTGCACATGGTTGTCAGCGTGGAGGCAAAGCATGGCAACCAGGTCCCCGCGCTTACCCAGCAAGACATTATCGTCCACCAGGGAGGGGAGGTCCGGCCGGTGACCGGATGGGTTCCGGCCACGGCAAATTATGGGGGGCTGGCTCTGGCAATTCTCATTGACGACAGTTCCGGGACCAGCGTCGACACCCAATTGAGCGACCTTCGGACTTTCATTCAGCAGCAGGCCTCCACCACAACTGTGGCGGTGGGCTACTTGCAAAACGGCACGGTCTCCATGACCCAGAATTTCACCTTGGACCACGCGGCGGCGGCCAAGTCGCTGCGTCTGGCGCTCGGCTACTACGGAGCCGACGCCAGCCCCTACGTCTCGCTCTCCGATTTCATCAAGCGTTGGCCTGCCAACCCGGCCACGCCGCGGCGCGAGGTTCTCATGATCAGCTCGGGCATCGATCCGCTCTACATGAGCGTCTACCCCGATCCTTACGTTGACGCGGCCGTCCAGGACGCTCAGTGCGCGGGCGTGGTGGTGTATTCGATCTATACGCCGGGCATCGGACACTTTGGGCACAGCTACTGGCTCGCCTATTGGGGCCAGAACTTCCTCGCCCAGCTCTCGCAAGAAACGGGTGGCGAATCCTACTATTTCCTGGGCCCGCAGGCTCCGGTGGCCTTTGCGCCTTACCTCGACCAACTGAACCGTCAACTCGGAAATCAGTACCTGCTGACGTTCCTGGCCAAGCCCGAGAAGAAGGCGGGCCGAGAGCCGGTGAAGGTGACCACCGAGATCCACGCGGTCGACCTCGTGCACGCCGACCGGGTCTGCGTTCCCGCTTCTCCCGAGTAGTCAGCGGGGTGTTGACGCAAGCGCGCAGATCTTCCGCGCGGCGGTGGCGTGCCTGCCTGGGGGCAGAAGTGCAGGATTGGCTGCCTGGGCGCCCTCCCATCAAGGCCCGCTGGCCTCCCCACGGACCAACAATCCCACTGAGGGAGCCGGCTCCGAAACGTCGCTTACATAAGATGTCGGGAGTGATGCCCATCCGGCGGGGTCCCAGCGTAAGCGGACCGTCTTCGGATTCTCCCGGCTACACAACCTGGAAAAGGAGAACTTCCAACATGGCAAAAGTAAGAGGCGGCACCTATGAGCTCCATCCGAAGCACGATTTCGATCTTCAGGATAATCCCCCGGCCAGCGAGACCGCGGCCCGGCTGAGTGGAAAAATGAGCGCGGCCCGGAACAAGGCTTTGGAACTGATCAACGTCAACCTCAAGGAAGCGCTGTCGATTTCAAGGAACGCCGACGACATCTTCACCCTGGACGATTTCACTCCTTCGCAGTATGGCGACGACAAGGTCACCGGGAAGAAGGGCGCCTCGGTGTGCGAGTGGGGGGCTCAAAAGACCTTCGGTAACGGCGGCAATCAGCGCAACATCGAGGCCATCATCGACGTCGACGACATCCCGCCCGGCGTCACCGTCAACGGCCCCGACCGGCCTCATGTGGGCTTTTCCTTTTGGGCCAAGTGCGAAGACTCCAAGAAGTCGATCGACCGCGTCAACGGGCACATCTTCCTGGAGTACGTGCCGGTCTCCCGCAACGCGTAGGGGCAACAAAATCCCCCTCCACCGGCCGCAACCAAATACCCCTCCTCCAATGAGGAGGGGTGGCCGAAGGCCGGGGTGTTGTCCGGGCTGCCTTTATTTGATACCACCCCTGGCCCTCCTCGGCCGAGGAGGGGGATCACCGCGTTCACCACCGAGGGCGGTGGTAGCCACGACGAGCGCCTTTCTCGTCGTGGGCCCTTCGCCGGGAGGTCGATGCTGCAGGGTCATTCCCTGCACGCCCCGGCCTCGACCCAATGGATGCCCGTGGCATCCACGAGGACCATCGAGATCGGCGGCCCGACTTGCCGCGGCTTATCGACCATTTCGAGCGCGATAAAGCGGCGCGCCAGCTTCTCAAGGTCGGCCGGATTGCCCATGCCTTCCCAGCCGTTGCTATTGTGCAGACGCTCCAGGTCGCGATCGATCGCCGCCGTATCGCCGATCAGGGCCACCCCGACGCGATTGGCGGCGCCGGCGGCGTCGTCTCGCCCGGGCGGGCGCGCCGGATCATACGGCGCCGAGCGCCTCGCAACCTGGATTGCGTTGTCGCTCCCCGTTCCTACCATCAGAAGTTGCGAGGAGCCGGCGGCGCGCTCCTGGAAGGCGCCAGGATTCGCGTTCTCGAAGACACGGAGGGCTGCGGGGAGGGCGCGTTGAATCTGTTGCTCCACTAGGTCCGCTGCTCGCGGGACCAGCATTGACTGGTTCATGACGGTGTGCAGAATCCTGGGCACATCAAAACCGGAATCGGGTTCCTCCACCAGGCCGGCTACGACCGCGACCTTGCCGTTGGCCACGTAGAGCTTGCACTCGCTTTGGTGGCCGGAGATCACCGGCCCGAGCTTGGTGCCCCGGCCGTCGGCGGCTACCACGGCAAAGCCCTTGGTGTAAAGGGCGACGGCAGTGGTCGCGTTACCGAGCCGCGCCCAGCCCGCCACCGCAGCCAGAGCAGCGGACACCCAGACTGCCGCCCGGCCCACCTGGGCAGAAGAAGTTAGCAACGGTCGCCTCCGCTTGCGCATTCGCCCGTCTCCCATTTCCTTGGATTCGAGGAGCGCGTTCGACGGGTGCAGCGTCCCAAGCGTTCACCACCGAGTGCGGCGGTAGCCACGACGAGCGCCTTTCTCGTCGTGGCCTTTGCGGAGCCATGGTCTGCCGCGGATTATTCTGCCGGCTCACAGGCCCCGAAGGTTTACAGGGACGTTCGTTCCTCCGACCTCACGCTGCTCCACGTGAGCTGATCGGAACCTGGCAGAAACCCACGGCGAGAAAATACGCTCGCCGTGGCTACCATGGCCCAAGATCGCACTGTGAAGAACTTGCGCCTTGAGGGCTCGCGTCAGCCCCGTCAAACCCTTTTCCACAGCCTAAGCCCCACAAACTAGCAGACCGGCTTTTTCCTCCCCCGCCTCCCCCTTTTCGCCACCGTCCCATTTCCACCTGCCACATTGGAGGAATGTGAGGCAACCATGACCG
>Ga0335085_10014688_pt1 | contig 11413 bp, 14 predicted proteins | sample Lox_Sample_45_FD_206712 | JGI IMG/M metagenome (GOLD analysis project Ga0335085, IMG submission 206712) | Soil microbial communities from Loxahatchee National Wildlife Refuge, Florida, United States - Lox_Sample_4.5 | ecosystem: Environmental > Terrestrial > Soil > Wetlands | place: USA... | reverse complement strand
ATCGACGGCGGCCGGCCCGCCCCTGGCCTGTTCGAGCAGACGATCGCCAACCTGGCCGATGTGCCGCCGACAATTTACTTCAACGTCCCGGCGGGGTACGCGCAGCTCGTCCCGGCGCTGGAGGACGATGCGGCGTTCGCCGCCCGCTTCTTCTCCAGGCTGAGGCTTATGTTCAACGCTGCGGCGGCCTTGCCGGAAGCAGTGCGGGGGGGGCTCGGTGCCGTCGCCCGGCGGACCACGGGCCGGCCTGTCCCGGTGACTGGGTGGTGGGGGGACGGAGACCGCGCCGGCGGTGACCTCTGCCCATTACGAGTACACCGACGCCCGATGCATCGGGGTGCCGTTGCCTGGCGCGGAGGTCGGGCTCGCGGCGGTCGAGGACGCGTACGAGATCCGGGTCAAGGGCCCGATGGTGACTCCCGGCTACTTCGCCCGGCCCGATCTCACGGAGGCCGCGTTCGACGAGGACGGGTACTACCGGACGGGAGACGCGGTCGTACTCGCCGATCCCGGCAACCCCAATGCCGGACTCATATTCCGTGGCCGCGTCGCGGAAGACTCCAAGCTGGAGACTGGCACGTTCGTACGGGTTGGCGCGGTGCGGACCGCGCTGCTGTCCGCCATCCCCGTGCTGTCCGATGCCGTGCTGGCCGGCGAGAACCGCGACTATCTATCCGTGCTTGCCTGGCTGAACGCCGCTGAGGCCGGCAAGCTCCTCGGCGAGGTCCCGCAGCCGGACGGCGACCTGGTCGTCCACGAAACGCTGCACGCACACCTCGCCCGGGCTCTCGCCGCGCACAACGACGCCCTGGCTCAGCTGCCCGGATCGAACGGCTGATCGTTATGGCCCAGCCGGCCAGCCTGGACGCCGGCGAGATCACCGACAAGGGCTATGTGAACCAGCGGAAGGTCCTCGCTCACCGAACGCGGCTCGTGGAAATGCTATACGCCGACCCGGTCCCGGGCGGCGTCATCGTCGCAGGAAAGATACCGTGATGCGCTTCAATAATGTCGCCATCCCCGCCGGGATGGCCTGGTCGTCGCCGTTTGTCAAGTGGCAGGGCGCGCTGTCGGAGGTGCACAGCATCGACCTGGCCGCCGACGTGACCAGCCGCGCGCTCGCCGAGCGGAACATCGAGTCAAGCCAGATTGAAGGCCTGGTGCTCGGCTGGACGATCCCGCAGAAGGACATCTTCTACAGCGCGCCCACCCTGGCGGCGCGGCTGGGTGCCGGCGCGGTGAGCGGTCCGATGATCAGCCAGGCCTGCGCCACTCAGTCGCCTGCCTGACCGCCGCGGCCGCCGCGGTCCAGGCCGGCGCGGGCCTGCACCTGGTGGTCGCCATCGACCGGACAAGCAACGGCCGCAGGTGCTGTACCCGGCGCCGTCGGCCACGGCCGGTGCCCGTCTCGACGCACTGGGTGCTCGACAGCTTTGCCCGCGACCCGTGGGCGGGCACCTCCATGCTGGCCGCCGCCCAGCTGGCCCGGATGAGCGCCGGCTACCTGCTCGGCGGCCAGGCAGAACACACCCGTCCCGGGACATCCTGCTGATAATCCAGAACGGGCACGGCCCCCGCTACCCCGCAACGGGTGGGCAGCGCCCGTGAGCTGTGCCGCCACCACGCCCGTGTTTTCCCGCAGCCACGAGGTTCATACGGCAACTGCATCCGGGCTCTGGATACCAGCAATAAGGACAATCGATTTCCTAAATCCACCCCGCCCTGTCCATAGTGGTCGCGACGAGATCTGGAGGCAGACCCGTGACAACGACGCAGCGTAGGCCGCAGCCCAGCCCGCGGCGGCGCTGTCAATCACCGGGCGGCTGGCTCCCCGTCAACCAATAGGTAAAGCGAGGAACCATTTGCCATGACAGAACGGCTCATCACCCACCTCCGCCACGTTGACCTGGCAGTGCCCGACCATGCCAGGCAACTCGCCTTCTTCACCGGGACCTGGGGACTGACAACCGAGCACAGCGACACCGGGCTGGCCTTCCTCGCCGCCGAGGGGTCCCCCGAGCAGTACGTCGTCCGGCTGCGGCAGGCCGACGACAAGCGCATCGACCTGATCGCCTTCGGCGCGGCGAACGCGGCCAACGTTGACGCCCTGGCCGCTCGGCTGGCCCGCGCCGGGGTCCGGCTGGTGAGCGAGCCGGACGCGCTCAAGACGCCCGGCGGCGGCTACGGGTTCCGGTTCTTCGACAACGAGGGCCGCACCGTGGAGATCAGCTCCGGTGTCGCGGTCCGCGAGCACCGCAAGATCGAGGAAGGCGAGTCGATCCCGGTCCGGCTCTCGCACGTCGTCGTCAATTCGGCCATCCCGGAGGCCACCGTGGCGTGGTACCAGCGGCACCTCGGTTTCAAGCTGTCGGACACCCTCATCCACCCGCACACGGGCGAGCTGATGTGGTTCCTGCGGATCAGCCGCTGGCACCACAGCCTCGCCATCGCGCGCTGCCCGCACCCGTCGCTGCACCACGCCTCGTTCGAGCTGCGCGGCATCGACGAGTACATGCGCGGCACCGGGCGGCTGCTGCGGGCTGGCGTGGAGAAGATCTGGGGTCCCGGGCGGCACCTGGCCGGCAACAATACCTTCAGCTACTTCCTCGACCCGCACGGCAACACCGTCGAGTACACCACCCAGCTCGAGGAGATCGACGAGGACACCTGGCACCCGCACCTGTACGACATCACTCGGCCGGAGGTCGCCGACCAGTGGGGCACCGCGGACGCGATGAACGAGTTCCTCGCGGCCAAGTCGTTCAACGACCCCGACCGGGGCGTGTTCACCGCGCCGCCGGTCTGACGATGCCGCGGACACGCGAAGCACGAATCCGTTCGGTTCCCTGGAAACGGAAGCGCGGATGAGCCGCGGCTACCGGACGGGGGCGGCCCTGACCACCCGCATGAATGGGAGCGGCAACAGTGTTTGAGTACTTCCCGGGCAATTACGTGTGGAACCTCGCGGTGGTCGCCGCGCTGAACAGCGGCGGGCTCATCGACGAGGTGGACCGCGCCTGCCGGCCGATCCGCGAGGCGGCGGCGCGCGGCGAGGACGCCGGCACCGCGGACTTCCTCGCGGCCTGGACCGGCCTCACCGACCAGCTGGACGAGCGAGCCGGCGCCGCGCTGGCCGCCGGACACCGCAAGACCGCCGGCGACCTGTACTTCCGCGCCGTCAACTACCTGTGCAATGCCGAACGCATGCAGGCCGCGTCGTCGCCCGGCCGCGTCGCGGTGTACCGGCGGGTCCTCTCGCTCGCCGAGCGGGCCTTCGAGCACCGGGACCCGCTGGTGTCGCGGGTGGCGGTCCCGTACCAGGGCACGACACTGCCCGCCTACTTTAGCCAGGCGCTGGCCGCGGCGTCCGGCCCGGCCCCGGTCATGATCTTGTGGAACGGGCTCGACTCCACCAAGGAGCACATGTACATCTCCGCGCACTGGGCCGAACTGGCCGCCCGCGGCATCTCCTGCCTCATGGTTGACTGCCCCGGCTCCGGTGAGGCACTTCGGCTGCAGGGGCTCACCGCCCGGGCCGACACCGAGGCGTGGGCCACGGCGTGCGTGGACTACCTGCTCACCCGCTCCGACGTCGACCCGGCCAAGATCGGCCTCGTCGGCTGGTCGCTGGGCGGCTATTACGCCCCGCGGGCCGCCGCCTTCGAGAAACGGCTCGCGCTCGTCGTGGCGTGGGGCGCCAACCACAACTGGGGCGCCGTGCAGCGGCGGCGGCTCGAGCGGGAGGGCGAGCGGCCGGTACCGCACTACTGGGAGCACGTGCTGTGGGTGTGGGGACAGCCTGACCTCGACACCTTCATCAAGTTCGCCGACCAGATCCACCTGGACGGCGTGGTGGAGCAGATCACCGTTCCGTTCCTGATCTGTCACGGGGCGAACGACCGGCAGATCCCGCTGGAGTACGCGCACCGCTCTTACGAGCAGGCCGTGGCCAGCCCGCACCGGGAGCTGCGGGTCTTCGCCGCCGCCGAAGGCGGCGCGGAGCACATCGGGCTTGACCACCTGCCGTACGTCAGCGCCTACATCGCGGACTGGGTCGGTGACGTCTTCCGCTCCCAGCCGAACGATCCGCTAGGGCGAGGGTCACGGCTGCATGCGGACTGACATTGCCATCATTGGAGCCGGGCCCACCGGCCTGCTCCTCGCCCACCTGCTCGCCCAGGACGGGATCGAGTCGGTCGCGGTCGAGGCGCGGAACAAGGAGTACGTCGCGGCGCGGATCCAGGCCGGGATCCTGGAATCCTCTAGCGTCGACCTGCTGCGCTCGGCCGGTCTCGGCGCGGGGATCGAGGCGGCCGGCGAGGAGCACCGCGGCATCTACCTGCAGTGGCCGCACGAGCGCCATCACCTCGACTTCGTCGACCTGGTCGGGCGCGGTTTCCGCGTGCCGGCGTTAACGGACGCCGGGGTCCGCGACATCCATCTCTAGGACGAGTGCCTGGCCGTCCTTCTGCTCGATCTCGGTCTTCAGCGCTTCGAGACGGTCCGCGCGGCGGGCTGCGATGCCCACCATGACGCCGGCCTGCGCCAGTTTGCGTGCGGTAGCCGCTCCTCCCGGGCGATGGTCATGTCGTTGGTGACGCCGACAAAGACGGTGGGCTTGACGTAGTTGCCCGCCTCGTAGCCCTCCGGCTTGCCCTCGCCGCCGGTGAGGACCTCGGCGCCTTCCTCGATGCCCTTGCGGATGTGGCCCTGCACCCGCTCGTAGTGAGCGGCGGACACCATCGGCTGGATGACGGTCGCCGGGTCGTCCGGGTCCCCCAGCGGCAGCTCTTCTGCCCCGGCCTTGAGCGCGGCCTTGGCTTCCTCCAGCCGGTGGCCAGCGGCGAGAAGGACCCCATCACGGTGTAACCCGCAGGAAAGTCTCACCGAAGCGACGGTAAACGAACTCGCGCGACCAGCCGTAGTCGCCACGGGGCGCTACCGGCGTGCCCTGCCGCATCGTCCCCGGGAATGCGAAATGACTCCGACCGGAGCGGGAGTCCGGTCGGGCTAAACTACGCCACCGGTGAACGCCGACTTGTCGGGCGAATGCGCGCAAGGCCCGGCTCCCTGGAGGCTAACCTGACGCGTGGCCGGGCGACTGCGTGCGGCCAGCCGCGTCAACTTCCGGGATCTTCCGACGCTCCCGCGGCATGCTGGGGATGAGCTCGTCGGATGCCCCGTCGCGGAAAGCCTCCCAGGCGGCCAGGGCGCTGCCATCGACGTAGTAAAGCTCGGTGTAGCAGCCGAGTTCCCGCACTGTATCGAAGTAGGCCCACTTGCAGTTGCTGTCATCACCCTTGAACCAGCCCGACATGGCCTTCTTCAGGCCCTGCCGAGGTAATGCCAGACGGCGGCTTCGTACTCCGCAGCGTCCGTGAGCCGGAACCCGATGTGATGCTGGGAAGGTCCTCGGGTCTCTAGCCAGTCCTTGTAGACAGACCGCCCGCCGTCGTGCTCCGCGAGCTCGATGAGCAGGTTTCCCGCGAAAGCATATGCGCAGCTGAACTGAAAGTCCCCAGGCTCACCCCAGTACTCCTTGTCGATCTGGTCCTTGGCCAGGTCGTACGCCTTCGACCACCGCTCCACGCCGTTGACGCGGCGCCAGTAGCCGATCGCGGCGTCCAGGTCCTCGACTACGAAGCAGAGCTGGTCAAAGGCACGGCCAATGAGCCCTGGCATGGTCTCGCTCATCTGTCGGTTCCTCCGTTACGCGTTCCGGGGAATGCGTTCGCGGCCCTGTCGGTCCTCAACCATGGCGGCCGCTCATCAGGCGAGGCAGCTCAGCGGTTTCCCGTCGTTGTAGGCGACCATGTCGGCGAGGATCGCCGGGTAGTTGAGCGGCGCCCCGAGCTCGCCGCCGGAGGCATCCGCGTCGAGGTCGGCGTAGGCGCGGTGCAGGTTGCCCACGATGCGCTCGGGGTCGTGAAGGTCCTTGTACTGGCCGAGATCGGCGTCGCGGGCGGCCTCCAGCGGGGACAGCCCGGCGGCCTTGCCGTGCGCTGCGGCCTCCTGCACAAAGCGCAGGTAGCCGAGCACGTCGTCGATCACCTGCGGGCCGCAGACGTCGCCGTGACCGGGCACGATGGTCTGCGGGGCCAGCGGCCTTACCACGTTCTCAAGCACGCTGACCGCGCCCGCGACGGAGCCCATGAGCAGGAACGGCGTGCCGCCGTTGAACACCAGATCCCCGGCGAACAGGACCGACCGCTCCGGCAGCCAGACGACCGAGTCGTTGCTGGTGTGCGCGGGCGCGCCGACGTAGCGCACCTCGCAGCGCATGTCATCGCTGTACAGCGTCACGCTCTCGGAGTAGGTGAGAAACGGCGGGGCCACCTTCAGGTCACCCCAGTCGACGTCCTGGAACAGGCCGGGGAAGTGCGGCAGGCCGGCGTCAAGCACCTCCTGGCGGCACCGGTCATGGGCCACGATGGTCGCGCCTGCGAACAGGTAATTGCCGTGCGTGTGGTCGCCGTGGTGGTGGGTGTTGACCAGCGTGCGGACCGGCTGCCGGCTCACCCTGCTGATGGCGTCGAGGTAGTCACGGGTGCGCCGCTCGGTTGAGCAGGCGTCGATGCTGGTCACGCCCCCGCCGGCCACCAGGAACCCGGTGTTGTTGATGAACCAGGTGCCGTCGGGCTGGATGTAGGCGAACACGCCGTCGCTGACCTCCTGGAGGCGGGGCGGAGCCAGCTTTTCGGCCTGGTGGTCCTGCGGCGTCGAGCTCATACGCTTTCCTCTTTCCTCATGCTCTGCTCCGTGCTCGCGGCCGCTGCCGGGCCGGCGTGACAGGCGGCAGGTCAGGGCCGGGCACGACGCGGTTGCGGATCGTCCCGATGCCCTCGACGGTCATCTCAACGACATCGCCTGGCTGCAGTGGCGGCGGGTCCATGGTTCCGGACCTGCCCCACAGCTCGGCCAGGCAGCCGCCGTTGCCGCAGGTGCCGGAGCCGAGCACGTCCCCGGCGCGGACCCGGGTGCCGCGCGAGGCGTAGGCGACCAGTTCCCCGAACGGCCAGCCCATGTTGGACAGCAGGTCCGCGCCGACCTTAGTACCGTTCACCAGGACCCGCATGGCAAGGTGCAGGAAGCCATCGCCGTCCAGGTAAGGCTCTATCTCGTCGGCGGTGACCAGCCACGGGCCGAGCGTGGTGGCGAAGTCCTTGCCCTTCGCGGGCCCGAGCAGCACCTTCATCTCGCGCCGCTGCAGGTCGCGCGCCGACCAGTCGTTCAGCACCGTGTAGCCGAAGATGGCATCTCGCGCCGCGTCAGGCGTGAGGTTCGACCCGTCCTTGCCGACAACGGCCGCGACCTCCAGTTCGAAGTCCAGCAGCTTGCAGCCCGGCGGGACCGGGACGTCGTCGTGCGCGCCGACCAGCGCGTAGGGGTTGGTGAAGTAGAACGTAGGGGCCTGATACCACTCGGGTACCACCGCGCCGCCTGCCACGCTGGCGGCTACGCCCTCGACATGTTCCTCGAAGGCGGCGAAATCGCGCACCGTCGGTGGCTCCAGCGGCGGCAGGAAACGCACGCTGGTGAGCGGAACCGCCGGCTGTCCTAGCGAACGGGCGCCGGCATCCAGCGCGGCGGGCAGTCCCGACCGCACCAGGTCAAGGATTGTCGCGTCGTCGGGCAGCGGGTGGAACCCGTCATCGCCGATCACGCCCGCGGCAACAGTTCCGGACACCTCACAGGTTGCTAGCCGCATCAGGCACCTCCTGGCGAGGACGTTACCGAGCCAGGCCAGGCCGGGGAAATAGCTGGGTCCGATCATCGGTATCAGCGCCGCCGATGCCGTTCCCTGCCGGGTGCCGATGCACTACGGAGGCCGAGAATCCGTAGTGCCCTCCGTAGTTCCCGGGTCGCGTCACGCGCGGCGCGATCCCATGCTTGGAAAGCAGCCACGGTATAACGCCCGGTGATGGTGGTTATCGGTACTGGCCATTTCCGTGGCTGCCACCGGAAACCTTACGTTAATCGGGAAAGTCATGATGGCGGCGGCTGCATTGCCGCCAGGTGCCAATGGAGGCAGGCATGTCACCGGAACAGCGGTCTACCGACGTGATCAGCAGGCGCGCCTTCTGGGCGCCTGACGTATTCGAAGAAGAACTCGCGAAGGTCTTCCGGAAATCCTGGCTTTTCGTTGCCCACGAGAGCGAGATCGAGCAGCCCGGCGATTACGTCACCCGCCGCATGGCCAACGAGCCGGTGATCGTGGTCCGCGACGAGCAGGGCGGGGTACGCGTCTTCCTGAACACCTGCCCGCACCGCGGCGCGCAGCTGTGCCGCGCCGACCTGGGCAACACGTCGCACTTCCGGTGCAGCTATCACGGCTGGACCTTCTCTAACAAGGGCGAGTTGCGCGGCGTTCCCGAGCTCCGCACCGTCTACCCGGACGACTTCGACCGGAAGCGGCACGGCTTGTTCGCCGCCGCCCGGGTGTCGAGCTTCGCTGGCCTGATCTTCGCCACGTTCGACCCGGACGCGCCGTCCCTGGAGGAGTTCCTCGGCGACGTTGGCTGGTACCTGCAGGCGTACTTCGGCAAGGCGCCGCTGGAGGTCGTGGGCCCGCCGACGCGCGGCATCCTGCACTCGAACTGGAAGGTCGGGGCGGAGAACTACGGTGGCGACGGCTACCACGTGACGACGACGCACCACTCCCCCATTCAGCTGGGCATGTTCGGCAACCCTGAGGACTACGCGAAGCTCGGCCCGCTGGCCACCGGGCATTCCGCGTTCTGCGTCGACGCCGGCAACGGGCACCTTCTCCGGATCCAGAAGCTGCCGATCGAGTTCGACAAGCCGGTCTTCCTCGGCTACCCGCAGGAGCTGTGGGGCTCCTTCGCCGCGCGGCTCAGCGACGAGCAGCTCAACGCCAACAGCGGTGTCGCGGTCGCGCACGGCAACGTGTTCCCGAACCTGTCGTTCCTGGAGGGGATCGGCTCCGCGGAGCCCGGCTCGCTGCCCGTCAGCATCCTCCACCTGCGGCAGTGGCAGCCGGTCAGCGCGGACAAGACCGAGCTCACCATGTGGTCGCTTGTCCCGAAGGACGCCCCCGCGGCGTGGCAGCGGGAGAGCCACCAGGCCCTGATCAGGGGGCTGGGATTCGGCGGGATCTTCGAGACCGACGACTTCGAGAACTGGACCGGGATGGCGGAGACGAACCGGGGCGAGCTGGCCTGGCAGCGTGAGCTCGTCTACGAGGCCGTCCCGCCGGCACCGCCGCTTGACACGGCGTGGCCGGGCACCGTGTACGGCGTGGACCACTCCGAGGTGAGCATCCTCGCGCTGTACCGCAAGTGGCACGAGCTGATGCGCGGCTGAGCCGGCCAGCCGCGCCGCCAGTCCGCCGACCCATTGACGACGCATTCGAGGAGACATCACCGTGACCGCAACCGACGCCGCGCCCGAGACCTGGGTGAGCGCGGAAACCCACTGGAGCATCACCAAATTCCTGCTTGACGAGGCGGAACTGCTCGACCACTGGCGCTACGGCGACTGGTCGCACCGGATCACCCAGGACTTCTGGTACCGCGTCCCGGTCCCCGTCACCCGGGACGACCCGCAACGCGGCCGGCATGCCGAGGGCGCCTACCTGGTGGACGAGACCAGGGGATCGCTCGAGTACTGGTTCCGCCGGTACGACCCGGTCCTGTTCGAGTACGCGTGGGGCGAGAATCCGCTGCAGCGGGTGCACCGGTTCATCACCAACATCCGGGCGCGGCAGGTCGCCGGATCCGGCGAGGTGCACGTGACCGCGAACCTGCTGCTGAGCTTCGCCAGGCAGTCCCAGCCCGCGGTCCTGATCAGCGCTGAGCGTGATGACCTGCTGGTGCCGGACGGCTCGTCGTGGCTGCTCGCCCAGCGCACGGTGCTGCTCGACCAGAACGTCCTGGACATGCCGCACCTGCGGGTCATCTTCTGATGCCTGGGCCGCGCGCGGACGCCGCGCAGGTGCTGGCCGAGACCACGATCGTGAACGAGTTCACCGGAGTCCGGGTGCGCAAGCTGCTCACCCGCAACGGTGAGCGCCTCGAGGTCGAGTCGATGCGCCTGGGCTACCGCATCAGGCTGGATGCCCTCGGCCTTGAGGCGCTGTCGTGGCAGGCGCCGGAGGTGATCTCCGGATGGCTGGCCACGCCGTTCGGGCCGGGTACGGGCAACGACCGTGAACTGACAGCAGAACTGACAGCAGAGGAGAACAGCGCATGAGCGCCAAGCAGGCCGCCATCGTCACCGGAGCGGGCAGCGGGATGGGCCGGGCCATCGCACTGGAACTCGCCCGCCGGGGCGCCGCTATCGTGGTCGTCGACTACGACGGGGAGAGCGCGGCGCAGACCGGGAAGCTGATCGGGGAAGGCGGCGCGCGCGCCGTGACGGTAACAGGCGACGTGTCCGATCCCGCGGTCGCGTCAGAAGCGGTCGAGCTGGCTCAGCGCACCTTCGGGAGCCTTGACGTCCTCGTCAACAACGCGGGGATCTTCGACTCGAACGCGCCGCTGCTTGAGACCACCGATGCCCTGTGGCAGCGGGTGCTGGCCGTGAACGTCACCGGGAACTTCAACTTCACCAAGGCCGCGGTTCCCGCCATGTCCGGCCAGGGCGGCGCGATCGTCAACCTGTCCTCGATCGCCGGCCTGGTCGCCGGGGGCGGCGGCGCCGCCTACGCCACCAGCAAGGCGGCGATCATCGGCCTCACACGGCAGGTCGCGGCCGAGGTGGGACCGCTCGGCATCCGGGTCAACGCGGTTGCTCCCGGGCTTATCTTCACCAACCTCTTCGCGAGCAGCGCCCGGGTCCTCGGCTCGGACACGCCGGACGGGCCGCTGACGCGCCAGGCTCACGAGCGGATGGCCAGTATCCCGCTGGACCGGATTCCGCTCGGCCGGGGCGCTGGCCCCGAAGAGGTCGCCACGGCCGTCGCGTTCCTGGCGAGCGCGGACGCTTCCTACATCACCGGTCAGGTGCTGGTCATCGACGGCGGCGGGCTCGCCAGCATCTGAACCGTCCGGCGGAGGCCGCGATGAGCGCAAGCCTGCGGAATGTCGACCTGAACCTGCTCTTCGCGCTCGACGCCCTGCTCCAGGAGCGGAACGTTACGCGCGCGGGCGAGCGGCTGTGCATCAGCCAGCCCGCGATGAGCGCGTCGCTGGGCAAGCTGCGCAGGCACTTCAACGACCAGCTGCTGGAACGGCAGGGACTGCGGTACGTGCTGACCCCGCTGGGTGTCACGCTGCGCGATCAAGTCGCGGAGACTCTCCGCTCGGTCCAGCGCACGTTCGACTGCCAGCGGGACTTCGACCCGGCGGACTCCGAGCGCGAGTTCCACCTCATCGCTTCCGATTACGCGCAGGCCGTGCTGGGCGGGCACCTGATCAGGCTCGCGGACAGCGAGGCACCCCAGGTCCGGTTG
>Ga0335085_10014687_pt1 | contig 11413 bp, 11 predicted proteins | sample Lox_Sample_45_FD_206712 | JGI IMG/M metagenome (GOLD analysis project Ga0335085, IMG submission 206712) | Soil microbial communities from Loxahatchee National Wildlife Refuge, Florida, United States - Lox_Sample_4.5 | ecosystem: Environmental > Terrestrial > Soil > Wetlands | place: USA... | reverse complement strand
CGGGCGGGCACAAGGCCCGCCCCTACATCTAATTGAGCCCGCGAGGAGCGCTCCCATTGCCCGTCCTGCGGAGCGCCCGCTCGTAATCTTCCGGCGTATTCAGGTTATCAAAGATGAACGGCTGAAATCCGGGGCGCGCCAGTTCCGGCCAGCGCAGGACTCGTACCCGGACGCGGTCGAAGAAGCTCGTGACCCTGTTGTGCCCCTCCTGGAGACTTGCCTGAATCGCCGTGCGCGTCCGGCGGCGGTAGACTGCGGCCAGCGGCTGAAAGCCCTGGAGCGGCGTCTGGGCCAGCGTTACGTCGGCCTCCGACTCTAGCGCGCGTTCGGCGAGATAGCGCAGGAATCGAGCGGGCATGAACGGCAAGTCGCAACTGAGAAAGAGATTGAATTCGGACTGCGTGTGGCGGAGGCCGGTCAGAATGCCGCCGAGCGGCCCGCGGGACGGAATGTCATCCGGAAAGACAAGCAGGTCGAATCCCAGAGCCGCGAGCGGGAGTCCCGGTACACGCTCGTGCGGACCGAGCACAGCTACCGTGCGCGTCACCGATCGAACCAGCCGCACGGCCCTGGTCAACAGGGTGCTGTCGCCCAGGGTCAGATCGTGCTTAGGCCGGCCCATGCGGCGGCTCTGTCCCCCGGCGAGAACGAATCCGGCGATCTGCGGATAACGGTCCAGCATGGGCCCAGATTACTACACGGCGGGAAGCTCCGCCGGTCCGAAACCCTTTGACAACCAGCCCATCCAATACACGTGGTCTTGGCGTAGGGGCGGCCTTGTGGCCTCCTGACGATGGCAGTACGACTCTCGGGCGGCCACAAGGGCCGTCCCTGCGTCGAAATCAAACGTAGATCACGAATCCTGTGAGGTTTGGTTATGCGACGGCTTCGTTCTCTTACGCAACTGTTGATGGTCCTCCCGGCGGCCGGTCTGGTGGCGTGCACAGTGGCGACAGGCGCGCCTGCGAATGGGCCGGTTCCCGCCTACAGTGGCCTTACGGACGTGTCCCAAGTAAGGGGCAAGCAGACGGCAGTGCTGGCAGGCGGATGCTTCTGGGGCGTGGATGGGGTCTTCAAGCACGTGAAGGGTGTTGACAGCGTGATTTCCGGGTTTGCGGGAGGCCAGGCAAATACCGCCCACTACGAGGTGGTCAGCACCGGCGAGACCGGGCATGCCGAGTCGGTGAAGATCACGTATGATCCGTCCAAGATCACTTACGCCGAGCTTCTGCGCGTGTTTTTCTCGGTAGCCACCGATCCTACCGAGCTGAACCGGCAGGGGCCGGACGTGGGCACGCAATATCGCTCAGTCATCTTTTATACGAACGACGAGCAGAAGCAGATCGCGCTGGCTTATATCGATCAGCTCAACAAGGCCCGCGTGTTTTCAGCGCCGATCGTGACCCAGGTGGTTCCCTTCAAGGCGTTCTATGAAGCCGAAGCGTACCACCAGAACTATCTCGCGCTTCATCCCGATAATCCGTACATTGTGTTCAATGACCTGCCGAAGGTGCGGCACTTGAAGCAGGAGTTTCCGGAGCTGTACAAGTAAGGTCAGAAGAAGAGGTTCACCACAGAGGCCACGGAGTTCACAGAGAGCCTGCCTCACTGATCTCTGCGTTCTCTGTGGTGAACAGCTTTCGGTGCTTCGCTTGGTTTGCCTCAGGAAGCCGAACGCGCGGCGGTCTGTCGCTTCTGCGCAGGCTGGTAGGTTCCAGGCACCGCCCGGAAGCTGATAGCGATGCGGTTCCATGCGTTAATGGCCACCACCGCCATGTTGAGGTCAACCAGTTCTTTCTCGGAGAAGTGCCGGCGTGCCTCTTCGAACACTTCGTCGGGAACGCGGGTCTGGCTGATCAGCGTCACCGCTTCGGTCCAGGCCAGGGCGGCGCGCTCGCGATCGGTGTAGAAGGGCGTCTCGCGCCAGGCGTCCAGTTCGTACAGACGCTGCTCGGTCTCACCCTCCGCGCGCGCGTCCTTGGTGTGCATATCGATGCAGTAGGCGCAACCGTTGATCTGCGAGGCGCGCATGTATACGAGATTCAGCAATCGCGGCTCCAGGCCGCTGTGGAGAAGATAAGGCCCTATTCCGAGGAGAGGCTTAATCGCCTCCGGAGCCACTTTCTGAACATCAATTCTAGGTTCCATGACGTTCTCCCTTTCCAGCCGTTGCAATCTCCCCCTTGGAAAAGCGGCTGTGTTTCTTATGATGAATCCCCACGACTCGCGGGTTCGCGCGAGGGGAACGGACGGCCAAAAAAGCCGGGAACAACTATGGTATATTCCCGAACAGGCCGCGGGTTTTCTTTGAGGCCGCCCGATGACCGTTGTCGAAAAAGTGGAGCGCGACCTTGTCACGGCTATGAAGTCGCGTGAGCAACTGCGCCTCAGCGTACTGCGGATGATGAAGTCGGCGCTCAAGCTGAAGCAGGTGGAGTTGACGCGTCCGCTGGAGGACTCCGAGGCGCTGGCGATCTTGCGGACCCTGTTGAAGCAGAGACACGAATCCGCCGAACAGTTTCGCAAAGGCGGTCGTGAGGAGCTGGCTGCCAAGGAAGAGGCGGAGATCAAGATCGTGGAGGAGTATCTGCCTGCCGCCGCCAGCGACGAAGAAATCGCGGCGGCGGTGACCGCAGCCATCGCCGAAACCGGCGCTGCCGGCGCAAAGGATCTGGGCAAGGTCATGAAGGCCGCCATGGCGAAGCTGACCGGCAAGAACGTGGACGGCAAGCGCGTGAATGAAAAGGCGCGAGCCCTTATCGGCGCCTGACAGGAGAGCGATATGGCTGTGAACGCTGAAGCCGGTCCGGATCAAGAGCAAAAGCAGAAGAAGCGCGAGTCGCCCGGGGAGGAGATGGCTTGTCTTGATATCGCCATCGGGATCCTCGGCGTTCTGCTGCTGATCTTCCCTGCGCTCACTTCGTTCCGCGGCTCCAGCTTCGGCTTCGTTGCCGCCGGCGTGGCGCTCCTGGTGGGCCTCGTCCTGGCCATCACGGGCGGATTCATGGGCCTCGGTGAACGGCGGCGGCAGCAGGCCAGCCGCGCGATGAAGGCAAGCGGCCTCCTGCTGACGCTGACAGCGGTCATCCTCCTGGCGGCATCCAGCAATGGACTGATCGGTTGGGATTTTCCCGTCGGAGTAATTTTCCTAACGCTCGGAATTTTCGCGGATCTCGCAGCCTGGCGATTTCGCAAACAAGTTTCAGCAGTCCGTGCAGCCACGTGAACCCACAGCGCCCTCAGGCCCTCAGGCGCCGGTTTCTCTGTTCATTAGTCCTCGCCACTCGCCGATGTCTTCCACCGTTCCCTCTCACCCGGCACTTGACCCGGCAGCACTGGAGTGAATCCCCTATGTCCGACGCTCGATTTTCGGTTCTGATACTGGCAGCCGGAAAGGCCACGCGCTTTAAATCCGAACGCTCGAAGCTGCTTCATCGGCTCGCGGGGCAGCCGCTCGGCGAATATGCGCTGCGAGCTGCGTTCGCGGCTGTTCCCGACCACGTTTACATGGTGGTGGGGCACCAGGCAGAAGCGGTCCGCGAGAAGTTTCAGCGGCCTGGTCTGACCTTCATCGAGCAGCGCGAGCAGCTCGGCACGGGACACGCGGTGATGATGGCGCGCGACGAGCTGGCTCATTCCACAGCCGACGATCTGGTGGTTTTGGTCGGCGACGCGCCCCTGATCTCGGCGGAGCTGCTCAGGAATCTGGTGGACAGCCACCGCAAACGCCGCGCGGCCGTCACGATCGTGACGCTGCAGCTCGAGGATCCGACCGGATATGGGCGCATCGTGCGCGGTCGCGACGGGCGCGTGCAGCGGATCGTGGAAGAAAAAGTCGCGACCCATCGCGAGCGCCGGATTCGGGAGGTCAGCTCCGGCATCCTCTGCTTCTCGCGGTCGAAGCTCCTGGCTGCACTTGATCGCTTGACGGATGATAATCCGCAGACCGAGTACCTGCTGACCGACCTGGTGGAGATTCTGGTTCGCGGAAAACAGCGTGCGGAGACCGTCCCGGTGGCTGATCCTCGCGAAGTGATGGGTGTGAACGATCGAGTGGAACTGGCGGCCGTGGAGCGCATCCTCCGTCTGCGCAAGGCTCACTCGCTGATGCGCGAGGGGGTCACCATTGTGAATCCGGAGGTCACCTACATCGACGACGCGGTCACCGTGGGCCGGGACACGGTGATCGAGCCAGGCGTCAGCCTGCTCGGCTCGACCACGGTCGGGTCCGCGTGCCTGTTACGGCCCTACAGCACCATCACTGACTCGACCCTCGGCGACCGCGTGACAGTGCGGCCCGTGTGCGTGATCTCGGCTTCCCAGATCGGCCCGGACGCCATGGTCGGTCCTTTTGCCCATGTGCGTGATGGTGGTGTCATCGGCCCTGAGACGCGTATCGGCAATTTCGTGGAAGTGAAGAAGTCGCGTGTCGGACGCGGCAGCAAGGCGGGTCACCTGACCTACCTGGGGGACGCCGAACTCGGCGAGAATGCCAATATCGGCGCCGGCACCGTGACCTGCAATTACGATGGCGTGAGCAAGAAGCAAACCTATATTGAAGACGGAGTCTTCATCGGGAGCGGCACCATGCTGGTGGCGCCAGTGCGAGTAGGTCGCGGGGCGTACGTTGCCGCAGGGTCAACGATCACCCAGGATGTGCCGCCCGGGGCTCTGGGAATGGGCAGGGCGCTGCAGGTGGTGAAGCCGGGCTGGGTAGAGGACAGAAAGCGAAAACTTTCGGGAGACAAGAAGAGGTGAGAATTAGGGACTACGTCTAAATCTTTTGTTTCTTGCCGCTTCGCGTCATTATTACATTGAAGCCATGTAATTACCGCCATATTTTCAGTACTCTAAAGCCCACCCGAGGACTTAACCGGCTCTTTTTCACGGATTTTTCCCCGATCCGTCGAGTGGAAACAGGCTTGCTTGAACATCGACCTGACAAGCAAAGTCCTTACAGACTGAGGAGCTTGGCTTGAGAGAACGAAGGAGGGAAGTTTCATGGCGATTGACGAAGTTTCACGGCCCGAACGTATCGAGGTTCGTCAGTCGAGCGGTCCCTGGGTGTTAGTCTTTGTAGTACTCGGACTGCTCGTCATCGGCGAAGTTTATGCTTTTACTAAACTGGGATCTTTGAGTTCAATCCAGGCACAGCAAGCGAGTCTGAAGGCGCAGATGGCGCAGGTAAACGATCAGGTGACCGCCAAGCTCGCAAGCCTGGAAGATGCAAATGCTCAACAGTTGGACGCCCTGCGCAGCGAGCTGGACGCCACCACGAAGCAAGCGAAGACACGGTCCAGCGGGGCCTCCTTGGCTCGCACACGCCGGCTCATAGCCGATCTCCAGAAACAGAACGAGGCGGAGAATGCTGCCCTGAAGCAGCAAATGGCACAAGAGCATGACCAGGTGAGCCAGCAGATGGCATCGGTCACTCAGGACGTTTCTGCCACCAAGACGGATCTGGGCACGACGAAGCAGACGGTGGATACCCTGAAGAACGACCTCGGCATGGCGCGCAGCGATATGGGTACGCTCATCGCGCGCAACCATGACGACATCGAAACGCTGCGCAAGCTCGGCCAGCGCAACTACTATGAATTCACGCTGGACAAGAACCAGCAGCAGACGGTGGCCGGTGTGGGTCTGGTGCTGAGGAAAACCAATGTGAAGCACCATCGCTTCAACATGGACCTTCTGACCAACGACATGTCGGTTCCGAAGAACAACCGTACAATCGATGAGCCGATCTTCTTTAGCACCGGCGGCTCCAAAGCTTTCTTCGAGCTGGTCGTTGACAAGGTCGATCAGAACAAGGTGACCGGCTACATCAGCACTCCCAAGTTCTCGCAGCCCGAGTTGGCGGCCGCGACGCCGGCTTCGCCTTCGGGAACGCCGCAACCCACTCCGCAGCGGTAAGGCTCTCATCGGTCGCGATGTGAAACGCGCCTGGCACTTCAAAACGCGCCCCTCGCCACCGGGCCCAATCGCTCGGGCGGGCGAGGGGCGTTTTCTTTTTGAGGTTGAGCCGTTTCACTATGTTGGCGGCGGGTGATAGAAAGTGAGCTGAGAATCGCCGTGGCGAATCGAGCGGCGCCGGTCCAGGTTGCCGTAGTTCTCTTCCAGCAGCACGTGCCGCGAGTGCTCGGCGATCACCGTGGCATCCGGCGCCAGCAGTGACGAGCGTCCGAGCTGCCGCAGCACGCGGTGATAGACGGCGATTTCGGCGTAAGGCGGATCGAGGAATACGTAATCAAAGGCCAGGCTCTCCTGGGCCAGCCGGTCCAGGGCGATCTCGAGCCGAGAGCCCAGCAAACGCACGCCGGCGGTCACGCGCAGCGTCTGGAGGTTGCGCCGGATCAGCTCCTGAGCGCCGCGATGGTTTTCCACCAGTACAACCTCCGCGGCGCCACGGCTCAGGGCCTCGAGTCCGACGGCGCCGCTTCCCGCATAGCCGTCGAGAAAGCGCGAGCCGGCAATCGCCGGACCCAGGACGTCGAACAATGTCTCGCGCATCTGGTCGGAGGTGGGACGCAGGTCAGCGCCTTTGAGCGAGCGCAGCCGAAATCCTCGATATGTCCCGGAAATGATCCTCATGCCTGTTGTTGTTCGATATCCCTGAGAGCTTCTCCGGCAGCGTCACAATCAGGCAGCCGTGCCTTGCAATCGTCAATCGGCAATCACGCGACGCTTGCCATCCCATAGCGCCGGGGCCAGATGCTGCGCAAATATGCGGTGTAGCGCTCCAACTCCTCCGCGGACGGAGGTTCGGCGACGAAACGCTCCGCCTCGCTGCGGGCCCATTCCAGGATCTTCTGGTCGCGGAGAAGATTGGCGACGCGAAAAGCCGGAATGCCCCACTGCCGCGTGCCGAAGAACTCACCGGGACCGCGAATCTTCAGGTCCATCTCGGCGATGCGGAACCCGTCGGTCGTCCCGACGAGCGCACGCAGTCGCTCGTCGGCAACTTCAGTCCGCGGCTCGCCGGGCATCAACAGGCAGTACGACTTCGCGCGCCCGCGACCGATCCGGCCGCGGAGCTGATGTAGCTGAGCAAGACCGAAGCGGTCTGCGTGCTCGATCATCATGACCGTGGCCGCCGGCACGTCAACGCCGACCTCGATCACCGTCGTCGAGACCATGATTTGAGTCTCGCCACGCTTATAAGCCAGCATGGCGCTCTCCTTTTCGGAACTCGGCATCCGTCCATGCAGCAGTCCGACTTTGAATTCGGGAAACACCGTGGACGCGAGCTGCTGATGCCCGCGCACTGCCGCCTGCACGTCGAGCTTCTCCGATTCCTCGATGACCGGGTAGACCACGTAAGCCTGCTCCCCGGCGCGCACGCGGTCGCGGATCAGTTCATACGCGCTTTTGCGGTCGCGCTCGTGAAGCAGGCGCGTCTCGATGGGTGCGCGGCCGGGCGGCAACTCGTCGATAACCGAGCTTTCGAGATCGCCGTACAGGGTGAGGGCCAGCGTGCGCGGGATCGGCGTCGCGGTCATGACCAGCACGTCGGGCGGCAGTCCCTTGCGGATCAGCGTGTAGCGCTGGATCACCCCGAAACGATGCTGCTCGTCGACGACCACCAGCCCCAGCTTCGCGAACTCCACGTCCTGCTCGATCAAGGCGTGCGTACCGACGATCAGGTGGATCTCACCGCTCGCCAGGCGCCTCTTCACCTCCGCCTTTTCCTTCCCGCGCCGCGCGCTGGTCAGCAGCTCCACCTGGTAAGGCAACGGAGCCAGAAGTTGCTTCATGTAGAAATAGTGCTGGCTTGCCAGGATTTCCGTCGGCGCCATGACCGCCACCTGGTATCCGTTGTCGATGGCGACGATCGCTGCCTGGAGCGCCACGATCGTCTTGCCGGAGCCCACGTCGCCTTGCAGCAGTCGATTCATGGGGCGGGGCGCGCGCATGTCTTCGACGATCTCGCCGAGCACGCGCTTCTGGGCAGCTGTCGGCCGGAAGGGTAAGATGAGCTTGACGGCTTCGTGCGCGGCCCGGGTGGTGCGGAACGAAATTCCCTCTCTCGTTTTCATCTTGCGCTGCCGAAGCAGAAGTCCGGCGCTAACATTGAAGAACTCTTCAAAGATCAGCCGCACCTGAGCGGGTGTGCGGAAATTCAGCAACGCGTCGAGCGGCGTATCCTTCTCCGGAAAATGCGACTGCCGCAGGGCTGTGCTTCGAGCCGGTAGCCTCGCGCGGGCTCGTACCGACTCGGGCAGGCCGTCGGGAATGTCGCCTCCGAGCGCGCCGAGGCCGGTCCAGATCAGGCGTCGTAACACCCGCGGCGTAAGCCGTGAAATTGATTCGTAGATCGGTACGATCCGGCTGACTTCCAGCGACTCACCCTCGGCGGCCGGCTCGTCGACCAGAATTTCGAACTGAGGTTGCACCATCTGGATGCGCGCCCCGAACTGGTCGCGCTCGGCTTTGCCGTAGAAGAAGACGCGCTGTCCCGGATGGAATACCTTGTTGCGCTCGAGATAGAGCGCATTGAACCATATGCAGCGCAGCATGCCGCTCGAGTCCCGCGCTGACAGGTCGAAGAGGTAGGTGCCGCGGCGGGTTCGGGTGAGTCCGGCCGTCAGGACCTCGACGAGGACGGTGGTCACCTGGCCGGGCACGAGGCCGCGGACCGCCGTCAGCCGCGTCCGATCCTCGTAGCGAAAGGGGGTGTAATAGAGCAGGTCCTCCACCGTCTGGATGGCACGGCCCGCGAGCATGGTGGCGCGGACCGGTCCGACGCCTTTCAGGTACTTTACCTCGGTCGCGAGAGTCAGATGAGCGGGCATGAGGATTCCCGATGTTCGATTATAGCGGTAGTGGTGCGGGCTTCCAGCGTACCTCTCGGCCCAAGGCAGGCAAGATGCCTGCACCACAACGTCGAAGTGAAGATAACTAGAAATTAATTTGCCTTCGTGGAAGCGCTGCGACAGAATCGCCCGTGGATCGGATTGGGCGCGTTCCGGCGAGTAGCCAGGCCGTCCCGAAATACGTCTGTGAGTCCGCGACCTTGAGTCGTGAGCCTCGCTTGCTTCAGAGCTCAAGACGGACTCCGAAATTTCAGGAGGAATCATGAAAATGAGACGGATTTTGTCCTTGTTCCTGCTCGCCTCCGCGGGTTTGCTGGCCAGGCTCGACGGTCCTCACGCCCGCACTTTCGCGGCGCAGTCGGGCGGCTATCACCTGTTCAAGAAAGTGACCCTGGGCGGGGATGGCTTCTGGGACTATCTGGGCATCGATCCGGAACGGCGGCACCTGTTCATCTCGCACTCGACACACGTGATGGTCGTTGATGCCGACTCCTACAAGGTGGTCGGCGACATTCCCGACACCCAGGGCGTTCATGGCATCGCGGTAGCCGCGGAGTTCGGCCGCGGATTCGTCAGCGACGGCGGCGCATCGCAGGTGACGATCTTCGATCTTGCGACCCTCAAGACGGTCGGCACCGCCAAAACGAACGCCGGCCCCGACGGGATCATCTATGATCCCGGCTCCAAACGCATCTTCACCTTTAACGGCCGATCCAGCAGCGCCACCGCCATCGATGCCAAAACGGGCGAAGTCGCCGGCAACATCGACCTCGGCGGCGATCCGGAGTTTGCCGCGTCAGACGGCGAAGGCCACGTCTACAACAATCTCGAGGACAAGAGCATCGTTCTGCAGATCGACTCTAAGAGCCTTAAGATTCTGAACCGCTGGCCGCTGGCGCCGTGTGAGAGTCCTTCCGGCATGGCGATCGATATCGAACATCGCCGCCTGTTTATCGGCTGCCATAACAATCTCATGGCGGTCATGGACGCGGACAACGGTAAAGTGGTCGCGACCGTGCCCATCGGCCAGGGCGTTGACGCCAATCGTTTCGATCCCAGCACCCAACTGGCCTTCGCTTCCACCGGCGACGGCCATCTGACGGTAGTCCACGAGGACTCGCCGGACAAGTACACCGTCGTGCAGACTCTGGATACCCAACGTGGGGCACGCACCATGGAAGTGGACCCCAAAACGCACAACGTTTTTACTGTAACTGCGGAGTTCGGCCCCATGCCTGCGGACGTCAAGCCGGGCGAGCGGCGGCGCCCGCCGATCATTCCCGGCTCGTTCACACTGCTGGTCTTTGCACAGTAACCGCCGGGATTTTGGCGGTGCCGGCCCGTCGGGGCACTGGGCGAGGTCGCCCCGGCGTGGTATACTACCGGAAGTGTCAGCCCAACGGCGGCATGCACACTCAGGCCCTGGGGCGCGTAGCTCAGTTGGGAGAGCGCGGCGTTCGCAACGCTGAGGTCGAGGGTTCGAATCCCTTCGCGTCCACCATTTCTGCCTGTATACAAGATTCTGAATCCTGGAGTTGGAATTTGTTTGTGGCTTGAATACTCCGCGATCTGCACGCCTGCCGTCCTCATTGCCCTAAATTCCGTTGAGTGCCCCGCTGGGATGTAAATCCTGTCGCGTCACGTGAACAATTTGCCGCTGCAATTAGCGGCGACTAATCTACTTGTACGCCATTACGCGCGTCTCCGAGAGTCTGAGTCCCCGGCTGCGTGTTGACAGATGGACAGATGGGATGCTCGGCAGCGGTTCTTGACTGTGGTTGGCAGCCCTTGGCAGTTTGGCATCCGTCGTGCACTCATTTTCGCCCGCCAGAGGTAAGACTAGAATCTTCGAGGATCGGAGATGCGCCACAGCGTCGAACGCGACACTCCAAAAGCGGTGGAATCGGCATCGGTAACTCTGATGTCGGGCGATGGTTCGGTGGCTTGGTACCAGGTGGTGGGAATTGAATTCGTACTGTTCGCCGGAATCGTCGTGCCCCTGATTTGCGGCGCCCTGCTCGCCCGCTAGCGCCACCCTGGGAAGCTGCCGATCGCCCCTTACCCCACGGTCCCCGGGCAATCGAAAGAAACCTTGGAATGGCGCCAGCCAGCGCACCGCTCATCCGAAGCTAAAGAAGCTCAAGTCAGGCAACGGATCAGCCCTTCGTAGCCCTCTTTCGCTCCGCCCATCGCTTCTTCATCATTTCCGAAATCTTCTTGCGTGCGGCAGGACTCATTGTCCGCCGCTGACCACCGGCCTTGGTAGAGCCCGGCGGGCGCCCACGTCTCCGGCCGCTGCCGCCCTCAAGAGCGACAATCGCCCGGTCAAGCCTGTCTCGTTCTTCTCTCAACTGACTTACGATGCTTTCCAGTGCCAAGGGTGGATCTCCTCTCGGTGAGTTTAGCGGGGATCATTCATTGCCCTATGCCAGCCTATATGTTTACGTTTCGGTATTCAACCTAATTCTTTAGGTTCGTCTCCCAAAAGTGTGATCAGCATTCCTCCGGTAACGGAAGATGGGCGCAGCAGTGATAGATCGCGGCGGTGAAGTTCTCGACGGTGCGAAACCCGAAGGAGCGATGGCTAACCAGTTTGA
>Ga0335085_10014684_pt1 | contig 11414 bp, 11 predicted proteins | sample Lox_Sample_45_FD_206712 | JGI IMG/M metagenome (GOLD analysis project Ga0335085, IMG submission 206712) | Soil microbial communities from Loxahatchee National Wildlife Refuge, Florida, United States - Lox_Sample_4.5 | ecosystem: Environmental > Terrestrial > Soil > Wetlands | place: USA... | reverse complement strand
CTGTAGCGCAGCGTCCTGGGCTCGGCTCTGGCCAGGGCGCCGTCCAGGGCCAGGAGCCTGAGCCAGGCCAGCAGGGTCTGCGCGATCATCGCCGCGGTGAGCCAGGCCTGGTTGAACGCGAAGCCGTGCGAGGGGAACCGGCCGATCCCTGTGTCCTTCCCGGTGCGGATGCAGTCCTCCACCCTGGCATGGACCCTGTGGGCGGCATCGATGCAGGCGCACTGGCCGCGCCACCCTGTGGTGTCCTGGGGCAGGTTGGTGACCCACAGCTGGTACCGGTACCCGTCCTCATGCTCGAACAGGGATAGCTTCGCGCCGGGATGGGGCCGCTCACGGCGCGCGAAGATCCGCATCGTCTTGGGCCAGCCATCCAGCCGGTCTCCGTCCGGGCCTTCGCGCAGCAGCCCGGTCAGCTCAGTGACGTGGGCTTCCTCGATCCAGCAGGCGCGGTGCCCGCACTCCAGGTCCGCGCAGGCCTCATCGGCGCGGCGTTCGCGGACCTCGCCGCGGTGATCGATGGCGATCTGCCATGCGTCCTGGGGAACCAGCCGGATCGCGGCTTTCTCACGCGTACCGAGTTCCCACCCGCACGAGTAGATGAGCGTGAACCCGCGGCGCCGCGCAAGCTTGTCCAGGTGCTCCAGCAGCTTGTGCGAGAAACCCGCGCCGTCCACCGTCATCATCAGGTTCCGCCGCAGCCCTGGCGGCAGCGCCGCGATAGCGTCATCCACCACGGTGACGTGGTCGGCTGCCGTGTTCGAGCCCGCTGACCCGCGGCGCAGCATCCATGCCAGCGGTTCCCCGGTGTTATCGCAGAACGCCAGCAGCGGATGATGACCGAATCCCTTGAAATTCCCCTCAGCGAGCTCCTTGTCCGAATGCGCGAACGTCACCGTCGCGTCCAGCCGGATGCAGGTCACCCCGTCCAGCGCCTTGTCCGCGACCCGGACCCCGGGCAGCTTGCCGTGCCGCGCGATCCCCTGCCCCCACGCCTGGCGGCGCGCCTTATTCACCGCCGCGATCAGCTTCTTCTCCGTCTTCGCGCCGCCCTTGCTGATCTCCTCCAGCGTCCGGTACGCCGTCGGCACCGACGCGACTTGCCCGAACACCTCCGCCTGATCTGAGAGAACCCGGAAACCGCTGATCGCCCGGGCGCCGCCGGCGATCACGCACGCGATATCAGCCAGCACCCGGCCCCGGTCATGACGCAGCACCCGGCCTGACCACAAGGCCTGCGACAGCCCTCCCGTCAGGCCCGCCCTGTCCGACAGGCAGCGCAGCAGGCCGAGCCCGGCATGCGACACGACCCCGGTACCGCCGCCAGTGACTTCCAGGCCATCCGACCACGCGGTAACGTTCACTTCTGAGGTGCTCCTTGAACTGGACCCGATAGAGACTGAGACACCCCTATCGTCCCAGTTCAGGAGCCCTTTCATGTCAGGCGCACCGCCGCAGCCCAAGCCCGCGTGAATTAACAGGGTTAGCCCGCTGCGCCGCTGCCCGGGAATTCAGCCTGGCACGGGCCGGATACGGCGCTCCTGAGTTCGCTAATGGCCCGGTCCAGTTCGCCGATGGCGTGCTGGATGCGCGCCCTCGTTGACCTCGCTGGCTCAGGCGTCCATGAGATCAGCGTTTGCGGCCCGCCAGATAGTCGAAGCCGAAGCCACCGAACAACCCGATCACGGCCAGGATCGCCAGCGCGATTCCAGGCCACAGCAAGCTGGACCTGGCGGCCAAAAATCCGGTAGTGGTCGCGGTGCCTAGCACCACCCATGTCACCATGACGATGATCGCGAATGCGCCCGTCATCCGGCCCCAGCGGTGCATCTCGGATCCGATCTCCTCCTTGTTGTTCATCACCGTACTCACCTCCATTTTTACGGTGGTCGCGGTAAGCGAGCTGGCAAGAGGCTCTGGTCACCTATCGCAGGGTGTGATGCCGCAGCCGCCCAAACCGGAGATCACCCCTCGGCCAGAATTCCCCAGGGCGCCGCAGAGCGCGACATCGAACTTGAGGCTGGAGGCTAATTGCACGTCGATCTTCCGCCAGTCAGGACTCCTGACCGCTCTGTCCCTGGTCCTCTCCGTCCTCCTCGTGGCTGCCGTTCCCCGGGGGTTGCTGCCGGTCGGGTCCCCAGTTCCAGTCGGGAATAGCGCCGGCCACAAGGGCAAGCACTCCAGCCACCACTAGCCCGGCCACCTTCGCGACTTTGGCCCAGTTGATCGGCTTGTGCGTTGCCATGCCGCCACCTCCGTCCAATAGGCGAGAAACCAAGAAACCCACCCGCGCGGTGTATCAGGCGTCCCGCTTGCGGAACAGGATGCCGCCCACGACCAGCAGGATCGCGGTGAAGACGGCGAACACGGCGAACTCACCCCACGGGGAGAACTGGTGCGCGTTCTGCGGCCCCGAATTCCATACCGTGGCCGAGATGGCCCGGGCCGCCGAGCTCGGCAGCCACCGCACCAGGTCGTCGCGCCACGGCAGCAGGTTCACCAGGACTGGGAGCACGAACAGCAGGCCGATCATCGCGGTGATGGTGGCCGCGGTGTTCCTGATGATCGCCGCGGCGCCGAGGGAGAACAGGCCGCACAAGGTCAGGTACAGCGCGCTGCCGATTACGGCGCGCAGCACGCCGGGCCCGGCCAGGGTGGCGCTGTGGTGCGTGCTGGCCAGCAGCGACTGGCCGAGGAAGAACGCGGTGAACGCCGTCGCCAGCGAGACCGCCAGGGCGACGGCGGCGAAGGCCACGGCCTTGGCGAGGTAGAGAACGATCCGCCGGGGCATCGCGATCAGCGAGGTCCGGATCATCCCGGTGGAGTACTCGGCGGTGAGCGCCAGCGCGCCGGGCACCACGATGACCAGCTGGCCCAGGACCAGCATCCCGGCGAGGCTGAGCTGGGTGGCGTCGAAGGGGGTGCGGTCGGCCGGCGGGGTGTTCGACCAGAAGTTCGCGGAGATCGCGCTGATCGCCGCGCCGATCACGACGCTGACCGCGAGCAGCACGAGCAGCGTCTGGTAGGTCGAGCGGACCGAGCCGATCTTGGTGAATTCCGAGCGCAGGGTCCCGCCGAACCCCGCCCGGCCTGACAGCGCGGGCAGGACCGGCGCCTGCCGGGTGATGGTGGCCATGGTCAGCTCCTCCCGTCATAGCCGGGCCGCCCGGGCGCGGCGAGTTCCCGGGGCGGCTGCCCCGGACCCGCGGGCTGGCCCTGGGTCCCTTCGGCCCCGGCCCGGTACTCCACGCTGTCCGCGGTGAGCTCCATGAAGGCCGCCTCCAGCGAGGCCCGGACCACGGTCAGCTCGTTCAGCTGCACGCCGTGCTCGAAGGCGATGTGGCCGACTTGGCCGGCGAGCAGCCCGGATACGATCAGCGTCCCGTCGGCGCCGCTGACCGCGCTGCCGCCCGCCTCGGCCACCACCTTGGCCAGCACGTCAGCCTGCGGGGTGGCCACCCGGACGGTCTGGCCGGAGGCGCGGGCGATGAACTCCTCCATGGAGCAGTCGGCGAGCAGGTGGCCGCGGCCGATCACGATCAGGTGGTCGGCGGTGTTCTGCATCTCCGACATCAGGTGGCTGGACACGAAGATCGTGCGGCCCTCGGCCGCCAGCGCCTTCATGAAGGTGCGGATCCACAAGATCCCCTCGGGGTCCAGCCCGTTGATCGGCTCGTCGAACATGAGCACGGCCGGGTCGCCGAGCAGGGTGGCGGCGATGCCGAGCCGCTGGGCCATGCCCAGGGAGAACCCCTTGGTGCGCCTGCGCGCCACCTCGGTCAGGCCGACCAGCTCGAGCACCTCGCCGACCCGCTTCCTGGGCAGGTTGTTGGTCTGGGCCAGGCAGAGCAGGTGGTTGTAGGCCGAACGGCCGCCGTGAACCGCCCTGGCTTCGAGCAGCGCGCCGACCTCGCGCATCGGGTAAGCCAGGCTCGCGTAGGGCTTGCCGTCGATTCTGGCCGTGCCGGCGTCGGGGTAGGCCAGGCCCAGGATCAGCCGCATGGTCGTGGTCTTCCCCGCGCCGTTCGGGCCGAGAAAGCCCGTCACCCTGCCCGGCAGCACGTCAAACGACAGGTCCCTGACGGCGGTCACCTCGCCGTACCGTTTGGTGAGGCCCCGTACCTGGATCATGGGATTGTTGCTTACCGGCACTGTCCCCTCCTCCTCTCCACCACGTGCAGACGGAGTGGGACTGCCACCTCCCGGCGCGCAGCCGCGCCAGGCATCCATGGAGACTGATCCTCCACGGCAGCGATCAGTCCACGATCCCCAGGCTCGACGGATCCCGTTGACCGCACCAGGGCCGGATGGCCGCTGGGGGAAGGACCTTGTTCCAGTCAGCCAACGTCTTCCGTCCCAGCGGAAAGTCGGCGGTTAGCCGCCACGGGCACCATCGGATGCGCCGCGGTGATTATGAGACAGGCAGGGCTGAAGGGGCGAGAGGTGGCGGCTGCACCAGGCTGTAATCTCCGCCAGTGAAGCTCGTCAGGCCTCTTATGATGCCAGTATCAAGGCGACCGTCCTGCCTGCTGCCCAACTCACGAGGGTAGGGACCGCGATGAGCGAGAACACCGAAACCGCGATCCTCGCCGGGGGCTGTTTCTGGCCCGCGCAGGAACTGCTGCGCCACCGCGACGGGGTGATCTCCACCCGCGTCGGCTACACCGGCGGAAAGAACGACAACCCGACCACCGGCGACCATCCGGGTCATGCCGAGGCGGTCGAGGTCATCTTCGATCCCGCGCGGACCTCCTACCGGGCCATCCTCGAGTTCTTTTTCCAGATCCACCGGCCCGACCTTGACGAAGAGCTGGTCGGCTCCGACTACCGTTCCGAGATCTTCTATACGAGCGACGAGCAGCGCCAGGTCGCGGCGGACACGATCGCCGATGCCGACGCCTCAGGCCTGTGGCACGGTAAGGTCGTGACCAAGGTCAGCGAGGCCGGCCCCTTCTGGGAGGCCGAGGCCGAAGACCAGGAGTACCTCCGGCACTACCCCGAGGGCAAGAATCAGTTCAGGCCGTAGCCGTCCGCTGCGGGATAGCCGCTTCGGACGAGGAGTAGCTGCCCGGGTCATCCCGCGCGAGAACACGGTCACCGTCCACGTCGAGCTCATTCCGGTATTCCGGGACCCGGCTGGGCAAGATATCCACTAGCCCGACCACGCCACCGACTGGAGCCGCCGTGACCGAAGCCATGAAACCCGTCGAGCTGACCGTCGTTGACACGAACACCGCCGCCTGGGAGCTGTTTCCCGTCGCGTACATAGGGGCGAACCTCGAGCACGTTCCGCTCATGAGCGATCCAGAGACCGGGATGATGATCCTCAAGATGGTCTACCGGGCGGGCTTCACCAACCCGTGGCACAGCCATTCCTGCGCCCACGGCGTCTATGTCCTCGACGGCACCCTGAGCACCCACCAGGGCCGCTATCCGGCCGGGAGCTTCGTGTGGTTCCCCGAAGGCGGGATCATGGAGCACGGCGCGACCCAGGAGGAAGACTGCACGTTCTTGTTCATCACGAACAAGCCGTTCGACATCCATTTTGTCGGCGACGAGAACGACCCGGCCGCGCCGACGGTCTAGCGGCGAATGAGATATATCGCAGTCGATCGTCGCGGGCCTTATCTCTGGGTTACCTTCAGCCGGCCGGACAAGCTGAACGTACTGCATGCCGAGGACCTGCCCGGACTCAAGGACATCGTGGTGAATCTCGGTCCAGGCGTCACGGGTCTCGTCTTCACGGGCGCTGGACGGGCGGCGTTCAGCGCGGGGATGAACATCGAGACGTTCGTCGGCATGGACCGGGCCGGCGCGAAGGCATTCATCGATCAGCTCGCCGGGATCATGCGGGCCGTCCGTCGGGCGCCGGTAGTCACCGTCGCCGCGGTCAGCGGCTACTGCCTGGGCGGAGCATTCGAACTGGCCCTTGCCTGCGACCTTCGCGTGGTCACCACCACGGCAGCCTTCGGGCTGCCCGAGATCAAGGTCGGCGTGCCGTCCGTCATCGACGCGGCCCTGCTGCCCGGTTTCGTCGGCCTGAGCAAGGCACGCGAGATGATCCTGACCGGCGATACCTACCGGCTCGACCAGTTGCCGTCGCACAGCATCGCCAACGTCATCACCGAACCCGGCCTCCTCGCCGAAGCCACCGAACGCCTGCTCGAGCGCACCGCGACGCACACCCATACGGTCACCGCCGCCCAACGCCGGCTCTTCAGCCTGTGGCTCAACCATCCGCTCGACGCGGCGGTGGAGCACAGCACCGACGAGTTCGCGGAAACGTTCGCGGCGCAAGAGACACGAGATCAGGTCGCGCACCACTACCGGCGGATCACGGGCCGCAGCCCTTAGTGCAGAAAGCGGAACAGGCATGACAACGCCGCACCGTGGTGGCCGATGAACCGCGCAAAGGCGGGTCCGCGGACGCGGCAGGGTAACGGCTGATCCGGCCCGGCATCATCATCCTGCAGTTCCGCGGCGACCGTGTCATCGAGCGTTTCTCCCAGGCGGATATGCTGGGCCTGCTTATCCAGGTTGGGGCCGTGCCGGCGTCGGCCTGAACCCGGCGGCGGGCTTTATCCGTCGATCAGCGGGTATGGGCGATCGGTCTGTCTGCCGGCCGTGAGCCGCCGCCGGGCGGGCACACCTGCCGGGTGGCCGCAAACTGGCATGTGGCGTAGCTTCCCGTCGCCTTTCGCAGCTCTCCCGGCGTTGTCGTCGCGAGATGGGAGGGCAAGATTGATAGGCGCTATCGCGCCGCTGGACGGCGTAAGCCGGTGGGCACGCGGCAGCCTGCTGGTGATCGTGCTGCTGATACTGGGAGCGATACTTCTCACCAGGTTCGCGGAATGGTCCCGCGGCCGGATCATGGCACACATCGACGCGCGCGCGAACGACGACGATGAGCTGGTGCGTTCCGAGGCCGCCAAGCACCGGCACGTGGTCGCGCAGGTCGTCACCTGGACGGCGCTGGCTGTCATCTACGTCGTGACCGCCGTCCTGGTCATCGAGAACCTGGGCGTGCCCTGGGCCGGCCTGGTCGCGCCGGCCGCCCTGCTCAGCGCCGCGCTGGGGTTTGGCCTGCAGCGGTTCGTGCAGGACATCGGGGCCGGGCTTTTCATCACCGGTGAGCGGCAGTACGGCTTCGGCGACGTCATCCGCATCGCGGTGACCGGGGTGACGCAGCCGGTCACCGGCACGGTGGAAGACGTCACCCTGCGGGTCACCCGGATCCGGTCGGTCAGCGGCGAGGTCATCACCACGCCGAACGGCCAGATCGTCCAGGTCACCAACCTGTCGCGGGACTGGGCCCGGGCGGTCATCGACGTGCCGGTCCCGTCCTCCGTCGACGTCAGCCACGTCACCGAGGTCCTGCGGCGGGTCGGCGAGGACGTCTATAACGATGAGCGGCTGCGCAAGATGATGCTCGACCCGCCCACCGTGATGGGCGTCGAGAAGATCGAGGTCGGCACGTTCTCGGTGCGCATGGTGGCCAGGACGCTGCCCGGCGTGCAGTTCGACGTCGGCCGTGAGCTCCGGGCCCGGGTGGCGTCGGCCTTCCGCCACGAGGGCATCAACGTCCCGGCCGACCTCGACACCGGGCGGGCGACGGGGGGTGCCTCATGAGCGGCCGGCCGCGTACCTCCACCCTGGTGATCTCCGGGCTGTTCGTGGCCGTGCTGGCGCTCTACATCCTGGTCCGCCCGGGGCCCGCGCCCGCGCCCGCGGATACGACGCAGCCCGCCGCCAATCCCTCCCCGACCGCATCCACGCCCGCGCCCACGCGGACCTCGCCCTCGCCGACCCGGTCACCCCGCCCGTCGGACACGGCCAGTCCCTCGGCCACGCCGGCCAGCAACTCGCCGACGCCGGCCGGGTCAGCGACCACGGCGCCGCCCATCCTCGGCACGTCGCCGTCCGCGGGGTCGCCGACCTCGTGACCTCCGGCCCGGGAGTCAGGCCGGCCGGGCGACCGGGGCGAAGTCCGACAGGGTGAACCAGCGCGGCAGGGCCCGGCGCAGCGAGGGCGGGCCCTGGATGGCGAGGCCGCCGGAGCGGAGGGCATCCGGCCAGCTCACGTCGCCGCGCCAGACCTCGGTCACGCGTCGCAGGCTGCCGGTCACGGTGACCGCGACCGGATGGCCGGGGTCGTCGTCGCACACGTCGGTCTCCGCCGAACCGATCACCAGCCACCAGTCGCGGGTGCCGGGCGGCACGTCGGGGAACCTGAACTGCACGACCGTCCGCCCCGGCGGGACGGCCGTGTAGTCGACGTTCCGGTGCATGTCCCAGAGCAGCAGCTTGGGATCGAGGTCCTCGTCGCCGATCTCGCCGATCCAGCGGATGCCCCATACCCCCAGCGCCTCCACCACCGGCTGGAGTTCGCGGCCCGCCGGCGTCAGGACGTACCGGACATCGCTGCCGTCGCCGCGCCGTTCTATCACGCCGGCCCGGACCAGCTGGTTCAGCCGTTTGGACAGCAGGGTGGGTGACATCCGCGGCACTCCGCGGCGCAGCTCGTTGAAGCGCTCGCTGCCGGCGACGAGCTCGCGGACGATGAGCAGCGTCCACCGCTCGTCCAGCAGCTCCATCGCCTTGGCCACCGGGCAGAACTGGTGATATGAGGTCCCCATGTCCTGCAGCGTAAGCCGGGAGAAACGTCGCAGGCCATACCTAGTACAGATGTTGTACTAGCCGCCGGGTCCCGCACTTCCTAGCGTCGGTTCCACCGAAGAAAAGGGGAGGAGACCCGAAATGACTACCGAAACCACGACTACCGCCGAGGCCACCCGGGCGCTGAAGGCGAAGCACCGCGCCATGTGGGCGTTCGGCGACTATCCGGCCGTGGTCACCGACCTCGTCTCGCCGCTGGGCCCGGTCCTGGCCGGCGCGTGCGGGATCAGGCCCGGGGACCGGGTGCTCGACGTGGCCGCCGGAACCGGCAATGCCGCGATCCCGGCCGCCGAGGCCGGAGCCAGCGTGGTGGCCAGCGACCTGACCCCGGAACTGTTCGAGGCCGGGCAGCGGGAAGCCGCGCGGCGGGGGACGCAACTGGAGTGGCGGCGGGCCGACGCTGAGGATCTGCCGTTCGCCGACGGCGAGTTCGACACGGTGATGTCCTGCCTGGGCGTCATGTTCGCGCCGTACCACCAGGCCAGCGCCGACGAGCTGATCCGGGTGTGCCGCCCGGGCGGGACCATCGGCCTGCTCAACTGGACCCCGGAGGGCTTCATCGGGCAGATGTTCGCCACGATGAAGCCGTACGCACCGCCGCCTCCGCCCGGGGCGCAGCCGCCGCCGCTGTGGGGCCGCGAGGAGCATGTCCGGACGCTGCTCGGCGACCAGATCACCAACGTCACGGCCCGGCGCCAGACCCTCAGGGTCTCCCGGTTCGGCCGCCCCGAGGACTTCCGCGACTACTTCAAGGCCAACTACGGTCCGACGATCGCGGTCTACCGGGCCATCGCGGACGATCCGGAGCGGACCGCCGCGCTGGACGCCGAACTCGCCGGCCTGGCCCGGCGCCACGACCCCGGCGCCGGGAGCAACCAGAGCACCGTGATGGAGTGGGAGTACCTGCTGCTCACGGCGCGCAAGCGATCCTGACGAGACGTCGGCGGCTGGGACGCTGATGCCGGAGATCCACGTCACGCTGCTCGGCCGGTTCGCCGTGACGGTCGGCGGGGTCCCGGTCGCCGAGGCCGGCTGGAAGCGCCGCCACGCGGCGGCGGTGGTGAAGGTGCTCGCGCTGGCGCCGGGGCTGCGGCTGCATCGCGAGCAGGTGATCGACCTGGTCTGGCCCGGCGACACGATCGCCGAGGCGGTGCCGAAGCTGCACAAGGCGGCGCACTTCGCCCGGCGCGCCATCGGCGTGCCGGACTCGGTAGTGCTGCGCGGCGATCAGGTCGTCCTGTGTCCCGGCTGCAACGTGACCGTGGATGCGGTCCGGTTCGGGGAACTGGCCCGCCGGGCGCTCGACGCCGGGGATGCCGCGGCCGCCCGTGAGGCGCTCGCGCTGTACGGCGGCGAGCTGCTGCCCGCGGACAGGTACGAGGAGTGGGCAGAGACCCGCCGCGAGCAGCTCAGCCAGAGTCACCTGGACCTGCTGCGCCTGGACGGCCAGTGGGAGGCGGTGGCCGAGCTCGACCCGGGCGACGAGCGCGCTCACCTCGCCCTCATGCGGCGGCACGCGGCCAACGGCGACCGGCACGCCGCGCTGCGCCAGTTCGACCGGCTGGACCGGGCGCTGCGGCAAGAGCTTGGCCTCGCCCCCGGTCCGGAGGCTTCGGCCCTGCGGGACCGCCTGCTCGCCGCGCACGACGTGTTCCCGCACCGCGACAGCCCGCTGATCGGCCGCGACCTGGAGATTTCTATGGCCGAACGGGCGTTGCTCGATGCCGGGGCCGGGGCGAACCGCACGCTGATCATCAGCGGCGAGGCCGGGGCGGGCAAGTCGTCGCTCCTGGCCGCCATCGCGGCCCGGGCGACGGAGCGGGGGTTCCTGGCCGGCCACGGAACCGCGGCCCCGGTCGAGGGAGCATGGCCGTACGCCCCGGTCATCGAGGCACTCGGCGGCGTATGCCGGCAGGATCCCGGGCTGCTGTCCGGCCTGGCCGGCCCGCACCGGGCCGAGCTCGACCGGGCGCGGAACGGGACGCCGGCCTCGTGGGCCGGGCAGAGCACCCACCAGCGGCTCTTCCTCGCCGCGGCCGAACTGGTCAAGCTGGCCGCGGCGGGAACCGGCCTGCTGCTCACCGTGGACGACGTGCACGACGCCGACGACGGCAGCCTGCGCCTGCTGCACTACCTGGCTCGGTCGGCGCGCGGCCAGCGGGTGTGCATCGTGCTCGCGCACCGCCCCGTTCCGGCGGCACATGCGCTGGAGGCGACGCGGCGAAGCCTCATCGACCGGTACGGCGCGGCCGAGCTGAGGCTCGGCCCGCTGGCCGACCACGACGCCGCCGCACTCGTCCGCCGCTACGTCGCCGACCCCCCGGCCGAGCTGGTCAGGCTGGTCACGACCCTGGGCCGGGGCGTCCCGTTCCTGGTGGCCGAGCTCGCCCGCCGGGCTGTACCCATGGCCGGGGCCGGGCCCATGGCCGGGGCCGGGCCGGACTGGGCGCCGGCGCTGCGGGCCAGCATGTTCGCCCGGTTGCGGCCGGCCACCCGCGAGGTGCTCCAGCGGGTGGCGGTGGCCGGCTCGTCGTTCGACACCGACGAGTTCGTCGCGCTGTCCGGGCTGTCCGAGGCGGAGGCCTTCGGCCACCTCGACGACGCCCTGGCCGCGCGGATCATCGAGCCCGCGAGCGCGGGCTACCGGTTCCGCCACTGCCTCATCAGGGACGCGCTCACCGGCGACGTCCCGGCGCACCGGCGCCGCCAGGTCCACCGCGACACCGCCCGGCGCCTGGTCG
>Ga0335085_10014683_pt1 | contig 11414 bp, 12 predicted proteins | sample Lox_Sample_45_FD_206712 | JGI IMG/M metagenome (GOLD analysis project Ga0335085, IMG submission 206712) | Soil microbial communities from Loxahatchee National Wildlife Refuge, Florida, United States - Lox_Sample_4.5 | ecosystem: Environmental > Terrestrial > Soil > Wetlands | place: USA... | reverse complement strand
AGTACGAATCCGAGCATGATCTGAACATAAACTTGGATGGAGAACCTATCGTCGCGAAGCGCTTTCGCGTTGAGTGTCGCCGCGGCGCGCTTCTAGTACGTCTTGGCGAAAGTGCCCTTCTTTCAACAGTTAACTTGCCTGGACCCGATTCCAACGGCTTAGTTTAGCAAACAGGACCGGCAAAAAATTTCTCGTCAAACCTATATCGCAGCATGCGAGACCAAACCGCGAAGAATAATCAAAAAGGTGCACCGCTATACCTCTTGGCGCTCGCCTGTCTGCTGTTCGTTTTTGGCATGGTTGCCCAAACCGTTGTTGAGGGGAAATCGTCCGCGTTTGACCGAAACATCATCCTTGCCTTTCGTGACCACGGCAACCCGCCGGCTCCCATCGGCCCAGCATGGATCCAGGAGGCGGCTCGCGATCTAACAAGTCTTGGCAGCATTATTGTGTTGGTGATCATCACATTCGGATTCGCAGGTTATCTGTTTTTGGCGCGCAAGCAGGCAGCTGCATGGCTGATGCTCATTGCCGTGTTCGGCGGGATTGCGCTGAGCGATTTGCTGAAATTTGCGTTTGCGCGGCCCCGCCCCGATTTTGTCTCTCCGGCAGCCCGGGTCTTTACAGCAAGCTTCCCAAGCGGCCACGCCACACTGTCAGCCATTACCTATCTGACGATCGCCGCCCTTCTGGCGCAAAGCCAACCCTCGCCCAGGATTGGTGTCTATTTCATCGTCATGGCGGCACTTCTGACGATCCTCATTGGCGTCAGCCGCATCTACCTTGGCGTTCACTATCCAACCGATGTCCTTGGAGGCTGGTGCGTTGGTGCGGCTTGGGCGCTGGGGTGCTGGGTGCTGATAACTTGGCTTCAGAATGGCGGGCGCATCGGATCAGCCGGTTCGGCGTAAGCAATCATGACATTGTCGCCACCAGCAATTCTAAACCTGACCTGCATCCTCAATGGCCATTCCGCTCACGTCGAGGAGGCGAAGGCGCACATCGCGCGGATTTCCGGAGAAGTCGGCGCGCAGGTACAGGTCGTGGTGACCAAGCGCGGCGACGACATTTCAGCTTTGGCGGCACGCGCACTGGGCGAGCACCGCCACCCGATCGTGGCCGGCGGAGGCGACGGGACCGTCAATGCCGTGGCCGGCAAGCTCGCCGGCACCGATACACCGCTCGGTGTTCTGCCGATGGGCACGTTAAACCATTTCGCCAAAGATGTCGGTATTCCGCTCAACCTCGCCGCCGCGGTCCGTAATCTCTTCACCGGGCACATTACCAAGGTGGACGTGGGAGAGGTAAATGGCCGCGTGTTCGTGAACAATTCCGGCATCGGCTTCTACCCGCACTTCGTGCGCCAGCGCGAACAGCAGGAGAAGCACGGGCATGTTAAGCCGGTCGCGTTCATGCTTGCCTTAAGAGCAATGGTCCGGCGCTATTTTCGCCTGCGCATGAGAGTACATATGAACCAGGCCGCAGCGTTAGAACAGGTAACGCCGTTCCTGTTCGTCGGCAACAATCGTTATGAAACGGCGGGCTTGGACATGGGCGCCCGATCTAGTCTGGATTCCGGTCGACTGTGGGTGTGCACGGCCCCGAGCTCCGCCCGCCGAAACGTTTTGCCCATCGTCGTGAGAACCCTCTTAGGGCGCGCAACTGACCAGGAGCTGGACGCTTTCGAGACGGAGGAGCTGTGGGTGGAGCCCGGAACGGCGCGGGTGAACGTATCCACCGACGGTGAGGTCAGCATTATGGATGCGCCGCTTCATTACCGAATTCGCCCTCATTTTCTCGGCGTCGTCGTGCCGAGCCCAGCGGCAGGCTAAGCTGTTAGCCGTCAGCAATTGCGAGACAGGTTGAGGGGTTTTGCGAAGGGAGGATTTCTGGCTCATCGTAGCCGGCAAGGGAGTTCGACTACATCGAGCGCTTCTACAATCCGAAACGCCGGCACTCGACGATCGGTTATCTTAGCCCTATGGAGTTCGAGCGGCAGGCCGGATTTGCTTAAGTCGGTGTCATCCAAACCGGGTGCAGGCCATGACGAGGAATTGAAGGCAATGAAGGCAATGAAAATCCCTCTCCATGGCAAAACCAGAACGGTGCGGAAATTTGAGAACACCACCATAAATAGGGAAGGCCGCGCGGGGGGAAATCCAATGGAGAGGGATTTTCATTGCCTTCATTGCTTTCATGTCCCTCCCCCTTGGGCGACTTCCGGTTCCGCCGCCTCCTTCACCAGATCGGCTGCCACTTCATGCTGCTTGCGGATAGATAGTTCTGCTTTCGCGTAGATGACGCGGCGGGTTTTCCCGATCAGCCAGAGGCCGTCCTTGCGAGTGGGGTTGCGCACCGAGACGTAGCCGCATTGTTCCATGCGGTGGGGGATCACTCGGCGGTTTTTGCGGTCCGTGATCCAGTTGTAGAAGTCGCCCGCGATGCACGTAGCATTTTCCGCGACCGCTTCGATGGTCGTGGCATCGGGATTGCCCATCCTGTCGAGGACGTCGGCAAGCTCGGAATCTTCTGGCGCGCGGTTGGTCTCGACGATCTGCCAGAACACCGGCGTCTTAGGCGGCGGTGCCTTGGGGTTGAAGGCCGACAGGTCGAGTTGGGCAAGGTACGCGGCGACGTGGCGGTCGCCGCCGTCGTCGTACCAGCGCCAAAGCCTGTCACAGTAGGCTTCGTCAAAGTGGTCCTTGATGAGGTCCGGCCACGCGACGAAGTGTCGGCGGTCGTCGGCGGGCAAGAAGAGGCTGTCCTTCTTGTTGGTAGTGATGACGACGCCGGTGCAGTTCAAGATGCTGTGCTCTTGCAAGTTCTTCTCGTCGACGCGCAGCACGTCTGGCGGTGCCGCAGTGTAGGCTTTCATGTGCTCGTAAAATTGAAATCGGTTGATGTCGCCGAGGTCCCTCGCCTCGCTGATGCGCAGGCTCACAGACTTCAAGAAGCCGTTGAACCGCCCTAGGATTTGCTGCGGCGAAGTCTCGGCAAAATTCCAAGGGCCGACTGCGCGCTTCACTGGTTCGAGCATAGTGTCCTTGCCGATGCCCTGCTCGCCGCCGAGGAGGACGGCGTGGATCTTCACCGCTGGCTGCTGTACCCTTTGGGCCATCCAGTTGATTAAGTAATCGGCGTCCTCGGGGTAGACTCTGCGCACATGGTCGAGCCACGGCGTAGCGTCGGCGGCATTGCCAGGGGTGATCGCGGGCGGCCTGTATAAATTGAGACAGGTCACGTTGCGCCGTTCGATCCAGCCGCCATCCGAGATGAGGCGGTCGTGGATGAGCATCGGCAGGCCCGGCGCCCAAGTCATCTGCTCGACAGACCGGTGCTGGTCGAGCCAGACGTTGGCGTTTATCTCCCTCGGCTTGCCCGACTCGTCGAGCAGGGGGTTGCCGTTGGCGTCGAGGAGCGGGACCTTACCTAGCCGTGAGTTGACGCTGCTCGACGGCCACGGTTCGCGGGATGGCGTGAAGATGTAGTTGTGCATAGGCATGTAGGCACGGAAGTCATCGACCGTTAAGCCGCCAAGTTGCTCTCGCCAAGAAATCCTTCCCGATCAATTCGATGAAGTATTTTTCTTAGGGGCTCACGCTTGTCCCATATCCTTCTCCAGGTCGGGAACAGGAGACCAGGTATCTTAGCCGGCATTTTGTTATCCACTGCAGTCATCAATCACGAGATTTCGAGCTATGAGTTTGCCGGGTGCCTGTGCGCGGCCTGAAGCTAGGCGTCCGGTTTCCAAAACCCAAGCCTAACGCAACGAACACAACGGCCGAACTTGTCGAGCACCATCCGGGCCGCGCCTGCGTGCATCGCGTTGTGCCTAAAGAACCGACCGGTCGGATTGAGCGCGCGATCCACGTCGTCGATGCAATCATCCTCAATGTCGACTGGCACGTAGATCCACGTACCTGGGGGCGGCTCACGCCGACGCCGCCAAAACTCTGCGAGCAACCGCTCCCTTTGCTGCTTCTTGATCTCGTAAGTCATGGGATTTGTCCGTTTATTTGCGGTGCCGAAGCACCGCCTCGTCTGTGCGATCCACCTTGCTCGGAGAAGCAGGCTGGCGTCAGGCCGATTTCGCAGAAGCCCGAACTCGCGACGATGAGCCGAACCTAGAACGATGAATGTGATCGCACAAGATTTGACCAGCCGCTGTGGTCGGTCACGTACCATGATTAATTTTCCAGAGGCTGGGCCTCGAATTTTGTGGCGTCTTTTCTATTTTTTTTCAAGTTGGGCTCGATTTTTCGAACAGCGAGCGTCGCGCAATAGACATGACGTGCTTGCGCGAGCCCCCCTTTGTTAGCGGACGACCCCGTAGCTGCGCGCGCCACGCAATGGTCCTCAAGCGGCAGCCTCGATGAACACGCGTGTGTTGTCACGACGCAGGTTGCAGACAATTGCTCCGTATAAATTCATGCTTCGTCAACCTTGCGCCGGGCGTCGCGCAGCCGGCAATCCTTAACGAGTGGAACTCGGCGAAACGGTTGTAGTTGGAAGCTGCACCACCGGGACGAGCCGCGCCTTGCTGGTTCCGTGCTAACGAGATTCCATAAGACAGATTATGCGAATTGGCGGCCAAGTGCTGCAGCACAGGGCCCAACGTGATGACAAATCCATTGCGACAAAAGAATAAGATTGTGACTGGTTAAGATTTGCGAATTTCATTGGAACTTAGTGGGGTCTGTTGAAGTGATCGTGGTTGCTGAGACCTTACCTGCATGGCTCGTCTTTCGAGGAATTCGTGATTAGGGGTTTGGGTTAATGAGTGGTTAACAAACACGCGCTTAGGCAACGCTTGCGTCCGATGCTCAAATCAAAACGCACCGCCCTAGACGCTATGCGTGTTGCCAACTGGCGGTAGCGCGTCGTCTTCGTCGAAGAAATACGGCAACTCGAACGTCGAAATCTTGGGGCAATTGGCGACGTCTACGACCGCAACTTCCAGATCGTCGCCTATCGACGTTGCCACCAGTGACGCAATTAATTCTCCGAACAGAACGGTTATCTGCCCGGAAACCAGGATGACGATATCGCAAAGTGCTGCGAACGACTGAGCGTCCATGCTTGGATCGGTGGCCGCCGCGGGGTCGTCCGATGGTTTCACCAAGTCGAGGACGCCCGCCTGCGCCACCAGTTCGGAGGCAAAATAAAACGAGTTAGCGACGCTCCTGCAGAGGTAGAATTCCCAAGCTTCGCTCTCGGGCAATCGCTGGAAGTTAGCTTCTGTCAGGTTACCTTCGTCTTTGTAATGGAACGAAATCTTATTCCGAATTTTGGTTAGCACGCTCCCCTGCCCAAAATGCTTGTTCAGTTCCGTCAGAGCCGTTCCGGCCTCCCCGGTAAGAGCCGACAGATATTTCGATCGAATTTGCGCATCAGCCTGCAGGCGAGCCTTAAACATCTCCCAGGCCTCGTGGAGCTTGCCGATCAGTAGTCGCATCACGACGAATGTTTGGGCTGTCTCAACATGGTCGACAAGCTGGATTGTCGGCGGCTGCTTGCGGGACATCAGTATCAACTTCGACAGGACGTTGATTTCATTGGCTGCGTGTCCCAACAGCAAGAGCGCGATCCGCTCTGCTATTGGCATTGCGGCCAGCCGTGCCTTCGTCAGATTGACGCGATGAACTTCCATCCTATTGCCCAAAAATATTGAATGATCCGCGCCAGCATAGCAGCGACCTGCCGCCGAACTGAGGCTTTTTCGCTTTAAGGAGATGTGCATGCGTTGAAAACGCCGACATAGCGTGCCACAACCCATCAGCGCCTCGCGCGCGCGTGTAAAGCTGACAAAGATGATAAACGAGGGCAGAAAACGGTGAAAATTCAACGAAAACGCATATCGCGCGCATTTGGACCTAGGGGGCGTGTTCCGGACTGACCAAAGCGCGATGCCAACGCCGGCTTGGCGCATGATGTGCTAAATGCGCGTTCTCACAACACAGTCCAAAATAATTTCTCGCCGATAAAAGCATCTCAAGAAAAGTAAAAATTTTAATTTCGGGTAAGGTCGAAACATGCGCATTAAGCGCATCAAGCGCATCGTCATTCCAAGAATTCATCCTGGTCTTCTACGAACAGATCATCAGCAAGCCCGGGTGCTTCCGTATTCGGTAGCTCTTGGCCAATTTCGCCTGCCACGTTTTCCAGACGCCATTTCGAGGCGTGATGCGCCTGTCCCTTGACACGGTGGATCTTAAAGCCGAGGCGGTTGAGGCCAACCATATTGCGTAGCACGGCTGCGGCGCTCTTCGCTTCGAGTCTATACGTCTCCACTCCGGCGAGACCAGAAAGCGCCTCGCGTAGCTCATGCAACTCAATAAGTTGTGCAGTCGTGACAAATTGTTCGCCGAATTTTTGCGCCCAGACGCGCACTACGTCGCACTGCGCCTCACGTTCGGGGTCGGCGGCCTGCGTTCGGACCATCGCCAGACACGGGTCAGGCAAACCAAGCCATTGCAGCGATGCGGCGATAAGGTCGCCCCATTGCCGGTGACGGAAGCCGGTCGGAGGCGGACGATCCTCCGAAGGTGAAGAGAGGAAGCCGAGCAGCACAGTTAGCGCGGCGACAACAAGTTCGGGCCGATGCTCCATCACATGAGCAGCAAGATCACGGTGCCGGTATTCGCGGGTAGCGAGTTCCCGATCGGGCACGATGCGCGTTACCAGGACGCGCCCTTCCGTCATATCGCCTTTTGCAGTGAGATGATTTCCGGTCGCGAGCAACAACACATTCGTTGGAGCAGAAATTTGGTCCTTGCCGGAGTTGCTGCCGAGCCGCCGATCCTTAAACTGACTTTCAGTAATCGCGCCGGCAAATGCCGCGCCCTCCAAGGGAGTGTCGACGTTGTCAAACAGGATTACGGCGTCGCCGGCTTCCAGTGCGGCGCCGAGCGCCTTGCGCCGCTCCTCCTCGCTCGCGCTCCATGGGCGCTCCGCGGTCTTGCGTCCTGTCGCCATGATCGCAACGATTTGTGAAAGCAAGGTTTTGCCTGACTGAGCCTCGAAGGCATCGATGCCGAACATCGGTGCGGTCGGCAGAGAACGCCGCACCACAGCCGTCAGCAACGTCGCCAAGGCAACTGCCTCGCTCAATCCTTTCGGTTCATCGTCTGCATCATTGAACGGGAAATCCACCAGGATTTCGCGTAGCTGCTGCAACGCCTCTTCGGCCTGTTGTCGTGTCGGCTTCGCCTCGATCTTGGGAAATACCGCGCGGCCAGGATCGTAGTACAAGCCGGAGCGCCGATCATAACCGGGCGTGTCCAACAAGGAACCATCCTCCCGCAAGGTCGGCGTCTCCACTGTGCCAAGCAACGGTGGAAAATCCCAATTAGTGATGATGGATTGAAGCCGGCGTATTAGCTTAATGGGAACGTCGCATGGCACAAGCGTGCCCTTTTTGTTGATGCGGAGAAAGGAAATGCAACGTTCGGCACGATCCCCGAGCCAATCCTGTTCCGCCTGCTGAATGATCAAATCATCCTCGACGTGAAAATTCTTATCGACCATCTCTCCCGAATCGAGATGGTTGCGGTTCAAATGTGCCAACAATCCTCCACGCTTGAAAATCCTATCCGAAGCCGGGCAATCCTTTCGGTCTGCATCTTTCATCAAGAAGCGTTTCACCTTACGGGTTACCACCGGCAGCGTGCCCGCCTCAATAATCACCGTAGGTTTCTTGTTATTGCTCTCTGCAGGCTTGTTTTCGTCAGGTGGGAGAGGATCAGCGGCAAACTCGGCTTCGGCACTTTCTGCTCCTAGCGTGGATTGTGCGTAGGCGTAAGCGTTGTGAACAAGTGTTAGCAACTCCTCCTCTGACCACTCCGGTTCGCAGCGTGGATTAAAGTATTCCCACATCAATTCGAAGCATGTTTTTTCCAACAAGCCGAAGCGTCCACGAACCTCGGCTGCAATCCCATAGGCAGTGTCGTTGCCACGTTGACCCTCAATAGCTGGCGCAGCATCGTTTAGCAGATACTCGATGGCCGCTTGAATATTGCCCGGCTGATCAGACTCGATCGCCGGCGTTTCGCTGCGCGCAGGCAGGTCGACTTCGCCCGACGCCGGCTGCGCGGCACCTGCCACTTCGGCGAGCGCGGCCCTTAGCTCGGATAGCGAGTAACGTGGCAGAGTCGCATCAAGATGTTCGATACGGGTGCGAAACGGCTTCCCCTTGCGGTGGAAGAACCCTGGCAACCGCAAAACGCGGGGCAGGTCATGCACTGTCGGATCGCCAAGAAACAGCTTAGCGAGTTTCTTCTGTAGCCCGGTGAAATCAGTCACTCTGACAGTGTCATCCACCAGCCAATAGGCATGGTAACGGCCAGGCGAGCTTTCGACTACGATATGCGGCGGCAGTGCCCATTGCATGACGGGTTCGAGCGGCGCACCGTCCAGATCAACAAATACGGCACGGACGCTGACAACGTTGTCGTGTTTCCGACCTTTGCCGTCAGTGCAGTTGATCGTGACAAAAATTCCAGCGCCGTTCTTGTTAAGCTTTTCGAGCGTCGTAAAGTGTTGATCAATCGTACCGTGCACCACCCGCGCAAAACTGCGGCGCGTGCGCTGTGAAACGTCGTCAAAACTTTGAAATGTGAACTCGCCAGCGCCAAGTGCTTTTAGAAACTTTCGGGCGGTCAAGCTGTTGCACCTAACGACATTCGCGGGTGTTACAGTGTTCATCGGCCGTATCCTCGCGCTGGAATACCTTGATGCTGAGAGAGTGCGATTTGATCGACGCCGCCTTCCCATTGCGCGAAATCGCACGCTTCGAAGACGCGAGCGCGAGTTAGTGGATCGGCGAGGTCGTCACCGAATCGCCGTTTGATCGTCGCGGTCAACGTAGGCGGCAGCGCCGACAACTGCTCCCCGACCAACTCCGGTGTCAGGTCATCGATCAGCATTTTCGCGTAGGCGGCCGCCTCGGCGCGCGCTTCTAGCGCGATGACCGCATGAGCAGCAGCGATGGTGCAGTGCCGGTTTGCTTTCCGCTTATGGCCGGCGATGACGCCTTCGACGTCGTACAGTTCGTCGATTATCTTTCGAGGAAAGCGCTTTGAGGCTTGTGCGTCGGCCATTGCTGCGGTGTGAATTCTAGCGCGACGTTCGGCGTCCAACCGCAGAGAACTAGCGGTCAGTTGGCATGCGTTGGCGAATCGCCATCCCTGCGCCGCCATTCCAAGAGTTTTTTGCATTGTTGCGCTCCGCTCATGCTGCCGTGTTGCCGGCCAGCAACCGCTCAAGCGCGGCGAGGGGCACAAGCAGACGGCGACCGATACGAATGGTCGGGATTTCCTTGGCTTTAGCCGCCTGATAGGCGGTCGCCCGCGAAATTTGTAGGATCGCAGCGGCCTCACGAACCGTGACGACCCGACGCGGCGGTTTGGTGGATTCAAGGGCTTTTTCCATTGGGTACTCTCCATCACAAAATTACTCTGGACATTTTCGGCTGTATGTGTATATCATTATGTATAACATGTCAAGATAGTACGTCATACACGATGTAAACATGATATGTGCTTGATATGAAACGAAAAAAAGACGACCAGATGGTTCTGGCTGCTGTTCGGTTACCTCAAAGCTTGCAAGAGCGTTTGAAAGAGGCTGGCGGCGAACGCGGTATGGGAGAAGAAATCCGGCGCCGGTTGGAGGCGTCTTTCGCCGCCGAAATAGCCTCGCCGGACCCGAAAACGCGCGAACTTCTCAATGCCATTGCCTTTTGCGCCCAGGAAATCACCCGTGATTTCGGACCCTTGTCGGAGGAGCCGTACGCGTTCGCTGTGTTGAAAGAAACGATCAGCAAGCTGATGACCCGCTGCGAGCCTAAGGGCGAGTTGGTCCCAAACCTCCAAGCCGAGGTTAGCGGAATAGAATTTTTGTTTGCGGACGAGCCCTCACCACCGCCGGAGAAGGCAGTCGCCTATTACTTGGGATCCTGGTCACATCACCAAGCGGCGCAGGCAAAAAAGGAGGAGCGCCAATGAAAGGCCACATCCGCGAGCGCTCCCCCGGCCACTGGGCCATCGTAATCGACCTGCGCGATCCAGAAACCGGGAAGCGTAGGCGAAAATGGCATTCGTTCCGCGGCACCAAGCGTGCGGCGCAGGTCGAATGCTCCCGGCTAATTTCTGAGTTGAAAGGGGGGCTCTATATTGAGCCTGCCAAAGTAACCGTCAGACAATTCCTGGAGCGGTGGCTTGAGCACATGAAGTCACAGGTCGCCCCGCGCACGCACGAGCGCTACAGTGAGATCGCCCTCAAATGTCTAGCTCCGTTGATCGGCGATGTGCTCCTGCCCAAGATCGAAGCATTTCGTATCTCAGGAGCTTATTCCAAGGCCCTTTCCGAAGGCCGGCGCGACGGCAAGGGCGGGCTTTCTCCGCGGACTGTGGGTCATATGCATCGCATATTGCGGCAAGCGCTCCAGCAAGCCGTGCGTTGGCAGCTGCTAGCGCGCAATCCGGCCGACACAGTCCGGCCTCCTAAGGTCGAAAAAAGCGAGATGCGGGCGCTAACGCCGGACGAGACTGCCGAGCTGCTCGAGGCCGTACGCCCAACACGCATGTTCATACCGGTATTGCTCGCCGTTACCTGCGGCTTGCGTCGTGGCGAAATTACCGGCCTGCGGTGGCGGTCAGTTGATCTCGATAACACTCAAATCTCGGTCATATCGAGCACAGAACAGACGAGGGCAGGGGTCAGGGAGAAGGAAACGAAAAGCGGCCGGGCCAGGACCGTCACATTGACCGCACTTGCCGTCGACGAGTTGCGCCGGCACAAAGTTAAACAGGCTGAAGAGTTGCTACGTATCGGGCTGCGTCAATCTGATGATATCCATGTGACGGCACAAGCCGATGGGCAGCTTTTGAAACCGAATAGTCTGACCCATGAGTTCGTCCGGTTCATCGCCGGCACGAAACTTCCGCGCATCAGATTTCACGATCTACGACATACCCATGCGACGCAGCTACTCAAGAGCAACGTGCATCCCAAGGTCGTTCAGGAACGCCTTGGTCATGAGGACATCAGCACGACACTCAATCTCTACAGCCATGTGTTACCAGGCATGCAGGACGATGCCGCAAACCGCGTTGACGCGGCGCTCAAGGCGGCTCTAGACAAGCATCGCAATTCGAAAGGGTAGCAAAATGGTAGCAAACGCCATTTTGTTGAAATCAGCAAAGAAAGAATTTATTTTTCTCTCAATGGCTTGGTCCCGTAGCTCAGCAGGATAGAGCAGCGGTTTCCTAAACCGAAGGTCGGAGGTTCGACTCCTCTCGGGACCGCCATGATTTCAAACGAAAATTTTAGATTTGTAGCCCCGGTCATTTTTGTTTTCTATCGAAAAGCATCTCTGGGGCTACACGGGGCTACAGACGTTCACGCCCCCACTC
>Ga0335085_10014682_pt1 | contig 11414 bp, 11 predicted proteins | sample Lox_Sample_45_FD_206712 | JGI IMG/M metagenome (GOLD analysis project Ga0335085, IMG submission 206712) | Soil microbial communities from Loxahatchee National Wildlife Refuge, Florida, United States - Lox_Sample_4.5 | ecosystem: Environmental > Terrestrial > Soil > Wetlands | place: USA... | reverse complement strand
ATCATCCAGGCTAGCGGCCACACGCGGCTTGCCGGTTCCATCCAGCTGATAGCCCCACGTTTCCGTGTCATATTTATGTTTGTCCTCGTCGAACCCGCTGAACAGCCCGTCCTTGAAATCGAAAGCCGCATCGCCCAGAAACAAGGCGTTCGTGTGCGTGGTTACATAATCCTCGTCGTAGAGCTTGTGCACGAGGATGTAGTTGATCATCGTATTCAGAAAGGCGGCGTCTGCGCCGGGGCGGATCCGCGCGTACATATCAGCCGCCGCGGACGTTCGAGTAAAGCGCGGGTCCACGTGGATGATCTTCGCGCCATTGTCCTGCGCTTTCCGGATCCACTTAAAAGCCATCGGATGGTTTTCCGCCACGTTGCTGCCTTCCACCAGAATCGTCTTGCAATGTTGCAGGTCGATCCAGTGGTTGGTCATTGCCCCGCGCCCGAAGGCAGCCCCCAGACCGGGGACCGTTGGGCTGTGTCAAAGTCGCGCCTGGTGCTCGACATAGACAATGCCGAGCAGCCGGGCCGCTTTCTGGAATAGGTAACACTCTTCATTGGTGTTCTGCGCGCCACCCATGAACGCGATCGCATCTGTTCGATTGACGGGGACTTCTGTATCGCCAAGTTCTTCGGTCGCAATCCACGTTTCGTCGCGGGTCTTCCGGATTTTTTGCGCAACCCGCTCTACAGCGCTCTCCCAAGTGATCTCCTCCCAATGGTCGCTTCCTGGCGCCCGGTAACGCGGAGTCGTGAGCCGATTGGGTGACGTGTGTGTCGCGAACATGGAAATCCCCTTCACGCACAGGGAACCGCGGTTTACGATGTGGTCGTAATCGCCTTCCATGGCGATCAGCTTGCCATCGCGCACTGCGGCTACCATTCCGCAACCACACGAGCAGAAATTGCATGAAGTTGTAAATTCGTTGATTTTAGAGAGTTTCATTTCCTGCATGCTGGCCCGCACGGCGGGCATATCAACCAGTCCGGCCAGGCCCAGGCTCGCCCACCCGCCGGCGGTTGTCCGGAACCATTCGCGTCGAGAGACCATGGACTGTTTTCGAGGTGCTTTTACATTGTCGCTTCGAGTTTCTTCCAGCAATTCGTTACTTTGGCTTTTGTCTGGATCCATGGTTTGCATCCACCCCCATCACGCTACCGGGTACCCGAGAACGTAATGATCCTTGGGACCGCTGACATCTGGCAGATTTGACAGGTGTCGATTAGAAACCTCTAGGCCTATGCTCCCGCGTACCTGCGCGACTACCCATCGCGCTCTGGTCTTCCATGGCGGCCAGAACCTTTTTCGGAGGGACTTCATTATGGACAAAGGCTTAGTTCCCCGAGGTCGGAGGCCAGGCAGGAGTCATTTGCGACTCCATTCCACGCACTTTGTTTTGGCGGTTTTGCTCAGTGCCTTCGTGGCTCCCTTCACTCTTTGCGGCGGCAAAAAGCCGGCAACAAAAGACACAAAAGCGGCAAGTCAGACTAAGTACGTGCGGCCAACCGATCCGGCCCTGTATGTTGGCGCGGAGACCTGCAAGACCTGCCATGACGAAATCTCTAAAGGCTTCGAGAACACTCCGCATTTTGCGACAACCATGGCGGCCAAGCTCGACGCGCACGCAGGCCTCGAATGGCAGGGTTGCGAGGCTTGCCACGGGCCCGGGAAGGCCCATGTAGACGGTGGAGGGGACAAAACCAAGATATTTACGTTCAAGGACGCGTCTCCCGCGCAGATCAGCACCCGTTGCTTGGATTGCCATCAGAGCAGCCACGAACAGAACAACTACGGGCGATCGGCGCACCTACAAAGCGGCGTCTCCTGCATCGATTGCCACTCCCCGCACCATGCGAAAGAAAGCGAATTCCTGTTGAAAGAGGCCGCGCCAAAGCTCTGTTACACGTGCCATCTGGAGGTACGCGCTGAGTTTGCCAGGCCATTTCATCACCGGGTCAGCGAAGGGCTGCTCCAGTGCGGAGACTGCCACAATCCACACGGCGGTTTCCAGGCCCATCAACTGCGCCTGGCTAACGGGTATGACGAGGTTTGCTACAAGTGCCACGCCGAAAAGCAGGGGCCCTTCGTCTACCAGCACGAAGCCAAGATCGAAGGTTGCACTATCTGCCATTCGCCGCACGGCTCAACGAACCAGAGGATGTTAAAGCTAAACCAAGTAAATCTCTTGTGTATAAGTTGTCATTCCCAGGCGGCAACCGCGGGTCCTCCTGGTACGCCGAGCTTCCACAACCAATCAACCAAGTACCAAGCTTGTACGCTCTGTCACGTCGCGATTCATGGTTCCAATACCAGCCCCGTATTTTTCACACCCTGAGGAAAGGAGGAAACGCTCATGCGAAATCTACGAATGAATGAAACACCAAATAGGAAGAACTCCTCTTCAATCGCAGTGCCTTTTCTCCGTTCGGCTCTGATATTCGCGGTTTTTTGCGTCCCCGCGTCATTCGCTCAGCAGGTGGATGAACAGAAGGGGATCGACCAGGACAACTACAACATCAAGCAATCCGTTGAATTCGGTTACCGCTTCTCGGATGTTACCGGGGATCAGCAAGCTTACAACACCTTCGTCAATTTGCAGAAAGGGCCGCGCTTGCTGGACTTCAGCACGGAAATGAACTCACTGAATCACCGCGGCACGTTCTTCGATCACTTCTTTTTTAGCAACTTCGGCTATGGAGGCGACCCCAACAACGTTTCGCAGCTTCGGGTCAAGAAAAACAAGTGGTACGACTTCAATGCCATGTTCCGCAAAGACCAGAATCATTGGGATTATTCGCTACTCTCGAACCCTCTGAATGTCCCAACGTTGATGCCGAATGCGCCGCCCAACTTCAACCCGGTCGTGAATGCGCCCGTTAATGTGCTGAACACCGCAGTGATTGCCACGAGTCCCGCAGCCTTTTACACCGCCAGGAACATGCAGAACTACGGCCTTACGATTTTGCCCGATTCCAAAATCCGTTTCCGTATTGGCTACGATCAAAACACCATGTACGGCCCGGGCTTCAGCACCACTCATGAAGGTACCGACCAATACTTGACCCAAGACTATTCAGTCCATAATCGGAACTACCGTCTGGGCGTGGATCTTCGCTTTCTTCCGCACACGACGATCAGTTACGACCAAGTCTGGAGCTACTACAAGAACGACCTGGGTAGCGTTGACAACAACCAGCAATTCTCTCTGGGAGCGGGCTTCCCGACCGTCGATCTGGGCCTTCCCTGGAACACCAGCAGCCAACCGTGCAGCAATACGTTCGCGCCCGGCGGAGTTGTCAATCCCGTTTGCAATGCATTTTCCAGCTACCTTCTGCATTGGCGCACCCGCCTGAATAGCCCCACCGAAAAAGTCACCGTCCAATCCAGCTACTTCAAGAATGTGGATTTCGCTGGCACCTTCAGCTACACGGGCGGCGATTTGACCGTTGACAACTATCAGCAGAATTTCGCTGGTTTCAGTTCGAAAGCGACTTTGACGAATTTCGCAGAAACAGGACCGATGAGCGGGCGCCACGTCGCCGCTTTCGCGGACCTTGGCGTTACTTGGCACATCAATGACGCCGTCAGCCTGGTCGATTCGGTGCGTTTCAATAACTGGAAGGAGCCGGCGCAGTTCGCCGCAACTGACTGCTCGTTCTTCAGCCCGAGCATGGTTGTCGCTCCCAATGTTTTTTCCGCGACAACGCCGCTCCCCGCTGCCTGCGCTCCTCCTGCCAACGGCGTGCTCAACGCGATACCCAGTCACACTACGAGCTCGGCCGGGGACATCGCCCTGAATTTGGACAGCAACTTCTTGAAGCAACAGGATCTCACCAACATCATCCAAATTCGCGTTCAGATCGCGCCGCGCGCCGGCGCTTATTTTGGCTATGAATATCGTTCGCGCGTAATTTCCGACAACTTCTTCAACAGTACCGGCGGCATCTATTTTCCCAACAACGTGGCTCGCGGCAACTGCGAGCTAGTGGATTCTGGGTTGCCGCTGAGCCAAGCCAATCTGCCCGCAGGGTGCACCCTGAACGCCGACGGAACGATCTCTTACTCGTTCCCTGGCACTTTCTCGCCCGCTAGCGAGACCGACATCACCGAAAATCATGCGCTTTTCGGCCTGTGGGTTCGCCCTTCGCCCAAATTCCGTTTCAATGTCGATGGCGATGTCATGAGTGCAAACCATACCTTCACGCCTCTCAGTCCTCTAACATCTCAGCAGGTGCGCCTACAGGCAGACTACAGACCCTTCGAGAGGTTGAACCTGAATGGCACTATCAGTTTGTGGTACGGTCAGAACAATGTCCCTGGAATACAGAACACCATGCATAACGATAGCTACGGGGTCGCTGCGCAGTTTCTACCCAATCAAAAGCTTAGCGTGGACCTCGGTTACAACTACAACGACATCTCCACCTCGCTGCTGGTTTGCTTCACGGCAACGGGTTCTCTCCCCGGGCTTCCCGCTTGTCCTGGCGTATCGGGACTATTCCAAGAGCAATCGCCCTACTCCAGCAAGGTCAACACCGGATTTCTCGACTTTTCCTGGACTCCGATTCACAGGTTGACGCTACACGGAGGCGCGAGCCTGACCGGCGTCAGCGGCTCGCAGCTCAACCTGACCCCCGGAAATCCCATTCCCACGAATGTGGATGGGTCGCTTAACTCCAGTTGGTATGGACCCTACGCTGGATTCGACGTGCGATTTGCTAATCACTGGACGGGCAAGACCCTCTGGAACTACTACAGCTATCACGAAGATGCAACTGCCGCCTATCAAGATACTTATGCGCCCAGAAATTTCCATGCCAACAATGTAACGCTATCGGTGCGCTACGCCTTTTGACGAGTAGTCATTCCATGCAAACAAAGGAGTAAACATGAAAAATGCACGATTAATGTTCGCGATGATTATGATGGTCTGCGTTTGCACCTTGACTGTGCGCGCTCAGGACCAGGCGAGTGGGGAGAAAACGTTCAAAGCAAAGTGCGCGGGGTGTCACGGTGCCGATGCCGCCGGCAAAGCAGCGATGAAATCGCCCTCCATCAAAGGCAAATCCGCGGAGGAAATTCAGAAGGCGCTCTCCACGTCCCCCAAACACTCCAGCCTGAAAAGCCTTGGCGCGGATGACGTAAAGAACATCGCCGCCTATCTGGCGACCTTGAAGTAGCACCACTTGCGTCGTAGCGAACACCGAGGCGCGAAGCTCTCTAAAGGGCGAAGTCCCGCAAGCTGATATCCGCGCCCCCGTCCGCATGCCCCGGTCCGCGTCATTGCTATTGTTGCCAGAACGTGGGTGCGCGGTAGTCAGTCATTCGAAGGGACAATGAAATATGAGCTCAGAAACCACCGTTCAGGTTCTGGCTAGACTTCTTAACCAGTGGACTGAGAACACTATTAGTCTGATCGGTGTGATTTTAGCCACGAGCAGTGCTGCCACTCTCATTGCCTTCTGGGTCTATGATTTTGCGCTCCCGGGTCCTCCCCATCCTTACGTAGGTATCCTCCTGTTTCTCATTCTTCCCTCCTTGTTCATACTCGGATTAATCCTGATTCCCATAGGCATTTTGCTTCATCGCCGGAAGCTCCGTGAAACCGGTGAATTGCCCGAAATTCTCCCGCCTGTAAGTCTGCAGACATCGAGGGTCCGCAATACCCTGTTCTTGATCGGGCTTCTCACATTTCTCAACATCCTGATTTTCACGTTTGCCGCCTACAAAGGCGTGTCCTACATGGACACGACGACGTTCTGCGGGAAGACCTGCCACACGGTGATGGCGCCGGAATTTTCGGCTTACCAGAATTCACCGCATTCACGCGTGGATTGCGTGGAATGCCACATCGGCCCCGGCGCAGGATGGTTCGTGCGCTCAAAACTTTCCGGATTGCGCCAGGTGTTAGCAGTGACGTTTCACACCTACTCTCGCCCCATCCCTTCTCCGGTGGAACATCTGCGCCCGGCGCGGGAGACTTGCGAGCACTGCCATTGGCCGCAGCGCTTCTCCGGTGACAAGTTCATCCTGAGAACGAATTATAAGGACGATGAGAAGAATACGCCCCTGACGACCGCCTTGATCGTGAAGATCGGTGGGCACGGCGCGAATGGTTTACAGGGTATTCATGGCCGCCACCTGGACACTGGCTCGCGCATCCAGTACATCTCCACCGATGGCAAACGGCAGGTGATTCCGGTGGTTTACTACACGGATGAGCAAGGAAAGACCATCGAGTTCGATTCCACCGACATCAAGGTTACGAAAGAAGAGCTTGCGAAGGGCGAACGCCGCTCCATGGATTGCATTGACTGCCACAACCGGCCCACTCACGCCTTTGAGTTGCCGGAAAACGCCGTGGATCTGCGGATCTCGCGCGGATTGGTCAGCCCTGAGCTTCCCTACATCCGCAAGAAAGCGGTAGAGCTGCTGAAGGTGAATTACTCGGACCGCGACACGGCAGAGAAACAGATCACCGAAGGCCTAGAGAACTTCTACAAAACATCGTATCCGGATATTTACAACGCCAAACGGGCCCTGCTTGAACAATCCGCCGACAACGTTGCGAAAATTTACCTGCGCAACATCTTCCCGAACATGAATGTGAGTTGGGGCGTCTACCCGAACAATCTGGGACACAACGACTTTCCCGGGTGTTTCCGCTGCCACGACGGCTCGCACACCAGCACCAACGGGCAGACAATTTCCAACGACTGTTCCACATGCCATAACCTGTTGGCGATTCAGGAGGAAAATCCCAAGATTCTCACCGATCTTGGCTTGAACCAATGAGAACGCCGCTTGCTCCTGGCTCTTATCCCACCCTGACGTCGGAGGGGCCGGGCAAAACCAACCGCCCAACCCAACCGGGGGATGAGCATTTCGCCCTGGAGCGGCGAAACTTGGGGCGATTATCTGCTTCGAGGTTGTCGGAATTAATCGGAAGACGACTGACGACCGCGCAGAGCCTGACTTCGGCAACAGCACAGTCGGAACCGAAAACTCACAGGTGCCCCCGTGTTCCACTTTTTGTAATTTGTGTACGCGCCAAACGCTCTCAGGGAAATTCCTTTTCTTAGCCAGGAGGGCACCGTTGTGACCATGCCGCTTGCATTTCATAAGTCCCGCGTGAAATTGGCGCTGGAATCCTCCATCCACGTTGGCCTCGCCATTCTGCTGGTAACCTCCTGCCTCTTGATCCTCTATCCCTTTCTCCCTCTGCTCACCTGGGGCGTCCTCATTGCCGTCTCCGCTTACCCGGGTTTCAAAAAGCTGCAATCCGCGCTCGGTGGACGCGGCACCCTCTCCGCCGTCCTTTTCACCGTTGTCCTTCTGGCGTTGCTTATTGTGCCCGTGATCCTCCTCGCGGAGACACTGGTGGATGCCATTCAGACCATTGTGACGCATTTCAAGGAAGGATCCTTGATCATCCCTCCTCCTCCCGCCAAGGTCGCCTCATGGCCAATGATCGGAGCCCCACTCAACCGCCTCTGGGCGAGCGCCTCCACGGACGTGACCGCCTTAATTCACAGTCTCACTCCGCAGCTCAAAACCATCGTTCCCGCAGTCTTCTCCGCGTCTGCTGGGCTCGCTCTTACGGTTCTTCAATTCACTCTTGCTATCGTCGTTTCCGGAGTCCTTCTGGCCAACGCGCAGCACGCATACGAAGTGATTTGCTCCCTGTGCAACCGCCTGTTCGGTCACAAAGGACCTGAGGTCCAGCAATTGATGGGCGCCACCATTCGCAGCGTCACCACCGGCATTCTCGGTGTAGCCGTGATTCAGACCCTTCTCGCGGGCATAGGATTTCTCGTGTTTGGCTTGCCCGGTGCCGGCTTGTGGACCGTCTTGTTTCTAATTGCGGCGGTACTGCAGGTTGGTGCGCTCGTACTCGCGCCCGCCGTCATTTACATGTTCACCATTGCCAGCGCCACCAATGCCGTCGTTTTCCTCGTGTGGTGCCTCGTTGTGGCCCTGATGGACAACTTTCTAAAGCCCCTCTTGCTCGGCCGTGGTATTGCTGTCCCCATCGCCGTTGTCTTCCTCGGGGCCATCGGCGGATTCGTCACCTTTGGCTTGATCGGCTTGTTTATCGGCGCCGTGCTTCTCTCCGTCGGCTACAAGCTCTTCCTCGCCTGGCTCCAGGAAGATTCGGTAATCGCTCAGGAGTCATGAGATGCAATCCCAATCAGGCGGAACTCGATGAATGACGCGGGCAGCAAACTTTGGAATCTCGCGCACGGCTACTTGTCCCGCCGCTATGCCGTCTTGTTCTATAGTCTCCTCTTCACCTTGGCCTGCTCTCCGATACTCGCTGCCCTGCATCGCAACGGGAATATCATTGAATCGTTGCTCGCGGCGAGTTTGCTGATGGCCATTCTTCCTCTGAACGCAGTGAGGAGCCGGCCACTCTTGATCGCCGCAATGGTAGTGCTGTGGGTGGCGCGGCCCCTCATGGATCGGCTCGATCTGCCGACCTTATCTGCCCTTACCATGGGGATCTGGACCATCATCGCGCTATTGGCCGCTGCTGCGGCCTTGCGTTTCGCCATGAGCGCCAGCCAGATTAGCGCCGAAAATCTTTACGCCGCGCTCAGCGCCTACTTGCTCGCGGGGATTTATTTCGGCGTGTTGTATTGGGTTCTCGAGCACCTGGTCCCCGGCACGTTCAACGTGTCTGGTGATTTTTCCCAAGCCAGCGCGATCTATTTCAGCTTTGTGACGCTCGCGACTCTTGGGTATGGCGATATTGTGCCTAAGGGCGATATTGCCCGTGGGCTTGCCATCGTCGAAGGTGTCGGCGGACAACTTTTTCTCGCCGTTCTGGTTGCTCGACTGGTCAGCTTGTATGCGAAGCCCGGGAACCAATCGAGTTAATTGTCATCTTTGCCGTTACTGATCGAGCAGAGGTGGTCCGCTCACGCGCTTCCCCTTGAGGTGGAAATTTACTTCCACATGGTCGGCAATGGAGATGAACGGAATGCCCTAGTTCATCCCGTAGTCCTTGCGGTTGAAGATCATTTTTCCTTTAATCTCACCTGAGCCCGTTCCCCTGCCGGAAACAACGAGGGTCAACTTCTCGGGATTTGATACACCTCGTATTATGAAGTCGCCATCCACCTCATAAATGCCGCGGCTGATGCGCACAATCTTCGCGGACTTAAACGTGATCAAGGGATTTCGTTCCACGTCGAAAAAATCCTTCCCTTTAAGCTTGTTGTTTTTCATTCCGCTCCCGGTATCCACGCTGTCGGCCTGAATTCTGATCTCTAAAACACCTGTCGTTTCGTCGGGAGAAGTGAATGTTAGGGTGGCATCCCATTTGTCAAATTTACCCGCGATATCCACGGACGCTGTCACATCGAACTTGATCCAGCTGTCCACTGGAGTGATCTCGAAGACGGGAGCTTGGCCCCGGCTCACGGACGGGAGCGCGGCGTACGCCAAGAGGCATAGGGCTGCTATTCGAGTAACGTGCCTGCTCAACGTAGAAGGGCTCTTTTCAGCTCCTGATCGGCCGCGGCTTCATTCATCGGCATCTTGCGGAACGGGAGTCCAAGACTTGTCGGGATTGAAGCGTTCCATCTTCGCAAAATTGTCCAGCGTCGCAGGGCCAAAGTCTTTTTCATACACAACGCCGTCCTGGCTGACGATAAAGGTCTTCACGCCAGTGAGGCCATATTCGGCCGGCGCAGCCATCAGCGCAAACCCCCCGATCATCACGCCTTTTCATGACGATCATGATGGCGAATCCCATGCCGACTTGATCCGTCTCCGCCTCGCCGTTGTTCACGGTTTGATACGCCGGGCCGGATTCTGGGAAATATCCCGATCAATACGGCGATGACGATGCCGGGGAAAAACAGAATTGCTCGGCCTTGTTCATGTTGCCGTTGCAGACTCCTGCGATCACGATGCTTTTCACAACGGAAGCATAAATTAGGTCCGGAGACATGTCGGCATGGGCGTACATAATGTCTGTGCGGAGAAAGAAAGAGACACTGGAGACTGTCGAATTTACTAATGACGTCTGTTTCCATGTCTGCGAATTGTAGAAGTCATTTTGGACACGCTGACCAGCCCGCGTAGTGGTGGAAGGTCTGCACAGCGGTTGTGTCCGCCTTTAACTGGGCCGCGCCATGTGCTCACATCGCGTGTGGGAGCCATTCAAGGAACAATTAGGCAATGGCCGACTCGGACTTGTACTTTCTCCTTTGCCACGCCGCAGGTTGAATTTATGGTAGACGGGCCGCTCGCCCTTTCCCACTGGTAGAACTGACAGCGGTTCGACTCACGACTGGAAACAGAACTGCGACGTAAAGAACGCCGTGTCAAGAACAAGTGCTGAAGAAGAGGGAAAAGGGATCCAGACGGTCGTTGCGGGGTGTGCACGTTGGGGGCTGGATCCCTTATCGGCCCGGTGGGGCGAAGGTTCTAACTTCTTCGGGTGAAGAGAAACTGGCAGAATTGCCAGAGGGACACCGCAAACAAAATGAGGCCAAGCCGCTACTTCACGAGGATCTTCGACTTGATCGCGAATTGCACCAGCTCCGCGGAGGTCGTTACGTTTAATTCTTCCATCGCTCTATATTTATGGAACGCTACGGTCCGCTCTTTGATCTTCAGTATGCTGGCAGCTTCTTTCATGCTTTTTCCCTCAGCCAGCAATTGCACCACTTCTCGCTGGCGCGGGGTCAGCACTTTTGACAGTCCGGTAGCCTCGGGATTCCGGATGAAGGAATGCTGCATCCCCTGCGCGATCAGCGGAGTCACATACGTCTCGCCTTTCAGGGCCATCTGGATCGCGCGCAACAACTCTTCGGCCGCGGAATTCTTTAACAGGTACGCGGAAATTCCCGAGCGCATGGCTTCGACGGCAAGGTCCGGATCATCGTTCATCGTCAGAATCACGAGCTTTACCATTGGCATCAATTCCTTGAGGCGCAGCCCGGCTTCCAATCCATTCATGAGAGGCATACCGATATCGAGAATAATTACCTCCGGATTGAGCTGGGGAGCAATATCGAGCAGCGCCCGGCCGTCGGCTACCGCCCCAACTACGTCGTAGTGAGGCTCGAGGAGCTTGCGAAACGCTTCCACGAGAATCGTGTGGTCATCCGCCAACATAATTCTGGTGCGCGTCATAAGGTGCTCCACTCGCTGTGGTTTTTTGAAAAGCTACTCTATCACCGCCAATGGAAATCTATCTGCTACACGGGTCACAAAAAAGAGCGCCTGCAAGCCATATGATGTTGGGATTCGAAATCGCAGCCTGACTCAGCGTAGGCAACAAGGCAACAACAAGGATTGCCTCGGAATAGAACCGGCTCTGGCACGCGGAAAGCAAGGCACTACTCAAAATGCAACCTAACAGTCCTTGACTCGGCGAGACACTGTTTGTTCTTACAGAGGGG
>Ga0335085_10014681_pt1 | contig 11415 bp, 13 predicted proteins | sample Lox_Sample_45_FD_206712 | JGI IMG/M metagenome (GOLD analysis project Ga0335085, IMG submission 206712) | Soil microbial communities from Loxahatchee National Wildlife Refuge, Florida, United States - Lox_Sample_4.5 | ecosystem: Environmental > Terrestrial > Soil > Wetlands | place: USA... | reverse complement strand
GTGATGCTGCAGCCATGCGAACAGGGGCGGCATGGGCCAAGCGGATTTCTGCAGCACGGCCGTCACCCCCTCGGGCAGCGCGCGCGGGATGTTCTCGACCAACCCGCCGCCGGTGATATGCGCCAGGCCCTTGACCTTGATCTCCCGCATCAGCGCGAGCAGGGGCTTGACGTAAATGCGCGTCGGCTCGAGCAGCACATCGGCGAGCGGCCGGCCGTGGAAGTCGGCGTTCAGGTCCGGTTTTGCGCGCTCGAGGATGGCACGAACCAGCGAATAGCCATTGGAGTGCGCGCCGCTGGATGCGAGCCCCAGCACCGTGTCGCCGACGGCGATGTCGCGGCCGTCGATGATCGCGCTTTTCTCCACCACGCCGACCGCAAAACCGGCAAGGTCGTACTCGCCCGCCGGGTACATGCTCGGCATTTCCGCCGTCTCCCCGCCGATCAGCGCGCAGCCGGCCAACTCGCAGCCGCGCGCGACGCCCTTGATCACGTCGGTGGCGCTGGCGAGATCCAATTTGCCGCAGGCGAAGTAGTCGAGGAAGAACAGCGGCTCGGCGCCCTGCACCAGCACGTCGTTGACGCTCATCGCGACCAGGTCGATCCCGACCGTGTCGTGCCGCTGCAGCTGGAACGCCAGCTTGAGCTTGGTGCCGACGCCGTCGGTGCCCGCGACCAGCACCGGCTCGCGGTATTTCTTCGAGATTTCGACCAGCGCGCCGAAGCCGCCGATGCCGGCCAGCACCTCGGCCCGCATGGTGCGTCTGGCGTAGGGCTTGATCGCCTCGACCAGGGCGTCGCCGGCGTCTATGTCGACGCCGGCATCGCGGTACGACAGGGAATCTTTGATAGGGGCGCTCAAGATTTGTATGTTTGGCGGGATACGGCTACAGTTTTGGGCCTTGCAGCGCAAAGTCTACTCGAAATGAAGCCCAAAATCCTGGCCGAGCCGAACAATCTGTGGTGGTTCATCCCCGCCGCGGCGGCCATTGCGCTGCTGTACTTCCTCAGCCCGATCCTGGCGCCGTTCCTGTTCGGCGGCATCCTCGCCTACATGGGTAACCCGATGGTGAATTGGCTGGCGCGCCACCGCGTGCGCCGCCCGCTGGGCGCTGCGCTGGTGATGCTGCTCCTCGCCGGCTTGTTCGTGGTACTGCTCGTGATCCTGCTGCCGCTGTTCATCAAGGAGGTACGCCTGCTGTCGGAGCGGCTGCCGGGTTTCCTGGCACAACTCAACGATAATCTGGCGCCCTGGATCAAGACCCGGTTCGGGGTGGAACTGCAATTCGATCTCGCCGCGCTGACCAAGGTCATCGGCGACAACCTGCAGGGTGCCGACGGCCTGGGGATGAAACTGCTCGCCTCGCTCAAGATCGGCGGCCTTGCCGTGCTCGGATTCGTCGTCAATCTGCTGCTGGTTCCGGTGGTGCTGTTCTACCTGCTGCGCGATTGGAATGCGCTGCTGGCGCGGATCGACCACCTGCTGCCGCGGCGCTGGCACGGGCGGCTCACGCGCGTGGCCGTGGAGATCGACGCAGTGCTCGCCGAATTTCTGCGCGGGCAGATCGCGGTCATGCTGCTGATGAGCGTGCTCTACGTCCTCGGACTGTGGCTGGCCGGGCTCGAGTTCGCCCTGCCGATCGGCATCATCACCGGCATGCTCGTGTTCGTGCCCTACGTCGGCATGCTCACCGGGCTGCTGCTCGCCACGCTGGTTGCCTTGATGCAATTTCCGGGCGTCGGCGGGGTCGTTCCGGTATGGATCGCATTCGCCATCGGCCAGGCGCTGGAAGGCATGCTGGTGACGCCGCTGCTGGTGGGCAAGCGCATCGGCCTGCATCCGGTGGCGGTCATATTCGCCCTGCTCGCGTTCGGCCAGCTATTCGGATTCTTCGGCGTGCTGCTGGCCCTGCCCGCGAGCGCCGCCCTGCTGGTGGGCCTGCGCCATCTGGGCAACCATTATCTGAACAGCAACCTGTACAAAGGGTGATGCAACAGCAATTGCTACTGCAACTGGCGCCGCCGCCGGCGCCGACGCTGGACAATTTCGTCCCGGGGCGCAATGGCGCCGCACTGCGGGCGCTGCGCGAGATCGCCGCCGGCGCGGCAGCGGAGCGCTTCGTCTATCTCTGGGGCGAGCCTGGCAGCGGCCGCACGCACCTGCTGCGGGGCCTGGCGCAGGCGGCGGGCGCGCGCGGCAGCGCATATTTCGGCCGCGTGCCGGACGCCGGCATCGCGGCCGATCGGGTGTACGCCGTGGACGACGTGCAGTGCCTGGCGCCGGACGACCAGATCAGGCTGTTCGACTTGTACAACCGCGTACGTGCCGGCGGCGGCGCCTTGGTCGCCGGCGGCGACGCCGCGCCGGGGCAGCTTGCGCTGCGCGCCGACCTGCGCAGCCGCCTGGCTTGGGGGCTCGCGTTTCAGCTGCACCCGCTGTCCGACGGCGAAAAGACGGACGTGCTGCGCGCGCACGCACAAGCGCTCTCGCTCGACCTGGCCGAGGATGTGCTCGCCTACCTGCTGCGGCATGCGCGGCGCGACATGGCCAGCCTGATCGGCATCGTCGACGCGCTCGACCGCTACTCGCTCGAGCAGAAACGCCCGGTGACCCTGCCGCTGGTCAGGAGCGCGCTGGACTCGATCAACGACAGATCCGCCTGAGCCGGCGGCGACAGAGGAATGGCCGTGGAACTGGTTCTGTTCGATCTCGACAATACGCTGCTCGACGGCGACAGCGACTATGAATGGGCGCAGTTCCTGATCGAGCTGGGCGTGCTCGAGCGCGCCAGTTACGAGCACCGCAACGAGGAGTTCTTCGAGCAGTACAAGGCCGGCCGGCTCGACATTTACGCCTTCCTCGACTTTCAGCTGGCGCCGCTGGCGCAGCACCCGCGCGCCCAGCTCGACGCCTGGCACCTGCGCTTCATGGAGCTGAAAATCCGGCCGATCATTTCCGCCGCCGCGCGCCGGCTGGTCGGCGCCAACCTCGATGCGGGGCACCTGTGCGCCATCGTCACCGCCACCAATTCCTTCGTCACCGCGCCGATCGCGCGCGAGTTCGGCGTGCCCCATCTCATCGCCACCGAGCCGGAGGAGGTCGGCGGCAGGTTCACCGGCAAGGTGAGCGGCACGCCCTGCTTTCGCGAAGGCAAGGTCACGCGCGTGGAGCAGTGGCTGGACGCGCAGGGCAGAGGCTGGAGCGATTTCTCGGAAACGCGCTTCTACAGCGATTCGCACAACGATCTGCCGCTGCTGGAGCGAGTCACGCGCCCGGTCGCGGTCCGCCCCGATCACCCGCTCAAGCATGCGGCGCTGGCGCGCGGCTGGGAGGTGATCGAACTAAGCTAGAGCCCGCCGCAGGCTGGCGCCGAATTTGAGGTATCATGCGCCCCACTGCGGCCGTCCATCGGGATCCGTCTTTTCCGGCACGATCCCGGGGCCTTTACCATGCAAGCTCGAATCCGTCGGCACACCCCGCCCTAACCCGTTCGCTTCCGCATTTTGATCAAGAAATTCATCCGCCGCATGTTCAAATTGGGCGCCGACGCGGAGCCCAGGATATACGGGCGCGACAAGCACGGCATCGCCCGCACATCCATCAGCCGCGGGGCGCTCAAGGTGTGCGAAATCCTGCGCGCGCATGGACATTCCGCCTATGTCGTCGGCGGGGCCGTGCGCGACCTGCTGCTCGGGGTCGTCCCCAAGGATTTCGACGTGGCCACCGATGCGCATCCGGACGAGGTGCACCGCCTGTTCCGCCGCTCGCACTTGATCGGCCGGCGCTTCAAGCTGGTGCACGTGCTGTTCGGAGCGGAGACGGTGGAGGTGTCCACGTTCCGCGCCGGCGAAGGCGGCGAAGCCGACGAGCACGGGCGCCTGCTGCGCGACAACGTCTACGGCACGCGCGTGCAGGACGCCGCGCGGCGCGATTTCACCGCCAATGCGCTGTACTACGACCCGCACGACGAAACCGTGCTCGACTACCACGGCGGCTTCGCCGACGTGCGCAAGAAGACCATGCGCATCATCGGCGACGCGCGCGTGCGCTTTCGCGAGGACCCGGTGCGCATGCTGCGCGCGGTGCGTTTCGCCGCCAAGCTGGGCTTCGCCATCGACCCGAAGACGCGGGCGCCGATCCGGGAGCTCGCCGGCCTGATCGGCAACGTGCCCGCGGCGCGGCTGTTCGAGGAGATGCTGAAACTGCTGCTTTCGGGCCATTCCGCCGCCTGCCTGGCGCAGTTGCGCAAGGAGGGCTTGCACCACGGCCTGCTGCCGCTCCTGGACGTGATCGTGGAACAGCCGATGGGCGAGCGCTTCCTGCGTCTCGCGCTGGAGCAGACCGACACGCGCATCCGCACCGGAAATTCGGTTTCTCCCGCGTTCCTGTTCGCCGCCCTGCTGTGGCACGAGGTGCTCGCCGCGTGGAAGGTCAACGAGGGCAAGGGCACGCGCAGCATCCCGGCGCTGTACCTCGCCATGGACCAGGTGCTGGACGCGCAGACCGACAAGCTGTCGATTCCGCGGCGGTTCACCTCGACCATGAAGGAGATCTGGGCGCTGCAGCCGCGTCTGCAGCAGCGTTCGGGCAAGCGCGCCTTCGCGCTGCTGACGCATCCGCGCTTTCGCGCCGGTTACGATTTCATGCTGCTGCGCGCGGAAAGCGGCGAAGTGCCGATGGAACTCGGCAACTGGTGGACCCGCTTCCAGGACGCCGAACTGGAGGAGCGCAACGCCATGCTGATCCCGGAGGCGGCGCCGAAAAAGAAGCGGGCGCGCCGCCGGCGCAAGCCCAGAGCCGCAGGCGCCGCGGGGCCGGCTGCCGGGGACCAAGCGGAGAACTGACCGCGGGGACGCGGAATCTGTGCCTGCGATGATTTGTTTCTCCTCCGTGTCCGCTGCGGCAACCGAATGACGTCGGAGCACACCGCATTCATCGCGCTGGGCAGCAATCTCGGCGAGCCCGAGGCGCATTTGCGCCGGGCCATCGCGGCGCTGGCGGCGTTGCCGCGGACGCGGCTCGAGGCCGCGTCCTCGCTTTATCGCAGCGCCCCGGTCGGCCACGTCGACCAACCCGATTTCGTCAATGCCGTGGCGCGGCTCTCGAGCGGGCTCACGCCGCAGGCGCTGCTCGCGTCCCTGCTCGGGATAGAGAAGCGCTTCGGGCGCGAGCGCACCTTCCGCAACGCGCCGCGCACCCTGGACCTGGACCTGCTGCTCTATGACGCGGCCAGCATGGACGCAGACGGACTCGTCCTGCCGCATCCGCGCATGCACGAACGCGCGTTCGTGCTGGCGCCGCTCGTCGAAATCGCCCCTGACTGCGTCATTCCCGGCAGGGGGCCGGCGGCGGCGCTGCTCGCCGCATGCGCCGATCAACGCATCGAGAAACTGACTGCCCCATGAAAATCCCCGTCGTCGCGCAGACCGTCATTCTGCTTACCCTGTCCAATGTCTTCATGACCTTCGCCTGGTACGCGCACCTGAAGGAACTGCGCGGCAAGCCGCTGATCGTAGCCGCGTTGATATCCTGGGGCGTGGCGCTGTTCGAATACCTGCTGCAGGTGCCGGCCAACCGCATCGGCTACGGCCAGCTGTCGCTGCCGCAACTCAAGATCACGCAGGAAGTCATCTCGCTGGCGGTGTTCGTGCCCTTTGCGATGTATTACATGCAGCAGCCGCTGAAGCTCGACTATCTGTGGGCGGCGATGTGTATCATGGGCGCCGTGTATTTCATCTTCCGCGCATAGCGTCGATTCCTTGGACAAGTACCGCCACATCGTCATCGAGGGCCCCATAGGCGTGGGCAAGACCAGCCTCGCGCGGCGCCTCGCCGAGCACCTCAAGGCCGGGTTGCTGCTGGAGCACCCGGAGCAGAATCCGTTCCTCGCGCGCTTCTACCAGGACATGCCGCGCTACGCGCTGCCGACGCAGCTGTTCTTCCTGATCCAGCGCTTCAGCCAGCTGCGCGAACTCAGCCAGCTAGACATGTTCAGCCAGGTGACGGTGGCGGACTTCCTGCTGGAGAAGGACCCGCTGTTCGCGCGCCTTACCCTCAGCGACGACGAGCTGCACCTGTACCAGCAGATCTACGCCACGCTCGCGCCGCAGGCGCCACGGGCGGACCTGGTGATCTATCTGCAGGCGCAGACGGAAACGCTGGTGGAACGCGTGCGGCGCCGCGGCGTCGAGTTCGAGCGCCCGATCTCGGAGGCCTACCTCGCCCTGGTCGCGGACAGCTACAACCGCTTCTTCTACCACTACGCCGGGACGCCGGTGCTGATCGTGAATTCCGAGCGCCTCAATTTCGTCGACCGGCCCGCCGATTTCGGCCTGCTGCTGGAGCGCATCGCGGCCATGCGCGGGCAGCGTGAATTCTTCAACCTGGGCGAATAGGAGTCCCTCAGCATGGACATCGTCACCTCCGTTTCCGCATTGCGCGAGCGGCTGCAGCGCGAGCCCGACAACGTCTTCGTGCCCACCATGGGCAACCTGCACGAAGGGCATATCAATCTGATCGGGATCGCCAAGCCCAAGGCCGCGTGCACGGTGGTGAGCATTTTCGTCAATCGCTTGCAGTTCGGGCCGAAGGAGGACTTCGACCGCTACCCGCGCACCTTCGAGCGCGACTGCGACAAGTTGAGGAGCGCCGGCGTGAACGTGGTGTTCGCGCCCGACGAAAGGGAAATCTATCCCGAACCGCAGACCTTCGTGGTCGAGCCTTCCGACCTGCAGCATATCCTCGACGGCGCGTTCCGCCCGGGGCATTTCCGCGGCGTCGCCACCGTGGTGCTGAAACTGTTCAACATGGTCATGCCGCATGCGGCGATCTTCGGCAAGAAGGACTACCAGCAGTACCTGGTGCTGCGCGACATGGTGCGCCAGTTCGCGCTGCCGGTGGAAATCATCCCGGCCGAGACGGTGCGCGCCGCCGACGGCCTGGCGCTGTCCTCGCGCAACGGCTACCTGTCCCCGGCGGAGCGCGCCGAGGCGCCGCGCCTGTATGCCCTGCTGCGCGAGGCCAGGGAGCGCGTGGGCAAGGGCGAACGCAACTTCCAGCGCATCGAGCTCGAGGCGATGGCGCGGCTGTCGCAGAACGGCTGGACGCCGCAGTACCTCGCAGTGCGCCGCCGCGCCGACCTGCAGCCGCCGGCGCCTGCGGAGCGCGAGCTGGTCGTGCTCGCCGCGGCTTACCTGGGCAGGACCCGGCTCATAGATAATATCGAAATCACGCTGTAGCCGGGCCGACCCGGCGCTGGCGTCCAATTTCTGCGAGGAGACGGACATGAAGCACCCAATCGCCCGCGTTGCGCTACCCGCCTGCGCGCTGCTGCTGATTGCCGCCTGCAGCAGCCTGAACCTGCTGCCCTTCGGCGGCAGCAAGGAGCAGGATACGTCGCGCGCTCCGGCCGGCGCCACGGCGTACCAATGCGACGCCGGCAAGCGCCTGTTCGTGCGCTATCTCGACGACGGCGCCGCCTGGGTCATCCTGCCGGACCGGGAGTTCCGTCTGGACAAAGCGGCCTCCGGCGCCCGCTACAGCAACGGCAACGACGCCCTCGAGGTCAAGGACAAGGTGGCGACGCTCTACGACGGCGCCACCATCACCCGCGCCGGCTGCAAGGCGGACGGCGGCTGAGCGGCGACGCGGAATTCGCCGCGCGACGAAGTCCCGCCGCAAGCGGACGTCACCCGAAACTCGGAGGATATGCGAGCAATGAAGGACGCGAGCCAGCTATACGAAGTCGAGCGCCGGGCCGAGCACGCCGCGCGGCCGGGCTTCCGCATCACCGAACTGCAGATCTCCCCGAAGCAGAAGGTGCCCTGGCACTGCCACAGCAAGGTGCAGGACACGTTCTACGTGATCGAAGGCCGGCTCAGGATCTTCCTGCGCGAGCCCAAGGAAGAGGTGCGCCTCGCCCCCGGCGACACCTATTCGGTCGCGCCGCGCCGCCCGCACCTGGTCACCAACGGCGGGGAAACGTCGGCCACGTTCCTGGTGTTGCAGGGCATCGGCGAATACGACTTCATCCCGCTCGCCTGACAGTTCGTTTCAATAGGAGGGGATAGCTCCCCCCATGCTTCCCTGTATTCGCCCGTTGCAAAATTCATTTTGCAGCGGATTCCAAGCGAGCCCCGGGAATTGCGCCGATCTTCACCCGCCATTGCGCAGGCGCGATCGCCCGAAACCCTCATGCCTATTGGCTCTCAGGCCGATCGCCGCCCTCGCGCCGGCGCGCACGCGCTACGCCCGGCGCACGCTGAATTGCGCAATGCGCTGCCCGAGGCGCGCCAGCGCCGCCGGCGTTGCCCATTCCCCGCCACGCCCGGCCGGGTGCCCGCCGTCGCGGCATTGCTGCAGCACGTAGCGGCGCACGCCCAGATCGGCGAGCGTTGCGGCGAGCCGGTCGAGTTCGTCCGGCGGCAGGTAGCGCGCATGCCAGGTGGTGCGGAACTCGCAATCGACGCCGCTCGCGAGCAGCAGGCGCGCGCTTGCGAGCGCCGCTTCCCCGCTCGCGCGCATGCCGGTGATGCGCGCATAGGCCGCGTCGAACGGCGCCTTGGCGTCGAAGCCGACCCAATCGGCGAGCGGCAGCACCTCGGCGAAGCGGCGCGGATAGATGCCGGCGCTGTGCAGGCCCACGCGGTAGCCCAGGGCCTTCGCCGCCCGCATCGCCTGCGCCAGCCCCGGCTGCGCGGTCGGCTCGCCGCCGCTGAACACGACGGCATCGAGCAGGCCGCGGCGGCGGCGCAGGAAGCCGAGGATCTCGTCCCAGGCGATGCCGCTATCGGACTCGGCCGGCAGGAGATGCGGGTTGTGGCAATAGCCGCAGCGCCAGGGGCAGCCCTGGCAATACACCACCGCGGCGAGTTGGCCCGGGTAGTCGCTCGCGGAGAGCGCGGTCAGCCCGCCGACGCGCAGCGGCGCCGTCGCCGCATCAGCCGAGGCGGGCGCGGCACTCGGTGAAGAACTTGCGTTCGTAGTGCTCACCCTTCTTGCCGGTGTTGAACGACGCCACGGGCCGGTGGTAGCCCATCACCCGGGTCCATACCTCGCAGCGCTGGCGCTCGTCGTCGCGCAGCTCGATTTCACCGAAAGTCCGGGTTTCCGTCACTGCATTCATCTCGATTCCTCCTCTGTCGTCGTGCCTGCGCTGCCCCTACGCGGCTTCGGCCTGGCGGCGCTTTTTCGCCAGCAGCTCGTCATCGCAGCGCGGGCAGAATTCATGCTCGCCGGCGAGGTAGCCGTGCCTGGGGCAGATCGAAAACGTCGGCGTCACCGTGATGTAGGGCAGGCCGAAGCGCTCGAGCGCGCGCCGCACCAGCTTCTTGCACGCCTCGGCCGAGGTCACGCGCTCGCTCATGTACAGGTGCAGCACCGTGCCGCCGGTGTATTTGCGCTGCAGCTCGTCCTGGCGCTCCAGCGCCTCGAACGGGTCGTCGGTGAAGCCCACCGGCAGCTGCGACGAGTTGGTGTAGAACGGCATCTCCGCCGTGCCCGCCTGCAGGATGCCGGGGAAGCGCTTGCGGTCCTCGCGCGCGAAGCGGTAAGTCGTGCCTTCGGCCGGAGTCGCCTCGAGGTTGTACATGTGCCCGGTCTCTTCCTGGATCGCGACGATGCGCGCGCGGATGTGGTCGAGCAGCCGGCAGGCGAAGGCGTGGCCCCAGGCGCTGGTGATGTCGTGCGCGTCCGCGCTGAAGTTGCGGATCAGTTCGTTGATGCCGTTCACGCCGATGGTGGAGAAATGATTGCGCAGCGTGCCGAGGTAGCGCTTGGTATAGGGGAACAGTCCCGCGTCCATGTAGCGCTGGATCACCTTGCGCTTGAGCTCCAGGCAATTCTTGCCGATGTCGACGAGCTCGTCGACGCGCGCGAGCAGCGCCGCCTCGTCGCCGCGGTAGACATGCCCCAGGCGCGCGCAGTTGAGCGTCACCACCCCGACCGAGCCGGTCTGCTCGGCCGAGCCGAACAGGCCGTTGCCGCGCTTGAGCAGCTCCCTCAGGTCGAGCTGCAGCCGGCAGCACATCGAGCGGATCATGTTGGGCTTCAGCTCGGAGTTGAGGAAATTCTGGAAGTACGGCAGGCCGTACTTGGCGGTCATTTCGAACAGCAGGTTGGCGTTCTCCGAATTCCAGTCGAACTCGGGCGTCACGTTGTAGGTCGGGATCGGGAACGTAAACACGCGGCCCAGGTGATCGCCCGCGGTCATGACCTCCATGTAGGCGCGGTTGATCATGTCCATCTCGCGCTGCAGCTCGCCGTAAGCGAAGGGCATCTCCCTGCCGCCGATGACCGGCACCTGCTCGCGCAGGTCTTCCGGACACACCCAGTCGAAAGTGAGGTTGGTAAACGGCGTCTGCGTGCCCCAGCGCGAGGGCACGTTGAGGTTGTAGATCAGCTCCTGGATGCACTGCTTCACCTCGGCGTAGGGCATGGCGTCCTGGCGGATGTAGGGCGCCATGTAGGTGTCGAAGGAGGAGAACGCCTGCGCGCCGGCCCACTCGTTCTGCAGCGTGCCGAGAAAATTCACGATCTGTCCGACTGCGCTCGACATGTGCCTGGGCGCCGCCGCCTCGACCTTGCCCGGCACGCCGTTCAAGCCCTCGTGCAGCAGGGTGCGCAGCGACCAGCCGGCGCAGTAGCCGGCGAGCATGTCGAGGTCGTGGATGTGGATGTCGCCGTCGCGATGCGCGCGCCCGGCCTCGGGCGCATAGACATGGTTGAGCCAGTAGTTGGCGACCACCTTGCCCGACACGTTGAGTATCAGGCCGCCGAGCGAATAGCCCTGGTTGGCGTTGGCGTTGACGCGCCAGTCGCGCCGTTCCAGGTACTCGTTGATCGAACTCTCCACGTCCACCGCGGTGCGGCTGTCTTCGCGCAGGCGGCGATGCTGCTCGCGATAGGCGATGTAGGCGCGCGCCGTGCGGTAATAGCCCGCGCGCAGCAGCGCGAGTTCGACGCTGTCCTGGATGCGCTCGATGTCGGGCACGCTGCCCGCGGGCAGCGCGCCAATGTCGGCGAGCACGCGCTCGGCCACCGGCTCGAGTGCCGCGCGCTCGAATTCGCCGGTAGCGGCGCGCGCGCGCTGCATCGCATTCACGATCTTGGCCGCGTCGAATTCGACCAGTTTGCCGTCGCGCTTGCGGATGCTCTGCGGCAGGCCGGCGATCTTGAATAGCGGGGAACTGGGTGGAACCTGGGTCATCGCGGCTGTCCTGCTTATTCTCTTTCTTGAGCGTGTTGCAATAAGAGGGCGTGGCCCCTGATCCCCCTCGCCGCGCATGCTCAGGCGCCCCCCGCTGCGACCGCGCCCCGGTTCTTGCGTACTAGATGCTGTGGCGAAATCGGAATTTAGCCCAACCTATAGTGGTACGCAACCGCAACGAGGCTGGTGCCGCGGAATTTTGCGCATTC
>Ga0335085_10014680_pt1 | contig 11415 bp, 7 predicted proteins | sample Lox_Sample_45_FD_206712 | JGI IMG/M metagenome (GOLD analysis project Ga0335085, IMG submission 206712) | Soil microbial communities from Loxahatchee National Wildlife Refuge, Florida, United States - Lox_Sample_4.5 | ecosystem: Environmental > Terrestrial > Soil > Wetlands | place: USA: Florida... | reverse complement strand
GGCTCTCTCCGGGCCCTCAGGATCCGTTTCTTGCCCGCCGATCCCCCTCGTCACTCGCGCGATGCCGAGCTTCTCTCGGAGCGAACTCGATCTCCCAGCCGACGGCCTCCGCTTGCCCCCGGAAACCGACCGTCAACGACCGGCCGGAAGTCTCCTGCCGCACCGGGACCTCGCGGCTCCCCCCGACGCGGGCCTCGACCCGGGAGACGGCGATTCCTTCGGGGACGTGCACGAAGAGCACGTAGTCCTCGCCGGCCACCGCCTGGGACGACCCGTGGAGCGTGCGCCGCGCCGAATCCCACCCGAGATCGAGGATGGAGGGGACGCCGGTGATGTGGCGTGAGATCCCGACGAGCTGGGGTTGCGCCTGCAGCGGGTGGACGAGGATCACCCGGGTGTCGTGCGGCTCGACTTCCAGCTCCAGCGCGTCGGTGAAGACCCCGAGCAGACGCCGACCCCAGTAGTCGAAGACCACGCACCGCGAACCCCTCGGGAGCCCGAGCTGGTCCGGGAAGGACAGCTCCCGCGTCGCCGCCTCGCCCCGCCAGTTGGTGAGGCCTACCACGTCGTAGGTCCCCGACCGGGCGTTCACCTTCAGGTCCAGGATCTCGGGGTAGTTGTGGATGTAGTCGTCCGGGCGGGTGTCCTTGAATCGATCCCAACGCATGTCGGTGCCGCGGCTGAAGAGGTCGACGGGGAGGATGGGCAGGGTGGGCAGCGTGCTCTTGAGGAGGGCGACCCTCTCCTCGGGAAGCTCGGGCAGGACGCTCGCGACCGGATACGCGACCCCGGTCAGGGCGAGGGTGCTGACCAGGGTGCGGGCCTCGGCGAGCGTGGTCCCGAAGCCCGTCAGGGGCTCCTCGCGGGCGCGCGCGGTTTCGACGAAGCTCGCCGGCCTTCTCCTCTCCGCCTCGGCCACCGTCATCGGCGGCCCCACCTCGATCCCCTCCCCCGGCATCACGTAGGCGACGACGTGGTTCCAGAACGCGTTGGCGTTGATCGAGCTGAAGAGGGCGTGCATTCCCGGCCAGCTGTTGTACACGTCGTCGCCGTCGAAGTAGGAGTTGAAGGTTCCGATCCCGTTGAGGGGCGTGCCGGCCGGGCAACCCTCGACGAAGGTGCGGGGCCCGACCGTCTCCCGGATGAGGGCGAGTCGCTTCCGGTAGGCCACGATCGGGTCGACCTGCGGGTCGTGGAGCCTCGTCCGGTCGACGGCGGGAATGTAGCGCGGCAGAGCGTGCTCGCCGTCGAACTTGTAGTACTCGAAACCCCAGTCGCGGAGGGTCGTGAACAGCTTCCGCAGGAAGTCGAGGACCGCGGGGTGCGTCGAGTCCAGGGCCGGGGTGTTGTAGTCGCGGATGACGTTGCCCTGCTTGTCCCGCAGGTACCAGTCCGGGTGCTGATCGACGGCACCGGCGTAGGCGTTGGGGACGAGCCAGAGGCCGGGACGCAGGCCGAGCGACTTGATGTGCCCGGTCAGCCACTTCGGCCCGTGGGGGAACTTCTTCTCGTCCCACTTCTCGATCCAGTAGTGCTCCCCGTGCTTTCCGCGGTCGTAGCCGTCGTCGAGCTGAACGTACTCGAAGCCGTAGTCCTTCAGGTTGGCCCCGATCCAGTTCGCGTTGCGGACGACGTCGTCCTCCTTCACGTCGGCGTAGTAGCTCGTCCAGCTGCACCAGATCGTCGGCGGCCGGGGGAACGGCGTGTCGTCGAAGGGGACGTAGAACGGAACCCCGAGGGTCTTCACGAAGTAGTCGGGCAGCACACGCACGTGGGCGTTGCCCGGCACGGGGATCCTCACGTCGAGTCGGTCCGGGTCCCGGGGATCCCGCTCCAGCAGGGTCTCGTCGGGGAAGCGGACCGCGGTGTCGGTCTTGCGGTCGAAGAGGGCGTGGAAGGTGGAGGCCGAGATCTGGCCGAGCGCGAAGTACATGACCTCGGGGTTCTGCCGGGGGAGGAACGAGGGGTTTCGCGTCTCGCTCCCGCCATAGCCGCTCTTCACCTCGTCGGTCCCCACCCAGTCGACGGGCGTCCCCCCGGTATCCAGCAGCCGCGCGACCAAGCGCTCCGGCGGGGCCGGAGCCTCGGCAGTCAGGGCCGCACGCGTCGAGGTGCAGGAGACCCGCAGGAAGTCCGGACCGGGCTCGATCACCCATGCCGTCGTCGGGGCGGTCGTCCGGAGATGGAGCTGACGGCCCCCCTTGCCCTCCGCCGAGAAGCTCGCCCAGGGCCGCAGCCCGTGCTCGCCCCGAAGTTCGAGGCGGACGTTCTGCAGCACGGGCCCCAGCCGGTCCTGGGATACCGCCAACAGGCCGCGGTCGCCGTCGGCGGTGACCGTCCACCCGTCGTGGGTCAGGGTCAGAGGCGGTCCGGCTTCGGCCGCTGCTCCGGCAGCGGCGAGCGCGGCGGAGACCAGCAACGGGAAGTACCGGCTCATCTCTTGCCCCCTTTCGCGGCCCGGCGGACGACGCGCCGCGCGCCACCGCCGGGATTCTATCCGCGCTCGCCACCGTCCGGTCGGAGCCTTCGCAACGCTCCGCTCCTTTCGGTACACTGGATCCCGACACCCCCGGGGGCGGCGGCGTGAGCCGGAAGGCGACCCAGCATGTACGAGGACACCGGCCGGTACCTGTGCGTCGTCGCCCTCTGGGTAGCGGGTGCGCTCGGGGCCTGGGCGGCGTGGGCCTCTCACCGAGCCCAGCGGCGCGGACTGCCCGGCTACGACTGGGGCGCCTGGGCGGGCCTGGCCCTGGCGTTCCTGCTCTTCTCCCAGACGAAGCTGGCCCGGGTCCTGGGCTGGGTGCACTGGTGGGGCCAGGCGCTGCGTCTCCTCGCGAGGCAACACGGCCTGTACGAGCATCGCCGCCCGTTCCAGATCGCCGCCACGGTCGGGGTCGCGCTCGCCGTCGTCATCCTCCTCGGGGTCGGGCTGTTCTGGGCGTGGCACTCCATCAAGCGCTACCGCCTCGCCGTCGGCTTCGCCGGCCTGGCCGTGGGCTTCGCCCTCATCCGCTTCATCTCCCTGCACGAGGTGGACGCCTGGAACGAGGCCGTGCCGTGGGCTCGCGTGGTCGTCGATCTCCTGGCCGCCGGGGGGGCGTCGGCGGTCGCCATCGCCCGGCTCCGGCAGCTGGGCGGTCTCGCGTGCTTCTGGCGCTCAGGCTGACGAGGCGGTCGGGGCCGGCCACGGCGCGAGCATGTCTCCAGGAGGGTGTATGAAGGCCGACGAGCTTCGCGCCATCCAGGCGCCGCTCAAGGAGCAGTATCGGGCCGAGCCCGCCGCCGCGCTCGTCACCCTGCGGGCCGAGGGGCGGCTCGGGGAGGGAATCACCTGCCGCGTCGAGACCGGGCGGGCCCTCGCGGTGGCGGGCCTGCACCAGGCGACGGGGGGCACCGGGCGGAACGCATGCTCGGGCGACATGTTGCTGCAGGCGCTCGCCGCCTGCGCCGGCGTCACGGTGTCGGCGGTGGCCACGGCCCTCGGCATCGAGCTTCGCGCCGGCGTGGTTCGAGCCGAGGGCGATCTCGACTTTCGGGGCACCCTCGGCGTCGCCAAGGAAGTGCCGGTCGGCTTCCTGCACATCCGCCTGGGTTTCGACCTGGAGACGGACGCCTCCGAGGAGCAGCTCGCGACGCTCCAGCGCCTCACCGAGCGTTACTGCGTCGTCTACCAGACGCTGATCCAGCCGCCAGTGGTCACCGTGACGCGCGTGACGAGGAGCAGCCCACCTGACGGATCGTGAAAGAATCGTGCGCCTTGGGTGGCGTGGACGACCTGTCCAGTGTGATAGCCTCTCGGGGGGTGCCTGCCATCGTGCCGGGCGCAAGCGCGAGCGCCGTCTACGCCAGGCGGGACGACGTCCTCCTCCGCGACGTCGCCGGAGAGCACCTCCTCGTTCCGGTTCGACGGAACGCGGCCGACCTGCAGGCCATCTTCTCCTTGAACGGCATCGGTGCCTTCGTCTGGGGGCTCCTCGACGGCGAACGGACCATGGACGCGGTGCTCGCGGCGGTACTGGAACGCTTCGACGTCGGCGCCGAAGAGGCCGCCGCGGACTTGAGCTCGTTCGTCGAGCGGCTGACCGGCGCCGGCATCGTGGAGCGGAGACGCTAGTGGGCCACCTGGGCGCACCGGACGACGCCGGCCAGAGGGTCGTCTCCCGGCTGTTCGCCCGGGCGGTCGCCGGGCGCATCCCCCTGAACGGCTCGATCGCCATGACCCATCGCTGCCACCTGCGCTGCGTCCACTGCTACCTGGGCGGCGAACGACAGGCCCGGCCGGAGGCCGGCGAGCAGGACACGGCGTTCTGGCGCTCGGTGATCGACCAGGTGGCCGATGCGGGATGCCTGAACCTGCTGATCACGGGCGGGGAGCCCCTTCTGCGGCCGGACTTCGCGGAGCTGTACGCCCGGGCCGGGCAGCGCGGCATGCTGGTGACCGTCTTCACCAACGCGACCCTGGTCGACGACCGGATCGTCCACCTCTTCGAGCGGTTCTCTCCGGAGCTCGTCGAGGTCACCCTCTACGGCGCCACGGCCGAGGTCTACGAGCAGGTCACCGGCGTGCGGGGCTCCTACAGGCGCTGCCTCGAGGGCGTGGACGCGCTCCAGGAGCGGGGAATCCGGGTGGGGCTCAAGACGGTGGTCCTGCAGGAGAATCGGCACGAGGTCGCCGCGATGCGCGCGATCGCCGGCGAGCGGCGCGTCTCGTTCCGCATCGACGCTGCGCTCTTCCCGTGCCGGGACGGGTGCACGAGCCCCCTCGGCCACCGGATCTCGCCCGCGGAGGCGGTGGCGCTGGAGATGGAGGACGCGAAGCTCCTCCGCGACACCGCCGCCTACTTCGAGGGAAAGCGCGGGCTGCCGCCCGAGGACCGCCTCTTCACCTGCCTGGCCGGGCTCACCAGCTTCCACGTGGACCCCGAGGGAACGCTCCTCCCCTGCCTGATGGTCCAGACGCACGGCTTCGACCTGCGGCGGGGCGCGTTCCGGGCGGGCTGGGAAGGTGTCCTCTCCCGCTTCCGGGAGCAGGAGATCGGGCCGGAGTACGAGTGCCATCGCTGCGAGAAACGGTTCCTGTGCGGGGCGTGCCCGGCGCAGGCCGGGATGGAGACGGGCAGCCCGCATCGAAAGGCCGAATACCTCTGCCAGCTCGGCGACGAGCGCCTCCGCGCGATCGCGCCGCTGCTTGACAAGTAGCGAGAAAGGCGCCTAGGGTTACGCCATGGAGTCGAGAGAGCGCTACGAGAAGCCCGAGCTGGTGGTCATCGACCTGAAGGCCGAAGAGGTGCTGGCCGTCGGCTGCAAGACGGTCGGGCGGAGCGGCGTCGGCAACTTCCCGGTCTGCGGCCGCCTCCAGGGCTGCAACCAGCAGGGCTCGTAGCTCGCCCGCCCCGTGAGTCTTCGGGGCGGCGCCGCCGTCCTCGTCCATTCCTGAGCCGGCGATGCCGTCCCCCCACCACGTCCTCCTGGGCGGCCTCGACTTCGAGCTCTCCGCGGGCGAGATCCCCCTCGAGCCGGTCAGCGACCCCGCCTATCGGTCGTTCATCGCCCCCGAGACCACGCCGGCCGGCCCCTCGCCGACCCATCGTGTCGCCTTTGTCGTCTCCAGCGATCCCTCCTTCCCCGGCCCGGCGATCTTCCGAAGCAGCGCCACCTGGTCGATCCTCGCCCGCGATGGTGATCGCGCCTTCGAGTTCCGGGACCCCGCCGGGGACCCCCTCTACGTGGCGACGTTCCGCCCCGGCTCACCCGACGTCACGGTCCAGTGCGCGCCGCGTCTCCTGAGCGCGGCGGGACCGGCCGCGGCCCTCTCCAGCCCGTTCCGCTATCCGCTGGATCAGGTCCTCACCATGTACCTGCTGGGCGGAACGGGCGTGGTGCTCCACGCGGCCGGCGCGCTCGTCGGCGGGAGGGGGATCGCCCTCGCCGGGGTCTCCGGGGCGGGGAAGAGCACCTTCATGCGTCTCGCCGCTGGGCGCGGGGGCTGGGCGCCCCTGAGCGACGACCGCGTCATCGTGCGTGTGACCGGGAATGGTGCGGTCCTCTGCGGCACGCCGTGGCCCGGCGAAGGCCAGATTGCCGAAAGCCGTTGCGGACCCGCGAAGCGGCTCCTCTTCCTGGAGCAGGCCGACGCCAACGAGGTCCGGCCCCTCGCTCACCGGGCGGCGCTCTCGCGTCTTCTGCGAACGGCGTCCATCCCCTGGTACGACCGCGAGTACCTCGGGAGCGCTCTCGACGCCTGCGGCCGTGTCCTGGACGCGGTCCCCTCGGCGGTTCTGCGCTTCCGTCCGGAAGCCGATGTCATCGCCGCGGTCGAGCGCCTCGTGGAGTAAGAACGGAGCGACCGGATCGGGCTCCTATTTGGCACGTGATTTGCTTAGAATGAGCGTCGTGAGCGTGTGTGTCCGCCAACAGGACCGGCCGTGGCAGCATGGTCTAGACTTGCCGTGGGTGGAGTCCTCCGTGCGGAGGCGGCCATGGGTAGTTTCGTAGCGCGAGCCAGAAGCCTGACGCGGTGGAGCGCGGTGGCCGGGCTGGGTCTCTGGATGACCGCCGCTCCTGCCATGGCCCAGGCCGTCGCCGGCTACTCGGAGTACTTCATTCCCGGCGACGAAGACAACATCGGCCTCGTCCTCTGCGCCTTCGGTACCGGCGGCAACGCGTGCCCGGCGGGCTACCACACCCACACGGTGATCAGCGTGACGGCCTGGTCGGACAAGACGACCATCTACTACGACCATTGGGAGAACGGCTACAACTTCGACCCCGCCAACCCCGGAGCCACGGCCGACGAGACCTATACCCTCAACACGGGCCAGCGCATCTCCTTCGAAAGCGCCAACATCTCTCTCCCACGCACCGGCACCGCGGGCTCGACCTGCACCAACTCCCGCACCGGCACCGTTGTTGGCTCTCCCGCGACTCCGCCCACCTCTCCGACCTGCTACGACGGCCGAGACCACATCTACGTCGCCGGCGGAGTGGTGACCGTCACTCGCGTGGGCTGGATCGAGGAGAGGGGAGTAGGCGTCCAGGGCGTGGCGTGGGAGATCTACCCGATCAAGCCGCAGCTCACGACCTACGTCGTCCCGTTCGGGGAGACGAGTGGCTGGCACGGCTTCCAGCACGTCGCGGTCCTGATCCAGGCCACCCGGAACAACACCGTCGTCACCGTCGACCTCGACCACGACGGCAACCCGGACCAGCTCGACACGAACCGGGACGGCACCCTCGACGCCTCCTCGGTCACCCTGCAGGCGGGTCAGAACTTCCTCCTCGACGACACCAGCGCGCACGTCGGGGCGGGCGGCCTGGCGGCGGGGGTGATCATCACCGGCACCGACACGCTCCAGGTCAAGTACCTCGCCGGCAACACTGCCGACAACTACAGCACCCGCGGCTTCAGCGCCTTCCCCCGGGGCTTCTGGACGACGGACTACTACGCTCCGCTCGACCAGCCGGCGGATACCGCGGACGGCCTCACCGACTACTACCTCTACAACCCCAACTCGGCGGCGATCACCGTCAACTGGCACTCCTCTGCGGGCTCGGGGTCGTTCAGCATCCCCGCCACGAGCGCGGTGTCCTTCCGCGCCGCGACCGGCGGCAACGTGCCGGTTGGCTCGGGGATGTACTTCAAGGGCAGCGACGTCTTCTGGGGCGTCGGCTCCAACGACGCCGAGGGGCAGGCACACGAGTGGGGATTCAGCCTCCTCCCGTCCTCGATGTTCTACACCGAGCACTTTCTCGGCTGGGCCCCGGACTGCCTCCCCTCCGCCGCCGGATGCGCGGCCGACATGGGCGCGTTCGTCACCGTGGCCCAGGACAACACACGCGTCTTCGTCGACCTGAACAACGACGGGACCGCCGACCAGACGTACACCCTCGACCGTCTCCAGACCCAGTTCATCGACGACCCCACCGACGGCGACCTTTCGGGAGCTCGGATCTGGGCGACCGGGCCCTTCAGCATGGCGTACGGCCAGAACTCGAACAGCGCCCCCACCGGAGCGCCCGCCCTCGACCTCGGCTACGTCGCGATCCCCGCCAGCGACTTCGTCTCGCTGGTGCTCAGCGTCTCCAAGTCCGTGAGCCCCCAGGTGGTGCCGACGACGAGCAACACCCCAGCGACCTTCACGATCAAGGTGGACTCCCAGAAATACACCGTCGACGGGGTCACCGTCACCGACACCCTGCCGGCGAACTGGGCGATCACCGCCGGAACCACCACGATCACCCGGCCGGACCTGACCACGCTCAGCGGCCCGGCCGCGGAGCCCACCGTCGCCGGCCAGACCCTGACCTGGTCGACCGGCCAGACCGGCGGGAGCATGGACCTCAACCAGGAGATCACGATCAGGTTCACCGCCCACACGACCGCGGTGTTCGCGACGGGGACCCTCAGCCAGAACCGGGTCCAGGCTGCGGGAACGCGGACGTTCAGCGGCGTGACGCAGACCTTCACCGCCACCGACTTCGTGTACGTGATCTCGGAAGGAACCGCCGGCACCACGGTCGGAATCACCAAGACCTCGAGTGTTCCAGGGACGACGCCGGTGTACCCGGGCGACACCCTCACGTACACGACCACCGTCACGAACCCCGCCGGCTCCGGCACGACGCTGACCGGCGTGACGCTCTTCGACGCGATGCCGATCGGCGTGACCTACGTGCCGAACAGCGGTCTGCTCACGGGCTGCACTCAGACCCTGAATGTGCGCGACGAGTTCTTCAGCGCCGCCTACAACAACAATGGTCCAGGTGCCACCGCCGACTGGGCGACGGACTGGACGGAGACGGACAGCCTCGGTGGCGGCGCCACGAACGGCCTGGTCCAGGTCACCGGGGGCGTGCTGCAGTTCAAGCGAACCCAGAACGTCCGTGACGAGTTCGCGACCCAGGCCTACACCAACAACGGCCCGAACAACACCGCCACCTGGGCGACGGACTGGACGGAGACGGACATCTATGGGGACGGAGCGACGGGGGCCGCGGGGGGCTTTGTCTGGATCAATGCCGGCGTCCTGCAACTCAGAGACCAGGCCGCGAACGTGGCCGACAACTTCACAACGAGCAGCTACGCGCGCAACGACGGCAACACCGACTGGACCGGCGACTGGACGGAGACCGGCGATGACGGCAATCCCGGCACCGGATCGATCACTGTCGACGCGGGCAACAACAACCGCATCAACTTCGGGCCGGGTGCGGCAGGTCGCGCGGTCACGAGGACGGCGCCGGTCTCAGGAAACAGCGTCACGATCAGCTTCACCCTCTCCGACCAGGGGATCAACAACGGGCAGGGAGTCATCGCCGAGTACGATCTCGGCCTCGGCGCCGGGTTTCAGTTCATCCAGCAGATCGACAACAACACGCTCACCGGCACGAATCCGCTCACTGTGAATACGGCCGGGGCGACGTCGATCACCCTGCGGTTCCGCACCTTCGGCACCTACGGTGCCGGGAACAACGCCGGCGTCGATGCCGTGAACATCGCCTTCAACAACGCCGTCGGATCCCAGATCCAGCGCACGGCCAACCTCGCGGGGGCGACGACCGCCACTCTCACCCTCACCCCCGCCCGCGCCAACCTCGTTGTGACCGACCAATTGGTCCTGGAGGCCAGCAGCAGTGCCTCCGGGCCATTCACGACCCTGGCAACCTACAGTGGGACGAGCACCCTTCCGACGACGTTCGACCTCACCCCGTACGTCTCGGCGACGACCACGATTCGCTTCCGAGTCACGAGTGGCTTCAACGCCGCCAACAAGACCTTCTCCGTCGACAACCTCGACATCACGTACTCGGGCACGAATGCGGCGATCCAGCGCTCCGCCAATCTCACGGGGGCGACGGCCGCCACGCTCACCCTCACCCCCGCCCGTGCCAACCTCGTTGCGGGTGACCAACTGGTCCTGGAAGCCAGCAGCAGCGCCTCCGGGCCATTCACGACTCTCGCAACCTACAGCGGGACGAGCGCCCTCCCGACGACCTTCGACCTCACCCCGTACATCTCCGCGGCGACCACGATTCGCCTCCGAGTCACGAGTGGCTTCGACGCGACCAACAAGACCTTCTCCGTCGACAACGTGAACATCAGTTACACCGGACGCCAGGCCGCCGATCCCCCCGACTTCCTGGACAGCGCGGCGGGATGCAGCATCGCTCCGGGCGGCTCCATCATCCTCACGTTCAACGTCATCGTGAACGACCCGCTCCCGACAGGCCTGACCCTGATCACGAACACGGCGTCCACCACGTCGGCACAGATCCCCTTCCAGGTGAGCGCCTCCGTCACCAACATCGTGACCAACCCCAGCACCCAGACGGCCTCGGTGGCCGGCCGCGTGTGGCTGGACGCGAACGCGAACGGCGTTCAGGACATCGGAGAGTCGGGCATCGCCAACGTGGAGGTGACGCTCAAGGACCAGTTCGGCACCCCCGTCGCGGTGACGATCACGGATGTGAACGGCCGCTATCTCTTCTCCGGCGTCAATCCGGGGAACGGCTACTACGCGGAGGCCACGGGAGGCCTGCCCGCCGGCATCTCCCAGACGTTCCCGATCGGGCTGAGCAACAACCGCACGACCACGTTCAACCTCGTCGGCGGGGGAAGCTACGTCACGGCCGACGTCGGCTATCGGCCGGCCGCGGGCACGGTGCTCTTCGGCGACCAGGTCTGGGTCGACGCCAACGGCAACGGGCTGCGGGACCCGGGCGAGGTCGGCCTCGGCGGGGTCACCGTCTCTCTCTACCGGGACTCGAACGGCAACGGCGTGTACGACGACGGAGTCGACGCGCAGGTGGCGACGACGACGAGCGCCGCCGACGGCAGCTACTCCTTCGGCGGCATCGCGGCGGGGTCGACGTACTTCGTCATCGCCCGCACGCCGGTGGACGGAAGCAGCCCCCCCAACCCCCTCTACAACCCGACCACCGACACGACCTACCGCTTCGCGAACGTCACCGGCGGGAGCGGCTACCTCACCGCCGATTTCGGCTTCCAGCCGAACGGCACCACCATGGTGCGGTACGCGATCAGGGATCGCGTCTGGTTCGACCTCAACGGCAACGGCGCCCTCAACGGCGGCGAGACCGGAATCTCGGGGGTCACGGTCGAGCTGCTCGACGCCAGCTCCCGGGTCATCGGCACCACGGTCACCGCCGCGGACGGCACGTTCAGCTTCACCGGCGTTGCCGGAGGGGGCGCCGACTACACCGTGAGCATCAGCGACAACGGCGGCGTCCTCGCCAACTACACGGGGACGACCTCGTACGCCCTGACCCGCGAACGCGCGGTGCCCAACCTCGCCGGCGACCTCGACCTCACCTCCACGCCCAGCTTCGGCTTCCGGCCCACGCGCAGCATCGGCACGACGATCTTCCACGACCTGAATGGCAACGGGACGCTGG
>Ga0335085_10014679_pt1 | contig 11416 bp, 5 predicted proteins | sample Lox_Sample_45_FD_206712 | JGI IMG/M metagenome (GOLD analysis project Ga0335085, IMG submission 206712) | Soil microbial communities from Loxahatchee National Wildlife Refuge, Florida, United States - Lox_Sample_4.5 | ecosystem: Environmental > Terrestrial > Soil > Wetlands | place: USA: Florida... | reverse complement strand
GCACCACGCTCCGTCGATGAAAAGGTGAACGTCTGAGTATGCCGCCTGTACGGTTTCAAGAGATTTTGGGTCGATGCGGTTCATGTATATTTTTCCGAGCGTGTGTGGTGATTAGAAAAGGAATCGAGCTGGCTTGTTGGTTATCATGTGAGCGCTTTTCAGGATCAGCTAGGGGAAACGATGCGGGTGGCTGAAAATGGTGGCCCGTCCCTCGCGGACGAATCCACAGAGCGTGATACCGAGTTGTTCCGCCGCATCGATCGCGAGCGATGATGGCGCTGAAACTGCTGCAACGATCTCGATGCCAGCGCGCGCCGCCTTGACAATCAGTTCCAGACTTACCCGGCTCGACAAAATGGCTCCACAGCCGGCCGTAGGGTAGGCACGAAGCAGACATTTGCCGATCACCTTGTCGAGGGCGTTGTGCCGACCCAAGTCTTCAGCGACTGCTAGCAGGTTAGCCTCGGACGTGAAAAGGGCGGCGGCATGGGTGCCGCCGGTGGTCTTGTGGACCAGTTGGCGGTTCTCCATTGACGCCATCAGCTGCTGCAGGGATGCGGGTTCGACGCGCAGACTATCTGGCACAGCAGGTAAACCTGTGCCCAAATCCGCGATGTCATCTACGCTGCCGCATACGCCGCAGGAACTGGCGATGAGACCTCCGCGTCGGTTGCCGCGCTTCGGTGCGGAATCGAGCAACCGCACGCGGACGACATTTTCCGAATCTCCACAGACCGCCATCTCCGCGACGTCCGCCATGCGGTCTATCAAACCTTCTGTGAGCAAGAAACCTACGGTCAAAGCCAGCGCGTCCGGCTCGGGCTGTTCCCCAAGCATGCCGTCGGCAGCCAGATACCCGACCGCAGCTGCGGCATCGGTGCGAGTCCACATCAAGGTAAAGGTTCCGACGTCAACGACTTCGATGAAGAGGGCCTGCTCTTCCATCACCCAGCATCGCTCGCTCACCGGCGCGCGATTGGCTGCGGGAATGCGCCACCCTTCCACATTGCGCGTTCCGCCAACTTCCGACGGAAAATTCAACCGGGCCTCGTCTTCCAACCTGCGCATGAGGTCGATGCCTCAGTGTCGTGCCAACGGGCGGACGTTGACGCGAACGACGTCGGCGCCAGATCCGGTCGCGTCGGTCAGTTCGATCGACATGGTTGCGATCGTGTTGAGACTTGGTGCCTTCAGATCTTTCGCGTAGGGTGTCGCCCAGTGGTCAAACTGGCCGATGATGACCAGCGTGTCCGGCCGTACGCCCTGCACGAGAATGGCAGGGCCTTGGGTCGATCCGATCACCGAAGTCACCTCCACGAGATCGCCGTCCTCGATTCCCAGATCTTCCGCAGTGCGAGCATTGATCATTACGCCGCGATGTCCGCGTACGTTCTGCGACATCTCATCCATGAGCTGTATCGCCACATTGCCGCCGGAGTGATACTGCATACTCTTGGTCGTAATGAGCCAGAACGGAAACTCTTCCGGTTTGTGGCCGCGCCGCAACAGATCGGCTTCCCACAGGGCTGGGAAATCGTGCCACGCAGGCAATGCCTGGTATTCGTCAAGCTGCTTGTCCCACCAGGTGATGCCGGCCTCGTGCATCCGGTTGGCCAGTTCGCGCCCGGAGCGCATCAGGCGCTCCTGATAGGGTAGTTCGAAACGCAGACCAAGCCGTTTGAGGGTCGGGTAGAGATACCACTGCAGCTGCTTGAAGGGTATTGCCAGCAGGCCGTGCTGCTTGAACCAGTCCAGATCGAGCACTTCGACGCCGCCGGTCAGTTCGTGGCTCGCAGCCTTGCACACCGAATCCCATATTGCTTCGACCGTATGCGCTTTGGCCGGGTCGAGCGAAAAATCTCGGGTCTCGGTTTTCAGCTTGACGCCGCAGGCGCCGCGATTGATTGAGGCGTTGTATGCTTCGAGCAGGCCGGTGCGCTGCGCCAGTTCAGTGGCCACGTCCGTCATGTCGCGCGCTTCGCCCCGTGGTTTTACCGCAGGCTGACGAAGGACAAAGCCCTGATGCTTCCAATATTGTTCGATGTACTTGGTCTTGCCCAGGCGTATGAGCTGAGTCCCTTCCAGATCAGTCGCATCCGGCAGCAGGATGTCGGCCATGTGATTGGTTTCATCTCGCGTGAATGCGAAGCACACGGCAAACGGGAAGTTCGCCATGGTCTGCGAAAGGGCATGCGTATCCCAGAATGAAATCGCCGGATTGGTGCGATAAGCGATCCAGATTTCCGGTTTAGTCGATACCGGCCAATTTTCCGGCGTCATGTTCTGAAACATCCAGGCAAGATGCGTAGGGCCGAGGGCCTGGCTCCATGCGCCGGCGTTGCACGATAGCGGAACCAGTGTGCGATGTGCGTTGCGCCCGGTCGGTTTCTTGATCCAGGTGTTCTTTTCCGTCGGATTGAGTTTGTTCAGCATGAATCCGTCCGGGCCCGGTTCTATGCTCTGATGCCGGTCGTCGTGCGGCTTGTTGATGCGCACGGTCGTGCCCAGGGTGCCGCCCGGCACCTCCAATGCGCCCACGAGGACCGCGAGCACGGTGCGCGCCCAGCAGCATTCGAATGCGCCCCAGCCGTTGTTGACGGTTTTCCCCAAAGTTACCGCTACCGGACGGAAGGGGAGTGTCATTCCGTCTACGTCAATTGTTTGACCGACGCAGGCGTGGTCGAGATATTCACCGGCAATGGCACGGATTTTTTCGGCCGGAACATCGCAGATGGCACTCGCCCATTCCGGGCTGTACTGCCGCATATGTTCCAGCAGGCGCGAGAAGGCAGTGTCGGCTTCCACGCCTTCATGATCCCAATGTTCCCCGTCGGGGCCTATTTCAATGGCGTCGGTCACGCGCACCCGACCTTCTAGCTGAGCTTCGATACCGGCCGTATCGTGGGCTATGGCGACACCGCGGCGTGCATCCCAGAGCAGGGGTTTGAAACTCTCTGGATGGCGCAGGTAATAGCCATGCGGTCCGATCAGATACGGCGAGGAACTCATTTCGCGCAGAAATTCTAGATCCAGCCGCGCACGCGGATGTTCGTGCAGCATGACGTGGATCATGGCGAACATGAAGGCGGGATCCGTCTTGGGCTTGATTGGGATCCATTCGGCCGATGCCGCTGCCGTGACGGTGAGAGAAGGTTCGATCTGTACGCGCTTGGCACCGCGGACGCGCGCGGCCGCGTGGCGGGATGGGGCAAGAACTCCGCCGGTGATCTCGACGTTGGCACCGAAGGACAGGATGAAGTTGCAGTACGGCGTGTCCGCCGCTACCGTAAATGCTCGATGCCAGTACTCGCCGTAAAGATGCTCGGAGTGGGTGCATTTCACGCCCTGCCCTGAGCCGAAACTGTAGTCTATCGGGCCCAGCGCGGCGAGAAAGGCGGGAAAGGCGCCCATGTAGTTTGCCGGCGTGCCACCGTGGCCGAATGTGGCCGCGACGCGCGGCAGCCCTTCCTCGTCGATCATACCGCGTGCTCGGATGTCGTTTAATTTCGTAGCGATGGTGTCGAGCGCCTCGTCCCAGGAGATCGGCACGAAACCTGGATCCTCCTTCATGCCCTTCTTCGGATTGGTGCGCTTCATCGGCGTCAGAATGCGCTGCGGATGATAGGTTTTCTGTATCAGTCCGTAGGCCTTGACGCAGGGTTTCCCGTTGGCGGGGTGTATTCCCGCGCCTGCAAAGTTTGGACCTATTTCGGTGGCCACGCCGTCCCTTACTCTCACACTAAGTAGGTCCGGTCCCGCAACACAGTTATAACAGTAGGTGGGGACGTCGCGAATCTCGGATTGCTGTTCGGTCTTCATGCGCGCCTCTGGAAGTTTCCGGATACGCCGCATGATGCGTCATATTCCTGCCAATTCAAATATGCACCGTGCATCACATTCGAGCCGATCATTGAGCTTGTGCATACCTGCCCGCAGGGGCCGGACGCCGCGTCGCTTCTTGTGTCCAACGACCATGTTGCGGCCAAGCCGCGAATTGCACAGCTTAGATCACGAGCGCCTCGCGTACTGTCGGCGCCGGTCTTGCGTCATCTGGGTGTTGCGCGAGTTGGGCGATCAGTTCGCCGCATCTATGGTTGTGTGCGTAAAGCCGTGGCATTCTGAATCGGCATCGGATGTGCCGCAATAGGTTACGTTGGACATATTTAAATCGAACAAGAAATGATCTACCTTGCGCCTTTCGGAATCGCTTCCTGAACAACGTCGACAATTTTGTAGAGAGAACTTTGTCCATTCAGACCCGCATCCCGGTAATCGGCTTTGCCGCAACGAGCGGCACAGGCAAGACCACCTTGCTCTTGAAGGTAGTCCCGCTGCTGAGGGCGCGGGGCCTGCGCATTGGACTGATCAAGCGCGCCCACCACACATTCGATACGGACAAGCCAGGCAAGGACAGCTACGAACTGCGCAAGGCCGGTGCCTCGCAGGTCCTAGTCGGCTCGGATCACCGGTGGGCGTTGGTCGTGGAAAACGACACGCCTGCTGAGATCAAGCTGATCGACATGCTGAACAATTTGCGTGCCGAGACCTTGGATCTTGTCTTGGTGGAGGGGTTCAAGTCCGAGCCCATAGCTAAGATCGAACTCCACAGACCCAGCTTGGGTCAGCCACTGATGGCGGCTACGGATGCCAACATCGTCGCAGTCGCGACGGACGACCCGCGCTTGGTTGAAATCGGAATCCCCGTTCTAGACATGAATCGGCCCGAAGACGTCGCGGATTTTATCTGCGATCAGCTGTTGAATCGTACGCTGGATGGGCGCGTGTCCAGGCTATCGGCTGCGGCGCTTCATTATTCCGCACGAAGAGGAAAAACCGCCACCACGCCAAACGAACGAGTGCCGGTGCGAAGTCGTACCCACGCATTTGGCAAAGCGCAGTCACCGACGAAGCTCAAAAAGCCCCGATCTGCACGGTCGGCATAAGCATTTAAGCAATCGATCGATACCGGTTCACGGCGTTGGGCTAGCATTATTCGGTCACCCCTTGCGCATTCTCTTCGTCCGATTGAAATGCTGAACCTCGGTTTTTCCTTTGCTGATCTGTATTCGCACGCAGGTATCACGCGGATCGACGTCGCATTCCTGCGCTATCTGGCGCAAGGCGATAGCGCGCTGGCTGCGCGGCTGGGCGCGGCCCGTGCCGAGCCAGACGCGATCGCCAAGAAGGCGGAATCCGAATTGCTGATTGCCCTGGCGCCGCAGCTGGAAGAATTCGTCGCCACGCTGTTCGGCATCGAGGCCGAAGTTTCCGCTTTGGCGGCGCGCCATGCGGAGCTGGCGCCGCTGTACGCCATAAAGCGCTTGTTCGTGCAACGCCGCGCGCTGCACAAGGTCAAGCCCGAGGAAGCGGCGAGCCTCGATGGCGCAGCCTTGGAAGCCCGGCTCGTCTCCTGGTTCGGTCAGGCCTTCTCCGAGCTCGTGTTCGCGCGCGTGGTCAGCGACTGGTTGAAAGACGAGGCGCGATATGGGGAGCAGATCGAGACGGCGCTGAAGTACGCGGCGTGGGCCGGCCAAACGGCGGCGGGAAAGGAAAAGCACCGCGATGGCGTGCTGTTCAAGAGTCCGTCCAAGCTCGACTTCGCGCGCCTGGTGCCGGTGCATACCGATCGTTCCGACGGCTATCCCGTGCATACCCTCGCGCCCGAGCATCTGCGCCGGCGCGAGGGCTTCGATCTGACGGACCCAGGCACGGATCTTACCGGAGCGCTCGACGCGGCGAACTATTGCATCTGGTGCCATGAGCAGGGCAAGGACTCCTGCTCGACCGGTTTGCGCGAGAGGGCGCCCAAAGATGGTTCCACTGCCGCATTCAAAAAGAACGTGTTCGGCGTAACCCAGGCCGGCTGCCCGCTGGAAGAGAAGATTTCCGAGTTCCACAAGGTGAAGACCGAAGGGCACGCCATCGGCGCGCTCGCCGTGATCTGCGTCGACAATCCCCTGGTCGCGGCCACCGGGCACCGCATCTGTAACGACTGCATGAAGTCCTGCATCTACCAGAAGCAGGAACCGGTGAATATCCCGCAGGCGGAGACGCGCACGCTCAAGGACGTACTCGAACTGCCTTTCGGCTTCGAGATCTACAGCCTGCTGACGCGCTGGAACCCGCTCGACCTGCGCCGCCCGGTCCCGCAGCCGGCCAGCGGCAAACGCGTGCTCGTCGCGGGTATGGGACCCGCCGGCTTCGGCCTTGCGCACCACCTGATGAACGACGGCCACGCCGTAGTGGGCATAGACGGCCTGAAGATCGAGCCGCTGCCGCCGGAGCTTTCCGGCATCGGGCCCGATGGCGGGCGCGTGCCCTTCAGCCTCATACGCGACGTTCAGCAGATCTACGAAGCCCTGTCCGAGCGCGTCATGGCGGGCTTCGGCGGCGTGGCCGAATACGGCATCACCGTGCGCTGGGACAAGAATTTTCTCAAGATCATCCGCTTGCTGCTCGAGCGGCGCGAACAGTTCGCGCTGCATGGCGGCGTGCGCTTCGGCGGCACCTTGACGGTGGAGGACGCGGCCGCGCTGGGCTTCGATCACGTGGCGCTGTGCATGGGCGCGGGCAAACCGACGGTGCTCGACATCCCCAACGGTCTCGCGCGCGGCGTGCGCGCGGCGTCCGACTTCCTCATGGCGCTGCAGCTCACCGGCGCGGCCAAGGCCGATTCGATCGCCAACATGCAGCTGCGCCTGCCGGCCTTGGTGATCGGCGGCGGTTTGACGGCGATCGACACCGCCACCGAGTCGCTCGCGTATTACGCGGTCCAGGTCGACAAGTTCCTCACGCGCTTCGAAATTCTCGCCGCCGAGATCGGCGAAGATGCCGTGCGCTCGAAATGGGACGACCAGGAGCGCGAAATCGCCGAAGAGTTTCTCGCGCATGCCCGCGCCATCCGCGAGGAGCGCAGGCTCGCGCAAGCAGCGGGCCGTGCGCCGCGCGTCATCGAACTGCTGCGCCACTGGGGCGGGGTCACGGTCGCCTACCGTCGGTGCCTGACCGACAGCCCCTCCTACACACTCAATCACGAAGAGGTGGAGAAGGCGCTGGAAGAAGGCATCGCCTTTGCCGAATGCCTCGCTCCGCTTGCGGTCGACGTGGACAACTACGGCGCGGTAAAGGGTATGCGCTTCACCCTGCAGCAGCAGGGCGCGGACGGAAAATGGGTCACGGGGAGCGAACACTGGCTGCCGGCGCACACAGTTTTCGTGGCCGCGGGCACGCAGCCGAATACGGTGCTCGCGCGCGAGCACCCAGGGCAGTTTCAGCTTGACGGAAAGTACTTCCGCGCCTGCGCCGAGGACGGCACGCTGTTGACGCCGGACTATTCCCTGTCCAAGCCCGCGCGCGCCGACGTGCTGCTGTCGCGCCTGGAAGATGGCCGCTTCATCAGCTTTTTCGGCGATCTGCACCCGTCGTACTTCGGCAACGTGGTGAAGGCGATGGGCTCGGCCAAGCAGGGGTATCCGGTGGTATCGCGGGTGCTGGCGCGGCATGCGCCCCGATCGCCTCTCGGGCCAGCCGAATTCTTCAAGGCCTTGCGGCGCGAACTCGCCGCGACCGTGCACCGCGTGGAGCGGCTCACGCCGACCATCGTCGAAGTGGTGATCAAAGCGCCGATGGCGGCCAGGAAATTCCGCCCGGGCCAGTTCTACCGCCTGCAGAACTTCGAGACCATCGCACAGGTCGTTGGCACTGGGGCCGAGCGCACCCGGCTGCAGATGGAAGGCTTGGCCGTAACCGGTGCTTGGGTTGACGCCGAGCAAGGCCTAGTATCGACCATCGTGCTGGAGATGGGCGGTTCGAGCAAACTGTGCGCGCTACTCCAGCCGGGCGAGCCGGTCGTCCTGATGGGGCCGACCGGCGCGCCGACACACATTGCGCCGAGCGAGACCGTGATCCTGGCGGGCGGCGGATTGGGCAATGCGGTTCTGTTCTCGATCGGGCAGGCATTTCGAGCCGCCGGCTCGAAGGTGCTTTATTTCGCCGGCTACAAGAAGGCCATCGACCGCTACAAGGTTGCCGACATCGAGGCTGCAGCGGACGTAGTGGTCTGGTGCTGCGACGAGGAGCCTGGGTTCTGCGTGGGCAACGGAGACCGGCCCCAGGATCGCAGTTTCATCGGCAACATCGTGCAAGCAATGGACGCCTACGCCGAAGGGCGTCTGGGTCCTCCGTCCATACGCATGGATGATGTCGATCGCATTATCGCCATCGGCTCGGATCGAATGATGGCGGCCGTCGGTCGCGCGCGCCACGACGTGCTCAGGCCGCATCTGAAACCCCACCATTTTGCCATCGGCTCGATCAACTCACCGATGCAGTGCATGATGAAGGAGATCTGCGCGCAGTGCCTACAACCGCAGCACGATCCGATTACGGGCAAGACGAGCTACGTGTTCTCGTGCTTCAACCAGGACCAGGAACTCGATCGCGTCGACTTCCGCGCGCTGTCGGAGCGGCTCAGGCAGAACTCGCTGCAGGAAAAGATTACGGCGCAATGGATCGATCTCTGTCTAAAACGCCGGGCGCTGCGCATTGCCGGCACCGATTCGTCTTGACTCTGGTCAGAGTTGGCGCCTATCACGAAGATCCTTCGGAATTAGAGCGACATCCCGCATGTGCAGCTCTTGCAGCTTCCAAGATGCCTGAAAGGCATATAGGATGTTTCATTCATATTTGGATGACCGAATTGATGTGCTAGATTCAATCCGCAATATCCGCATATGTAGGTAATTAGTCAATCGGATGCGATAAAAAGGGAGGAAGATCATGGATGTTTCACGCCGGCAGTTCTTCAAAATCTGTGCGGGCGGCCTGGGGAGTTCATCCGTCGCGTTGATGGGCTTCTCACCGACACAGGCCTTGGCAGAGGTGCGCAACTTCAAGCTTGCCCGTGCAACGGAAACACGCAATACCTGTCCTTATTGCTCGGTAGCCTGCGGAGTGCTGATCTATTCGGCGGGCGACAAGTCGAAGAACGCGCATTCCAACATCATCCACATCGAGGGCGACCCGGACAATCCGGTCAACCGCGGCACGCTGTGCCCGAAAGGCGCCGGTCTGCTCGACATGGTGCATAGCCCGGACCGCCTCAAGTTTCCCGAGGTGCGCGAAGCCGGCAGCAACGAGTGGAAGCGCATCTCCTGGGACGACGCGATCGGTCGCATCGCCAAGCATATGAAGGCCGACCGCGACGCCAACTTGATCGAGACGAACAAGGACGGCGTGACCGTCAACCGGTGGAACACATTCGGTTTCCTAGTATCGTCCGCCGCCTCCAACGAGCCCGGTTATCTGACGGTCAAGACGCTTCGCGCGCTTGGCGTCGTCGCACTCGATACGCAAGCGCGCATTTGACACGCCCCCACGGTGGCCAGTCTGGCCCCGACGTTTGGACGTGGCGCGATGACCAACCACTGGGTCGACATCAAAAATGCCGATCTGGTGATGGTGATGGGCGGCAATGCGGCCGAAGCGCATCCGTGCGGCTTCAAGTGGGTCGTTGAGGCCAAGAAGACGCGCAAGGCGAAGCTGGTGGTCGTGGACCCGCGCTTCACGCGCTCGGCGTCCGTCGCCGACTATTATGCGCCGCTGCGTTCGGGCACCGACATCGCCTTCCTCGGCGGCGTAATCAACTACCTGCTGACCAACGACAAGATCCACCACGATTACGTCAGAGCGTACACCAACGCCGCGTTCCTGATCGACGAAGGCTTCGCCTTCGACGACGGCATATTCTCGGGCTACGACGCTGCCAAGCGCAGCTACGCGAAGGACACATGGAAGTACCAGTTCGACAAGGAAGGCTACGCCAAGGTCGATCCGACCCTGCAGGACCCGTACTGCGTGTTCCAGTTGATGAAGAAGCATTACAGCCGCTACACACCGGACCTGGTGAGCAAGGTTACCGGCACGCCGAAGGATCAGTTCCTCAAGATATGCGAAATGATCGCGGAGACCGCGGCGCCGAACAAGACCATGACGATCTGCTACGCGCTCGGCTGGACGCAGCACTCGGTCGGGACGCAGAACATCCGGACCATGGCGATGGTTCAGCTGCTGCTTGGCAACATGGGCATGGCCGGCGGCGGCATCAACGCGCTGCGCGGGCACTCCAACGTGCAGGGCATCACCGACATGTGCGCCTACTCGGAGACGCTGCCCGGCTATCTCGGCGCGCCGGCCGATGATGATTCCGACTACAAGACTTTCATCGGGAAGCGCACGCCCAAGGCTCTGCGGCCGAACCAGATGAACTTCCCGCAGAACTTCCCGAAGTGGTTCAACAGTCTGATGAAGGCTTGGTACGGCCCCGCGGCGACGGACAAGAACAATTTCGCCTACGACTGGCTGCCGAAGAAGGACACGGCCTACGATGTGCTGGCGATTTTCGAACGAATGTTCCAGGGCAAGATGAACGGTTTTATCTGCCAGGGCTTCAATCCGCTGGCGGCAGTGCCGAACAAGAAGAAGGTTGGCGATGCGCTCGCGAAGCTCAAGTACCTCGTCGTCATAGATCCGCTGACAACCGAAACCTCGGAATTTTGGAAGGACCACGGCGAGTTCAACTCGGCCGAATCGGCGAAGATCCAGACCGAGGTGTTCCGACTGCCATGCAACCTCTTCGCCGAGGAGACTGGCTCGTACACCAACTCAGGGCGTGTGGTCCAGTGGCACTGGCAGGCCGCCGAAGGTCCGGGCGAGTCGATTAGCGACACCGAAATCGTCGCCCGGCTGTTCCAGAAGATCAAGGCGATGTACCAGAAGGACGGCGGCAAATTGCCCGATCCAATCGTAAACCTCACCTGGCCCTACCGGATTCCAAGCAAGCCGTCGCCCGAGGAATTGCTGATGGAAATCTCAGGCAAGGCGCTGGCCGACGTATTCGACCCGAAGGACAAGACCAAGGTCATCGTCAAGGCCGGCGAGCAGCTGGCGGGCTTCGTGCAATTGCGCGACGACGGCAGCACGGCCTGCGGCAATTGGATCTACAGCGGCTGCTGGTCGCAGGCCGGTAATCTGGCGGCGCGGCGCGACAACGCCGATCCATCGGGCCTGGGGCAGACGCTCAACTGGGGCTATGCGTGGCCGGCCAACCGGCGCATCCTCTACAATCGCGCCAGTTGCGACCCGGCGGGCAAGCCGTGGGACCCGAGCCGCAGCGTGGTCAAGTGGCTCGGAGACAAGTGGGGCGGCAACGACGTGCCCGACATGCGCCCCGACGCCAAGCCCGAGGAAAACGTGATGCCGTTCATCATGACTCCGGAGGGCGTCGCGCGCCTGTTCTCGCCGCTGCTCGCCGAAGGTCCGTTCCCCGAACACTACGAACCCTTTGAGACGCCGCTCGACAAGAACCCTTTCCACCCGGGCAACGCCAAGGCACTCAACAACCCGGCGGCGCGCGTGT